>Ga0247821_10000430_pt1 | contig 23359 bp, 16 predicted proteins | sample 13C_Glycerol_Day_FD_192481 | JGI IMG/M metagenome (GOLD analysis project Ga0247821, IMG submission 192481) | Soil microbial communities from agricultural site in Penn Yan, New York, United States - 13C_Glycerol_Day14 | ecosystem: Environmental > Terrestrial > Soil > Agricultural land | place... | reverse complement strand
CACTGCCACCGCAACCGCCGCCACCACAGCCACCGCTCAATCCAAACTTCCCCGACAACCCATGAAGAACCTTTTTATAGCTGGTGTGTCGTGAAATGAAAAGTCATTTTCTGCCCCGTGGTACGGCCAAAATGACGTGTGCCCTGGCGGTTCGGTCGCCTGCTCTGACCCTTGTCACCAAATGAAAAGTCACTGACGCGCAATGTGAAGCTTCCCGCAGGAGGGGTGATTACTGTGGCCTCACAAACGCTCGACCTCACTCGCGAGCGGACTGTCCTGAAGCATAGGTGTCGACGTGGAAAAACTGCATACCGCCGCTACTGTCCTGATCGTTCCCGGCCTGCGTGATCATGTTGCCGAACACTGGCAGACCCTGCTCCAGGCACGCCTGGCCAAGGTCCGCTCGGTGCCGCCGCTGCAGGTCAACGGCCTCGACTGCACAGCACGGGTCGAAGCGATCCAGCGCGAAATCGAACAGATCGAGGGCGATGTACTGTTGGTCGCACACAGCGCCGGAGTACTGATGGTCGCCCATTGGGCCGCGCGTTATCAGCGACCGATCAAGGGCGCACTGCTGGCGGCACCGCCGGACCTTGAAGCGCAGTGGCCCGCCCACTACCCAAGCCCCGACAGCCTGCGCGCCAATGGCTGGAGCCCGCTGCCGATGACGCCGCTGCCGTTCCCGAGCATTGTCGCCGCCAGCAGCAACGATCACCTGGCAAGTCTTGAAGCCGCCAGCGCCATGGCCCGTGGCTGGGGCAGCCAGCTACTGGAGCTGGGCGAAGTCGGTCATCTCAATCCTGCCGCGGGGTTCGGTCCCTGGCCCAAGGCCGAAGCCCTGATTCACATGCTCGACCGCTAACGCCGGCCTTACCGCACGGATGCTCGACTAACACCCGCACACGACGGGTGTAGCAAAAAAACAATAACAATATGTGGAGTCATCGCAATGTCAAAACATCGCACCCACCGTGCTGTGAAGCCACAGCGCTGTCTGCTGGCCTGCGCCATCAGCCTGCTCGCACTGCCAGGTGCCCAGGCGTTTGAAGTCGATACCGGCAGTGAAGACTGGGCCGTGCGCCTGGACAACACCGTCAAGTACAACTACGGCGTTCGCACTGAAAGCGCCGACAAACGCATGCTCGCCACGCCGAACAACAACGATGGCGACTACAACTTTCGCAAGGCCGGTACCAACATCACCAACCGGGTAGACCTGCTCACCGAGCTGGACGTGATCTACCAGGGCAACATGGGCTTTCGTGTCAGTGCCGCCAGTTGGTACGACAAGGCCTATGACAACACCGGCTCCAATTCCAACCCGTTCGTCAACGGCAACGGTGACACCTCCGGCATCAACCCGAGCCTCAATGGCCTGCCAGGTACCGGCACGCCACTGGGCAGCCCGCACCTGAGCAACTACGCCCAGCGCTACTACAGCGGCCCGTCCGGCGAAGTGCTCGATGCATTCGTGTTCATGCGCACCGACATCGGTGAGAACTCGCAACTGAGCGGCAAGCTGGGCCAGCACAACCTGTTCTGGGGTGAGACCCTGCTCAACCCGGTGCACTCGCTCAGCTATGGCCAGTCGGGCCTGGACCTGGCCAAGCTCGCGGCCTCGCCAGGCACCGAAGCCAAAGAGTTGTTCGTGCCGCGCAATCAGCTGTCCACCTCGTTCCTGGTGAACTCGGAGCTGACCGTCGGCGCCCAGTACTTCCTGGACTGGGACGCAGCCCGCTTGCCTGAAGCCGGCACCTACTATGGCGGCTCGGACCTGGTGGGCGAGGGCGCCCAGAGCTTCCTCCTCGGCCATACCGGTACCCCCGGGCTGATCCCGGTGCGAGGGGCATTGACCACCATTCGCCGTGGTCATGACCTGACCCCGGACAAGCGCGGCGACTGGGGCGTAATGGCCAAGTGGTCGCCCGAGTGGCTGGGCGGAACCCTGGGCTTCTACTACCGCAAGACCTCCGAAATCCTCCCCCAGGCCTGGCTCGACGCCCGCGGCCTGACGGTAGCGCGCGGCCCGTTCGGCGCGCCGCCCGCCAGCTTCCAGGGCGCGGTCGGCAACCTCTACAACTCGCTGCAGACCCCGACCTATCAGTTCGCCTACGCCGACAACATCGACGTGTATGGCCTGAGCCTGTCCAAGGACGTGGCCGGCGTCAGCGTCGGCAGCGACCTGAACATCCGCCACAACATGCCGCTGGCGAGCATTCCGGCGATTGTCAGTGCACCGGGTACCGGCGGCCTGGGCGGCGGTTTCGGCCTGTTGCCGCCGCGCCTGGCCAGCAGTGGCGTGGTCTACGACGTGCCCGAGGACGGCGACGGCATGGGCGCCACGGGCCAGACCCTGCACTGGACCCTCAACGGCCTGATGACTATCGGCGATACGCCGGTGTTCGACAGCGCCACCCTGCTGGGCGAGCTGTTCTACAGCAACCTGCTCAAGCTCGATGGCCACAACGAGGCCTTGTACAAGGGCAAGAGCAGCTACCGCGGCATCGACAAGCCCACCCGTGACAACTGGGGCATCGCCGTCAACTTCACCCCGACCTGGTACCAGGTGGTACCCGGCGTCGACATGAGCATGCCGCTGTCGATCAACGTGGGCCTGGACGGCGTGTCACCCGTGCAGGGCGGCGGCGCCGAGGACACCGGCAACTACGCCGTGGGCGTCAGCGCCGCGGTGTTCAACCAGTATTTTGTCGACCTCAAGTACGTCGACGGCTTTGGCAAGACCCAGTCGTGCAACAACGGCCAGACCGATGGCACGACTCCCAATGCCCTGGACGGCGAGCAGGACTACACCTGCTACGGCGGCGGGTACGCGTCTTTCTCTGGCGGCGCAGCCACTACCGAAGACCGTGGCGCGCTTTATCTGACCCTTAAGACCACATTCTGAGCCCGTCTTCCACAGACCTAACAGGAAACCAATCATCATGAACTACGTGCACACACTGTTGGCCACGTGCCTGTCGCTGGCTGCCCTCAATACCGCCCAGGCGGCCGTTTCCACCGAACAGGCCGCGCGCCTGGGCACCAGCCTGACCGCCATCGGCGCCGAAAAGGCGGCTAACGCCGACGGCTCGATTCCGGCCTACCAGGGCGGCCTGGTGACCCCACCGGCCAGCTACAAAAGCGGCGAAAGCATGCGCCCCGACCCGTTTGCCGGCGAAAAGCCGCTGCTGGTCATCGACGGCAAGAATGCCGACCAGTACAAGGGTCAGCTGACCGCCACCACCCTTGAACTGCTCAAGCGCTACCCCAGCTTTCGCGTCGACGTCTACCCGACCCACCGCACCGTCGCCTTGCCGCAACCGGTGCTGGACAACACCCGCAAGAACGCCGTCGGTGCGCGCAGCCAGGAGGGCGGCACCGCCGTCGACAACGTGCTGCCGGGCATTCCGTTCCCGATTCCGCAGACCGGCGCCGAAGCCATGTGGAACTTCCTGCTGCGCTACCAGGGCGTGAGCATGACCGCCAAGTACGACTCCTGGAACGTCGACGCCAGTGGCCGGCCAACCCTGTCCACCACCGGCCAGGCCAACATCAGCTACCCGATCTACGAAGACATGAACAAGCTGATCGGCGCCAAGGACACCTACTACCAGATGAAGCTGAGCTACACCGGGCCTGCCCGCCGTGCCGGCGAAGCGATGATGCTGCGCGATGCCGCCAACCCGCTGGTGCAGCCACGCAGCGCCTGGCAGTACCTGCCAGGGCAGCGCCGGGTCAAGCTGGCACCGAACCTTGCCTACGACACGCCCAACCCGGGTACCTCCGGTTCCGGCACCTACGATGACGTGTTCGTCTTCAACGGCGCGCTGGATCGCTACGACTGGACCCTGGTCGGCAAGCAGGAAATGTACGTGCCGTACAACACCTACCAGCTCACCTACCACACCGACGTCAAGCAACTGACCACGCCCAACCACCTGGCGCCGCAGTTCGTGCGCTGGGAGAAACACCGGGTGTGGGTGGTGGAAGGCAAGCTCAAGGACGGCGCCCGCCACATCTACCACAAGCGCCGCTTCTACCTGGACGAAGACAGCTGGATCGCTCTGGCATCGGACCAATACGACGCCCGTGACCAACTGTACCGCGGCTCGTTCGCCTTCCTCAGCCAGAGCTACGACAAGCAGACCCCGGATGCCACGCCCTTCATGATCTACGACCTGATCGGCGGCACCTACAACCTCAACGGCGTGGTCGGTGCCTATGGCGGCATCCGCTACATCGAGCCGCTGTCGCGTACCCAGTGGTCGCCCGAGTCCCTGGCCGGTGCCGGCATTCGTTAAGCCCATGAACGGCCCGGCGTCGATACCCGACGCCGGGCCCCTGGTTGAGCGATCCGGAGGATCGGGTATGTATTGTTTGAAGCGATGGACCACGCTGATGGTGGCGTTGCTGGCCCTGCACGGCACGGCCCAGGCAGCCACTTATGTAGACGTGCTGGACCTGCCGGCCATGCCCAGTGCCCTGGCCAGCAACAGCGCCTTGCGCGATGTGACCACTGCCGGGGCACGGCTGGTGGCGGTAGGACCGCGCGGGCACATTCTGTATTCCGATGACCTGGGCAGCCGCTGGCAACAAGCGCGGGTGCCGGTCAGTGCCGACCTCAACGCCGTCACGTTCCCGACCCCGGAGCTGGGTTGGGCAGTGGGCAATGACGGGGTGATCCTGCACAGCCGCGATGGCGGCCTGAGCTGGGAAAAACAGCTGGACGGACGAGTGCTGGGCGAGCAGGTCGTAGCCTGGTACCGCGCCCAGGGCCAGGCCGCGCCGGCTGACGAACGCTGGGCAACCTGGGTGGCGGAGGGCGAGCGGCTGGTGGCCGAAGGCGCCGACAAGCCGCTGCTGGACGTGTGGTTTCGCGATGCCGACAACGGCTTTGCCGTCGGCGTGTTCAACCTGCTGCTGCACACCACCGATGGCGGCCAGCACTGGACGCCGTGGCTTGATCGCACCGACAACCCGCAAGCCTTGCACCTGACCAGCCTGAATGAAGTCGACAACACGCTGTACATCACCGGCGAGCAGGGCCTGCTGCTCAAGCTCGGCGCCGATGGCCAGCACTTCGAGCGCCTGGCCACCCCTTACGCCGGCACCTTCTTTGGCGCGCTTGGCAAACCGGGCGTGCTGCTGGCCTACGGCCTGCGCGGGCATGTGTACCGCAGCAACGATGGCGGTCAGCAGTGGCAAGCGGTGCCCACCGGATTGTCCACCAGCATTACCGCCGCCGGCCTGGACCGTGCCGGGCAACTGTGGCTGTCGAGCCAGGCCGGTGACGTACTGGTCAGCCGTGATGACGGCGCAAGCTTTACGCCGGTGACGCAAACGACCCGTACCCCGGTCAGCGGGGCGACCTTCGATGCCGCGTCCGACCTGGTACTGGTAGGCGACCGTGGTGTGCGCACCCTGGCCCACGAATAACGCTGCAGCCATAACAAGAGAACAACCTGATGGCCAACATCCAACAAGACACCCTGCCGGTGATCCGCAACCTCAGCGACTTCGATGCACGCTCCGGCAACCTGCTCGAACGCCTGGTGTTCAACCATCGGCTGCCGTTCGTGGTGTGCATGCTGCTGGTTACCCTGGTGCTGGGCTTCATGGCCCTGACGCGCCTGGAGTTGCGCCCAAGCTTCGAGAAGATGATTCCCCAGAGTCATCCCTATATTCAAAACTACCTGAACAACCGTGAGTCGCTGCGCGGCCTGGGCAACTCGCTGCGCATCGTGGTGGAGAACACCCAGGGCGATATTTTCGACCCGGCTTACCTCAAGACCCTGCGCCATATCAACGATGAGCTGTTCCTTGCCCAGGGCGTGGACCGCGCCTGGATGAAGTCGCTGTGGAGCCCGGCGGTGCGCTGGACCGAAGTCACCGAAGAGGGCTTCCAGGGCGGGCCGGTGATGCCTGACAGCTACCAGGGCTCGCCCGAGGATATCCAGCAACTGCGCCAGAACATCGAGCGCGCCAACATTGTCGGCAGCCTGGTGGCCCGCGATTTCAAGTCGAGCATGCTCATCGTGCCGCTGTTCGACCGCGACTCGGCCACCGGCCGCGGCATCGACTACCACGCGTTTTCGCAAAAGCTTGAACAGCTGCGCAGCCAGTACGAAGCCATCGGTGCCGAAAACGGCGAGGGCCACTACAAGATCCATGTGATCGGCTTCGCCAAGCTGATGGGCGACCTGATCGACGGGCTGATCCAGGTCATGCTGTTCTTCGCCCTGGCCGTGGTGACCACCCTGGTGATCATCTACCTCTATACCCGCTGCGTGCGCAGCACCTTGCTGGTGGTGGTGTGCTCGCTGACCGCCGTGGTGTGGCAGTTGGGCATCGTCGCCTGGCTGGGGTATGCCATTGACCCGTATTCGATCCTGGTGCCGTTCCTGATCTTCGCCATTGGCGTGTCCCACGCCGCGCAGAAAATGAACGGCATCATGCAGGACATCGGCCGTGGCACCCACCGCCAGATCGCCGCGCGCTACACCTTTCGCCGCCTGTTCGTGGCCGGTGTCACGGCGCTGCTGGCCGACGCCGTGGGCTTTGCCGTGCTGATGCTGATCGACATCCCGGTGATCCAGGACCTGGCCGTGACCGCCAGCATCGGCGTGGCGGTGCTGATCTTTACCTCGCTGCTGCTGATGCCGGTGGCGCTGTCGTACATCGGTGTCGGTCGCAAGGCGGCCGAGCGGGCGCTGCGCATCGACTCGCGGGCGGCCGACCATCGCGGCTTCGGCAAGCTCTGGGACCTGCTCGACCGCTTTACCACACGCAAATGGGCCACCGCCGCCGTGGTGATCGCCGCGCTGATGGGGGCAGGGGGCTTCTGGGTCAGCCTGCAACTGAAGATCGGCGACCTCGACAGCGGCGCCCCCGAGCTGCATGCCGACTCGCGCTACAACCGCGACAACGCCTACATCACCGGGCACTACGCGCTGTCCAGCGACACCTTCGCGGTGATGATCAAGACCGCCCCCGAAGGCTGCCTGCGCTACCAGACCCTGGTACTGGCCGACCGCCTGGCCTGGGAGCTGCAACAGTACCCGGGGGTGCAGACCACCCTGTCGCTGACCAACGCGGTGCGCCAGATCACCGCCGGCACCTACGAGGGCAACCCCAAGCTCAACAGCATCCAGCGCAACCAGGACGTGCTCAACTACGCGGCGCAGCAGGCCTCGGTCAATGCCCCGGAGCTGTTCAACAACGATTGCTCGCTGATGCCGGTGATCGCCTACCTCAAGGACCACAAGGCCGACACCCTCAATGAAGTGGTGGCCATTGCCGAGCGCTTCGCCCAGGCCAACAGCAGCGACGACCGTCAGTTCCTGCTGGCCGCCGGCAGCGCCGGTATCGAGGCCGCCACCAACATCGTGGTGCACGAGGCCAACCGCACCATGCTGTTGCTGGTGTACCTGGCCGTCACGGTGTTCTGCCTGATCACCTTCCGCAGCTGGCGCGCCACCCTGGTGGCGGTACTGCCACTGATGCTCACCTCGGTGCTGTGTGAAGCGCTGATGGTGATGATGGGCATCGGCGTGAAAGTCGCCACCTTGCCGGTGATCGCCCTGGGCGTGGGCATTGGCGTGGACTACGCCTTGTACCTGCTCAGTGTGCAGCTGCACTACCAGCGCAAGGGCATGTCGTTGTCCCAGGCCTATGAAAACGCCGTGGCCTTCACCGGCCGGGTCGTGGGCCTGGTCGGCATCACCCTGGCCGCCGGTGTGGTGGGCTGGGCCTGGTCGCCGATCAAGTTCCAGGCCGACATGGGCATCCTGCTGACCTTCATGTTCCTGTGGAACATGCTCGGTGCGCTGATCCTGATCCCGGCGCTGTCGTATTTCCTCTTGCCCGACCACAAGGCCCGGGCCACTGCCGCAAGCCCCGCACCTGCCAAGGGGCAGCCTCTAACCACTAAAGCAGTCGAGTGTTCGCAACATGTCTGATTACCGTCCACCTTTGCGCGACATGGAATTTCTGTTCAACGAAGTCTTCGACATCCCGTCCCAGTGGGCGCAGATGCCGGCCCTGGCCGAGCAGATAGATGCCGACACCGCCCGGGCGGTGCTGGAGCAGGCGGGCAAGGTCATTGCCCAGGTGGTGGCGCCGCTCAACCGCAGTGGCGATGAGCAGGGCTGCCGCTTCGACGCCGGGCAGGTGACTACCCCCGACGGTTTTGTCCAGGCCTACCGTACCTACGCCGCCGATGGCTGGGTGGGTGTGGCCGGCGCGCCGGAATTCGGCGGCATGGGCATGCCCAAGGTGATCGGCGCCCAGGTCGAAGAGATGCTCAACGCCGCGAACCTGTCGTTTGCCCTGTACCCGATGCTCACCGCCGGCGCCTGCCTGTCGCTGCTCAACCATGCCAGTGAAGCGCTCAAGGCCCGCTACCTGCCGGCCATGTACGAAGGGCGCTGGACCGGCTCCATGTGCCTGACCGAGCCACACGCCGGCACCGACCTCGGGCTGATCCGCACCCGCGCCGAACCCCAGGCCGATGGCAGCTACCGGGTCAGCGGCACGAAGATCTTCATCACCGGCGGCGAGCAGGACCTGAGCGAGAACATCATTCACCTGGTGCTGGCCAAGCTGCCCGATGCGCCCGCCGGGGCCAAGGGCATCTCACTGTTCCTGGTGCCCAAGGTGATGGTCGGCGAGGACGGCGCGCTGGGCGAGGCCAACGCGGTGAGCTGCGGCTCCATCGAACACAAGATGGGCATCAAGGCCTCGGCCACTTGCGTGATGAACTTCGACGGCGCCACCGGCTACCTGGTAGGCGAGCTGAACAAGGGCCTTAACGCCATGTTCACCATGATGAACTACGAGCGCCTGGGCGTCGGCATCCAGGGCCTGGCCCTGGGCGAACGCTCGTACCAGAACGCCATCGAGTATGCCCGCGAGCGCCTGCAGAGCCGCGCGCCCACCGGGCCGCAAGCGACCGAGCAGGCGGCCGACCCGATCATCGTGCACCCGGACGTGCGCCGCATGCTATTGACCATGAAGGCGCTGAACGAAGGCGGGCGAGCGTTCTCCACCTACGTGGCGCAGCAACTGGACCTGGCCAAGTACAGCGAAGCCGCCGAGGCGCGTCGCCAGGCCGAAGCCCAGGTGGCGTTGCTGACGCCCGTGGCCAAGGCGTTCCTGACCGACATGGGCCTGGAAACCACCGTGCATGGCCAGCAGGTGTTCGGCGGCCACGGCTACATTCGCGAATGGGGCCAGGAGCAGTTGATCCGCGACTGCCGCATCACCCAGATCTACGAAGGCACCAACGGCATCCAGGCCCTGGACCTGATGGGCCGCAAGCTGGTGGCCGATGGCGGCCGAACCTATGCGCTGCTGTCTGAGCAGATCAAGGCCTACGCCGCCGGGCTGCCAGTGTCGCGTGCAGAGTTCAGCGCGCCGCTGCTGGCCGCTGTGGCCAACCTGGACGAATTGACCGCCTGGGTGCTTGACCGCGCCCAGGGCGAGCCGAGGGAAATCGGCGCGGCGGCCGTCGAGTACCTGCACGTGCTGGGCTACACCCTGTATGCCTGGTTCTGGGCACAAATGGCCGACGTGGCCCTGGCCAAGCAGGAGCAGGGCGCCTACTACCAGAGCAAGCTGGGCACCGCGCGCTTCTACTTTGCCCGCCTGTTGCCGCGCATCCACTCCCTGAGCGCCAGCGTCAAGGCCGGCAGCCACAGCCTGTACCTGCTCGACGCCGAGCAACTGTGAAGGACACGCACATGATCAACACCCGCGTCATACCGCCAGCCCCCGGGGCCTATAGCTACCCGTTACTGATCAAGCGCCTGCTGCTGTCGGGCGTGCGCTACCAGCCCGGCCAGGAAATCGTCTACGCCGACAAGCTGCGCTACACCTACACCACCCTGAACGAGCGCATCCAGCGCCTGGCCAATGTCCTGACCGAGGCCGGGGTCAAGCCCGGAGACACCGTGGCCTTGCTCGACTGGGACAGCCATCGCGCCCTGGAGTGCTTCTTTGCCGTGCCGATGCTGGGCGCGGTGCTGCACACCGTGAACGTGCGGCTGTCGGCGGAACAGATCCGCTACACCATGAACCACGCCGAAGACCGCCTGGTGCTGGTGCATGACGACTTCCTGCCGCTGATGGAGCAGATCAAGGGCGAGCTGAACACGGTCGAACGCTTTATCCGCTTGAGTGACGGCGGCACCTGCACCGCCGACCTGCCCGTACTGGGCGAGTACGAGGCGTTGCTGGCCGATGCCCCTGTCGGGTACGAATTCCCTGACTTCGACGAAAACTCACTGGCGACCCTGTTCTACACCACCGGCACCACCGGCAACCCCAAAGGGGTGTACTTCACCCACCGGCAACTGGTGCTGCACACCCTCAACGAACTGGGCACCTTCGCCGCCTGCGGGGCAGAGCCGTTGCTGCGTTCGGGCGATGTGTACATGCCGATCACCCCGATGTTCCATGTACATGCCTGGGGCGTGCCTTACGTCGCCACGGCGTTGGGGATCAAGCAGGTGTACCCCGGCCGCTACGAGCCTAACCAGCTGGTGCGCCTGTTCCGAGAAGAGCAGGTGACCTTCTCCCACTGCGTGCCGACCCTGCTGCAAATGATGCTCGACTGCGAGGAAGGCCGGCGCACCGACCTGGTCGGCTGGAAAATGCTCCTGGGCGGCAGCGCCCTGACCCAGGGCCTGGCGGCGCGTGCCAGTGGCCGGGGTATCCGGGTGCATTGTGGCTACGGCATGTCCGAGAGCTGCCCGCTGCTGAGCCTGACCTGCCTGAGCGCGGAAGACCTTGCGCTGTCCATGGAGCAGCAACTGCCCCTGCGCATCAACGCCGGCGTGCCGGTGCCCCTGGTCGACCTGCGCATCGTCGACGGCCAGGGCAAGGACGTCGCCCATGACGGCGAAAGCCTGGGCGAAATCGTCGTACGTGCGCCCTGGCTGACCCAGGGCTACCTCAACGCACCGGAGCAGGGCGCCGAGCTTTGGGCCGGTGGCTGGATGCACACGGGTGACATGGCCTGCATCAACGATCGTGGCGTGGTGCAGATTCGCGACCGGATCAAGGACGTGATCAAGACCGGCGGCGAATGGATCAGCTCGGTGGAGCTGGAAAGCCTGATCAGCCAGCACCGCGATGTCGACGCCGTAGCCGTCGTCGGCATTGCCGACGCGCAATGGGGCGAACAACCCTTGGCGCTGGTGGTGTGCGTGGCCGGAGCGCGGATGGAGCAACCGGACCTGGCGCGGCACCTGCAGCAGTTCGTCGACAGCGGCCGCCTGAACAAATGGGCGATACCCCGCCAGGTACGCTTCGTGAGCGAGATACCCAAGACCAGCGTGGGCAAGATCAACAAGAAATTGATCCGCGAACAACTTGGCACCGTGTAGCCGCTGATGCTGTGTAAGCCTAATCACGACCGCTACGCGGCCGATCGCAGGCTGTCGCCAGCGGCTACGGATCTGGCTTGCAACCGTAGCCGCTGCCGAGGTACGAGGCTGCGATCGACTGCTGCGCAGTCGCCATGGTGTCAGGCATATCGCATCGCGGGGCAAGCCCGCTCCTACAACCCGGTAGGAGCGGGCTTGCCCCGCGAGAGGTCGGCCCTGCCGCTCAGAGCGTACGCGCCGTCAGCCCCGCCCAGAATCCTTCGCTGCCCGCCGCAATCGCCGCCTGGCCCAGTACCTGGGCCCAGTGCGCATCGCTGCCGAATTCATCGCGCCACGACCACAAGCGGCGGGTCGCAAAGTGCAGGCGGTGCTCCTGGGTAAAGCCAATCGCACCATGCACCTGGTGCGCCACCGAGGTCGCCAGGCTGGCGGCTTCGCCCGCGCATACCTTGGCCACGGCCACATCGAATGCCAGGCTGCTGGTGCTGCCAGGCTCGGCCTGCATCACCTGGCTGGCGCTGTACAAAGCCACTTCGGTGGCGGTACGGGCCGCGCTGATGGCGCCGGCCATGTGTGCCAGTTGCTGCTGGATGGCCTGGAAGGCGCCGATGGCCTTGCCGAACTGCACCCGCTCGTTGGCGTACGCCACCGCCTGGTCGAGGCACGACTCCAGCGCGCCGACCAGCATGCACGCGCGCACCAGGGCGCCGAACACCCACACCGGCTGGCGCACATCGGCCAGTTGCAAGGTGCCTAGCGCATCCACGGGCGCCGCGCTGAACTGCAGCGCATCGCGTTCCTCACCGGCAAAGTTGCTGCCCGCTTCGACACTGACCTGGGCCTGGCGCAGATCCACCAGGGCAACACGCCCCTTGTCGTCGGCCACTGCCGCCCAGCGGCAACTGCGCGCCCACGGCACATTGGCACAGCGGCCATTGAGCACCCCGGCTGCGGTCAGTTCCAGCTCCGTCGCAGCACCGGCCTGCAGCACCGTCAGCGCACCCTCGGGCACCTCGATACCGGCCCGGGACAACAGCAGGCCGGCCAGCAGGGTTTCGTTCAGCGGCACCGGTGCCTGCCAGTAACCCACGCCCCGCAGCACCGGGCTGACATCGAGCCAGGTGGCCGCGTTGTCGTCGGATACCGGTGCCACCAGGGCCTGGGGCAAGCCATGCTCGACCAACTGTTGCCAGAGCGCATGAGCCGGCACACCGGCATCGAATTGCGTCAGCACCTGGGGTGTCACGTGGTCGTTGAACAGGCGCTCGACGCTGTCGGCGATCAGTCGTTGCAGTGACGAAGGCGCGCTGTCGTGCCCTTCGTTGTGATGGAGTGCCTGGTTCATCGCAGTCCTAATCCTCTGGCAATGATTCCACGAAGAATTTCGCGTGTGCCGCCGCGCAGGGAAAACGACGGGGCAGTCTGGGTCAGGTAGCGCATCACCTGGTCGAGTCGGGAGCCGGGCGTGCGCGTATCGCCGAACAGTGTATGGGCAAGGTCGGGCATGGCCTGTTCGAGCAGCGCGCCCTGGTCCTTGACCAGCGCCGCCGGGGTCGCCGGGTTTTCGCCCCGGGCAAGCATTCCGGCGACCCCCAGCGACATTTGCCGCAAGGCGGCATAGCGCGCCGCCACGCGGCCCAGGCTCACGGTGTGGTGCGGGTTGCCGGCGTCGGCGGCGTCGAGCATTTCCAGGTACAGCTGGGTGCAGCTCAGGTAGCGTTCCGGGCCGCTGCGTTCCAGGGCCAGCTCAGCGCCGACCTGCTTCCAGCCATCGCCGGGCTGGCCGATGAGAAAGTCGTCGGCAACGAAGACATCCTCCAGGAACACCTCGTTGAAATCATGCTCGCCAAGCATGTTGTGGATCGGGCGTACGGTAACGCCGGGGGCTTTCAGGTCGATCAGCAACTGCGACAGGCCGCCATGACGATTGCCGGGCTCCTTGGGCCCGGTACGCAGCAGGGTGACCATGTAGTCGCAGCGCTGGGCGCCGGTGGTCCACACCTTGCTGCCGTTGACGACCCAGCCGCCCTCGGTCTTCACCGCACGGGTGCGCACCGAGGCGAGGTCGGAGCCGACATCCGGTTCGCTCATGCCGATGCAGAACAGCAGCTCACCCCGGGCAATGGCCGGCAGCAGGCGCGGGGCGAGCACCTCAGGGGAAAATTTCATCAGCAACGGGCCCGACTGACGCTCGGCAATCCAGTGGGCGTTGACCGGGGCGCCGGCCGCCAGCAGCTCTTCCAGCACCACGTAGCGCTCCAGCGCACTGCGCTCATGGCCGCCGTAGCGCTTGGGCCAGGTCATGCCCAGCCAGCCGCGCTCGCCCAGCTGGCGGCTGAAGGCGCTGTCGGCACCGTTCCAGTTTTTGGCTCGCTCGGCGGCGGGAAGGTCTTTGAGGGCCTGGGCAAGAAAGCGGCGGACCTCGACGCGCAAGGCCTCGGCCTTGGCGTCCAGGTGACAGGGTCGAATATCGAGTGCCTGCATAACGATGTGCTCATGTGATTGAAGGGGCAGGGCTCTTGTTTTTAACTTGCTGAACGCCCAACAAGTAAATACGCTAGCAGCATCCCGGGCCGTGAAGCAATAGCCGCCCACTTACCCCCTGTGATCTTTTGGAGCCTGCATGTCGATCCCGAGCACGTTTACTCCAGGCCGCGGCCTGACCCTGGAACTTCAAGGGCATGTCGCCACCTTGAGCTTCAGCCGCCCGCCGCTGAATTTCTTCGATGCCGAGCTGATCAAGGACCTGGCCGACACCCTGGACTACCTCGATCAGTTGCCCGCCTGCCGGGTGACGGTGCTGGTGGCTGAAGGCAAGGTGTTCTGCGCCGGGGCCGATTTTTCCGGGGCCGACCAGTGCGACCCGCAGTACCCGCGGCGGGTCTACAAGTCGGCGGTGCGCCTGTTTCGTACCCGCAAGCCGCTGATCTGTGTCGTCGAGGGGGCCGCGATAGGCGGCGGCCTGGGCCTGGCGCTGGTCGCCGATTTTCGTGTTACCAGCGAAAAGGCGCGCTTTTCGGCCAACTTCAACCGCCTGGGGATTCATCAAGGCTTCGGCATTTCGGTTACCATGCCGCGCCTGGTGGGCCCGCAGATGGCCGCCTTGCTGATTGCCACTGGCCGCCGTATCGATGGCCGCGAGGCCGTGCGTATCGGCCTTGCCGATGTGCTGGCCGAGCCCGGCCAGGAGCGTCAGGCGGCCCGGGCCCTGGCCGAGGAAATTGCCGCCAGCGCGCCCCGCGCGGTGATGTCCAGCCGCGAGACGTTGCGCATGGGCCTGGCCGACGCCGTCGACACGGTCATCGACCGCGAGGCCAGCGAGCAGGAGTGGCAGATCGTCAGCGCCGACTTTGCCGAGGGCACCCGCGCCATGGCCGAGCGGCGCCAACCCGTCTTTACAGGTGACTAAGGAACGACCCGATGGAACCGGCAGAAAAAACACCCCACGGCGGTTCGCGCCGCACCCAGGCCGAGCGTCGAGGCGAGGCTGAACAGCGCTTGTTGCAGGCGGCGCGGCAGATTGTTGCGCGCAAGGGCTGGGTCGGCATGACCCTGTCCGAGGTCGGCGAGGAGGCGGGCTACAGCCGGGGCCTGGCCACTCACCATTTTGGCAGCAAGGCCGGGCTGCTGCGGGCCCTGGCGGCGTACGTCAACAGCAACTTCATGAGCCTGGTGCAGGTCGAGGCGCCCAAGTGGCGCCCTGGCCTGGATGCGCTCAAGGGCTTTGTCAGTGTTTACCTGGGGCGCAACGACAGCGACTGGGTCAACAGCCGCGCGCTGTTGTCGCTGATGGCCGAGGCAGTCACCCAGGATTCGGAAACCGCACCGATCCTGGCGCAGTACAACCGCACGGTGCAGCAGCACCTGGCCGATTGCATCGAGGCGGGCATCGCCAACGGCGAGATCCGCGCCGATGTGCAGCCCCAGGCCAGCGCCGTGCTGATCCTGGGCACCTTGCGCGGTTCGATGCTGCAGTACCTGCTTGACCCCAGCGGTATCGACCTGGCGGCGTTGCACTGCCAGTTGCTCGATCTGATCGACGCGGCGCTGGCGGCCTGAGCCGGCGCCTCAGTCGAGCAGGCCCTGGGTCCTGGCAATCGACACCGCTTCGGTGCGCCCACCGGCGCCGAGCTTGGTGTTGATCTTGCGCAAATGCGACTTCACCGTCAGCTCGGACAAAAACATCTTCTCGGCGATTTCGCGGTTGCGATACCCCAGGGCCAGCATGCGCAGCACCTGCAGCTCGCGGTTGGACAACGCATTGGCCGGGGTGTCCTGGGCCTTGGCCTCCTGCGCCGGGCTGCTGTGGCAGCGCTGCAGCAAATGGGCGACGAAGCGCGGTTCGATACCCAGGGCACTCTCCTGGCCGTGGAAGGTCACCGACCAGCGCTCCAGCAACGCCGCCAGCGGCGCCCCCTCATCCAGGAAGGTACGAATGAAGCCGACCGGGCTGGCGATGCCCAGGGCCAGGGTCAGTTGCTCCAGCGCCTGCTTGGGTTGCCTGCAGGCCTCGAGGGCCATGGCCAGCAGCAGGCGCAGCTTCAGGGCACGGCGGTGTTGGTGAAGTGCCAGGGCCTGGTTCATGGCCTGCAGCAGGTCATCCGGGTCGACAGCACCCTGGGCAATCGCCAGGCGCTGGCGGGCAATGTAGGGGGTGTCGACATCGTTGGCGGTCAGCAGAATGCCCGGCCGGTCCCAGTCACTGTGCTGCTCGGCCGAACGCATGGCATGGTCGGCGGTGTCCAGGCGGTTTTCCAGGGTGGCCACCCGCGCCCGTTCCAGCCAGCTGGAACACAGGATGCGCGACGAGCCCGACACCCGGCCCAACTGGTCAAGCTCGGCCAGGTAGCGCATCCAGCCCTGGCGATCGCCATGAAGGTAGGTGATGCGCGCCAGCAGCACGTGGGTGGTGATCAGTGAGTCGGGGGCGGCATGTTCGCGGGCGTAGGGCAGCAGTTCGGTGAGCCGGTGCTGCGCCTGCTCCAGTGCATCGGACTCGTACATCACCAGGCACAGTGCGGTCTGCAGCACCGGGAAGCCCACCGGCGGTGTGCCGGCCAGGGTCTCGCGGCTGCGCCGGTTGGCGGCGAGCAAGCGGCTCATGCCGCTGTCCAGTTGGCCCTGGGTGATGTCCAGCAGCGCTTCCAGGCTGTCGGTGACATCGCGCAGGTAAGGCGACTCGCTCTGCACCTGGCGCAAGCGGTCGCTGCCCAGCAACTGCCGGGCTTCGTCGTAGCGACCGCTGTAGTACAGGCACGTGGCGCGCACGTAGGCGGTCACCCGGTAGGGCGATCTGCAGTCGTCCGCCAGGCGCGGCAACAGGTCCTCGCTGCTGCGCAGCGCTTCGTCGACGCGGTCGTTGATCAACAGCAGCAGGCAGTGCAGGTGATGCTGCAGGCCCGCCAGCGTCGGGCTTTGCATCACCTGTAGCGCCTCCTTGTAGCGCCGCGCGTGGATCAGTGCCCAGGCATAGGCCACGCCCAGGCCCGGATGCAATTCGCGCACCGGCTCGGGGATGCGCGACAGCCAGCGCATCATCAGGCTGGCATGGCCGTTTTCCACCAGGCGATCAACCTGCGACACCAGCTGGCTGGCCGCCTCGTCGATGGCATTGGCGGCAAACAGATGCTCCAGGGCCTCTTCGCTATGGTCGGCGGCGGTGTACCACTGGGCGGCCGCACGGTTCAGCTGCGCGACCCAGTCCGGGTGGCGCCGTGCCAGGCTGTGGCGCAGGAAGTCGGCAAACAGGCTGTGGTAGCGGAACTGCTGGCGTTGTTCATCGCTGGCAGTGATGAACAGGTTGGCCTGTTCCAGGGCCTGGATCATCGCCGCGCTGTCGGTGCGCCCGGTGACCGCGTCGCACAGGGCAGGGCAGAACTGCGTCAGTACGCAGGTCTGCAGCACAAACCGCTGGCTCGGCTCGTCAAGCCTGGCCAGGACATCCTCGGCCAGGTACTCGCTCAACGCCGGCGTGGCCCCGCTGAAGGCGTTGATGAAGGCCGACGGGTCGTCATGGCGCTTGAGCGACAAGGTGGCCAGGTACAGCCCGGTCAGCCAGCCTTCGGTGCCGTGGTAGAGGCGGGCGATATCATCCTGGGTGAGCGTCAGCTGATGGCACTGGCGCAGGTAGTGGCTGGTTTCGTCGAGGCTCAGGCGCAGGCCTTCGCTGTCCACTTCATGCAGTTGGCCCAGGGCGCGCAAGCGACCGAGATTGAGCGCGGGCAGGGTGCGGCTGGCGAGGCCCAGGGTGGCCTGGGCGGGCAAGACCTTGAGCAGTTGCTGGATGAACGCCAGCGCGTCGGGGTGGGTGATGACCTCGAATTCGTCGCACAGCAGGGCGAAGGCTTCGCTGCACCCGGCAAGCTGTTCGAGCAGCCATTGCGGCAACTGCCCGAAGGCGGGGGCGTCGGCGCTGATGATGCCCCGCTCCCGGAGCCCGCTGAACAGCGTGGCGGCCAGTTGCCGGGGATCGTTGTCGGCAGGGTCCAGGTTGCACCACAACACCCGCCGGCCCTGTTCCAGGCACTGCGCCTGGTAGTGCGCCAGCAGGGTGGTCTTGCCGGCACCGGCACAGGCGCTGATCAACAGCAGGCGCAGCCCGGGGTGGTGCTCGCCGGGGGGGAGCAGCGCGCTACGGTCCAGCAACCCGGGGAGGGTGGCCGGCACCAGGAATTTTCCTGGGCGTACAGGCGGGGCTACTCCCTGCTCTGGTCCGTTGGAACTACGCAAGAAACCTTCCATGCATCCTACCTTTGGTTGTCGTCGGGTGGTCCCGTCCTTCTTAGTATCGGCTCACTGGAATACCGCTCCAATCGTCGCACGTGCCCTGAGTGTAACGGCCTGCCGGCCGATTGGAAGCTCCCCAACAGCCACTTGAAAGGAAGACCCAACCACATGAGTGCCAATGAAAACCTGCGGGGTGCCGAAGTGCGTGTCGTGCTGGAGAAGCAACGTGCGGCGTGGCTGGCCAGTGCGCCCTGGACCGCCGAGCAGCGCTGCGAGCTGATCGACCGCGCCATCGGCCTGCTGGTGGATTATCAGGACGATATCGTCGCGGCCCTGGCCGCCGACTTCGGTCATCGCAGCGCTGACTTCTCGCGCCTGTTCGACGTGCTCAGCCCCTTGGCGTCGATGAAGTACACCAAGAGCCAGGTCGCCACCTGGATGCGCGACGAACCCCGCCATACCGACCGCGGCGAAGCCTGGGTGCGCTACCAGCCATTGGGCGTAGTGGGCATCCTCACCGCCTGGAACTTCCCCGGCAACATGATCTTCAACGGCCTGGCCGGCGCCCTGGCAGCCGGCAACCGGGTGATGATCAAGCTGTCGGAGTTCAACCCGCACACCAGCGCGCTGATCGCGCGCATCTTCCCCACGGTGTTTGCCGACGATGAAGTGGCCATCGTCACCGGCGGCGCCGAGGTTGGCCAGGCCTTCTGTGCATTGCCGTTCGACCACCTGCTGTTCACCGGCGCCAGCAGCATCGGCAAGCACGTCATGCGCGCGGCCGCCGAGAACCTGGTACCGGTGACCCTGGAGCTGGGCGGCAAGTCGCCGACCATCATTTCGCGCTCTGCCGACCTGGCGGCGGCGGTGAGCAAGATCATCACCGGCAAGCTGCACAACGCCGGGCAGATCTGCCTGGCCCCGGACTACGTGTTCGTGCCCGAAGAGCACATGGCCGAATTCATCAGCCTGGCCAAGGCGACGGTGGCCAAGCTGTACCCGACCCTCAAGGACAACCCCGACTACACCTCGGTGATCAACGCCCGTCACTTCGAGCGCCTGCACGACTACCTGGCGCAAGCGCGCGACGCCGGCGTACACACCGTCGAGCTGAACCCGGCCAATGAAGACTTCAGCGGCCAGCCCCACCACAAGATCGCCCCGACCTTGCTGCTCAACCCCGATGACAGCCTCAAGGTCATGCAGGACGAGATCTTCGGTCCACTGTTGCCGGTCAAGCCGTACAGCGACATCCAGGCGGTGGTGGCCTACATCAACAGCCATCCGCGTCCGTTGGGCCTGTACTACTTCGGCAACCACGCCGAAGAGGAAGCCTTCGTGCTCGAGCGCACCACCTCCGGCGGCGTGTGCCTGAACGATGTGCTGCGCCATGGCGGCGTCGAGACCCTGCCGTTCGGCGGTGTCGGTGCCAGCGGCATGGGTGCCTACCACGGCTTCGATGGCTTTCGCACCTTCAGCCACGCCCGGGCCGTGCTGCGCGCAGCCGATGGCCCTGACCTGATGCGCCCGCCCTACAGCGACCCGGTCCGCCAGCTGGTGGGCTCGCTGATCAAGCGCTGAACCACCTTCGCACCTGTCCGGCTCACTCAATAAAGAGAACAAGAAGATGAAAGCTGCCGTATTCCATACCCCAGGTTCCCCGTTGACCATCGAGGACGTGGGTATCAGCAAACCTGGCCCGCACGAAGTGCTGGTGCGCACCGTCGCGGTCGGCGTGTGCCATTCGGACCTGCACTTTGTCGACGGCCTGTACCCGCACCCGGCCCCCGTGGTGCTGGGCCATGAGGCCTCCGGCATTGTCGAGCAGGTGGGCGAGCTGGTGCGCACGGTCAAGCCGGGCGACCACGTGGTCACTTGCCTGTCGGCCTATTGCGGCCACTGCGCACACTGCGTCACCGGTCACCTGTCGCTGTGCGTGTCGCCCGACACCAAGCGTGGCAAGGATGAAGAGCCACGCCTGACCTACGTACAAAAGCCGATGACCCAGTTCATCAACCTGTCGGCCTACGCCGAGCAGATGCTGGTGCATGAGCACGCGCTGGTCGCCATCCGCCGCGACATGCCGCTGGACCGTGCGGCGCTGCTGGGCTGCGCGGTCACCACCGGCACCGGTGCGGTGTTCAACACCGCCAAGGTGCGCCCCGGCGAGACGGTGGCCGTGATCGGCTGCGGCGGCATCGGCCTTGCCACCATCAACGGTGCAGCACTGGCAGGCGCCGGGCGCATCATCGCCATCGACATGCAGGACTCGAAGCTGGAACTGGCCAGGCAGTTCGGTGCCACCGATGTCATCAACCCCAAGCACGGCGACCCGGTGCAGCAGGTACAGGAGCTGACCCGTGGCGGCGTACACCATTCGTTCGAGTGCATCGGCCTCAAGCAAACCGCCGAACAGGCCTTCACCATGCTCGCCCGCGGCGGTTGCGCGACCATCATCGGCATGATCAAGCCGGGCCTGAAGCTGGACATCGACCCGCTACTGCTATTGCACGAGCGTCGCATCCAGGGTTCGTTCATGGGCTCGAACCGCTTCCCGGTCGACCTGCCGCGCCTGACCGACTTCTACATGCAGGGCCGCCTCAAGCTCGACGAAATGATCTCCCAGCGCATCAAGCTCGAGCAGATCAACGACGCCTTCGACGAACTGCGTCGCGGCGAGCTGGCCCGCTCGGTCATCGTCTTCGATCAATAACCGCCTCTAGCCGCCGCAGTGCTCAGGCCTGCGGCGGTCACCTCCTGCCTGTATCAAGCAAAAAAACTGAACGAGGTATCAAATGGATATCCATTTCACGCGCGACGAACTCGCGTTTCGTGACGAGGTGCGCGCGTTTCTCGAGCTGAACCTGTCCAAGGACCTGGCCGAACGCGTGCGCCATGGCAAAAGCGTCTCCAAGGCCGACAGCGTGGCCTGGATGCGCACCCTGAACAACCAGGGCTGGCTGGCGGCCAGCTGGCCGGTGGAGCATGGCGGCACCGGCTGGAGCGCCGTGCAAAAGCACATCTTCGACGAAGAGTACGCCCGTGCCGGCGCGCCGCGGATCATTCCGTTCGGCGTCAATATGGTCGGCCCGGTGATCATCAAGTTCGGCACGCCCGAGCAGAAGGCACACTACCTGCCACGTATCCTCAACTGCGAAGACTGGTGGTGCCAGGGGTACTCCGAGCCCGGTGCCGGTTCTGACCTTGCCAGCCTGCAGACCCGCGCGGTGCGCGAGGGCGACACGTACGTGGTCAGCGGCCAGAAAACCTGGACCTCCACCGCCCACCAGGCCGACTGGATGTTCTGCCTGGTGCGCACCGACCCCCAGGCCCAGGCCCAGCGCGGCATCTCGTTCCTGTTGATCGACATGAAATCACCGGGCATCACCGTGCGGCCGATCATCACCCTCGATGGCGGCCATCACGTCAATGAGGTGTTCCTGGATAACGTCCGGGTGCCGGTTGGCAACCTGGTGGGCCGCGAGCACGAAGGCTGGACCTGCGCCAAGTACCTGCTGACCCATGAACGCACCACCATCGCCGGCATCGGCAGTGCCAAGGCCATGCTCCAGCGCCTGAAGCAGGCGGCGAACATCGAGCTGCGCAACGGCAAACCCCTGATCGAAGACGCGCAGTTTCGTGCCCAGATCGCCGAAGTCGAGATGCAGCTGATGGCCGTGGACATGAGCAACCTGCGCATTCTGGCCGCTGCCCGCGACGGCGGTGTGCCGGGCGCGGAAAGCTCGATCCTGAAGATCAAGGGCACCGAGATCCGCCAGGCCATCACCTACCTGCAATCCAAGGCGGTCGGGGCCTACGCCGTGCCGTTCCTGGAAAGCGAACTGGGGTACGGGCATGCCGGTGATCAACTGCACAACGACTACAGCGCCACCGCCACCTGCCAGTACCTGGATATGCGCAAGGCCTCGGTTTATGGCGGTTCCAACGAAATCCAGAAGAACATCATCGCCAAGATGATTCTCGAACTCTAAGGGGCAGGCCATGGACTTCAAATTGACCGAAGAGCAGCAGATGCTGCAAGACACCGCTGCCCGCCTGGTACGCGATACCTATGGCTTCGAGCAGCGCGAGCAGCACCTGCACAGCGCGCGCGGCTTCAGCTATGCCTTCTGGCAGCAACTGGGTGAACTGGGCCTGACCTCGGTGCCCTTCGACCCTGCCTACGGCGGCTTTGGCGGCAACGGCGTGGACCTGATGCTGGTGGCCCAGGAGCTGGGTCGCGGCCTGTGCCTGGAGCCGTTCCTGTACTCGGTGGTGTTCGGCGGTGGGCTGGTCGAGCAACTGGGCAGCCAGGCGCAAAAAAGCGAACTGCTGCCCCAGGTGGCCGCGGCCTCGCTGCAACTGGCCGTGGCCCTCGAAGAGCCGCAAAGCCATTACCAGCTGCACGATGTACTGACCCGCGCCAGCGCCACACAGGGTGGCTGGACCCTCGACGGACGCAAGGCCGTGGTAGTGGGAGGGCACAGCGCCAACCTGCTGCTGGTGTCGGCACGCACAAGCGGCGACAGCCGTGACCGAACCGGCATCAGCCTGTTCCTGGTCGACCCGAAAAGCCCGGGTGTATCCCTGCGCGAGTACGCGACCCTGGATGGGCGCAAAGCCTGTGACGTACTGCTCGAGCAGGTGCACGTCAGCGCCGGCGCCTTGCTCGGTGAGCCGGGCGCAGCGCTGTCGGCGCTGCAGTACCAGCAGGGGCGGGCGATTGCAGCGCAATGCGCGGAAGCGGTGGGCAGCATGAGCGCCGCCTGCGACCTGACCCTGGACTACCTCAAGACCCGCAAGCAGTTCGGCCAGCCGATCGGCAAGTTCCAGGTGCTGCAGCACCGCATGGTCGACATGCACATCGAACTCGACCAGGCCACCTCCATGTCGATGCTCGCGGCCTGCCTTGCCGACGCCCCCGACAGCGACGAGCGCAGCCGCGCGCTGAGCGCCGCCAAGTTCATCGTCAGCAGGGCGGCGCGCTACATCGCCGACCAGGGTATCCAACTGCACGGCGGCATCGGCCTGACCTGGGAATACGTGCTGTCGCACCACGCCAAGCACCTGTTGATGGTCGCCCGGCAACTGGGTGACGACGACCACCACCTGCACGCCTACAGCGAACGGATGCAGTCCCTGTAGGCGCGGGCTTGCCCCGTGACTGCCCCTGAGTCGTGCACATCCAGGTGCAGATTCACGATCCATCGCGGGGCAAGCCCGCTCCTACACCCACTGTGGGAGCG
>Ga0247821_10000427_pt1 | contig 23401 bp, 36 predicted proteins | sample 13C_Glycerol_Day_FD_192481 | JGI IMG/M metagenome (GOLD analysis project Ga0247821, IMG submission 192481) | Soil microbial communities from agricultural site in Penn Yan, New York, United States - 13C_Glycerol_Day14 | ecosystem: Environmental > Terrestrial > Soil > Agricultural land | place... | reverse complement strand
GGCCCTGAGCTGACCCAGCAGCGGATCGCTGCTTCCCGGGCTGGTGGGGCGGTACAGAACCTGTCTGAGGTACAGGCAGCACTGAACGCTCCTGGTGACGTCAACAAGCAGATCCAGGCTGTGGACGCGATGGTGTCCAAGCTGCAGAGCATGGGGATGTCTGCGGCTGACATCCAAGGCGAGCTGATCAACCTGAAGGCAGCGATCGGTGACACCACTGATCCGCTGTACCAGCTAGCTGCGGCTGCCCAGAGTGCGGCCAAGGACTTCGCCAGCTTCAAGGTCGCCATCTCTGGTGGTGGCCCTGGACAGCAGTACGCACTGGCCGGCCAGCAGTTCCAGTCGATCATGGGTGCCAACGTCGGCCCGGAGGGTGAGCAGGAGCGCAAGCAGGCGCTGGCTGACATCCGCCAGCAGACGCTGGAGGGTGCGAACTTCTTCAAGCAGCAGTTGATTAACCAGCGCGAGTTCAATATCTCCCGTGCTCAGGCGCAGGAGGACTTCGCTACTCAGCGGGCTCGTGGGGACCGGGACTTCCAGCAGGCGCAGGCCCGTCAGCAGTCCGACTTCAACTTGTCGCAGCGTCGTGGTGAGGCTGACTACCACCAGTCGCGGATGCGCAATCAGGAGGACTACAACACGTCCCGGATGCGCTCCGAGGAGGCCTACCAGCTGAGCGTGAAGCGGACGATGGAGGACTTCGCCAGCTCCCGCAAGCGTGGCGAGCAGGACTACCAGCTCTCGCTGAAGCGCGGTGCGCTGTCGTTCAACATCGCCCAGCAGCAGGGCTACGAGGACTTCAAGACCTCGCGCCTGCGTGGGGAGCAGGACTTCAACCACCAGGTCGAGTTGATGGTGGAGCAGTCCGCGAAGCAGATGATGAACATCTACGAGCGGGTCACTGTCCAGCGGACCTGGAGTGCTGCCTCGCTGCTGCAGAACGCCAAGGACCAGAACCAGCGGATGGCCGAGCAGGCCCAGAACCTGGACAAGGCCCGGGCGATGGGGTTGTCCTCGGACACCATCAAGCAGCTGGGTCTGGCTGACTCCGCCAACGCCCAGCAGCTGGCTCGGCTGGTTGCCGATATGGCTTCGGACCCGAACCTGGTCAACCAGTTCAACCAGGCAGTCACTGACCGGCTGAAGAACGCCTCTTCGGTGGTCAAGGACGAGGACAACGCTGCCTGGGAAGAGATGAACCGGCAGTACCAGCTCAGCCTGAAGCGTGGCGAGGAGGACTTCAACAAGGCCCGGGTCCGTTCGCAGAAGGCCTACCGACTCCAGCTGCAGCAGCAGTCGGAGGACTACCGCACGGCGCTGAAGCGTGGCCAGGAAGACCTGACCAAGATGCTGGCGCGTGGTCGGGCTGACTACTCCAAGGCGATGAAGCAGGGCGCTGAGGACTTCGGCAAGGCGCTGGACCGGGCGGCTCAGGACTACAACAAGACGATGGAGCGGTCTGAGGCGGACTACGCGCGGACCATCTCCCGGCAGACCAAGGACTACAACACCTCGATCAACGACATGGTCACCGACTTCGAGAAGCAGATGAAGCGGGGTCAGCAGCAGTTCGATCGGATGGCTGCGGACCTGACGATGTCGATGGAAGAGGTGCTGACCACTGCCACCAAGAAGCTCACTGGCAACCTGGCCACTGAAGCTCAGCTGATGCTGGCCACCTGGCAGAAGATCAAGAAGGACGTCCTGACGGTCTCTGGCGAGCTGAAGACCGCGGTGGACCAGCAGTGGGGCTTCACCGGCACTGGTAAGGGCAAGGGCAAGGGTGACCTCGAAGGTGGCATCAACGCCAACCGCCCTGGCGGTGGTGGCTCGGGTGCGACTGAGGCTCCGGTCAAGGACAACGCTCCTTCAGTACCGATCACCGGTGGGCACGTCACCACTCCCTTCGGCAAGAAGGGCTCGATGTGGAGCTCGGGCTACCACACCGGTGATGACTACGCTGCGCCCACGGGTACGCAGATCCACGCTGCGCTGCCGGGCAAGGTCATGTCCACGGCCTGGGGCGGCGCGTACGGCAACCTGACCAAGATCGCTGTGGCTCCGGGTGTGGAGACCTGGTATGCCCACCAGAGTGCGATCGGGGTGAAGCCAGGCGATCGGGTCAAGGAAGGCCAGGTCATTGGTCGGGTGGGTGCCACCGGTAACACCACCGGGCCGCACCTGCACTTCGAGGTGCGCCAGAACGGCAAGCCGGTCAATCCTTCGCTGCTGGGCAAGATGACCCAAGGGGCCTCAGCTGGGCTGACGATGGAGGAGGCCTACGCCTTCGAGCAGCTGATCAAGAACGACCCGACGCTGGCCAAGCTCTTCCACGACAACATGATTTCCGGCTACCTGAACTCCAAGGCGCAGTCCGTGGCTGGGAGCAACCCGGTACAGCCTGGAGGTCCAGGTCACGCTCCGACCGACGTGGCGGGGAACAAGAAGATCGTCCAGCAGATGTCTGCTGCTCGGGGCTGGAGCCGGTACTGGGACAGCCTGTACGCACTGGTGATGGGTGAGTCCGGGTTCAAGAACACGGCCCAGAACCCCACCTCCACCGCGTACGGCATGTTCCAGTTCCTGGACAGCACCTGGAAGACGGTGGGTGGTCACAAGACCTCCGACCCGCGGCTGCAGACCCAGTACGGCCTGGACTACATCGCGCGTAGCTACGGCAACCCTGGCAATGCCTACGCGAAGTGGAAGGCACGCTCCCCGCACTGGTACGGCGACGGGGCGATGTTCGCCGGCCCGAACGTGATCGGTGTTGGTGAGCGGGGACCGGAGGCGGTCATCCCGCTGAACGACAAGGGCGTGGACTTCATGATCACGCTGATGTCGAAGATCACCCCTGGCATCGAAGCCAAGAAGGGCAACGTCCGAGGCGGTAGCGTGCCGATCGTGCATCAGAACACCTACACCAAGGTGGACAGCTCCACGAACTACCACGGACACATCACGGTGGAGGCCAAGGACCCGGCCGAGTTCGCTGCGAAGATGGCTGCCAAGAACCGCCGCAAGGCGCTCACCAATCCAGCGATCGGGGGTAACCGCAATGCCTAGTGACTATGGGTTGGTCCCCGCCAAGCCGCTGCGCCAAGGCAAGCCTCCCTACAAGGAGACCCCAGAGCCGGGGTTCGGCAACTTCGGTCTGACCATCGACTGGGGTGGCTGGTGGGTGGATCTGAACGACAAGCTGAACTACGAGGTCGGCGGGGAGTTCATGTCCAACACCGCGATCACCTGGCGCAAGGTGCAGGTCTCCTCGCCAGTGACCGAGGGCTCCTACACCGTGCACGCAGTACGGGAGATGGTCCCGGAGAACGTCCAGATCTACGTACGTGGACCGAACAGGTTCGAGATGGAGATGAACCTGAAGCGCCTGGAGGAGCTGTTCTCCCGGCTGGACTACCGGATCCGGCTGGAGTTCAACGACTACCGCGAGACCTGGTCGTGTCAGACCGCTGACTACACCTATGAGCGCAGCCGGGTGTACGCACACAACGGGATGGCGGTGTTCACTGCGACCGTGCCGCGGTTTCCGACTGTCAGTGTGGAGCGGATCGCATGAGTGGGCTGGCACTGTGGGGAGCCAACGAGATCTCCCAGATGATCTTCGGACGCCGTTCGCTGCCTCCGGAGAGTTGGTACCTGGCACTGATTCGGAACTCGCAGCCGAATGCGTTCTCAGACGGCACTGAGCTCGATGAGCCACCGACTGACACCACCGGGTATGCCCGGCTGGAGCTGGTCAACGACGCCACCATCTGGGACACCGATGGCTACTACCTGACCCGGAACGTGGTGGACCTGACCTTCCTGGAGGCCACTGGCGACTGGGGTCGGCTCAACTACTGGGCGCTGTGCAATGCGGTCACTGAGGGCTTCGTGTACTTCACCGGCAAGCTGCCGCAGTCTGAGGTGGTGCTGTCCGGGGATGTCGTACACATCCCGGCCGGCTCCCTGCAGATCAGCCTCGGTCCGATCTTCGGGGTAGACGATGGTAGTTAAGAACCTGCGCCCGGAGCCGGTCGGCTTCACTATGAACCCAGTTCTGGATCTCCTCGTGGAGCCGAGCAACAGCATCGATCCTGAACTGGTCGTCGTCCCCTACAACATGGCCAGCTACATCCTGGACGACTATCGGATCAAGGATGGCTGGCCCGTTGAAGTACCCCCATTCGACGTTCGACAGCACGCGCTCGTCAGTGCTTCCGGGGACACTTTGTCGAACCGTCAGAGTCCAGCCACAGTCGAAACAACGGCCGACGTACGGTGGGTTGCTACCGAGCTCACCTGGGACGACGCCACTTTCGCCTGGCGTCCGGAGGACGGTCCGTACCCAAGCTACGTATGGCGCAGTTCCGTGGACTACAGCCCCGTACTGATCTCGGACTACACCTATCGTGTAGGTCGGGAGCTGATCACGGTCAACGGGCTCAACTTTTCGGGTGACGATAAGCAGCACCTTTGGAGCGAGTTCTCCGGTGGCTTCGGCAGCGCGGCTGGTTTCACTCTGATCTTCGTACTGAGCCTGCAGAGCCGGTTCGGGCTGGATAGCGATGTTGTGGACTACGCAGGAATCCTTGGAGCTGGACACGCTACTCCTCCAGGAGCTAGTGACACCTTCTTGGAGACGGTGACGGGCGGACAGACCAACCTGCAGATGCGTGGTCGGTACCTGTGGGTCAACTCTAACCAGATGGCTTTTCAGCAGCTGTTCCCGATCAATCTGGCCCTGACCCGCAGCCAGCCCTCTTACTTGGCGATCGTGCACAACCCGCCCTACACCAAGGCGTTCATGGGCTTCGGTACGTCCTCGATGCAGGTCTCCCAGGTCCAGACCGGACCGGAGCCGGAATCCAACCACCTGGACTGGGTGATTGGCCGAGCGACTGGTGACCTGCTGCATTGTGCGGATATGACCTTGTTCGACCTCGGGCTGTACGTGAACCCGCTCAGTGATGCTGATGTGCTGAGCGAGATTGCCACCCTGTCGCAGGCCTACGGAGGCTGAGATGGGACTTGCCGCCCAGACCGTCGATCTGCAGCCTTGTGGCTACTTCCGGATCTACGCACGCCCGCCCGGTGGAGACCGGGTCGAGATCACCTTCTTCCGCGGGGTCCCGGTCCAGGTCACCTCACTGGGTACTGCCGACCCCTTCGGCGACAGCTCTGCGGTGCTGACGTTCCCGCAGATCACGATCTGGGACCGGCCAGGTTCCGGCGATCTCACCTGGCTGGTCCCTTACACCGACATCGACATCGTGTGGCAGAACATCGAGCCGTACAACTACGAGTGGACCTGGGAAGGGTTCACCATCGATGAGTCGCTGTCGGTGACAGGAACGGACTCCTCGCTGACCCTGGAGTGCAAGGGCGCACTGTTCCAGGCTGACAACTACCTGGCTGCTCCGTACTACCCGCAGCGGCCCGTACCGTACGAGATCCTGATCCGAGACGCCCTGAGTCAGGCCAAGCGTCCGGGGCTGCGTACCAAGAACGTGACGATCGAGTTCCCCTCGGATTGGAACACGACCGTCCCGCCGTTCAACGAGCCGGCGGCGTTCTGGTTCCTAAAGCCCTGGGGAGTGGTCACCGGCCAGAAGTGGACTGGCCTGACCTCTCGTATGACTGGATCTTGGGACCCGGTCCTTACTGGCTACGTCCAAGGTCTGCTCTCGGTGATGTATGACGAAGGAGGCTCTCAGTGGACGCTGCGCAAGGACGTGGGTCGGAAGCCGGTGCTGTACCTGCGTCGTCCGCCGCAGAAGTCCAACGAGCAGCTGCTGGTGACCGAGCTGGGGACTCCGGGCGTGGAGATCAACCTGAGCCGAGACTTCACACAATCTGCGAATGTCATCTACGGCCAAGGTACGGACTCCGCTGGTGTTGCCTTCTCTGGTATGGAGATCAACAACCTGGGGGACCAGACATACTTCACGCCATTCTCAGCTGCCCGAACCGTCTACCCCACGACCTCTAACCCGAGCTACAACCCGAACATCGCCCGCAAGGAGACGTTGCTGCGCTTCCCGGACGGGATGGACGAGTTGGCTGCTCGGCAGCTGGCCAACGCTCAGCTGATGCGGTTCGCTGACCCCGGCTACACCGGCTCGATCACGCTGCGGGTGGATCCGTACGTACTGGGCTCGCAGACCTCGTTCCCCCGGCTGCTGATCCAGGCCGGCCGTTCGATCCTGGTGAAGGGGATCAAGGGCGACACCTCTGGGGTGCTGTTCCACATCACCGACTGCCAGGTCAACGTCCAGGACGGCTCCACGACCCTGACGATCGATTCCAAGTACCGCGACGCCCTGACGGTGGACGAGGTCCGTGCGCGCACCAGAGACGCCCTGACGCCGCTGCGCAGCCTGCAGACTGGCAAGTACTCCAACACGGTCCAGGACCTGCTGAAGCCGTGGAGCTACGCAGACGGCTCGGGCATGGTGCCGGAGGGCAGCAAGGAGCTGTTCACCAAGCTGATGCCCGACACCGCTGCGTTCCCGTGGACGGAGTGGACCAAGAAGTACCCGCCGAAGAACCCCGCGTACTCGAAGTTCTACATCAAGATCCCGCGGGCAGATCTGGCCAACTCCAACAACAACTGGGCCGGGGACACTGCCAACGGGATCTTCAAGGCAGCACTGCCGGTGAAGATGGCACAGTCGGGCACTATCCGGCTGTCCCAGATCGCTGCCTACGACCGGGATGGGAACCTGCTGCCGGTGTACTTCCACGTCAGCGTCTACAACAACTCCGGTGTATCCCCCAGGGATATGCCGCGTATCCCCACGGGTACGGTCAAGATCGTCAAGCCCACCGGTGCTACCTACGCTGCTGGACAGAACAACCCGTTCTTCCAGGGAGCCTTCGAGAACATCAAGCCGGATGGGTCTGAGCAAGATGACCCAGGCTCGCTGTTCCCCGAGAGCGCTGGCTTCGTGATGGGCTGGGGTAACTACTACGAGCTGGCCGGCTACTCGCCGGGACTGTCGTCCAGAGGAGCCCCGCTGAGCGGGAAGCTGGAAGACGAGCAGCCCTGGAGCTTCGACACCTCTTCGATGCCTGGCTTCGACAAGTACAACCCGGCCAACAACGTCAACAACGCAGGCGCTGGGGTCATGTACATCATGGTGTACTGCGATGCCCAGGCCTCTCAGGACGTGTACTTCCTGGGCCGCTTCTACCGACAGGAGCCGGGGACCTCATGAGCTTCACCGACTACCAGGTGCATCTGTGGCTGGCAGCCCAGGACAAGTACTGGGTCTCGCTGCACTTCGATGACCCTGTCCACGCCGGGGCGTACGCCTCAGAGCTGTCCGGGGATGGGTACGTACGCCAGCAGGCCTCCTACACCTCTCCGGCGAACCGGACGATGTGGAACCAGAACAACATGCAGTTCGCTGGGCTGCCGGCCTGTGTGATCACTCATATGGGCGGCTGGGATGCCAAGACCAAGGGCAACCTGCGCTGGAGTATCGAGCTGCCCGATCCCAAGCGGATCATCCAGGGCGGTGGCTTCACGATCGTCCAGGGTCAGCTGGCGCTGAGCTTCGCCTGATTTTGGGCAAATAAAAAAGGCCCGAAAGGCCCTCCCGAAGGAGGGCCAATCAGGCTTGGTGGCGGGAGAGGGATTCGAACCCCCGACCTCTGGGTTATGAGCCCAGCGAGCTACCGAACTGCTCCACCCCGCTAGGAGCTCCCAGATAGCGCCCTGGGAGCACGGCGTACTCGCAGACTACATCTGGGCATGAAAAAAGACCAGGAGGCCCCGCCCGAAGGCGGGGCACTGGCTACTCGGTGGCGATGTCGTTCCTCTTCTTCCGGGCCGACTCGTCGTAGGCCTTATGGAGTTCGGCTCGGTGCGCGTCACACAGCGTGCGCCACCAGCCGCGGTCGGACTCGTTCTTGCCCGGCTCCCCACAGGCCTCGCACATCTCGACCGAGTCGCTCTCAGCTTGGTGGACGATGGCCAGCATCTTCTCGTGGACGTCTTCGTGAACGCCCTCGGACGCGGTGAAGTAGTACCGCAGGCCGCCGAACTTGGACTTGATCTGGTCCACTCGGTAGTTCGAGTCGAGCTCCAGGAGCTTGGCGTGCACCTGGTCGATCAGAGAAAGCCAGCCGGGGCTGGCACCGTAGCGGTGGTCTTGGAAGTTGTTGACGTCGCTCATTTCTTCCTTTCAAGAGAAAGGGCCCCTCCCCCGTCTCACCGAGGGAGGGGCCCAACTGAGTCGCGTCGGTTTCCTCTACCAGCCATCGGTTTCCTCCCGGGCTGCACGAGCCGGAGCGCTCCCCAATGGTCGAGGCCTTACCGACATGCAGGCCTGTGCGACTCAGTCCCTGATGGTCAAGGTGTACTCGTCGTCTGTCAACCCAAAGTTGAGGTGGAGGTAGTGATCCACACTGTCGAGAATCGCTCCCTGTGTGCGAGCACGGGAGCCTTCTGTCTGCGTGAATCCAACCTCCACCCCTCCTTCGAGAATCTGGATCTCAAGACCCCTTGCCCAGGGCTTGGTTTGGAGCTCGAAGCTCCGCACTGCTACTCCTCGGTAGTGGTGTTCGTCAGTCGGGTGCCATCCGGCGGGTAGAAGGTCAGGTCCACCACGTACGCACGGTCTCCCTGCGTGAGGGTCCAGCCCCAGTGAGGGAACGGCACCTCCTCGTCCACCTGTCCGGCGGACACGTGCCAGCAGCCGTCGTAGAAGACGTGGACCCGAGCCTGCTCTCCGTTGGGAGCGATGAAGTCACCCCGCCAGAGCTCCATCTGTCCGTACCCCCGTGGGGGAGCGGGGAACTCCATTCCCTTGCCGTCGAGGTCGATCTCGACCAGGTCGTCGGAGGCTCCGGAGACGACGATCTTCATCGGCGGTCCTCGGTCTCAGCGAGGGCCTTGATCGCACCCTCGCGCCGGCGCTTGACCTGGTCCGGGCGTTCGGACCGCTTCTTGCAGGCCTCAGCCCACGGCGACGTGCCGCTGGCCTGGTTGGCCTTGTGAGCAGCGATCTGGGCCTCGTTGCGAGCCTTCTTGCGCTCCTTGCCGCGGGCCCAGGCAGTGTCACGACGGTTGGACTGCTCAGCCGTGTCCTGCCTCTTGCTGCTCTTCCCCTGCTTCGGCACTACGGCACCTCTCGATGAAGGCGGCCACTTCGGGGCCGACGATCAACACGCTCAGACAGTTCTCGTGGAACTGGTCGTCGGAACTGAACTTCACCCCCTGGCTCTCGGAGTTGAAGGGGATTCCACAGTAGCTGCACTCCTCACCCTGTGGGATCGGGATCTCGTAGTCGGGGTGATTCACCGGAGCGTGCCAGGACTTACCGAACCACCTGGATTCGGATCTGGACATCGTCACCACCCATCCGCTCCCGGCGAGCCCTCACAGGCTGCCGTTGCCAGCAAGACGGTTGAAAACAGCAGGGCCAGCCGACCCCACCGGGCGTTCGGGAACCTGCACTGCATGTAGGTCACGAGCGTCATTGTTCTTCACCCCCTCGCGAATGTGGAAGGCGCGGAGGCGCTTGGCGATCAACAGACCCATCAACGTAGGGGCGTTGCGGGACCTACTTACTCGTGTCTCGTCGTGCAACGCCTTGGCGGCCCGGAACCCCAGCTCGCAGCTGTCGGTCCGGAGCTGACGCCAGGCGGTGTGACCGCTCACGGTTAGTTCTCCTCCTTGTTGTCTCGATCGTTGAGGACGTCCTCCAGGACGAGGAGTTCGCCGTACTTGCTGAGAGTCTTGTCCTCCATGGCCTTGTTCTTGTCACCGAGTACTTCCAAGGTCTCCTGAAGAGTCAATCCGTTCAGGCGAGCTTTGACCTTGTCGAGCTTCTCGTCGTACTGCGGCTTGGTGGTGCCGTACTCCTCGAACTCGGCCTTGGCCATCTCCCAGGCAGTGATGGTTGAGTCCATATGGCCGATATCGCCACGCTTTATCTCTGCCCGGAGGTCCAGCTGCCGCGTAGCTGTTGCCCCGGCGGCCTCCTTGTTCAGGTTGTAGTACCAGTCGTTGACCTTCTTGATTCGCTCCCTGCGATCTGCGCTGTCAGTGCTGGCGCGCGCCTCGGCCTTCGCGCTCGGCTGGGCGTCGCCTGTCAGCTAATCGCAGCAAGCGCCGGCGACGGCCTCTTCCTTGTACTTGGAGTCGCAGTTGCCGCAGTAGAAGACGTTGTAGATCGTGAAGATCTCGTCGGCCTTCAGCGGATCCACGAAGCACCGGTCCGCGCAGAACTTCTTGACGAAGCGCTGAGCCGGGCGGTGGTCGGGCTGCAGGAAGTTGTCCGCGTCCTCCTGCGTCGGGAACTCATCGATCGAGCCGAAGTAGGCCCCTTCGTTGGTGGCCCAGCCATCCAGGAGGCCCGGCTCCCCACGCAACATCCGTCCACCGCACGAAGTGCAGTCGTGGAAGGTTCCGGGGGCCAGCGGCTTGGCGTGCACCATCAGATGTTCTCCTCATTCTCACAGCATGCTGCTGCGTCACGAAGCGAGGTGTACCGGACGTGGCACACCCCGCAGACGTAGATCTTGTCGAAGGCTTCGATCTCCCAGCCGTCGTCGCTGTCGTGCCCATTCGGACACTCCAGGTACGAGGTCTCGTAGATGTTGCCCTCGTCTTCTAAGTAGCTCTCTTCGAGAGCCTCTTCCAGAGTGGGGAACTCCTCCTTACTTCCGATCCAGTCGTCGTCGGCGTCCTTCCAGCCTTCTACGACGTTTACAGCACCGGGGCGAATGACGATTTCAGTGCGTTCGTCGCGACCTCCCTTGTCGCAGCCTTCGCAGATGTGGAACTCAGCCTGGATTTCTTTCGCCCGCATCGTCGTCCTTGAGATCAGGGCAGTCTCTGGGAAGCAGATCAGCGATGAACTTCCCGCAGACCGCACATTCGATCTGGTGCCAGCAGTGTCTCCATCCGTACTTCTCCACACTGCACGGGATGTTTTGCTGCTGGCTCCAGGGAGTCTTCACGACTTGAGGTTGATGCGGGACACCACGACGACCCCGACACCAGTTCTTGGTGTCTTTCTTCTTGCCGTACCGCACGCGGCGGGGAGCGCGTTTAGATCTGTCTCGCATTGCACTCCCCAGGTCAGTCGGTGGGCTCCTCGAACTGGAGACCCAACAGCGGTGCCCGAGCAGCGAGCACCTTGGAGCGCTCGCTGTCCTTGGGCGCGTGCAGCATGATCGCGACCGGCTCTCCGATGCGAGCGAGAGACATCTTCAGGAAGGCCACCACGACAAGATCCTGCCGAGCGCGGCGCTCGTCGGGAGTCATCGCTTCGATCTCGGCCTTCAGATCCTTGGCGAACTCTTCGGGGAGGTCCGGACTCTCCCCGGCTACAGCCTTGTTGGCCTGCTCTCCCAGCGTCTCGTCGTGCCAGTACATCGATATCTCTTCGGGGACGAAGCCGGCCATCTCAGTAGAGTCGCCCTCCCCGGCCCACTTCTCGTCACCCCAGACGACAGTCGCGCCGTCCGTGGTGAACCGCTGCATGCAGGAGGCTGCGCTGCCATCGCGGTCCCAGACCGTGGTGATCAGGCCTTCCTCCACCAAGCCTTCGAACCAGTAGTCAGGGTGGTCTCGAAGAATCTCCAGCTTCTCGGTTGGACCCCAGGGCTTGCCAGTCCCGGGGTTGATCGGATGAGTGGTGGTGACGACCTCCATGGAGTACGCGACACGGGAAGCGTCCATCCCCTGGATGCCGTACTTGATCAGCATCAGCATCAGGTCGCGGTTGGGCATGCACATCATCGTGCAGACGGACTCTTCACCGCGGTGGATCTCGATTACCGTTGGGCCATCCGGATCGGAGGGGTCCCTTGCTACGAGCTCCTCCTTCGACTTCCGGATGCGGGGCAGCCATTCGGCTAGTGCTTCTTTGACGTCCATCACTCAGTCCAGGTAAGACCCGTGGGTCTTGTGGTAGTGGTTGCCCAGGTGCTGCGGGTAGTCGAACGGACGACCGCAACCTGGTGCGGGGCAAATGTAAACACCCTCCTCGTTCTTGTACTTGTCGAAGGTTCCGGGTGGCAGAACGCGTCGGGCCTTGGCCGCTTTCTCCGTGGGGGTAAGTTTTGGTCGGCCGGCCTTCCTCTTCTGCTGCTCAGACGCTTCGAACAGGGGCTGCAGGTGCTCGCGTACCTTGGGCAGGCAGTCGTTGCACAGCTCCAAAAAGTACGACACACCATTCCAGCTCCACTCCCGTTCTACGGGAGCGTCCTCGTCACCGTCTTGCCACTTACGCTTGCACCAGTCGCAGATAACGAGGATCTGTACTTGCTTTGCCATCGGTTCTCCTTGTGGACACCTAAGTGGTGCGCCGGTCGTCTTCCGGCTAGAACCTTCTGCTGCTTCTTCTTTGAGGGTGTTACTCAGCCACTACTTGAGCTTCTACCTGGGCCAGTACTCCGCGGGGGTAGTAGCTCCGGTTCTCGAACTCGCTCTCGGCGTAGATGAACGACCAGTGGTCGCCAAAGAGCATCCAGGCCACCATGCGGGCGATGGTCTCGTCCTGGGCCTGGATCTCCACCCAGCCGTCCGGATGAGCATCGTCGTAGAGCGGATGCTCTTGGTAGGAGTACTGGGATCCGAACGTGACGAAGAACTTCACTCGAACTCCAACAAGAACTCGTCGGTGCGTTCGGGGTGCTGCTTGACCTTGAACGGGAAGTTGTACTTCTCGTCGGTACTGGTGGACAGCTCGATCGTGAGCTCATCGATGATCGCGACATCGTTCAGTCGCTCGGCCAGCTCCTCCAAGGCGTCGGTGACAACCTTGAAGACCTCCATCGGGACCTGCTTGCTCACTGGAACTTCACCCACCATTTCAGTCCGTCGTGGTGGGCAGCCACCACCTTTTCCTCGAATTGCAGAACGACATCGATGACCTTGATCATCGACATCCCCTGCAGGGCCGTCTCAGTCGCCTCCAATGCTTCGTTGAGTGCCAGGATGTCGGCCAGCTCCCAGATCGGAGTCTGATCGTCCAGAGCAGTCCATCCTGGGCCGGGCGTCGATGTATTCTTCCGAGGCGGCACATCTACTCCAGAGCGGCTTTGAGGATGGCCTGGATGTTGCGCCGCCACATCTCCTGGGTGTGATCGTTGAGCTGCCCCCAGTGGGATCCAGTGGCCTCGAAGTAGGCCACACACGCCCGCTCGACGGTACGCGGGTCGTGCAGATGGTCGGTGAACGCACGCATCGCTGCGTCTGTTGCTTCTTGCGGGGTGAAGGCGCGCTGTTCGTGGTCGGCGAACAGCTTCTGGTTGGTCACCTTTTCCTTCACCCCCTGAGTCAGTTCGGACAGTACTGACTCTTGCTTGTCAGTCAAGCTTCCTCCTGGTCCCCGTGGTTACTTACGTGCGCGTGACCTGAGCCCTTCTCGCAGCTCCATCTCCGCGATGTCGGGGTGCTCTCCGCTCCACTCGGAGATCAACACCGCCATTTGGTGCAGGTTCTTGCGGCGGGCGTGGATGAAACCAAGCGTCCACACACCCCCGCCGGCGACGAGAGTGGTCAAGCAGAGTACGACCGCCGGCAGGAACGGTGCGTACGTGAACGCGAGACCTACGATGACGATCCAAGGGAGCCACCACAGCAGCACCCTGGCGGTACGGATCGCCTTAGACTCCGCGGTCATAGCCCAGACCTCCAACTGACGGCCGGACCGAAAGTGCCTCACGATGTTGCTCATTCCGGAGGCCTCCCCAGTAACCTCAGGCTGGTCAGCGCCGAGCCGGGCTGCCAGGGGTAGTTGCCGTTGTCGTCGGGGTAGGTGACCTGGAAGGCCTCCTGGGTGAAGGTCTTGCCCCGCAGCAGCACCTTGTTCAGGGCGAACAGCTGCTGGCTGAACATCGGGTTGACCTCCAGCAAGGTCAACGTCACCCGGCTCTCGGCGGGGATGTCGGGGAAGACGTCCTTGCGCAGCACCCGTCCGTGGGCGAACTTGCCCTGGGTGATCTGGAGGTTGGCGACCTCGTTCAGCAGCTGCATGCCGAGCTGCTCGGCGTTTTCCCGATCCGGCATGTAGATCACCAGGTCCGGCAGACCCTGGCCGGGCATGCCCAGGGTGTGGCAGCAGATCTGGTAGTCCACGCTGTACTGGGAGGACTTCTGGAGTGCGAACCCCTTCCTGTCGATCTTCGCGCGTGCGTCAGCGAGCACGGTCAAGATGTCCTGCATTTTCCTTCTCTTTTCTCAGAACTGACGATAGAACTGACAAGGGCGGGAGGAGAGCCCCGTGGCCTCGTCCTCCCGCCCCAATGTGTTGCTAGATCAGCCCTGGGTGACCTTCACCTTGGCCGACGCCGTCCACTGACCGGCACCGGCGGCCGACTGATCGTCGTTGTAGCAGAAGGCGAACACGTCCACCTTCACCTCGGCCGGGTTGTCACCGGTCCAGAACGCCGTGCCGGTGACCTCACGACCCTTGGTCGGCGGCAGCGGCTGGAAGATCGTGCCGCGGTCGGCACCGAACTCGGCCTCGGTCGCGCCGATCCGCAGAGCCAGCTGAGCGTGCGTACCCACCGGGCCGGTGACGGACCGGGAGGCGAACATGTAGGAGTCCACCATCAGCTTCTTCCCGGCCGGCAGGGTGAAGGAGCCGAGCAGGGTCTTGTTGGTCTTGAAGGACCCGCCGCAGGCGGCGACCTCCTTGGCCTCGAAGTCGGCCGCGGCGAGCAGCGCACCCTTGTTGTCGGTGTCCTCGGTGGCGGGCTTGTTCAGCTTGTCCTGGACCGCCTTGGACAGCCGGTCCTCGCTGACCGAGTTGGGGACGAGCTTCTTGTAGCCCGGCAGCGAGTTGTCCACGACCTGCGCCGCGGCGACGGAGCGGTTGCACAACGGGTACATCAGGTTGACGCAGTCGGGCTTGACGGCAGCGGTGGCGGCCTCGTTGGCCGACGACTGGCTCGCGTTCCACACGCCCACCCCGACGATGGCCCCGACGACGAGCGCGGCAGCACCGACCCGCTTCAGGACCTTCTTCGTACGTGCCTTCATTTCACATCTCCTGTTCTGCCGCCCCTTGCGGGCGGTCGTGGGGGAGGAGGGGATCGAACCCTCCTGGAGCAGTTCGCCATCTGCCCCCTCACTCCGAGCCCCCTGGCTACGGGTACGCACGCCAAGCAAGGTTTCGGTGGCCGGTAGCCCACCACCCTGACGTGCGTTGTTACTGGCTACCCGTCCCGTAGCCCTACAGGCCCATCCAGTCCGTTCCTGGGAGAGAACAACCACCAACACCGAGTTTGGGTGCCGTCCAACACCTCACTGGCAGGTTGGTCAACTCCCCGGCGCGCCACGGACCAAATGGGCAAGAAAAAACCCCGACTTACTTAGTCGGGGTGATGTTCACAGAACTGCCGGTCGGAACCGGGTACATGGTGATCTTGCCGTTGTTCATCATGTCCCGCAGCAGCTGGAGCCGCTGAAGCTCCAGGAAGCCGTCCACGCCGAACTGCTTGATCAGTGCCGCCTGCGCAGCGGCCTGCGACTGAGCGGTGGCGACCCGCTTGGCGGCAGCTGCCGAGTCCGCGTTGGCGGCGGCGACCTCAGCCGGCGGCTGTGCCTGGTTCAGCGAGATGGAGAACTGGCCGCAGTCGTCGTTCTTGTTCGGCTTGTAGTTCGGCTTGCAGAAGTACGGCTCGCCGCCGGTGACCTGCTTGATGGAGGTCACGATCTGCTCGGCCGCGCGCTTCTGCCAGTCGTTCTTCTTCTCCGCGTTGCCGATCAGCTCGTCCATCGTGTAGTCGAGGGTCACCCGGTCCAGGGCGTTCTCGACCGGGACGCCGATGTACTTGGCGAGCATGTCGTTCCACTTCTGCAGCCCGTCCGTACCCGGCTCGTAGTTCGTGCCGATGGACTCGTGGAACTTCTGCAGGACCTCGCAGTTGTCGTTCAACGTGAAATAGACCGCGCCCGTGACCGTCATCTGCACCCCACCCTTGGCGAGGACAGTGATCGGGTCGCGTTCGCGGCCAGAGACCTTGTCGGTGTCGAACTGGAAGTCCCGGGAGTTGACCGGGTACCGGTACTCCGAGTCGTTGGCGCCGACATCACCGTTCTTGCCGGCAGCGATGCAGTGCTTGAAGTCCTTGGTGTGCATACCGCCGTGGTAGACGACCGCGGCCTGGTCGATGGGGAGTCGGGAGGTACAGGACGAGAGTCCGACTGCGAGGCCGACCGCGATGACTGCGGCCAGAGCTACCCGCACGGGGCTTGCGCCCCGGCCCCTGAAGATCTTCTTCACTTAAAAAGCTCCTTGCGTCTGTGCTGCTGGCTCTTGAATCCGGAGATTTTGAGAATCACCGAGTCAGCCAGAAGAGGCTCGGTGTCCCTGGAGGTCTTCGCCGTATCGACCAGCTCCTCCAGTAGCCGATCTACCTCACGCTTTTCCAGTTCCAGCTGGGTCACTTGCTTGGCCAGCTGGCGGCGGGACTTGAGGCGCACATCCCGGTTGGCATGCCGGTACGCGAGAACGATCATGATGATGATCACCATGAAGGTGAGCAGCATCCCGAGGTAGGGCAGGAAGCGCAGGATCATCAGACCGTCCTGTTCGGCTCGAAGACCTCGAACGGGCCGCAGGACTGGTAGAAGTCCCGGTCCCAGTGCAGAACTGCACCGCCGCCGGTAGCAGCCCAGCCGGTGGAGGTCGGGGTCACTCCCTCGCGCCAGGAGTAGAGCCGACCGGTCTTGCTGCTGCGCAGGATTGCCTCACGCGGCGGCTCGGCGGGAAGCGGCTTGGGGATCTGCCGGTCGATCTGATCGGGGGAGATGTCGAAGTTGACCATCTCACTGGTGCTGCGCATCGGCAGCGTTTTCCGCGCGACGACGATCCGATCCCCTTCGTCGCGAATGACCTGAGCCTTCACCGAGACCCAGTCACCTTGTTTGTACTGCGGCATCGCTAGATCTTCCCTTCCGGCTTGAAGATGTCGAACGGACCGTGGACGTTGTAGAGCTCCTCCCAGGTGTAGGAAGTGCCGTTCACTGCCGGCAGTTCGCGCCAGGTGTCGGTGTGGTGGAACACCAACCCGCTCTGGGTGGACTTGAGGATCAGGTGGCGCTCGGCCTCGTCGGGGATCGGACCATCGATGTAGCCGAACACATCGTCGCGAGAGACAAGTGTCGAGTTGCCGCTGCCGATCTTCGCCAGTACGGAGACACCGTCGTTGTTGAAGGTGGAGTCGCGAACCACCTTGGCTCGGACGACGATGTACATGCCCTTCTTGTAGAGGGGCACCCACTTGTGCCCCGACATCTCGGCCATGTCCGCGACGTCCTTGGCAAAGGCCCTCGTGGTGCAGTTCTTGCGAATGTTGAAGTGGGCCTTGTTGATGCAGGTGACCTGGTCGGGGGGCTCACCGAGGTCTTCGGTGTCGATCGAAGCCAGGCCGACCAGCTTCAGCTTCATCGGGTGGCATTCAGGGTCGTAGATCGTCACCGAGCTGTACGGCGTCCGGGAGCACTCCTGGCGCTTCGCGACGTGCAGTGGGTTGTGGCAGATCCAGTAGTCCTCGCTCATCGGCTCGCCACCGGCCGGGACGCGTAGAACTCGGTGAACGGGCCCCACTGCTCCCAGAGCTCGTCCCAGCGGTACTTGGTGTTGTCGCTGGGTCCGTTCGCGCTGACCCAGTGTCCGCCCGCCTTGATGAAGAGCTCGGCGGTCTTGTCGGAGCGCAGGATGTGGCCGACGTTCGGCTCGTCGGGGACCGGCGAATTGGTCCGACAGATGATCTCCTCGGGAGCCGGATGGACGAGTTCGGCGATGTTCCTGGTGGTCTTGACTTCGACCGTGAGATTGCCGTCGTTGCCCAGACTCAGGAGCCGGGCGCGGACCAGCACCCAGTCACCCTCCCGGAGTGGCATCTCGAAACCGATTCGGCCCGCGTAGTCCTTGCGCAGGATCGGCTCGTTGACCAGCTCATCGACGTTCTTCTGCAACTGCTCCTGGAACTTCGCCACATCCGGGTTCGCAGCGTCCTCGACCGGCTTCTCGAAGACCCGAGCCGTGGTGTCCACCACGTCCGTGGCCAGCTGCTTCAGGTACTCACCGGTGTCCACCAAGTTCTCGCCGGCGGTGTTCTCCGGGTCGGCGGCGTTCTGGTCAACGTACTTCACGTACGCCGACCGCTGGCCCTCCTTGAAGGCACTGGGCTCGTGGTGGCCCTTGGTGTCCTCCTTCGGCTTGGCGGCATAGCCGTAGATCGCGCAGTTCTGCTTCTGCTTCACGTGGTCGTACAGCACGCAGTAGTACCGGTCCGCGTGCAGCGGGACGCAGGTAAGGACGAACTCCATGTCACCCCCCGGCTTGGTGGTCTCTTCCAGCGGCACCGGCTTCTCCTTCTTCATCGGCACCCAGTTGTGGGTGACGGTGACACCGTCGAGTTTGAGTTCCTCGACCTTCTCGGACTCCGCGGCCGAGTAACCCATCTTGGCCCGGGTGCACACCAGCGAGCGCTGCACGTGCTCGGGGACGTCGCAGAGGAAGCGGACAGCGGCTCCCTCGATCTGCATGGTCACTTCGTTTCTCTCCTTAGGAGGCCGGTATTCGTCTGGCGAATGCAAAAGGACCGCTACCGGCCGGTGCGGTCCCTTGCAGATCTCTATCCCGTCTTGCGAGAAGGTTTGATGTTCTGAGTTAGGAAGGTAATCCTGCGCCTCGACACACCAAATGAGCTTCCCCGTTGTTACCCAGTTCATTGGGCTCTCGCGCGCCTGGCTTTGGCTGCCAGTTGCGCTGCTCGCCTCTTGTTGAACTCCACGTTTCCCAGGGGGTCGTATGCAGCAGCTTGCTCTTGCCGCACCTGTTGCAGTCCGACCGTGTTTTGCCGAATGCGTTTTGGGGTCCTTACGCCCCTGAACGGATTTCTCATCCGCTCATCATCTCCCCAGATTGGTAGGGCGGCCCGAGGATTTCCCGGGCCGTTCCCTACGCTGCCCACCTCTTCTGCCGCCGAGCGAACGCTTCGCGTTTGAAGTCTCGACGGTTGTGCGGCCTGCCCTCTTCGCCACCACGTTCGACGTAGTAGCCCTCAGGCGGGTCGTAATGTCTCTTCACCAAGTCCATGCTCGGGACGGCGATGGTGTCCAGACGCTTCATGGTGCACCGCGAGCATCGCAGTACTTCGGTGTACTGCACTACCGCCTTGCTCCGACCCCACAAGATGTCCTTGTCCTTGGTCCACCGCCAGTTGTGACCGAAGCAGTGGCAATCCAAGAATTTGTCCATCAGGTTGACCAGAGTTACGCGGGTCACCTTCTTTGTCATTAGTCCTCCAGGCCTCTTGCGATCTGGTCGAACGCCATGTCCTCCTCCCAAATCCGCCTAGCGCGCAGGCCGACCTGGAATGCCTCGTAGAAGCAGAAGATGGTACTGAGCTTGCCCCACTCATTGACGTTCTCTTGCGTGTGCGGGAGGTTCAGCGAGCTGAACGCGTGAGAGATCGCATCTCCCCCCGACTTGAAGTCTCGCGAGAAGCGCTCGCGCAGGAAGCTCTCACCACGGAAGCGGGTGATGAGAATCTGCTGAGTGGCGCGATCCGCGAGGGCGGTGTGAAACGTCTTCTTGTCGTGCTCCTGCTTGTCGTACACCGGGTCACCCAGCTGGTAACCCAAGGCGAAGACACCGCAGGCGATATCAACACCCACAGTGTCGTAGATCGCATCGAACTCGTTGATGACCGGCTGGACATCGCCGTCGTCAGCTCGATGGTCTTGTTTTTCGAACTCTCCCAGCTCTACTGCCTTGTCTTCGATCGCCTGGCCGACGACCGCCGACCACTTCTTGACCAGCGGGCGCAGGTACTGCAAGTACTCGAAGTTGTGCTTGCCCTCGAATGTGTGGTCGAGGATTGCAGGTCCGGACGGCGTAAGGGCCATGCCAACCATCGGCCTGACCATTTCGTCTGCTGCCTTCTCGACGGCATCAGACAGCTCCACGTGGTACCTCCCGGAAGAACAGCTGTGCGAGCGTTGCCTTGATGTAACCGAACAGCAGTGCTTCGTAGGGAGTCGCCGGTGTCGCCAGATAGAACCTCCGGCCAATGCGGAACAAGGCGAAGAGGATCTTGCGAACTACCGCAAACATCTGAACTCCTTCGTCATAGAGGGCACACTACACTGCCCTACTCACATAGCAAAGCAGGAGGGGGAGCAGGCCCCAAGTCCCACTCCCCCTCCCGCGTCCGGCTACTACATCACTGACTCAAGGCCAGTGCTAGATGGATCAGTTCTGGCTGGGGATCTCCACGATCGCCCAGTCGTTGTCCGTGTCCACCTGGTGCCGCTGGAGCGTCTCGGTGACGCGCACCTCGATCAGGTCCTCGATCGAGAGCTGGTCGCCCTTCTCCTTGGCGTTGTCGTGCAGTTCGTGCTGCGGCTTGAGCAGCAGGGCCGCCGCGACGAAGTCCTCGGTGTTGAGGCGGTACTGCAGCGACTCCGAGCGGACGATCGCCGCCCGCTGCGCCGACACGAAGGTCTCCTTGATGAAGGCCGGCTCGTAGCCCTTCATCGCCTCGTGCACCCGCGGCCAGTCGATGTTCTTGTCGAGCTTGCCCTCGGGGATGGAGACCTTGATCAGCCGCTCGACGCCCTTCTCGTCCAGCGGGCCGATCTCGATGGCCGCGTCGATCCGGCCAGCCCGGAGCATGCCCTTGTGCATCTCCGCGGCGCGGTTCGAGGTCATCACGACCATCACGTTGTTGTTCTTCACGGCGATGCCGTCGAACAGCTCCAGCAGCTTGGAGTTGTCCTCCTCGTTGCCGGCCTGCGCGAGGACGTCGATGTCCTCGATGCCGACGACGCACGGCGCGTAGAGAGCCGCCGTCTGCATCACCTGAGTGAGGTTGTCCTTGCCGGTGGTGCACTGGATGAAGGTCCAGCCGTTCTCGGTGGCGGTCTGGGCGGTCAGGCCCAGGGCCAGCGACTTGCCGGTGCCGTACGGCCCGTGCAGGACGGCCTTGACGTTGAGCGCCAGACCCTCCTTCTGCTGCAGTTCCGCGGTGCGGATCGGACCCCAGATCGAGTTCTCCAGACGGGTGAAGACCTCCTCGGCGTAGACGACCTTCTTGCGCTCGATCTTGTAGGGGTCGATGAACATCGGCTTCTCGACGCCGACGAACGCCTTCCCGCGGTAGATGCTGTTCTCTCGCAGCTCCTGCTCGATGGCGACGAACAGGCCCTCGATCGCCGCGCCGTGCTTCTTGGGCGCGGTGATCTTCAGGCGGAACAGCTCACCGTACTGGTGGTCCCGCGTGACCCCGGTCTGGATGACGGCGTCCAGAAGCGGGAAGTTGATGTTGCCCCAGGGGACGGAGATCTCCTTGCCGACGCCGACCTCGATCTGGATCTTCTCGGGCGGCTGCGGGCCGAACATCGTCATCTGCATCGCGCCCTCGCCGGCGGTACCGAAGACCTTCTTCAGTGCCAGCTGCAGAGCGTTCGCGCCGTCCCACGGCCGGTACTTGAAGACCCGGCTGTAGGCGTGCTCCATCTCCTCGTTCTTCGCCGCCGCCGCGAGGATCTTGGCGGCTTCGGCCTTCGACATCGTCTGGGGCTCGGTCGGCAGACCGATGGCAGTGCCCTCGATGTAGTTGATGCCGGACTGATCCGTGATCTTCCGACCGCCCAGTTGAACCAGCAACGCGTAGGTAGCCTGCTCGGCCAGCCGCTGGGCCTCCTCGAAGGTCTGCGGCTTGCGGGCGGCGTCGCGGATCTGAGCGTCAGTGATGGTCACAGGTGTTTCTCCTTGCTTGATGAGTTCGTGTAAAGCGCTGCTGAAGCCGGTCAGCAGCAACCGTCGTGTTTCGAGCTCTTCCGCCCACTCGGTGAGCGGGTCGGGTTCGGTCACAGTCCGGGGATGTGTCCCATCTCGTCGTCGGACAGCAGCAAGCACCCGCGGCAGGAGACCTGACGGGTGCTGTGGTGCTCGTGAACGGTGAGGTTCGGCTCGCCGGACTTGATGATCGGGATCTTCGCCTCCGGGACCAGGACCACACGGGTGTAGTCCTCGGCGGCCTCGATCAGCCGCCGGTACTGCCGCTCACTGATGGGGCTGTCGTCGGGGACCAGGAAGTCCATCGACAGCCGGACACGCTTTGCCACGTTTCCTTCTTTCTCTCAGGAACAAGTTGGAGCAGGGGTACTACCACCGGCTCATCTCCGGCGGCCCCCTGCTCCGTGGCAAGAACTCATCGTTGGGCAACTTTCAGTGCTTCCTTCAGCTCAGCTGCCTGTTTGGTGTTCAGCTCTCTCCAGCTCATCGCTCCGGTCCGCAAGGACACGTCCAAGCTGTAGGCCTGGTCGGAATCCTTCAGCACCACGTTGAGCCGTAGCGTTTTCTTTCCGCGGTAGGAGAGCACTACCGCCTCAGCATCGCGCCAGTGATCGGTAAAGACGCGACGGGACTTCACGATCCAGGACTTAACCTTCCCGACTGGGTCGAACGAATGGGAGCAGGTGTTACGTCCTGGCTGGAACAGTAGGAAGTGGAACCAGTACCGGTCGTCTCCTTCCAGTTGAGCGACTAGGCCTTCCACTGCCTCGACTACTGCAGCGTCGTCCGGCTTCACGAGGCAACTACAGCCAGCCAAGCGAACTTGGCCAGTACACGTAGCACCTTCACAGAGTTGTGGAGGATGATGCCTCCGATCAGGAACCACATGCGTACCTCCTAAGCCACGAACAGCTCCGATGGGTGCACCGTTTCTGGCTGTCCCACCAGGTTCTGCCCGATCATCACCTCTTCCTCATCGAAGATCGCGACTGCGACCATCCCGTGGTCGGACATATCCACTGCCGACTTCAGCCTGGAAGTAACCCAAGCTGCCATCTTCGGCATGTCCGACTCATCGGTCTCGATGACAACTTCAGCGGTAAACCGCTTGAGTACCTTTGCCATCTCACCTCTTCCTTGGCCACATCAGTGACCGTTGTTAGACCTGGTGCGAGGCCGCCTCCTTGGCCCGATCCAACTCCTCCTCGAAGCCCTTCAGGGCGTAGGCCTGGAGGAAGCCGGACTGCGGGTTGCGGGTGTCCTTGGCGACCAGCGCCCGAGCCCTGTTTTGCTGTTCCTCACTGGTGAGGAAGTTCTTGATCTTGCGCTTCGACTCGGTGACGAACTGCACCCCGTACCAGTACGACCGCTCCTTGGGGTCGTGCAGCTGGTTGAAGTCGTCCGGCACCTCGGTGACGTCGAAGTTCTGCAGACCGTGCGCGTCCAGGTCGTCAGCGGCGTGCCTGGCGTGCAGGTGCTCCTCCGGCTCGGCCGGCGGTGCGACCGGGGCCTCTTCGGTCTCGGCCTTGGTCGGACGCTGCGTGCTGATGTTGTCCGGCATCATGGCCCAGTGCCGACCCCAGGCGTCCTCCTGGACGCTGAGCAGGAACTCGCTGACGTCC
>Ga0247821_10000426_pt1 | contig 23431 bp, 17 predicted proteins | sample 13C_Glycerol_Day_FD_192481 | JGI IMG/M metagenome (GOLD analysis project Ga0247821, IMG submission 192481) | Soil microbial communities from agricultural site in Penn Yan, New York, United States - 13C_Glycerol_Day14 | ecosystem: Environmental > Terrestrial > Soil > Agricultural land | place... | reverse complement strand
GGCCATCTCAAGCGTCTGTAGCGCGAAAGCGTGCGCTGCGCACTCGGGCGTACTCATTCCACGCCCCGGCTGACTCGGTGGGAGCGGGCTTGCCCCGCGATAGCGACCTTCCAGCCACATCGCTATCGCGGGGCAAGCCCGCTCCTACTACCACCTGACCCGCACACCCAGGTTGCCGATCAGGCCATTCAAGTCGTTGTCATCCACATCGCTGCTGTAGTCGGCGCTGACGAACAGCGCGACCTTGGGCGTCACCCGTGCCACCAGACCCAACCCCACTTCTACGGTGGCCGAATTGCGGCCGCTGCTGATCTTGTCGACCTGGTCCAGGCTGACGGTGTCGGCATTGGAGAAGTCGTACCAGACGTTGGTACGCAGGAAGGGTTCGATCGGCATGCCGCGCAGGTTGTAGCGGGCCGACAACTTGGCCCCGACCCGGCCTGTCCAGTTCGGTTGCTCATCGAAGGCTTGCTGGGTGGTCGCCGGCGTCTGGCTGCCCGGAAAGTACTGTTGGTTGATCAACTGGGCCTGGGGTTCGATGGTCCAGTTGTCACCCAGTTGGATGGGGTAGCCGCCTTCAACCGACAAGGTCAGCGCATGGCCATTGCCATCGAGGCGCTGGCCGGTTTCGCTGCGCCCGTTGATGTCGAAGCGGGTACCCATGGCCACGGCGTCCAGGTGCCAGCCCTGGTCGTGGGTCATGCTCCAGTACACACCCAGGCTTTCACCGTCCAGGTTCACGGCGGTTTTCTTGTCGCCTACCTGGGGCTTGTGCATGCCATCGAAACCGCTTTGCAGGTTGCTGTGGCCAACGAAGAAACCGGCACGGTGAGTATTGCCGCTGCCGGTTTCACGCACGAACAGGTCCGGGCTGATCTGCAGGGTCGGGGTGCGCGCGTCGAGGCGCGACGGTTCTGCTGCCCCGTTTTTCATCGGGGCCGGGAAGAACTGTGCCCACTGGCTGGCAATGGCGTCCGTGGCAGCCGGGGCATTGCGCTCGGCCATGCGGTCGGAAAACGCATTCAAGGTGTGCAGGGCCAGGCCACTGGCGCTGACGGGGACCAGCGCCAGGGTCGGTGTCGGCAGGTTTTGTCCTGGCACCTGGGTCTGGCGCTGCATGAAGCTGGTGAACGGGTCGTTATCCTCCAGGCCCAACGCATGGGTTTCCAACGGGGTTGCAAGAAGCAGCGACGTGGAAACCGCGTAGAAAACATACTCAAAGCCCGTAGGAGTCGGAGTTTTTTTCATGGCGGATCTCCTCTGTATTACAGCCAAGGTTCTGGCCTGATGTCCCGGGCTGTAAAACAAAACCAGAGGGCGACCCAAACCAGCAGAAAAACAGTTCCTGTCACGCGCTGAAAGGCGCGAGCTAGAGGCTCGGAACAAGGATGTGACATTACTTGTAGCTAAGGAGAGGACCGGGCGGGCGTCAAGAAGGCGTTATGGAACCGTTGTCAAGCTATTGGATGCCCCAATTGGCTGAAAATTAACAATTATTCACGTTTCATAGTCGCCACGGCTCTTTCAGCCGTGGTGGCTATGCCGAATCATTGCTAAAGGTGCACTTCCACTGCCAGGGGCAGGTGATCGGAGAGGTGACTCCAGGGCTTGTTGCCCAGAATCTGCGGGGCATGGCTGTTGGCATTGCGCAGGTAGATACGGTCCAGGCGCAGCAACGGCAGGCGGGCGGGGTAGGTGCGGGCAAGCAGGCCATGATGACGCTCGAACGCCTCGTGCAAACCGCGGTGCAAGCCCAGGGTGCGGTTGCCCCGCAGCTTCCAGTCGTTGAAGTCACCGGCAATGATCACCGGTGCATCGGCCGGCAGCGAGTCGAGCAGTCGGCGCAGCAGTTGCAACTGCTTTTGCCGGTGGCTTTCCAGCAGTGACAGGTGGACGCACACGGCATGCACCTGGTGTTGCCCGGGTACATCCAGCACGCAATGCAGCAGGCCTCGGCGCTCGGGGCCGGTGATCGAGACGTCGAGGTTGCGATGTTCGATGATCGGGTACTTGGACAGCAGGGCGTTGCCGTGGTGACCGTCGGGGTAGACGGCGTTGCGCCCATAGGCGAAATCGCTCCACATGCTGTCGGCGAGGAATTCGTACTGCGAGGTTTGCGGCCAGCCGGCGTAGCGGGCGGCATGGCGGTCGTGGCTGCCGAGCACTTCCTGCAGGAACACGATGTCGGCCTGGGTGCTGCGCACGGCCTCGCGCAGCTCAGGCAGGATGAAGCGGCGGTTGAAAGCGGTAAAGCCCTTGTGGGTGTTGACGGTCAGTACCCGCAAGCGCTGCACCGGGGGTGCCTGGCGGGTACCTGCAAGGATGGAGGGGTGCGGTTCAAGATTCACGATCGCTCCTTGTCGGCAAGCCTACTGCATGGGACTGGCCCCGGTCGGATTCAGTTCCCGTCCTTCATGTGTCGTCTTCGCGTTGCAACTCCAGCAGCACCAGAGAACGTCCGGCCACCTCCAGCGCGGTGTCGAGCTCATGCCGTTCGCCCTTGCGCAGTTGTGGCCGGTCGGTGTCGAGCAGGCAGTTCCAGTTTTCGCCCTCGGGCACCTGGGGCAGGGTAAAAGTGACGGCATCGTGGTAGGCATTGACGATCAACAGCAAGGTGGCGTCGGCTCCCGCTCGCGCAATGCCACTGACCTGGGCACGACCATCCATCAGCATGCCGAGGGTTCTTCCCTGACTGTCCTGCCATTGTTCGACACTCATCTCGCTGCCATCCGGGGCCAGCCAGGTGACGTCCTTGACCCCGATCGCCTCATTGTAGTCGCCGACCAGAAAGCGCGAGCGGCGCAGTACCGGGTAGGCCAGGCGCAGCTTGGTCAGGCGCTTGACGAATTTGAGCAGGGCCGCGCCTTCATCGTCCAGGTCCCAGTTGACCCAACCGATCTCGCTGTCCTGGCAGTAGGCATTGTTGTTGCCATGCTGGGTGCGGCTGAACTCATCGCCGGCGACGATCATCGGCGTGCCCTGGGCCAGCAGCAGGGTGGCGAAGAAGTTGCGCATCTGGCGCAGGCGCAAGGCGTTGATCTCAGGGTCGTCGGTGGGCCCCTCGACGCCGTGGTTCCAGGACAGGTTGTTGTTGCTGCCGTCCTGGTTGTTCTCGTCGTTGTCCTCGTTGTGCTTGTCGTTGTACGAGACCAGGTCGCGCAGGGTGAAACCGTCGTGGGCGGTAATGAAATTCACCGAGGCATAGGGCCGGCGCCCGCGGCGGTTGAACAGCTCGCCAGAGGCGGTCATGCGCGCGGCAAAGTCGGCCAACTGACCTTCGTCGCCCTTCCAGAAGGCCCGTACCGTGTCGCGAAAGCGGTCGTTCCATTCGGCCCAGCCGGGGGCGAAGTTGCCCACCTGGTAGCCGCCGGGGCCGCAGTCCCAGGGCTCGGCGATCAGCTTGACCTGGCTGAGCAGCGGGTCCTGGCGACAGGCCACGAGGAAGCTGTGACGTTCATCGAAGCCTTCGTGATAGCGCCCAAGGATGGTGGCCAGGTCGAAACGAAAGCCGTCCACGTGCATCTCGCCGGCCCAGTAGCGCAGGGAGTCGGTGACCAGTTGCAGCACGCAGGGGTGGCTCAGGTCCAGGGTGTTGCCGGTGCCTGAATCGTTGATGTAGAAGCGCTTGTCGTCCGGCATCAGCCGGTAGTAGGAGGCATTGTCGATGCCGCGCATCGACAGGGTCGGGCCCAGCTCGTTGCCTTCGGCGGTGTGGTTGTAGACCACATCCAGAATCACCTCGAGGCCGGCGTCGTGCAGGTGCGCGACCATCTCCTTGAACTCGGCGATCTTGCCGTTGGCCAGGTAGCGCGGGTGCGGGGCGAAGAACGCGATGCTGTTGTAGCCCCAGTAGTTGTTCAGGCCCTTTTGCAGCAGGTGCTGGTCATTGACGAAGGCATGGATCGGCAGCAGTTCGATGGATGACACCCCCAGCTGCTTGATATGACCGAGCAACTCGTCGCACATCAATCCGGCAAAGGTGCCGCGGTTGTCGGCGGGTACCGCCGGGTGACGCATGCTGATGCCGCGCACATGGGCTTCATAGAGGATGGTGCGTTCCCAGGGGATGCCCACGCGCTGGTCGCGCCCCCAGGTATAGGCCGGGTCGATGACCTTGCACTTGGGCACGAAGGGCGCGCTGTCGCGCTCATCGAAGCTCAGGTCGCCATCGGGGTGGCCGATGGTGTAGCCAAACAGGGCTTCGGACCACTTCAGGCTGCCGATCAATTGCTTGGCGTACGGGTCGATCAGCAGCTTGTTGGGATTGAAACGGTGGCCGTTCTGCGGCTCGTAGGGGCCGTGAACGCGGTAGCCATAAATCTGCCCGGGGTGGGCGTCGGGCAGGTAGCCGTGGAAGATTTCGTCGGTGTACTCGGGCAGCTCGATGCGTTCGAGCTCAACCTCGCCGCTGGCGTCGAACAGGCACAGTTCGACCCGGGTGGCGTGGGCGGAGAACAGGGCGAAGTTGACCCCCAGGCCGTCCCAGGTGGCGCCCAGCGGAAAGGGCAGGCCTTCGCGGATGCGCGAGGGTTCGACAACCGGGGCGGCAGTGGGCTTGGGCTTGGTCATGGGGCTCCTTGTCGATGTCGGGGGCATCGCGGGGCAAGCCCGCTCCTACCGTGGGAGCGGGCTTGCTCCGCGAACGCTTTCAAGCAACAGGCGGTTTTTTGCTCGTACTGCGCGGCTTTTTGGCGGCTGCAGGCTTGGCCGGCGTCACCTCAAGCGGCGCCCCCGGCTTGGCCTTGGCCTTGCGCGGGGTGGCCTTGGGCGCCAGGGCCTCGGCCTCGGCCAGCTTGCGTGCCATTTCCCAGTGACGGGACTCGTGGCCCTCGGGCTTTCCTTCCGACTCCCAGATCTGGTAGGCGAACTCGCGGATTCGTTTTTCTTCGACACTCATCTCGACGCTCCTGATGGCTTAGGCATGATCAATCAAAACGTTGACCGGGAACTCCCTGAGTACAGCGCTGAGTAACAGCTCCTTAGAGGTTGTGACTGCGCTGCTGGCAAAAAGTCCCGTGTAGTTGGCAGGTGACAAGGCAGGTGGCAACAGCAGGTGTGTGTCGTCCCAGTTCTGTGCCGGGATCAAGGGAATCGGGGTATCCCCAAGCAAGGCGCAGGCCAGGCGCGGCACAATCACGATGGCCCGCGCCGAGTCACCGACGCGGGCAAAGGCGAGGACCCGCTCGGCGTGTCTGCCGCGCACCTCGAGCGGCAGGTAACGGCCCTCGGCAAACAGCTCGGGGTAGTCCAGGCGACGTTCCAGCACCTGGCTGATCAGGGCCTGCTTGACCCGGCCGCTGCGCCAATCCTGAAGCAGCTGCGCCGTGCTGGTGCTTTCATCCAGGGCCTGGCGGCGTTCGGCAAAATCCACGGCGCGGCGGTTGTCCGGGTCCACCAGGCTCAAGTCCCAGAATTCATTGCCCTGGTACAGGTCCGGCACCCCCGGCACGGTCATGCGCAGCAGGCACTGGCCCAGGCTGTTGAGGGCGCCGGCGCAGGCAAGGGTATGGGCGGCATGGGCCAGGGAGTGACGCAGTTGCTGGTTTTGCGGCTCCAGCAACAAGGCCTCGATAAAGCGCAGGCAGGCCTGCTCGTAGGCATCGTTCGGCGCGTTCCAGCTGCTGCGCAACTTGGCTTCGCGCAGGGCCTTGCGTTGCCATTGCTGCAGGCGTTGCCCGTAGGCGTGCAACGCCAGTGTGTCGTCAGGCGCCAGGCTCAAGGGCCAACTGCCGAGCAGGGTCTGGTACAGCAGCCACTCATCGCCAGGGCCGGGGGCGATGCCGTCCGCCAGTTCGGTACGCAGGGGCGTGGCCAGCTCGCGCCAGTGCTCGATCCGGCCGACCAGCCACTCACTGCGCTCACTCAATACCGCCAGGCGCGCGCGGCTGTCTTCGCCGCGTTTGTGGTCGTGGGTGGCGGTGCTCAGCAGATTGCCTGGGAAGCGCTGCTGGCGTTGCTGGCAGGCGTGGTGAAAGGCTTCCACCGGGGCACTGAAACGCTCGGCATCAAAGCCCACGTCGTTGCGTGAGAGCAGCAGGGCCGAGCGGTAAAAGGCCGTGTCTTCCACGGCTTTGGCAGCGGTAGGAGAGGTGAGTTGCTGGAAGCGAATACAGGCATGGCGCACATGCTTGCGCGCGGGACCGGGAGGCAGGCTGCGCCAGGGTTGCCCGCCCAGCCAGCGCTGCAGGGCGTCGAGTACCGGCCAGTCGCCTTCGCCCAAGGCTTGCCGGGCGCCCTGCAGGGCTTGCTGGAAGAAGGCTTCGTCTTCAGGGGGGCGGCCCGCGGCGTTGAGGTAGGTGCGGTACACCGGGTAGTGCTCGACCACTGCCTGCAAGGCCCGACGGATTGCGCCCAGGGTCAGGTCGCGGCTCATCAGGTCGTCACGCGCCACGTGGAGTAACGCCTGGGCCACCGACTCGAAGTCGCCCGCCAGGCTGCCGTTGAGCACCTGCTGGCGCGCCAGGCGTACTTCTTCGGCAAAGCCCGGGCGCTCGCTCAGGGCGCTCCAGGCTTCGCTCAAGATGGCTTCGCCGGCCGGGTCATGCTGCAGCAGGCTGACCTGGTTCATGAACTCGTAGCCGGTGGTGCCATCCACCCCCCAGTCGCTGTGCAACTGCTCATCGGCGGCGAGGATTTTTTCGACATAAATGGGGAAGTGGTCCAGCGCGGCACTCAAGGGACGCTCGGCCAGCAGGCGGTCCACCCGCCGGCGCAGTTTGCGGCAATAGCCCCGGGGGTCGGCCAGGCCGTCGATGTGGTCGATGCGCAGGCCGTCGACCAGGCCGCGGCGGATCAGCTCGAAGAGCATGTGGTGGGTGGCCTCGAACACCTCGCTGCGCTCGACCCGCAAACCACCCAGTTCGTTGATGTCGAAAAAGCGCCGCCAGTTGATGTCATCGGCCGCGGTGCGCCAGCTGGCCAGGCGATACGCCTGGCTTTCCAGCAAGCCGTGCAGGCGCTCGAAGCCTGCGGTGCTGCGGCCATCGAAGGCCAGCAGCAGGTGATCGATGGGAACCTCATTGGCCAGCGCCGCCAGTTCCTGTTGCAGGGTCGGCGCCTTGTCGGCGGCGTGGCTGGCGCTGTGCAGGGCAACAAAGCGCATGCCCAGGGCCTGTACGTCGGTGCTGTCGCTCAGGCACAGGATCTGCCCGTAATCGGTGGGGCTGATCGGGAAGCGGTGCTCGTGGTGCTGGACGTGAAAGCTGCCGTCCCGCGCCTCGAACTGCAGGCGCAAATCCCCGGCCTGCAGCACCGCACCGTAGTCGCTGGCGAGGAATGGCAACAGCAACTGGCCTTCCAGCAAGGGATCGCTGGAATGCCACTGGATATCGAAGAACGTCGCATAGCGGCTGCGGCGTCCCCAGGTCAGGAGGTCTTGCCACCAGGGGTTGTCGCTACCCACGGCCATGTGATTGGAGACGATATCCAGGATCAGTCCCATGCCGTGCTGGCGCAGCGCAGCCACCAGGCGAATCAGTGCCGCTTCACCGCCAAGCTCGGGGTTGATCCGGGTGGGGTCGACCACGTCGTAGCCGTGCATCGATCCCGGCCTGGCACTGAGCAGCGGGGAGGCATACAGGTGACTGATGCCCAGGCGGGCAAAGTAGGGCACCAGGGGCACCGCATCGTCGAGGCTGAAGCCGGCATGGAACTGCAGGCGCAGGGTGGCGCTCAAGGGTTTCATCGGTCGCGCTCCCAGGCTTGCTCGCGGGCCTGGGCGAGCAGTTCCAGGCGCCGGGCGGCATCGCTGTCGTCGAGCACTGCGGTGGCCGGCAGGGCAAAGCGACGGCGCCAGTTGGGGTGGCCGTCGACCGTGCCGGGCAGGTTGGGTTGCTCGTCGATGCCCAGCAGGTCTTCCAGCGGCAGCAACACCAGCGGGGCACGGGTGTGGCCGAGAAAGCGCACGCAGGCGTCGATCAGTGCATCGTTGTCGGCCAGGGCGCCATAGTTGTGCTCCAGGGTACGCTGCAGGCCCAGCCGCTCCTGTTGACGGGTTTCGCGCCAGTGCCGTTCGGTGATGGCGTCGATCAGGCCCAGGCGCTGGTTCCAGTCGATGTCGCGGGCCTGCAGCCAGCCGGCCAGCGGTGGCAGGTCGTGGGTGCTGGGAGTGGCCAGGGCGTTGTCGGGCCAGTCGAGAATGGGTTTGAAGTGGCCGGGCGGGTCTTGCTCGAATTGCAGCACGCGCATGCCGAGGATGGCGCGCTGCCCGAGTTTTTCCCGAAGCCCGGCGGGGACGGTGCCCAGGTCCTCGCCCAGGACAATGGCGCGGTGGCGCACCGACTCCAGGCACAGCAGGCGCAGCAGATCGTCCAGCGGATAATTGAGGTAGGCGCCGTCACGGGCATGGGCGCCCAGCGGCACCAGCCAGAGGCGCTGCAGGCCCATGATGTGGTCGATGCGCAGCCCCCCGGCATGGGCGAAGTTGGCCCGCAGCATCTCGATAAAGGCGCGGTAGCCATTGCGCCGCAGGCCTTCGGGGGAAAAGGCGCAGATGCCCCAGTTTTGTCCCGAGCGGTTGAGGATGTCGGGCGGCGCACCGACATTGAGCCCGGCCAGCAGCTCGTCCTGGCGGCTCCAGGCCTGGCTGCCGGCGCCGTCGGCACCGACCGCCAGATCGGCGATCAGACCGATGGCCATGCCGTTGCTGCGGGCTGCATCCTGGGCGCGTTGCAGGCTGCGCTCGATCAGCCATTGGCAGAAGGCGTGAAACTGGATCTGCTCGCGGTGCTGCCGGGCGAACGCGGCAACTTCAGCGCTGCGCGGGTCGTGCCAGCTGTCGGGCCATTGCCGCCAGTCCTGGCCCAGGCCGCGGACACGGGCCTCGCCCAGCAGTGCTTCAAAGCGGCAGTGTTGCTCCAGGGCATCGCCTGCCTGGGTGCAGTAGCTCTCGAAATCGACGCGCAGTGGATGGTCGCCGTCGATGAAGTCGTCAAACAGCAACTGCAGCAGCCGGTAGCGCACGTCCCCGGCCTGGGGCCAGTCGATCAACGGCTGCTGCTCGAGCTGCTCAAGGGGCTGCTCGAGCCCCAGGGTCTCGATGGCCACCCGCACCACGCGTTCACCCAGTATCACGGCGGGGTTGGCGTACAGGCTGTTGAGGAACAGGCGGCTGGAGGGCGAGTAAGGGCTGTAGCGTTGTGTGTCGCTGGCGAACATGGCGTGCAGCGGGCTGATGGCCAGGGCATCGGCGCCGCGTTCGGCGGCGCTGCGGGCCAGTTGCTCCAGGGCCTGGCAATCGCCGTAGCCGCCATCACCGTGACGGCGCAGGCTGTAGAGTTGCGCGCTGATGCCCCAGCAACGCGGGGTTGGCGTGTGCAGCGCATCGCCGAGGCTGAAGCAGCGGGAGGGGGCCACGGCGAGGGTAAAGCGCCGCTCATTGATGTCCACCTGGTGGTAGCCGACCGGCAACCCCGGCGCCAGGCAGGCGTTCGGGTCCAGTTGCAGGTGGTGTTCGCTGCCGTCCTCATGCTGCACCCGGACGGGGCTGGCAGCGGCGAAGTAGGCAGACAGGTCTAGTGCCTGCTGTTCATCGACGGTGAACAGCGGCGGCAGGTGCCGGGCGTCGTGGGCTGTCTTCAGGGCGGCGATGCTGGCGGCGATGGCCTGCGGGTCGTCGGCAGGGTGACCCAGCCCTGCCAGCACCTGGCGCAAGGCGCCATCACTGACCTGTTGGGGGCGCCCGTTGGCGTCGATCCAGTCCACCGAAAGCCCGGCCAGCTCGGCCAGTTGCTGCAGGTGTGCGTCAGTCATGGACAGGCTCCGGCATGGGGCTGGGCAGCAGGCTGACCAGGGTGGAGTAGGGAGGCAGATGATCGCTGGGGAGCGTTACGCTTGTGCAGGCATACAGGTGTGTCGAGGCCGGGGGCAGTGTGCAGGCCACTGAAGTCGGGCCAAGGTTGAGGTCGATGCGCAGGGTGCGACCGTCGGCCAGTTGCCAGCGCGCGCTCAATGCCTTGGCGCCGATCACCTCGGCACCCTCGGCGCGGCAGCCGGGCAACTGGGCGACGATGTGCCGCTGGCGCAGGTGCAAAAGCTGCCGGTAAAAGGCTTGCCAGGCCTCTTGCGGGTCATCCGGCACCCGCAGGCGCGAGGTACTGTAGGTGGCCAGGGCATTGGGGTCGGGGATGGCGGCCCGCTGCAGCGGGTCGGCGTAGGCGCTGAAGCCGGCGAACTCGGCCCGCCGCCCCTCGCGCACGGCATCGGCCAGGTCATCGTGGTGGTCGGTGAAAAACAGGAACGGCGTCTGGCTGCCCCATTCCTCGCCCATGAACAGCAGCGGGATCATGGGCGACAGCAACAGCAGGGTGGTGGCGGCGCGCAGGGCCTGGGGCGGGCACAGCCGCGTCAGGCGCTCGCCGAGGGCACGGTTGCCGACCTGGTCGTGGTTCTGCAGAAACAACACAAAGGCGCAGGGCGGCAGGTGCGCGCTGGGCTCGCCGCGCACGCGACCCGTGCGGTCCGCTTCGCCCTGGAACACGAACCCCTGGCTCAGGCAGCGGGCCAGCTTCTGAATGGTCGCCTCGCGGTAGTCGGCGTAATAGCCTTCCTGTTCCCCGGTGAGCAACACATGCAGGGCGTTGTGGCCGTCATCATTCCATTGCCCGTCGTACGCTTGCTCCAGCAGGTGGGCCTGGTTGTGCTCGTTCTCCAGCACCAGCCACACCTGCCGGTCGGCTGGCAGCGTCTGGCGCACCCGCTGGCTCAACTCGCGCAGGTATTCGGGGTGTCCGATGGCATGCACGGCGTCCAGGCGCAGGCCGTCGACGCGATAGTCGTGCAGCCACATCAGGGCATTCTCGATGAAGAAATCGCACACCTGCGGGCGGCGAAAGTCGATGGCAGCACCCCAGGGGGTGTGCCGGTCCTGGCGAAAGAAGCCAGCGGCGTAGCGGTTCAGGTAATTGCCGTCGGGGCCGAAGTGGTTGTAGATCACATCCACCAGCACCATCAGGCCGTGGCCATGGGCCTGGTCGATCAGTTGGCACAGTTGCTCGGGCGTGCCGTAGCTGTGCTGCGGCGCGAAGGGCAGCACGCCGTCATAACCCCAGTTGCGCTCGCCGGGAAACTGTCCCAGGGGCATCAGTTCGAGTGCGGTCACGCCCAGGCTGGCCAGGCGCGGCAGCTGCTGGATCAGTTGGGTGTAGCCACCCATGAGGCCCACATGCACTTCGTAGATCACCGCCTCGTGCCAGGGGCGGCCCTTCCAGTGGGGGTGCTGCCAGGGGTAGCCGGCAAGGTCGACCAGCTGGCTGGGGCCATGCACGCCTTCCGGCTGAAAACGTGAGGCCGGATCGGCCACTTGCAGGTCGCCGTCGATACAGTAGCGGTAACGCCTGCCGGCGATGGCCGGCAGGCGTGCGCTGAACCAACCGTCGGCACCGCGCGCAAGGGCGTGGCGCACATCCGGCTCCAGGCACACCTCTACGCTGTGGGCATCCGGTGCCCACAGCGCAAAGCGCGCGGTTTCACTATCCAGCATCACGGCCCCGTGGGTCGCGATCGGCTCTGACCTCAAGGGCATACCTGCCACCTCGTCCTTAACGCGCCATCACCTGCGCCCGCTCGACCAGCTCCTCATACAGCCGCGCATAGGGTTCCACCGCCTGGCACCAGTTGAAGGGCTGGGTCATGGCCAGGCAGCGCATGGCGTTGAGCAGGTCCTTCTTGCCATACACATAGAAGGCCCGGCTCAGGGCCTGGCGGTAGCTTTCAACCGTGGACTCGTCGAACAGAAAGCCGGTGACGCCGTTGTCGATGGTGTCGGCCAGCCCGCCGGTATTGCGCGCCACCGGCAACGAGCCGAAGCGCTGGGCGTACATCTGGCTCAGGCCGCAGGGCTCGTAGCGCGACGGCATCAGGAGGAAATCGCTGCCGGCAAACATGCGCCGGGCATCGGTTTCGTTGAAGCCGATGCGTACGCCGATCTGGCCGGGGTAGCGCAGCGCCAGTTCGCGCATGGCGTGTTCTTCTTCCGGCTCGCCGCGGCCAATGATTGCTATCTGGCCGCCTTGGCTGACGATGTAGTCGGCCACGCCCAGGGTGAGGTCCAGGCCTTTCTGGTAGACCAGTCGCGACACCACGGCGAACAGCGGGCCGGTGGACGGCTCGAGCTCGAACAGTTCACGTACCTGGCGGCTGTTGGCGGCCTTGCCATCCCAGTCGTTGAGGCTGAACGGGTGGGCCAGGTGCGGGTCGCTGGCCGAATCCCAGCTTTCATCGATGCCGTTGGGGATGCCGCTGAGCAGGCCCTGCTGGGCCTTGCTGTCCAGGAAGCCGTCCAGGCCGCAGCCGAAGTCCGGGGTGGTGATTTCCCGGGCGTAGGTGGCACTGACCGTGGTGATGTGGCTGGAGTAGGCCAGGCCCGCCTTGAGGAACGACAGTTTGCCGTAGAACTCCATGCCTTCCTGCTGCAGGGCATGGTTGGGGATGGCGAGCTCCGGGCAGCAGGCACGGCTGACCACGCCCTGGTAGGCCAGGTTGTGAATGGTGAACAGGGTCGGGGTTTGCAGGCCGCGCCAGTGCATGTAAGCGGGGGCAAGGCCGGCGGGCCAGTCATGGGCATGCACCAGGTCCGGCTTCCAGTGCACCATGCCTTCGCCTGCGGCGATTTCAGCGGCGGCCAGGCCCAGGCGGGCGAAACGGATGTGGTTATCAGGCCAGTCACGGCCGTTGTTGGCACCGTAGGGTGTGCCTTCGCGCTGGTACAGCTCCGGGCAGATCAACACGTAGATCACCAGCCCGTCGGCCAGGTCCATGCGACCGATCTTGCAAGGTGGCAATGCCGCATGCCCACCGAGCTCGCCCACCAGGTGAATCGGGTACTCACTTTCCAGCACCTGCGGGTAACCGGGAATCAGCACCCGTACATCGTGCAGGTGGCGCATCGCCCGGGGCAGGGCTGCGGAAACGTCGCCCAGGCCGCCAGTCTTGACCAGGTCGGCGATCTCGGAGGTTACGAACAAGACTTTACGTTTATGCGCAGTGTGCCGGGAGTCGGCGTCGGGTGCCTTGGCTGTCGTATTGAAATGCGTGGCCAGTGGCTCACGGTTGTCCGGGGTGAAATGCTCTACGTTAGGCTCGACAGCGGCACTGATCATACTTCTCTCCGTCCCTATGTTGCGGGTGTGGTCACCCGTTGTTGTGTGTCTGCTAAAGGCGTCTCTCTGTGTGTGGAGTTGCATTGCGAACCATGCCCCGACGTCATGCGCGCAAGCGCTACGCAAGTCGGCGATCCGTGCCGGCGGCGTGGTGACAGTTTGGGGTGGGTGGGCCGCGCCTGGATGACCAGAAACGATGGCCTACTAAATTGCTGACCTGTTGCGATTTCAGAAAGTTCGACTTTTTTCAGTCGTGTTTTCCGAACAATCTCGTGGCCGCAACTGAGTGTAGGAGAGATACGCGGGGAAATGTGACCCGCTGGTCACTTTACTTTCAGCTTGTGGCATACCGTACAATCGGCCGACTTACCCCGGCGCTTGACCGGGGCAACACTTTTTAAGGGACAGGGATGACCATGGACGGCGAACGGATTCTGGTTCTACAGGCCAGCTACAGCAACCCGATGCACGCAGAAGCCATCGGCCTGGTGCTGGATCAGTATGCCCGGGACCCTATGGGCGGTGGGCAACCGCTCGATCCGCAGTTGCTGGCGCAACTGCCGGAGGAACTGGCGCGGCGGCCCCATGCCTTCAGCGTACTGGCCTTCGTCGATGGCCAGCCGGCGGGGCTGGTGAATTGCTTCGAGGGGTTTTCGACCTTTGCCTGCCGGCCGCTGGTGAACATTCATGATGTGTCGGTGGTGCCGGCGCATCGCGGCAAGGGATTGAGCCAGCGCATGTTGGCCAAGGTCGAAGAAATCGCCCGCCAGCGCGGCTGCTGCAAGCTGACCCTGGAGGTGCTCGAAGGCAATCCCGCCGCACAGGGCAGCTACCGCACATTCGGCTTTGAACACGCCCGCTTCGATCCGGCCTATGGCGCCATGCAGTTCTGGACCAAGGCGCTGTAGGGCAGGGGGCGAAAAGTGGAAGGGTAGGTGTTGGATAACCTACCCGTGAGGATCAGGTGAGAGAGTTTTTACTGTCGGACTTGGCTTGTTCTAACTGCTGACTCAGCGTGGCAACTTGCTGTTGCAACAGATCGCGTTCTTCTCGCAGGCGCCGCAGCTCTTCCCGGGTAATGGTGACGTAGAGCGTTTGGGGCGGCATTTTCGCCAGAAGGGTTCCCATTGCACACCTCGCAAATGGCTGGTTGTTTGTTACAAGCGTAGTGGCTCGGTCGGCCGGGATTCTGAATTCTTTTTAAGTGCATGGGAACTTATTTGTTTCTTGCTGTCTTGCCGTTCGTCGCTGAACCAAGTCTGCCCGTGCTGGACTAACCTTGAAGGCCTGAACCGGCAGTTTTCATTCAAGGGGAGCATCGGCACATGCAACTGGGAATCGTAGGGCTGGGCCGCATGGGCGGCAATATTGCAAGGCGTTTGATGCGCGGCGGCCACCAGACGGTGGTCCATGACCGCGACCGCAAGGCCGTCGAAACCCTGGCCGCCGAGGGTGCTGTCGGCGCGCACGACCTGGGCGCCCTGGTGGGCAAGCTGCACAAGCCACGAGCAGTATGGGTGATGCTGCCGGCCGGCGACGCCACCGAGCAGACCATTGCGCAACTGGCCGATCTGCTGGATGCCGACGATGTGATCATCGACGGCGGCAACACCTTCTATAAGGACGACATCCGTCGCGCCTGCGACCTGGGCAAGCGGCAGCTGCATTACATGGACGTGGGCACCTCGGGCGGTGTCTGGGGCCTGGAGCGTGGCTACTGCATGATGATCGGCGGCGAGAAGGCGGTCTTCGATCGCCTCGATCCGCTGTTTGCCACACTGGCCCCCGGTGTCGGCAACATCCCCCGCACACGAGGCCGCCAGGGGCCGGCCGGGCGCGCCGAACAGGGCTACATCCACGCCGGCCCGGCAGGTGCCGGACACTATGTGAAGATGATCCATAACGGTATCGAGTACGGCCTGATGCAGGCCTACGCCGAGGGCTTCGACATCCTCAAGAGCAAGGGCAGCGATGCCTTGCCGGTCGAACAGCGTTTTGACCTGGACGTGGCCGAGATTGCCGAAGTGTGGCGCCGTGGCAGCGTGGTGACGTCCTGGTTGCTGGACCTCACCGCAGATGCCCTGGTGGCCGACCCGCAATTGGGTGGCTACAGCGGTTCGGTGGCCGACAGCGGCGAAGGGCGCTGGACCATTGATGCCGCCGTGGAGCAGGCGGTGCCGGTGCCGGTGCTGTCGAGCGCGCTGTTTGCCCGCTTCCGTTCGCGTCAGCAGCAGGGCACCTACGCTGACCGGATGCTCTCGGCAATGCGTTTCGGTTTCGGTGGCCATGTCGAGAAGAAACCCGAATGACGACACCACAAATCGAAGCGGCACCACCTTGCACCCTGTTCCTGTTTGGCGCCAATGGCGACCTGGTCAAGCGCCTGTTGATGCCGGCGCTCTACAATCTCAGCCGTGATGGCCTGCTGGACAAAAACCTGCGCATTGTCGGGGTGGACCATAACAGCGCCACCGATGCGGAGTTCGCCGAACGCCTGGAGGCGTTCATGCGCGAGCGCGACAAGGGCCGTGAAGGCGCTGAAAAGTGCCTGGACGACAAGCGCTGGAGCCGGCTGGCCAAACGCATTGGCTACCTGACCGGCGACTTCCTCGACGAGGCTACCTACCAGGCCATCGCCCAGCGAATCGAGAAGAACCCGAGTAGTAACGCGGTGTTCTACCTGGCCACCTCACCGCGCTTTTTCGGCGAAGTGGTGCAGCGCCTGGGGGCGGCTGGCCTGCTGGATGAAACCGAGGGCTTTCGCCGGGTGGTGGTGGAAAAACCGTTCGGTTCGGACCTGGCCAGCGCCGAGGCGCTCAACGCCTGCCTGCTCAAGGTGATGCACGAGAAGCAGATCTACCGAATCGACCATTACCTGGGCAAGGAGACGGTGCAGAACATTCTGGTCAGTCGATTCTCCAACGGCCTGTTCGAGGCCTTCTGGAACAACCACTACATCGACCATGTGCAGATCACCGCCGCCGAAACCGTCGGGGTCGAGAGCCGCGGAGCATTCTATGACCACACCGGCGCGTTGCGCGACATGGTGCCCAATCACCTGTTCCAGCTGTTGGCGATGGTTGCCATGGAGCCCCCCGCGGCCTTTGGCGCCGACGCGGTGCGCAGCGAGAAGGCCAAGGTCATCGGTGCCATACGCCCCTGGTCGAAGAACATGGCCTTGAAGAACTCGGTGCGCGGGCAGTACACCGCCGGCAAGCTGGGGCGCAAGAAATTGCCCGGCTACCGGGAGGAGCCACGGGTCGATCCGCACAGCCAGACCGAGACCTACGTGGCGCTGAAGGTGATGATCGACAACTGGCGCTGGGTGGGAGTGCCGTTCTACCTGCGCACCGGCAAGCGCATGAGCGTGCGCGATACCGAGATCGCCATCTGCTTCAAGCCTGCGCCCTATGCACAGTTTCGTGACACCGAAGTCGAGAAGCTCAAGCCCAACTATTTGAAGATCCAGATCCAGCCCAACGAAGGCATGTGGTTCGACCTGCAAGCCAAGCGGCCAGGCCCCGCCCTGGCGATGGAGAACGTCGAACTCGGGTTCGCCTACAAGGACTTTTTCAAGATGCAGCCGTCCACCGGCTACGAAACCCTGATCTACGACTGCCTGACAGGCGACCAGACCCTGTTCCAGCGCGCCGACAATATCGAGAACGGCTGGCGTGCCGTGCAGCCATTTCTCGACGCCTGGGCGGAGGGCGGCGAGGTCCAACCCTACGCCGCCGGTGAGGACGGCCCGGCAGCGGCGGACGAGTTGCTGGCCCGGGATCGGAGGGTCTGGCACAGCATTGGCTGACACACGCAAGAGGAGGGCCGATGCCCGGCTTGATCGAAGACTACGCACTGATCGGAAACTGCCGTAGCGCCGCCCTGGTGGGGCGTGACGGCGCACTGGACTGGTTGTGCCTGCCCAGGTTCGATTCGCCGGCGGTGTTCGCAGCCTTGCTCGGCGATGAGGAAAACGGTCGCTGGCGCCTGGCGCCCAGCGAGGCGGTGACGCAGGTCAGCCGGGAGTACCTGCAGGACACGCTGATTCTGCAGACCACCTTCGTCACCGCCAGCGGTCGAGCCCGGGTCACCGACTGCATGCCACTGGCCGATCACAACACCGTGGTGCGCGTGGTCGAAGGGCTCGAAGGTCAAGTGCCCTTCGAGATGGACCTGGTGATGCGCTTTGACTACGGGAACAGCGTGCCCTGGGTTGAAAAGAGCGAACCCCTGGTCCTGACCGCCGTGGCCGGGCCGGATCGTCTGGTACTGCGCAGTGAAGTCGCCACCCATTCCCACGACCAGCATGTGGGCAGCCACTTCAGCGTTCAGCCTGGCCAGCAATTGGCCTTCAGCCTCACCTACCAAGCCTCCCACTTGCCCTTGCCGCCCTCGTTCTGCGTCGAAAAAGCCCTGGAAGAAACGGCGGCACAGTGGCGAGTGTTCGCTGGGCGCTGTCCCGATGTCGGCCCCTGGACGGCCTTGGTAAAACGCTCGTTGATCACCCTCAAGGCCATGACCTATGCCCCCACCGGCGGCATCGTGGCGGCAGTCACCACCTCGTTGCCCGAACGCCTGGGCGGTGAACGCAATTGGGACTACCGCTATTGCTGGCTGCGCGATGCAACCATGACCTTGCTGGCGTTCATGAACCTTGGCTACTTCGAGGAAGCCCAGGCCTGGCGTGAGTGGCTGTTGCGCTCGGTGGCCGGCAACCCGGAGCAGATGCAGATCATGTACGGTCTGGCGGGTGAGCGACGGTTGCAGGAGTACGAGCTGCCCTGGCTCGGCGGCTACGAAGGCTCGCAGCCGGTACGTATCGGCAACGCCGCCGCCCTGCAGCATCAGTTGGACATCTATGGCGAGATGGCCGATGCCCTGTGCCAGGCGGTACGTGGCGGCCTGCCACGGCATCCGCGCAGTGCGGCGATCTCACGGGTGATTCTGGCGTACCTGGAAAAGGTCTGGCGCGAGCCCGACGAAGGGATCTGGGAGGTACGCGGCGGCTGCCAGCACTTCACCCATTCCAAGGTCATGGCCTGGGTGGCCTTCGACCGCGCGGCGAGCCTGAGCGACACCACCGAGGAAGGACAAGCCAGGGCCAGGCACTATCGGCAGGTCGCGGCGAAGATTCACCGTGAAGTCTGTGAGCAGGGCGTGAGCCCGGAACTGGGCTGTTTTGTGCAGGCCTACGGTTCGACCGAAATGGATGCCAGCCTGTTGCAGATTGCCCTGACGGGTTTCCTGCCGGCCGACGATCCGCGCTTTCTGGCCACCCTTGAACAGATCGAGCACCGGTTACTGCGCAATGGCCTGCTGCTGCGCTACGACACTGACAGCGGCTGCGATGGCTTGACGCCGGGGGAGGGGACGTTCCTGGTCTGCTCGTTCTGGCTGGCGGATGTGTATGTGCTGCTGGGCCGCGACCAGGATGCACACGACCTGTACGAGCGTTTGAGCGGGCTGTGCAACGACGTCGGCCTGCTGGCCGAGCAGTACGACCCCTTGAGCGGGCGCATGCTCGGCAACTTTCCCCAGGCCTTCAGCCATATCGGCATCATCAATACGGCGTTGAACCTGCACCGGGCGCAGTGCCCGGCGCGTGACCGGGCAAAAAGCGGATAAAACCATCGCCCCGTAGGAGCGGGCTTGCCCCGCGAGAGGCCGGCACATCCCGCCAACAAGGCGTCGCCTGAATACCGACCGCTACACGGCCGATCACAGGCCAACGCCAGCGGCTACAAGGCAGGGCTTACAACCAATAGGTCACAGCCCACCAGCCCAAGCCACCCATCACCACGGTATAGGGCAGCGCCATCCACACCATCCGCCCATACGACAGGCGAATCAGCGGTGCAATGGCCGAGGTCAGCAGGAACAGGAACGCGGCCTGGCCATTGGGCGTGGCCACGCTGGGCAGGTTGGTACCGGTATTGATCGCCACCGCCAGGGTCTCGAAGTGCTCGCGGCTCATGTGGCCGTCGAGGAACGCCTGCTTGACCTCGGTGATGTAGATGGTTGCCACGAACACGTTGTCGCTGATCGCCGACAACAAGCCGTTGGCAATGAACAGCATGCCCGGCTGTTGCTCGGTCGGCAGTGCCAGCACCCACTGGATCAGCGGCGTGAACAACTGCTGCTCGTGAATCACCGCGACCACGGCAAAGAACACCACCAGCAACGAGGTGAACGGCATGGCGTCCTGGAACGCGCGGCCCAGGCGATGCTCGTCGGTAATGCCGGTAAAGGCCGTAATCAGCACGATCACCAGCAGGCCGATCAGGCCGACCTCGGCAATGTGCAGGCCCAGGCTGACGATCAGGATCAATGCGGCCAGGCCTTGGACCAGCAGCGCCACCCGCTGTTGCGCGGTACGCTGGGCATCGTCTTCGGCGGCGTAGGCGGCCAGCACGTCGCGCACGTTGTCTGGCAGCAGGGTGCCGTAGCCGAACCAGCGCAGTTTTTCCAGCAGCACACAGGTCACCAGGCCCGCCGCCAGCACCGGCAGGGACACCGGGGCGACCTTGAGGAAGAAGTCACCGAAGTGCCAGCCCATCTCATGGCCGATCAACAGGTTCTGCGGCTCGCCCACCAGGGTGCAGACGCCGCCCAGGGCGGTACCCACGGCGCCGTGCATCAACAGGCTGCGCAGGAAGGCGCGAAACTGCTGCAGGTCGTCGCGCTGCAGCTGGGCGATGTCGTGGTCGCTGTCCAGGTCAGACTCTTCGCGCGGGTTGCCCCCCGAGGCCACCCGGTGATAGACCGAGTAAAAGCCTACCGCCGCGCTGATGATCACCGCCGTTACGGTCAAGGCATCGAGAAAGGCCGACAGGAAGGCCGAGAGAAAGCAGAACAGCAGGGCCAGCATCGCCTTGGAACGCACGCCCAGCAGAATGCGCGAGAACACGAACAGCAGCAGGTCCTTCATGAAGTAGATGCCGGCGACCATGAACATCAGCAGCAGGATCACCGGGAAGTTGTGCTGCAGTTCGTCATACAGCGCCTGCGGTGTGGTCATCCCCAGCGCCAGTGCTTCGATCATCAGCAGGCCACCCGGCATCAATGGATAGCACTTGAGGGCCATCCCCAGGGTGAAGATGAACTGGACCACCAGCACCCAGCCGGTGACCACCGGACCGAGGGTAAACAGCAGTACGGGATTGAGCAGCAGGAACAGGCAGAGGGTCGCCTTGTACCAGCGGGGCGACTGCCCGAGGAAGTTGTGGGCCAGGGCGCCGGCCAGGGAGCGGGACATGGAAATGTATCCTAATAATTCAACAGGGGCGCAAGGTGCCGGATACAGCCCGCCAGATCAAGGTAAAAGTCCCGGTTTTGGCGCAAGTGCGGCCTCGCTCGGCCCCGAGGCCTTGATATAGTCCTGCGATTATCCTGCCCCCTCAAGGAGAGCGCTGTGACCGACTACCAGGCATTCAAGGTCGAACTGAACAACCATATCGCCCATGTGCAGATCAACCGCCCGGAAAAGTACAACGCGATGAACGCGGCGTTCTGGAGCGAAATCGTCGAGATCTTCAAGTGGATCGACGAGACCGATGCGGTGCGTGCCGTGGTGATCAGCGGCGCGGGCAAACACTTCTCGGCCGGTATCGACCTGATGATGCTGGCCAATCTGGCCAACGAGCTGGGCAAGGACGTGGGCCGCAACGCCCGCACGCTGCGCCGGATCATTTTGCGCATGCAGGCCTCGTTCAATGCGGTGGACAGCTGCCGCAAACCGGTCCTGGCGGCCATTCACGGTTACTGCATCGGCGGCGCCATCGACCTGATCTCGGCGTGCGACATGCGCTACTGCAGCCGCGACGCGCAGTTCTCGATCAAGGAAATCGACATGGGCATGGCTGCCGACGTGGGCACCTTGCAGCGCCTGCCGCGGATCATCGGCGATGGCATCATGCGCGAGCTGGCCTACACCGGGCGTAATGTCGAGGCCGACGAGGCCCAGCGCATCGGCCTGGTGAATCGGGTCTACGATGACCATGACGCCTTGCTCGACGGAGTCTTTGCCATTGCTGCCGAAATTGCGGGAAAATCCCCGATTGCCGTGGCCGGCACCAAGGAAATGATCAGCTATATGCGCGATCACCGTATCGACGATGGCCTGGACTACATTGCCACCTGGAACGCCGCCATGTTGCAATCCACGGATCTGCGGGTGGCCGTGGCTGCCCACATGAGCAAACAGAAACCCGAGTTCGCCGACTGACCCCAGCGGCGGGCCCGCGCAAGGAACCGGAACATGGCAGTGCGTTGGACCACCGCGGTACTGGACACAAACCTCGCTGGCGGCTGGGCGGTAGCCCGTAGCCGCGAGGGCTTTCTGGTTGACGACAACGGCGCGCTGTTCCCGCGCGACTGGCTCAAGCGGCAAGCGCTGGACGTGTTGTTCGAGCACGGCATCGGCCATTTTGATGGTCAGCCGGTGTACCTGCTCGAACTCCGGGCCCCGCAGGCGGTGGCCGGTTGCAGCTGGCGCGGGTTGCGCCAGTTCATGCTTGAAGGCGACTTCGATACCTACAAGATTCTTGGCTATGCCGCCCAGATCGGCACCTGGGCGCGCGAGCACCGCTTTTGCGGCAGCTGCGGCCAGCCCATGCAGCAGATCCACTGGGAGCGGGCGATGTTCTGCGAGCCGTGCGACCTGCGCAGCTACCCGCGCATCTCGCCGAGCATGATCGTGCTGATCACCCGTGGCGATGAAATCCTCCTGGCCCGTTCACCGCGCTTTGTCACCGGCGTCTACAGCACCCTGGCAGGCTTTGCCGAGCCTGGCGAATCAGCCGAGGACTGCCTGGTGCGTGAAGTGCGCGAGGAAGTGGCGATCGAGGTGCAGAACATCCAGTACGTCGGCAGCCAGTGCTGGCCGTTCCCGCATTCGATGATGCTGGGCTTTCATGCCGAGTACGCGGGCGGGGAGATCGTCATGCAGCCGGACGAGATCGAGGACGCCCAGTGGTTCCGGGTCGATGCGCTGCCGCCGTTGCCGGCGGGGCGCTCGATCGCCCGGTACCTGATCGACCTGTACGTGGCGCGTCGCTTAGGCCTGGCCGAACCAGTGCTGCCACGCTAGGCGCACGGTCAGCGCCAGCACCACGGTGATGAACACCGGGCGGATGAACTTGCTGCCGCCGCTGATGGCGGTACGCGCGCCGAAGAACGCGCCGACCATCAGCGCCGAGCCCATCGACAGCCCCACCAGCCAGTCGACCTGACCGGAAAAGATGAACACCGACAGTGCCGCGGCATTACTGACGAAGTTCATGCTGCGCGCCACACCGCTGGCCTTGACCAGATCAATGGGGTAGAGCAGCAGGGTGCTGACGGTCCAGAACGCACCGGTGCCCGGGCCGGCCACCCCATCATAGAAACCCAGGGTCAGGCCCTGGGGCAGTTGCCACTTTTTCTTCACCGGTACATCGGCATCCAGCGGCGCCTTGGGCGTGCCACCGAACAGCAGGTAGACACCACACAGGAAGACGATCACCGGCAGCATCTTGTTCAGCCATTCGGCCGGCAAGTAGTGGGCGACCACGGCACCGATCAGGGCGCCGACAAAGGTGCCGGCCAGGGCGTGACGCCACTGGGCTGGGTGGAACAGTTTGCGTCGGTAGTAGGTGAAGCCGGCGGTCGCCGAACCAAAGGTCGAGCTGAGCTTGTTGGTGCCCAGCACCAGGTGCGGCGGCATTCCGGCGGTCAGCAGGGCAGGGGTGGTCAGCAGGCCACCGCCTCCGGCAATGGCATCGATGAATCCGGCAACAAAGGCGACAGCGGCGAGAATGGCGAGGGTGGTGAGGTCTACGCTGAGTTCAAAGGGCATGGCATGAGCTTAATCGGCTGGGCGCAGAAGGAGCTGCGCCTGACGGCCGATATGGTAAAGGAGATCGAGGCCGTCTGTCAGGGCCTCTTCGCGGGGCGAGCCCGCTCCCACCGGTACACGCAAAACCGGTGGGAGCGGGCTCGCCCCGCGCTGCGTTTATCAGGACAGGAACCCGCCATCCACGTTCAACGCCACGCCCGTGGTGTAGCTTGAGGCATCGCTGGCCAGGTACAGCACGGCACCGGCCATTTCCTTGGGATCGGCCACGCGCTTGAGCGGAATCTGCTGCAGCGCGGTGTTGAGGATCGCATCGTTCTTGACCAGCGCCGAGGCGAACTTGGTGTCGGTCAGGCCCGGCAGCAGGGCATTGCAACGAATGCCGAACGGCGCGCATTCCTTGGCGAAGACCTTGGTCATGTTGATCACCGCGGCCTTGGTCACCGAGTAGATCCCCTGGAAAACCCCCGGCGACACACCATTGATCGACGCCACGTTGATG
>Ga0247821_10000423_pt1 | contig 23511 bp, 19 predicted proteins | sample 13C_Glycerol_Day_FD_192481 | JGI IMG/M metagenome (GOLD analysis project Ga0247821, IMG submission 192481) | Soil microbial communities from agricultural site in Penn Yan, New York, United States - 13C_Glycerol_Day14 | ecosystem: Environmental > Terrestrial > Soil > Agricultural land | place... | reverse complement strand
GGCCCCGGCCGGGGCCGCGGCCGTGGCCGGGGCTCCGCCGGGCGGACGAAGACCGCCGCCGCGGAGGACCGTCCGGACCGGGCCGGGGCAGCCACGCGGGCCCGGTGAGTGCGTGCGGGGTGGGTGCCGTCTCCGGACGGCACCCACCCCGCGGGGATCCCGTGGTCCTACACCGCCGCCGCGGACTCCCCCGCCTGCTGCTCGAACTGGGTGCGGTACAGCTCGGCGTAGCGGCCGTCCGCGGCGAGCAGTTCCTCGTGGGTGCCGCGTTCCACGATCCGGCCGGCCTCGACCACCAGGATGAGGTCGGCGGCGCGGACGGTGGACAGCCGGTGGGCGATCACGATCGCCGTCCTGCCCTCCAGCGCCTCCGTGAGCGCCTCCTGCACGGCCGCCTCGGAGGTGTTGTCCAGGTGGGCGGTGGCCTCGTCGAGGATGACGACGCGCTGGCGGGCGAGCAGCAGCCGGGCGATCGTCATGCGCTGGCGCTCCCCGCCGGAGAGCCGGTAGCCGCGCTCGCCGACCACCGTGTCGAGGCCGTCGGGCAGCGACGTCACGAGGGTGTCGAGGCGGGCCCGGCGCAGGGCGTCCCACAGGTCGGCGTCGGCCGCGTCCGGGCGGGCCAGCAGCAGGTTGGCGCGGACCGTGTCGTGGAAGAGGTGACCGTCCTGGGTGACCATGCCCAGGGTGGCCCGCAGCGACGCCGCGGTCAGGTCCCGGACGTCGACGCCGCCCACGCGCACGGCGCCGGCGTCGACGTCGTACAGGCGCGGCAGCAGCTGGGCGATGGTCGACTTGCCCGCTCCGGAGGAGCCCACGAGGGCGACGGTCCTGCCCGGCTCGGCGCGGAAGGAGACGCCGTGCAGGACCTCGTCGCCGCCGCGCTGGTCGAGGGTGGCGACCTCCTCCAGAGACGCAAGGGAGACCTTGTCGGCCGACGGGTAGCCGAAGCGGACGTCGTCGAACTCGACGGAGACCGGGCCGTCGGGCACCTCGCGCGCGTCCGGCCTCTCCCGGATCAGCGGCTCGAGGTCCAGCACCTCGAAGACCCGCTCGAAGCTGACCAGCGCGCTCATCACCTCCACCCGGGCGCCGGCGAGCGAGGTGAGCGGCGCGTACAGCCGGGTCAGCAGCAGCGCCAGGGCCACCACCGCGCCGGGCTCGAGGGTGCCGGCGAGGGCGAGCCGCCCGCCGAGGCCGTAGACGAGCGCCAGGGCGAGGGCGGAGACGAGGGTCAGCGCGGTGACGAACACCGTCTGCGCCGTGGCCGTACGGATGCCGATGTCCCGCACGCGGCGGGCGCGCAGCGCGAACTCCAGCGACTCCTCCTCGGGGCGTCCGAACAGCTTCACCAGGGTGGCGCCCGGTGCGGAGAACCGCTCCGTCATCCGGGTGCCCATGGCCGCGTTCAGGGCGGCGGCCTCGCGCTGCATCCCGGCCATCCGGCGGCCCATGCGCCGGGCCGGGACCACGAACACGGGCAGCAGCGCCAGGGCGAGCAGGGTGATCTGCCAGGACAGGGTGAGCATCACGGCGAGGGCGAGCACCAGGGTGACCAGGCTGCCGACCACGGTCGACAGGGTGTTGCTGAAGGCGCGCTGCGCGCCGATGACGTCGTTGTTGAGACGGGAGACGAGCGCTCCCGTACGGGTGCGTGTGAAGAACGCGACGGGCATCCGCTGCACATGGTCGAAGACCGCGGTCCGCAGGTCGAGGATGAGTTCCTCGCCGAGCGCCGCCGACAGTCTGCGGCCGAGTACGCCGAGGGCCGCCTCCACGACCGCGATCAGGGCGATGAGCAGGGCCAGGCGGACCACCCGGCCCCCGTCGCCGCCGGAGACGATGGCGTCCATCACGCGCCCGGCGAGTACGGGGGTGGCGACGGCGAGCGCCGCGGTGGCCGTGCCGAGGAGCACGAAGAGGGTGAGACGGCGGCGGTGGGGGCGGGCGAAGGCGCCCACGCGGCGCAGCGTCTCCCTGGTGAGGGGACGGTGTTGGTCCTCGGCGGTCATGACGCTGCGCAGCTGTGTCCACGCTGTGGTCTCCATGCTCATGCAGGAGAACGTAGGACCTCGACCATGATTGAGGTCAAGGAGGCCCCCGCCCCGCCACCCGGCCGTCGGCGGACGTCCGCGCCGGGGCCATCCGCCGTTGGTGCCGGGCGCGCAGGATCGGTGGTCGTGACGGGGACGATCCGCCGGATCCTGTGTGTGCTGCCGCTGCTGCTGGTCACCGTGGTCGCGGTGCGGCACCGGTCGGTGCTGGCCGAGGGCTTCGCCCAGCTGGCGACCGCCCGGTGGCCCTGGCTGCTGGCCGCGGCGGGCGCGACGTGTCTGACCTGGGTGGCCGCCGCGTGCACCCGGCAGGGCGCGGTCCCCGAGCGGCTGCCCGGGCGGCGGCTGCTGGCCACGCAGTTCGCGGCGGGCGCGGCGAACCACCTGCTGCCGACGGGGCTGGGCGCGAGCGCGGTCAATCTGCGGTTCATGACGGTGTGCGGGCTGTCGCCGGCCCGCTCCTCGGCCGCCCTGGCGCTGTATCTGCTGGCGGAGTCCGTCGGCCGGGTGGGGCTGCTGGCGGCGCTGCTCGTCGCGTTCCCCGGCGCGCTGGCCCCCGGCTCGCTGCTGCCCGACGGGGCGTTCGGTCCGCTGCTGCTGGTGGCCGTCGCCGTGCCGGTCCTCGCGGCGGGCGTGCTGGCGTGTGTACGGCGGCTGCGGGCGGCGGTGTGCTCGTTCCTGCGCACCGCGCTGGGCGAGGCGCGGTCGGTGCACGCGCTGCCCTCCCGGGCGCTGGCGCTGTGGGGCGGTGCGCTGGCCTTCCCCGCGCTGCAGGCGACCGCGCTGGTCCTGGTGGGTGTGGCGTTCGGGCTGCCGGTGCCGCCGGCGCACATGGCGGTGGCGTATCTGGCGGCGACGGTCGCGGTGGCGCTGGTGCCGACTCCGGGCGGGCTCGGCTCGGTGGAGGCGGCGCTGGTCGTGGCGCTGGTGGCGGTGGGCGGGGCCGCGGCGGCCGCCACGGCGGTGGTCCTGGTGTTCCGGGTCATCACGGTGTGGCTGCCGCTGCTGCCGGGGGCCCTGACCCTGGGCGCGCTGGTGCGGCTGAAGGTGATCTGACCCGGGCGACGGGCGGGCCGGTACGAACTCCCCGCGGAATACGGCAGGATGAGCGCTCGCGCCGACCGCAGGTCAGGGGCGGTCGGCACGACGTACATCCCGTGGAAACCGAGCAGGTGACGATACGTGACACGATTTCACATACGGCCGTGGGCCAGGGCGTTCGCCGGAGGTGAGCGGTGACCCGCGCGCTCACCGGGCAGGACCTGCTGTACGCCGGCATCGCGGTGGCGGCCGGACTGCTGGCGGCGTTCCTGCTGCGGGCCCTGCTGCGCTGGCTGGGCCGGCACGCCGACCGCACCCGCTGGCGCGGCGACGACGTCCTGGTGGACGCGCTGCGCATGATCGCGCCGTGGGCGGCGATCGCCGGCGGCGCGGCCTCCGCGGCGGCTGCGCTGCCGCTGACCCGGACCGTGCAGCACAACGTCAACCAGGTGCTGACGCTGCTGGTCATCTTCGCCGCGACCATCTCGGCGGCACGGGTGGTGGCGGGGCTGGTGCGGTCGGTCACCCAGTCCCGGTCGGGTGTCGCCGGGTCGGCCACCATCTTCATGAACATCACCCGGATCCTGGTCCTCGCGATCGGCTTCCTGGTGGGCCTGCAGACGCTGGGCATCTCGATCGCCCCGCTGCTCACCGCCCTGGGCGTCGGCGGTCTCGCGGTCGCGCTGGCGCTGCAGGACACGCTCGCCAACCTGTTCGCGGGCATCCACATCCTCGCCTCCAAGACCGTGCAGCCCGGTGACTACATCCGGCTGAGCAGCGGCGAGGAGGGCTACGTGGAGGACATCAACTGGCGTCAGACGACCGTCCGCGCGCTCTCCAACAACCTGGTGGTCATCCCCAACGGGCAGCTCGCCAAGACGAACATGACCAACTTCATGCGCCCCGAGCAGAAGCTGACGATCCTGGTGCAGGCCGGGGTGTCGTACGACAGCGACCTGGAGCAGGTGGAGCGGGTCACGACGGAGGTCGTCGCCGAGGTGATGACGGGGATCACCGGCGCCGTGCCGGAGCACGAGCCCGCGGTGCGTTTCCACACCTTCGGGGACTCCCGCATCGGCTTCACGGTGATCCTGGGCGTCGGCGAGTTCAGCGACCAGTACCGGATCAAGCACGAGTTCATCAAGCGCCTGCACCGGCGCTACCGCGAGGAGGGCATCCGCATCCCCTCGCCGGCGCGGACGGTGGCGCTCCAGCAGGGCGCGGTGGTGCTCCCGCAGCAGCGCACGGCGGAACCCGGGGCGGAGGACATGACCGCCACCCGGCCGATCTGAGCACACCGCCCGGGTGATCTCCCGCCACGCCGGAAGGACCGTGGCGGGAGGACGGCCGGAAGTGGGCACGGACCCCTGTCGAGCTCCGGCCGGTCAGGAGATATCTTGATGTCGAGCAATGTTGCAGACGTGGAGCGGAGCACCCGGTGACTGACTCGACCATCATCTATACGCACACTGACGAGGCCCCGGCCCTGGCAACGTATTCCTTCCTGCCGGTGGTCCAGGCGTACGCCTCGCAGGCGGGTGTCACCGTGGAGACGCGTGACATCTCGCTGGCCGGGCGCATCATCGCCGTGTTCCCGGAGTACCTGGCCGAGGACCAGCGCATCCCCGACGCCCTCGCCGAGCTGGGTGAGCTGGCCAAGACGCCCGCGGCCAACATCATCAAGCTGCCGAACATCTCGGCGTCGATCCCGCAGCTCAAGGCCGCGATCGCCGAGCTCCAGGGCCAGGGCTACGCGCTGCCGGACTACCCGGACGACCCGAAGACCGACGAGGAGCGCGAGATCCGCGCCCGCTACGACAAGATCAAGGGTTCCGCCGTGAACCCGGTCCTGCGTGAGGGCAACTCGGACCGCCGCGCCCCCGCCTCGGTGAAGAACTACGCCAAGAACCACCCGCACCGCATGGGCGCCTGGAGCGCCGACTCCAAGACCGACGTCGCCACCATGGGCGCGGACGACTTCCGCTCCACCGAGAAGTCGGTCGTCATCGCCGAGGACGGCGCGCTGCGCATCGAGCTCAAGGGCGACGACGGCAGCACCACCGTGCTGCGCGAGTCCGTGCCGGTCCGCGAGGGCGAGGTCGTCGACGCCTCCGTGATGCGCGTCGGCGCGCTGCGCGAGTTCCTGACCGCGCAGGTCGCCCGCGCGAAGCAGGAGGGCGTGCTGTTCTCCGTGCACCTCAAGGCCACGATGATGAAGGTCTCCGACCCGATCGTCTTCGGCCACGTGGTGCGCGCCTTCTTCCCGAAGACGTTCGCCCGGTACGGCGACAAGCTCGCCGCGGCCGGCCTGACCCCGAACGACGGTCTGGGCGGCATCTACAAGGGCCTGGAGGGCCTGCCCGAGGGCGCCGAGATCAAGGCGTCCTTCGACGCCGAGCTCGCCGAGGGCCCGGAGCTGGCGATGGTCGACTCCGACAAGGGCATCACCAACCTGCACGTCCCCTCGGACGTCATCGTGGACGCCTCCATGCCGGCGATGATCCGCACCTCCGGCCACATGTGGGGCCCGGACGGCCAGGAGGCCGACACCCTCGCGGTGCTCCCGGACTCCAGCTACGCCGGTGTCTACCAGGCCGTGATCGACGACTGCCGCGCCAACGGCGCCTACGACCCGTCCACCATGGGCTCGGTCCCGAACGTCGGTCTGATGGCGCAGAAGGCCGAGGAGTACGGCAGCCACGACAAGACCTTCGAGATCCCCACCACGGGCACCGTCCGTCTGGTCGACCAGGCCGGCAACGCCGTCATCGAGCAGACCGTGTCCGCCGGTGACATCTTCCGCGCCTGCCAGACCAAGGACGCCCCGATCCGCGACTGGGTGAAGCTGGCCGTCACCCGCGCCCGCGCCACCGGCGACCCGGCGGTCTTCTGGCTGGACGCCACCCGCGCGCACGACGCCAACCTGATCGCCAAGGTCGAGCAGTACCTGCCGGAGCACGACACCGAGGGCCTGGACATCCGCGTCCTGGCCCCCGTCGAGGCGACGAAGCTGTCGGTGGAGCGCATCCGCCGCGGCGAGAACACGATCTCGGTGACCGGCAACGTGCTCCGCGACTACCTGACCGACCTCTTCCCCATCCTGGAGCTGGGCACCAGCGCCAAGATGCTGTCGGTCGTCCCGCTGATGGCGGGCGGCGGCCTGTTCGAGACGGGCGCCGGCGGCTCGGCCCCGAAGCACGTGCAGCAGCTGGTCAAGGAGGACTACCTGCGCTGGGACTCCCTCGGTGAGTTCTTCGCGCTGGTGCCGTCGCTCGAGCAGTACGCCACGGCCACGGGCAACGCGCGTGCCAAGGTCCTCGCCGACACCCTCGACCGCGCCACGGCGACCTTCCTCAACGAGGACAAGTCCCCGACCCGTCGCGTCGGCGGCATCGACAACCGCGGCAGCCACTTCTACCTGTCCCTGTACTGGGCGCAGGAGCTGGCCGCGCAGACCGACGACGCGGACCTGGCGAAGGCCTTCGCCCCGCTCGCCGAGACCCTCTCCGCCAACGAGGCGAAGATCGTCGACGAGCTGAACGCAGTCCAGGGCAAGCCGGCCGAGATCGGCGGCTACTACCAGCCCGACCCGGCCCTGGCCGCCAAGGTCATGCGCCCCTCCACCACGTGGAACGAGGCGCTGGCGTCCCTGAGCTGACGCCTCGGGACCCCGTGTTCCGCCCCGGCCGGCGATGCGCCCGGCCGGGGCGGAGCCGTGTCACCGTCCGGGGAGGGGCACGGAGGGCCTCGGTCCGTGGGCGTTGTCAGTGCCGTATGGCACCTTGATCGTGTCCGACCCGCTGACGACGCTTCCGGAGCAGCCGTATGACCGACGTCCCGCCGTCCTTCGAGTTCCTTCCCGGCGACGCGGACTCGCCCGTGATCCTCCATGTTCCGCACTCCGCGCGGGAGATACCGGCCGATGTGCGGCCTGGGATCGTGCTGGACGACGCCGGGCTGGAGCGGGAGCTGGACCACATCACGGACTCGCACACCGCGGCGGTCGCCGAGGCGGCGGCCGGGGCGGCCGGGGTCGCGCCGTGGCGGTTCGTGAACCGGCTCTCCCGTCTGGTCGTCGATCCCGAGCGGTTCCCGGACGAGCGGGAGGAGATGCTGGCGGTCGGCATGGGCGCGGTCTACACCCGGACCACGCACAAGGACGTGCTGCGGCCCGACGGCTTCGACCCGGGACCGCTGGTCGAGCGGTACTTCCGTCCGTACGCGGAGGCGATGACGGAGGCGGTCTCCGAGCGGCTGGCGGCGACCGGGCGGGCGGTGATCATCGACGTGCACTCGTATCCGAGCGCGCCGCTGCCCTACGAACTGCACGGGGACGGGCCGCGGCCGGAGGTGTGCCTGGGCACCGACTCCTTCCACACCCCGCCCGCGCTGCTCGACGCCGCCCGCGAGGCGTTCGCGGCGTGCGGGGAGACGGGGCTGGACAGCCCGTTCGCCGGGACGTACGTGCCGCTGGAGTTCTACGGGAAGCGGGCGGAGGTGTCCGCGCTGATGGTGGAGATCCGCCGGGACACGTACATGTCCGAACCGGGCGGCCCCGCCGGGCCCGGGCTGCCCCGGCTCGCGTCGGCACTCGCCGCGCTGATCGACGCCGTCTCCCGCTGACCCCGCCGCCGGGCCGGAGGGGTCAGGTGCGGAGCCACTCCGTGACGACCACGTCCGCGCCGGTGTGCAGGCGCAGGGCGAAGGGGCCCGACGGCGGGGTGTCCGCGGTGAAGCGGCCCATGTCGTCGGTGGTGAGGGTGGCGGCCGGCTGCGGTCCGCCGAGCACCTCGACGCGGGCCGGCCCGGGCGGCAGCACCTGGCCCATCAGCCCCTGCGAGGTCAGCTCGACGTCCAGCGTCACCTCACCGGCCTCGAAGGTGAGCATGCGCGGCGGGTCCGCGGCCCCCCGCACCGGGATGGCGTCCACCAGCGAGTCGAAGGTCAGCTCGGCCACCCGGGCGTCGAGGTCGTGCAGCGCGTAGGCGTCGACGGCGATCTGCAGCAGGGCCGGCGGCAGCGGGTCCAGCACGGCGGCCGCCTGCCGCAGTTCCTCCTCCAGCAGCCCGGTGTCGAAGTCCCCTTCGTCGTAGGTCTCTTCGCCGTTCCGGCCGTTCATGTCGTCCATGTCGTCCATGTCGCTCACGTGGTCCCCCGTGCCTCGAGCCGGGCCCGCAGCCGGCGCAGACAGCGCTGGCGCAGCGGCCCGATGCTGCCCACCGCGATGTCGAGCGCGGCGGACACCTCCTGATAACTGGGTGGCGGCGAGGCGATCAGGACACGCAGCAACTGCCTGCACCGCTCGCCCAGTTCCTCGAACTCCTGCCACAGCCGCCGCACGCGTTCGCTCTGCGCGGCCGCCTCCTCCGCCTCCAGCAGCGACTGCTCCGGCGTCCCGTCCTCGCTGACCCGGTCCAGCAGCTGCGGATCGTCGGTCAGCATCAGCCTGCGCGCGTTCCTGTGCACCTTCAGGCACTCGTGCCGCGCGGTGCTGGCCAGCCAGGAGCCCGCCTTGTCGGGCTCCCGGATCCGCCCCAGGTGCTGGGCGAAGCGGAACCACACCGTCTGGTAGACCTCGTGCGCGTCGGCGTCGGAGAGCCGGTGGGCGCGCACCACGGACCACACCAGCGGGCCCAGGCCCTCCACGATCGCCTTCCAGGCCGCCGCGTCACCGCCGACAGCGGACCGGACCAACGCGCCGACTTCCCTACGCTCCACGGTCCCACCCCTCGTGTACGGCACGACATCGTACGCCGCGGAGGGGATGACTCCGGCCCTCATGCCCGTGCGGAGGGTGGTGAGACCCGTACCGGGCGCCAGGTGGGCGGAAGGAGCGCGGGCACGTGCGCCCCGCGCACTTCCGCGAACTCGGTGTTCGCCTGCAACAGTTGCCGGCGGGCCTCGCGGGGGTCGGTCTCCGCCCGCGCGGTCATGTGGGCGGCGACCATGCCGACGGCGACAGGGGTGGCGAACGAGGTCCCGCTCCACTGGGCGAGTCCCTCGAACATCACCTGGTCCGGCTTGGCGGAGACGCCGTCCTCGCTCAGCACGCCGGTGTGGCGCGGGTGGTGACAGGTGCAGGGGTACGTGAAGCCGTAGCGGCAGGCGTCGTAGGTGGAGTGCTGGTACACGTACGGGACGGGGGTCTCGAAGCCGGTCAGGGCGCCGGTGAGGCGCTCGCCGGGGGCGTAGGCCTTGACCCAGCCGCCGTGGTTGCTGAAGCAGGCTCCGGACGCGCCGTCGGCGCGCAGCGCGCCCACGGACAGCACGGCGTTCTCGTAGCCGGGCAGGTCGGCGTAGGCGGCGGGCCAGAAGGGCGTGGCGCTGCCGTTGTTGCCGGCGGCGGCGACCAGCAGGGTGGGCCGGTCGCGCAGTTCCCGCATGAAGGCGTCGACGCCGAGGAGTCCGTCGGTGCGGCCGTTGGAGGTGCCGGCGGACAGGCTGATGACGTCGGGCCAGCCGTCCCGGTCGACGGCTTCGAAGAGCTTCTCGCCGAACTCGGACTCCAGGACGGCCCCCGCGTCGTTCAGCGTGCCGCGGACGGTGATGTCGGTGTTGGGCGCGACGGCGGCGACGAGTCCGGCGATGAACGTGCCGTGCCCGCAGTACTGCTGGAGGACCCCGTCGCCGTCGCACTCCGCCACCTGGGCGTCGCCCCGGGTGTGGGCGAGCGGCGGGTAGGAGCGGTGGTCGCGCATCAGCCCGGTGTCGATGACGAGCACGGCGACGGCGGAGCCGGGGTCGTGCACGCCTTCTGCGGCGGCGGGGTTGGGCCCGGCGTCGCGCGACGCGGGCACGGGCTCGTCGCCGGGGCAGGCGTTGACCGCGATCGACACCACGTGGTTGCGGCTGACCAGCCGGCGCCCGGTGCGGCCCTCGGCCGCCGACAGCGCGCGCAGCGCTCCCGCGACCGCCGGGTCGCCGCTGCCGTCTCCCTGGCCGGGGTCGGCGACCCGGATGCGGGTGATGCCGGAGCGGTTGGTCTCCGGGCCGGCCCGGCGCACCTGCTCCGGGGTGAGTCCGGCGAACGTGGTGAAGTGCCGGCGGACGGTGTCCTCGACGACGCGGGCCTCCTCGCCGTCGCGGGCCAGGACGACGCCCTTCTCGTAGAGGAACTCGCCCGCGTCGTCGGGCCCCACGGCCAGGGGGACGTCGGGCATCGAGCGCTGGATCTGGGTGAACTGCTCTCGGAATCGCTGTGGTGCCATGGCGTGTCCCCCACTGGTGCGAAGGCGGCCGGTGCCGCGGAGCTGTCGTGATGAAGAGCCCCGCGGCGGACGTTTGATACAACGTCACACCTGTGAGGCGCGGTCGTGGACGACTACCATCGTGGGGTGACAGCGGGAAGCGACACGGTGCTGGACCTGCTGCCGATGGTGTTCGCCGACCCGGGTGAGGCGCTGACGCGGGCGGAACAGGTGCTGGGCGGCCGTCCCGCGCCCCTGCACGCCTCCGTCGCCCATCAGGTGATCGGCATCTGGCAGCGGGACTTCGGCGACTTGCGGCTGGCCCTGACCCATCTGCGGCGGGCCCGGCTCTGGGCGGCGCGCGCGGACTCGGCCGAACGGGAGGCGGACGTCCTCGCCACGCTCGGCGTCGCACTGGTGCACGCGGGGCGCACCCGGCAGGGCATGGACGCGCTGCGGCGGGGCGTCGAGCGCGGCGCCGGGCACACGCGTGCGCGGGTGCTGTTCCGCCGGGCGTACGCGTGGTGGGTGCTGGGCCATCACAGGGAGGCGCTGGAGGACGTACGGCGGGCCATTCCCGTGCTGCGGCAGGCCGAGGACGTGATCTGGACGGCGCGCGCGCTGACGCTGCGGGCGACGGTGCACCTGGCGCTGGGTTCGGTGGAGCGGGCGGACGCCGACTTCACGGCGGCCGAGGCGCTGTGGGAGACCACCGGCCAGGAGCACGACAAGGCGGACGCCGTGGAGAGCCGGGGGCTGGCCGCGTTCCGTTCCGGTGACGTCCCGGCGGCGCTGCGGCTGCTCGACGAGGCGGAGGAACGGTACGCCAAGCTGGGCACGCCGACGTTCATGCTGAACATCCGGCGCTGCGAGGTGCTGATGGCGGCCGGCCTTGCAGCGGAGGCGCTGGCCGAGGCGGACGCGGCGATCCGGGCGCTGGACGGGATCGGCGGGCAGTCCACGCGCAAGGCGGAACTGCTGCTGGCGGCCGCGCGGGCGGCCCGGCTCGCGGGTGAGCCGGGGACCGCGATCGCCCGCGCGGCGCTCGCCGTGCGGCTGTTCGCGGGGCAGCGGCGCACCTGGTGGGAGACGCACGCGCGGCTGGTGCTGACCGAGTCCCGGCACGCGGCCGGGCGCGGTTCCGGCCGGCTGGTCGCGGACGCGGCGGCGGTCGCGGAGAAGCTGGCCGCGCTCGGCGCTCCGGCCGCCCCGGAGGCGTCCCTGCTGGCGGGCCGGATCGCCCTGGACCTCGGCTGGACGGCGGACGCGGAGCGGCATCTCGCGGTGGCCGCGCGCAGCAGACGCGGCGGGCCGCCGCTCGCCCGGATGACGGGCTGGGCGGCGCAGGCGCTGCGCGCGCAGGCCGCCGGGTCCGCGCGGGGCGTGCTGGAGGCCTGCCGGCGCGGCCTCGACGTGCTCGACGACCACCGGATGACGCTGGGCGCCTCGGAGCTGCGGGCCCGCGCCACCGCGCAGGGCGCGGAGCTTGCCGCGCTCGCCCAGAAGGCCAGTCTGGTCTCGGGCGGGCCGCGGCGGCTGCTGGTGTGGAGCGAGCGGTGGCGGGCGACCGCGCTGTCCGCGCCGCCCACCCGGCCGCCCGCCGACCTCGCCCTGCTGACGGGGATGACCGCCTACCGGGAGATCGCCGCCCGCGCGGAGGAGGCCCGCATGGAGGGCAGACCCGTGCCGGCGCTGGAGCGGGAACAGCGGCGCCTGGAACGGGAGATCCGCTCCAGGACGCTGCACATGCGCGGTGAGACCCCCGAGGGCGGGGACCGTTTCGACGTCGGCCGGCTGCTCGCGCGGCTGGCCGAGGGCGACGACGGGCAGCTGGTGGAACTGGCCGTGCTCGACGGGCGGGTGCAGGTGCTGCTCTGCGGGCAGGGACGGGTGCGGAGGTTCGAGGCGGGGCTGCTGGCGGCGGCGGAGACCGAGGCCGAGCACGTGCAGGCGGGGCTGCGGCGGCTGGCGCATCCGGGGGCCCAGGCGCGGCTGCCGGTGGTGGAGGCGGCGGGGCGGCGGCTGGAGGAACTGCTGCTGGGTCCGGCGGCGGCGCACCTGGGCAGCGGCCCGGTGGTGATCGTGCCGCCCGGGAGGCTGCACCGGGTGCCGTGGGCGGTGCTGCCGTCGCTGCGGGAGCGGGTGCTGAGTGTGTCGCCGTCGGCGAGCAGCTGGCTGCGCGCCCGGGAGACGGCGCCGCCGCCCGGTGGCCGCCAGGTGCTGGTGCGCGGGCCGGGCCTCGCCACGGGCGGCGCGGAGGTGCCCGTGCTGGCCGGCCGCTACGACGGTGCGACCGTGCTGGAGTACGACGACGCGACGGTGCCTCGGGTGCTGCGGGAACTGGACGGGGCGGGGCTGGCGCACATCGCCGCGCACGGCGCGTTCCGCGCGGACGGCCCGATGTTCTCGTCCCTGCGGATGGCCGACGGCCCGCTGATCGTGCACGACTTCGAGCGGCTGGACCGCAGTCCGTACCGGATCATCCTGTCCTGCTGCGACACCGCCCGGTTCGCCACCGTGGGCGCGGACGAACTGCTGGGTCTGGTCACGGCGTTGCTGCCGCTGGGCACGGCGGGCGTGGTGGCGTGCAGCGCGCCCGTGAACGACGCCGCGGTGGTCCCGCTGACGCTCGCCCTGCACAAGTCCCTCGACACCGGGCTCTCCTTGGCGGAGGCCCTGCGCGACGCCCGCGCCGCCCTGCCGCCCGACGCGCTGCACCGGGCCACGGGGTGGGCATTCACCGCCTTCGGGGCGGCGTGATCCCGCCGTCGGCGACCGCGGGTGGGTCGTGGTTCCTCGCGCCCCTTCAGGTGGTTCGGCCGTAACGGCCTCGAAGGGGCGCGGGGAACTGCGCGACCAGCCACGGACAGCCGCAGCCGCCTGCGAAACAAGATTCCCCGAGCCGTCAGGCGGTCCGGCGGGGCACGGGGGCGCCCAGCCGGGTGTACGCGCCGTACAAGTGGTTGCCTACCGTGCGGACGGAAAGGGTGAGGTGTTCGGCGATCTGGCGGTTGCTCAGTCCCTGTGCGGCCAGCGTGACGATCTGCCGTTGACGTGAGGTGAGTTCACCGAGGACGAGGCCCGCGAGGGCGGGGGTGCGGGCGTCCTCGCAGCGGCGGGCGAGCGCGATCGCACGCGTGCGGGAGGTGCGCGCGGCGTGCGGCTCCCGGTGGGCGGCGACGGCCTGGGCGTAGGCCTCCGCGGCGAACAGCAGGAGGCCGCGCCGCTCGAACTCCTCTCCCACCCGGTCGAGGAGGGTCCCGTCGCCCCGGGTGAGGGCGTCGGCGTGGTCGGCGAAGACGCCGGTGAGCCGGCCGGCGGCCCGCGCGGGGGTGCCGAGGCGCACGGCGTCGTAGGGGTCGCCGTGCGGATCGGGGGTCCCCTCGGCGCGGGTGAGTTCGGTGTGACAGGACCGGTCGGCGGGGGCGGTGCGCAGGCCCTCGCGGGCCCAGGCGGCCGCCTCCCGCAGTGCGCCGCGCAGCCGCGCGCAGCGGGCGCGCAGCGCCGCGTAGCCGGCCGGGAGCGGCGCCCCCTCGGCGACCAGCCAGTCCCCCACCGGCGCCGGGACCTCCGCCACGTCGGCCCGTTCGATCCGCCGGGTCAGCTCCGCCGCCTCCGCGCGCAGGGCGGGGGCGTGGTCCTCGGGGTCGCGCGCGAGCCGGCGGGCCTTGAGCCGGCCGGCGGCGGCCCGCAGAACCGGGCCGTGCAGAGGGTGGGTGAGGCGGACGGCGCCGTGGTCGTCGACGTGGACCAGGCCCTCGGTCTCCAGGCGTTCCAGGACGGCGAGGTCGAGGCCGTCGCCGCCGGGCGGCAGGGGTTCGGCGAAGGCGAGGCGGTCGAGCGTCTCGCGCTCCCCGGGGCGGGTGCGGTCCAGGAGGCGGGCGGTGCGTTCCCGCAGGGCCGGTGTGAGGGGCAGCGGGCCCCGCCCTTCCCAGGTGCCCGGGACCCCGGTGGGTCTGCCGTGCGCGCGTACCGCGTCCAGGAGGTCGCGCAGCAGCCGCAGGTCCCCGTCGCACAGCCGGTGCAGCCGGTTCACGGTGAGCGGCTCCGGGGTGTGGTCCGCGCCGGTGGAGAGCAGCCTCGCGGTGTCCTCCCGGGGCAGCGGACGCAACGCCAGACGGGGCAGCAGTTCCCCGGTCCACAGCCGGGCCACGGCGGCGGGCGCCGGCTCGCCGTCGGTGACCACGACCAGCAGCCGGGTGCGCCGGTGCACGGCGAGCTGGTGGACCAGCGCGGCGGAGGCGTCGTCGAGCAGGTGGGCGTCGTCGACGAGCAGCGTCCGCACCCCGGAGAGGTGGTGCAGCGCGTCGTGCAGGGTGACGGGGCCGGGCAGCAGCGGGGCGAAGGCGGCGAAGGGCAGCTCGCCGGCCCGCGGCGTTCCGGTGACGCGGGCGCAGTCCGATTCCCTCAAGGCCTCGGTGACGAGCCGGGTCTTGCCGCGGCCCGCCGGTCCGGTCACCACCAGGCCGCGCCCCGCGCCGGTCAGCGAGCGCCGCAGCAGGTCGAGTTCGTCCTGGCGGCCGGTGAACGGCCAGGGCGGCCGCAGGGTCGCCGCCTCCCTCTCGTACGGCCCGGTGGTGTCTGGTCGCAAGGTCATCACGAGAACAGGAGCACGGGTACTCATGCCTGATACAGGGCCACTTGAGCAGACCCCGACTCAGGCGTCCGGCGCCGCGGCACGGCAGCCTGTGGTCCATGACCGTTCGCCACTGCTCGCTGCCGCCGCAGCCGGCCCCCGCGTATCCGCCGGGGCTGGCCGCCGAGCGGCTCGGCGCGCTGGCCGGCGGGCGGCGGCTGTGGGTCAACGGCACCGTGCTGCACTACTGCTTCTTCGACGGCGGGACGGCGGGTTCGGAGATCGCCGTTCCCGGTGCCGCGCGGACCCGTTGGGTTCCCTGGGGCGGCGCCAAGGAGCAGCAGGACGTGGTGCGCGAGTGCTTCGCCGAGTGGCAGGGTCTCGGGACGGGACTGACGTTCACCGAGGTCCGCGACCGCACCGAGGCGGAGCTGCGCATCGGGTTCCAGCCCGGTGACGGTTGCTGGTCGGCCGTGGGCAGGGAGGCGCTCCGGGTCGGCGCGCACGAGCGCACCATGAACTTCGGCTGGGACCTGACCGCGCCGGGTGAACGCGCCACGGCCCTGCACCAGATCGGGCACGCGCTCGGGATGCTGCACGAACACCAGAGCCCGCACGCCGGTATCCACTGGGACGACGAGTCCGTCTACGCCGAACTGGCGGGCCACCCCCACCACTGGAGCCGGGAGCGGACCTACCACAACGTCCTGCGCAAGCTCGGGCCCGAGGAGGCCAACGGTTCCGTCTGGGACCCGCAGTCGATCATGCAGGACGGGTTCCCGCCGGGGCTGATACTGGAGCCGGAGCAGTACCGCGGGGGTGTGCACCCGCCCGGCGCCCTCTCGCCGGCCGACAAGGAGTTCGTGCTCCGCAGGTACCCGCCGGCCGATCCGCCGCGGCCGCCCCCGCTGGTGCCGTTCCGCTCGGTGCCGCTGGGGCTGGGCGCCGGCGAGCAGGCGGACTTCCGCATCGATCCGCCGGAGACCCGCGACTACACGGTGGGCACCTTCGGCGACGCGGACAGGGTCCTCGTGCTCTTCGAGGAGCGGGACGGCGAGCCCCGCTTCCTGGCGGGCCGGGACGACGGCGGCACCCCGCGCGACGCGAGCGTCGCGGCCCGGCTGGTCAAGGGCCGCCGCTACTACGTCCGGGTCCGCCTGTACTGCGCGTGGGGTCCGGGCGAGACGGCGGTCATGTGCTGGTAACGGCACCGGCCGCGCACACCAGAGCCATTTCCGGCGCCGGGGGAGCGGCCGGAGGGCGTCACCTTCAGGGGGAGGGTGGCGTTCTCCGGCCCGCGCGCAACGGCCGGGAGCCCCACCGGATTCCTCCGGCAGGGCTCCCGGCCGACTTCTGTCGGGACGACAGGATTTGAACCTGCGACCCCTTGACCCCCAGTCAAGTGCGCTACCAAGCTGCGCCACGTCCCGATGCGTTTCGCGTGGCGAACCACGTGATCACGCAGGTCAACAGTACCCCATCGGGACGGGGAGGCCGCTCAGCCGGTGACGGCCGGCCGCCCCGGCAGACCGCCCCGCTCCGCCGAGCGCGCGGTCCGCAGCGCGGCGACGCCGATGAAGACCATCGACGCCGTGCCCGCCAGGGCGAAGGCCGTGAAGCCCCAGTCGCCCCGGTCCGCGGCGAGCAGCTGGCCGCCCAGCCACGGCCCGAAGACCGCGCCGAAGCGGCCCATGCCGGAGGTCCAGCCGACCGCCGTGGCGCGGTGCGCGGGGGCGGAGCCGATGGACACGGTCGCGTAGATCATCGTCTGGGCGCTGTTGAGGAACACCCCGGTGAGGAAGACGACCACGAAGGTCAGGGCCAGCGGCATGTGGACGCTGAGCAGGAACACGCCGCCGGCGGTCAACGCGAACCAGATCGCCGAGATGCGCGGGGCGCCGAAGCGGTCGGAGGCCCGGCCGGCGACCAGCATGCCGACGATGCCGCCGAGGTTGAACAGCACGACGAAGGTGAGCGCGGAGCCGAGCTCGTAGCCCTCGCCGCGCATCAGGGTGGGCAGCCAGGTGGCGACGCCGTAGACGAGGAGCAGGCCGCCGAAGGAGGCGAGCCAGTACAGCAGCGTCTGGACCCATTCGCCGCCGCGGAACAGGTCGAGCAGGTTGGCCCAGCGGGCGCCGGCCACGGGCTTTCCGGTGGCGCCGGCGGGCAGCTCGGCGTCGTGGCGGGAGGCCAGCGCGCGGGCCTCCTCGAGGCGTCCGCGGGCGACGAGGAAGCTCAGCGACTCGGGCAGGAACCGGGCGAGCACGGGGACGAAGAGCAGGGGGGCCACACAGACCCAGAAGGCGGCGCGCCAGCCGAGCGGTTCGACGATCCACAGGGCCACGTAGGCGGAGAGGATGCCGCCGGCGTGGTGGGCGGTCATCAGCAGGCCGATGGTGAGGGCGGCGCGGGCGCGCGGGGCGTAGTCGGAGACCATGCTGATCGCGGTGGGCAGGAGGCCGCCGAGGCCGATGCCGGCCAGGGTCCGGCCGAGGCCGAAGACGGCGACGCCGCCGGAGACCGCGCAGAGGCCGGAGGCCAGCGAGAACAGCGTGACGCAGGAGACCATCAGCTTCTTGCGGCCGATGCGGTCGGCGACGGTGCCCGCGGTCAGCGCGCCGACGAGCATGCCGAAGGTGGCGTAGCTGCCGAGGTCGCCGGCCTGGGCCGAGGTGATGCCGAGGGCCTTCTCCTCGAGCATGTGGGGCAGGACCGAGCCGTAGATGAACATGTCCAGGCCGTCGAAGAGGACGGCGAGCCAGCACAGGCCGACGACCAGCAGGGCCAGTCTGCTGCCGCGGGCGGACAGCGCGGAGGAGGAGGACATCGTTGTTTTCCTCTCGTCCAGGAGGAGTTGCCTGGAGGGGACGTGTGATGGAGCGACGCTAGGGACCCCGCCCAAGTAGTGTCAACGCTTTTGTTGACAATCTCAGCGACAATTCAGGGGCGGGTCGCGCACGGACGTGCGCGGCCCGCCCCCGGTGGTGCGGCGTGCGTCAGGCGACCGGCGGTGTGCCGTGGGTGTGGAACGACTCGATGGTCCTCAGGCCCCAGGCCTGCCCCTTGGCGCGCTCCGCCTCGGTCCAGGTGATCAGCGGCCAGTCGGGGGCCAGCACCAGACGGGTGAGCGGATTGCACAGCTCGATGCGGTTGCCCCCCGGCTCGTAGACGTAGAGGAAGAACGTCTGCTGGATGGCGTGCTTGTGCGGGCCCGTCTCGATGAACACGCCGGTGTCGATGGCGAGGTCGGCGGCGCGCAGGATGTCCTCACGGGTGTCGGCCGCGAAGGCGATGTGGTGGAGCCGGCCGGAGGAGCCGGTCCAGTCCTCGGTGTAGACGACGTCGTACGACTTGTCCGTGAAGGTCAGCCAACGGGCCGCGATCCTCCCGGAGTCGAGCCGGATCTGCTCGGTGGGCCGGGCACCCAGGAGCTGTTCCTGGAACTCGGCGTTGGCGAGCACGTCGGCGGCGAGGAAGTTGACGTGGTCGAGGCGGCGTACGCCGACGCCCCGGTTGGGCCTGGCCTGCGGCTGGTTCTTCAGCGCCGGCTTCAGCTCGTCGGGGGCCCGGTAGTGCTCGCTCTCCCAGTAGAGGGCGTGCTCGTGGCCGTCGGGGTCGGCGGTGAGGTAGAGCTTGCCGAGGCCGGGCTCGTCCTCGGCCCACCTCCCGGGGCGTCCCGCCGCCTCCAGGGCCGCCACCCTGCGCCGCAGCGCCTCCTCGCCGGCGGCGCGCAGCGCGAGCCGGCCGAGTCCGGGCCGGTCCCGGGCGGTCAGCACCAGGCTGTGGTGTTCGTAGTCGTCGTAGGTGCGCAGGTATACGGTGTCGCCGTCCTGGCCGTTGACGGTCAGTCCGAGGTAGTCGGTGAAGAAGGCGACGCTGGCGTCCAGATCGGGCGTGAACAGCTGGGCGTGGCCGACATGGGCGATGTCACCGAGCGGCGGAGTCACGGGTGCCTCCAGGGAGTCGGGCGGGTGTCGGCGCCGTCCCGGCGGACCGGGGGAAGACGGTGCCGTCGAAGATCTTGCGCGCGGTGCGCACGACGGCGGTACGGCGGACCACGGCGGAGCCGGGGTCGACGCGGACGTCGACCTCCAGGAAGCCGGTGGGGTGTTCGACCCGCACCCGGTCGCCGGATCCGGGGAGCCGGGCGATCCCCTCCCCCACACCGCCCGGGACGCGCAGTCCGGCCGCCACGCTCGCGGCGCCCAGGACGCCGATGGAGGTGTGGCAGCGCACCGGGATGAAGGTGCGGGTGGTGACGGCGCCGCCGTGCCGGGGCGGGGCGAGCAGGGTCAGTTTGGGCACGGTGGCGCCCTCGACGTCCCCGAGGCCCATCAGGTGTCCGGCCGCCAGCCGGATCTCCCGGAGCCGGCCGGCGAGTGCCGTGTCCTGTTCCAGCTCGGCGGGCGTCTCGTACCCCGTGACCCGCAGCGCGGCGGCGGGGATCAGCACGGCCGGCATGCCGTTGTCGACGCAGGTCACCTCGGTGCCGGCGATCGTGTCGCGGACGTTGCCGGTGGGCAGCAGCGGTCCGGCGCCCTGCGGGAACTCGATGACGACCGGGGCGGCCGTGCCCGGCACCCCGGATATTGCGGCGGTACCGGTGTGGTCGACGCGTCCGCCCGGGGTCGGGAAGGTGGCGACGGCGCGTTCGCCGGTGTTGAGCATGCGGATGCGTACGGAGGTCCGGTCGTCCCCGGCCGGCACCAGCCCGCGCTCGACGGCGAACGGGCCCACCCCGGCGAGGATGTTGCCGCAGTTCTGCCGGTCGGTGACCTCGGGCGCGTCCACGGCGACCTGGAGGAACAGGTAGTCGACGTCCGCGTCAGGGTCGGCCGAGCGGGAGACCACGGCGACCTTGCTGGTCAGCGGGTGACCGCCGCCCAGGCCGTCGATCTGTCGCGGGTCGGGGCTGCCCATGATCCGCAGCAGCAGGGCGTCCCGGGCCGCGGCGTCGGCGGGCAGGTCGCCGGCGAGGAAGTAGGCCCCCTTGGAGGTGCCGCCGCGCATCAGCGTGCAGCGCACCTCCTCGCCGCCGGTCACGGCCGTCCCCCCGCGGTGTACTCGTCGTACGACCGGTAGGTGACGCCGAGTTCCTTCAGCCTCTCCCTCAGTCCGTAGCGGTCCAGGCCGAGTTGCCCCTCGATGAAGGCGGCGCGCGAGGCGGCCTCCTTCTTCTCGCGGGCCTCGGAGGCCTCGGCGACCCGCCGGGCGCTCTCGCGGGGCACGACCACCACGCCGTCGTCGTCGGCGACGATCACGTCACCGGGGCGGATCACCCGGCCGTCGACGGCGACCGGCACGTTGACCGAACCGCCGGTGGCCTTCACGGTGCCCTGCGCGGAGACCGCGCGGGACCAGGCGGCGAAGCCCAGCTCGCGCAGCTCCTGGGTGTCGCGGATGCCCGCGTCGATGACCAGGCCGCGCACGCCGCGCCGTCGCAGCGCGGTGGCGAACAGTTCGCCGAACATGCCGTCGGTGGACGGGGAGGTGGTGGTGACGACCAGGATGTCGCCCTCGCCGCACTGCTCCACGGCGGCGTGGATCATCAGGTTGTCGCCGGGCCAGGAGAGCACGGTGACCGCGGTGCCCGCGACGCGTACGCCCTGCTGGATGGGCCGTATCCCCGGTCCGAGCAGCCCGGTGCGGCCCATGGCCTCACTGATCGTGGCCACGCCGTATCCGGCGAGCGCCTCGACGTCCTCGGCTTCGGCCTTGGGGGGGTTGGTGACGACGACGCCGCTCATGCGAGCTCCTTCGCGATCTGCGGGTACGGGCGCATGAACGCCTCTGCCATGGTCGTGTGCGGCAGGCCGAGGTTCGGGCCCGCGTTGCGCTTGAGCTGGACGCCGCGGCGGACGGCCAGGTCGGTGTAGTAGTCCCACAGGTGCCGCTGGGCGCCGAGGCACTCCATCGCCTCGCGCTTGGTCTCCCACACCTCGGTGATGTCCAGGAGCACTTCGGGCCGGAAACCGCTCATCTCGGGCTGGTGCGGCTCGAAGAAGAAGACGGGCGGGGCTCCGATGATCTCTCCCTGGCCCGGGTAGCCGATGGCCTGGGCGAGGACGCGGGCCTCCAGGGCCATGCGGTGGGCGGCCGGATGGTCGCCGTTGTACGGGTCCTCGGCGGGGTGGGTGAGTACCACGTCGGGCTGGGTGGCGCGGTAGACCCCGACCAGCCGGTCGGTCAGTTCGGGGGTGGCGAGCAGCGGGTAGTCACCGGCGTCGAAGAAGAGGACCTCGGCGCCGAGGGCCGCGGCGGCCCTCTCGGCCTCCTCCCGGCGCATCGCCTTGATCTCGTCCAGTTTCCTCCCCTCGCGCCAGGCCTTGGCGGACTCGCCGCGCTCGCCGAAGGTCAGGCACGCGATGGTGACCTGCTCCCCGCGCGAGGCGGCCAGGGCGATGGCGCCGCCCGCCCGCCACACGAAGTCACCCGCGTGCGCGGTGACGACGAGCGTCGATCGGGGCACCGCGGCGGGCGCGTCGGCATGCGTCATGACTGAGGATCTCCTTGGTGACAGGTGACGCCCGCCCCGGTGCGTGCGTCAGTCGCGCAGCGCCTCGATCACGCTGGCGAGGTGGGCGCGGACGGCCTCCTCGGCCGCCCGCGGGTCCCTGGCCGCGATCGCCTCGATCATGGCCAGGTGCTCGTTCAGGGATTGCTGGGGCCGCCCCGGCCGCAGCGCCAGCTGGAAGCGATGACGCACCAGTTGGGCGTTGAGCCGCTCCAGGAGTTCCACGGCCGTCAGCTGGCCGGAGAACTCCCGCACCTTGGCGTGGAGTTCGTGGTTGAGGTCCGAGTAGGTGAGCGGCTCGCCGTCGGCCACGGCCTTGCGCATCGCCGTGCCCAGGTCCTGGAGCTCGGTGACCTGTGCGTCGGTGACGGCCGCCGCCGCCTTCGCCGCGCAGAGACCTTCCAGGACCAGACGGCACTCGGTGATGGCGACCGCCTCGTCCACGGTCACCACCCGCACCCGTGAACCACGGTTGCGGATCCGCTCCACGAGCCCCTGGGACTCCAGCTCGATCAGCGCGGCCCGGATGCTGGCCCGGGTCACACCGAACTGCTCGGCCAGTTCGTTCTCCACCAGCCGCTGCGCCGGCGCCATCTCGCCGCGCAGGATCGCCTCCCGCAACTGCCCGAGCGCGAGCCGTCTGGCCTGCTCCCCGGTGCCCGGTCCGGCTTGGTTCGGCATGGTTGCCCTCCCTGTGTGAGTGCTTGCTGAACGTAAATCTAGCCAGACAACATTGTCAACAATTTTGTTCGCCAAATTGCGGGCAAGCCCGCGTCGCATGTTTGTCCTGTCAAACGGTTGACATGATCCTTCGTCCCGCACAGGGTGGGCGGGACAGCACAGGGAACGGGCCGGAGTGAGGCTTTCATGGTGGATGCACTGGGTGTCGCCGTCGTCGGATTCGGCTGGATGGGACGGGTCCACACCCAGGCGTACGCACGCGTGCGGCACCACTACCCGCAGCTCGCCGTCCGCCCCGAACTGGTCACGGTCGCCGAGGAGGTGCCGGGCCGGGCGGAGGAGGCCGCCGCGCAGTTCGGGTTCGCCTCGACGACCCGCGACTGGCGGGAGGTGGCCGCCGATCCCCGGGTGCGGGCCGTCAGCATCACCGCCCCGAACTTCCTGCACCGCGAGATCGGTGTCGCGATGGCCGAGGCCGGCAAGCACATCTGGATCGAGAAGCCGGTCGGCCTGACGGCCGAGGACGCCCGCGCGGTCGCGGACGCCGTCGCCGAGGCCGGTGTGCAGGGCGCGGTCGGCTTCAACTACCGCAACGCGCCCGCCGTGGAGGCGGCCCGCGACCTGATCGCCTCCGGTGACATCGGCACCGTCACCCATGTCCGCGTCCGGCTCTTCAGCGACTACGCGGCACATCCCGAGGGCGCGCTGACATGGCGCTACGAGCGGGAGCGCGGCGGCAGCGGGGTGCTCGGCGACCTGGCCTCGCACGGCGCCGACCTGGCCCGCTTCCTGCTCGGCGACATCGACTCGCTGACCGCGGACACGGCGGTCTTCCTGCCCGAGCGGGCCCGCGCAGTCGGCGCCACGGCCGGCCACTCCCGCGCGGCCGGCGGTGAACTCGGGCCGGTGGAGAACGAGGACTACGTCAGCTGTCTGCTGCGGTTCGCCTCCGGGGCGCGCGGGGTGCTGGAGGCGTGCCGGGTGTCGGTCGGCGAGCAGAACAACTACGGCTTCGAGGTGCACGGCACCCGGGGGGCGGTGTTCTGGGACTTCCGCCGGATGAACGAGCTGGGCGTCAGCAGGGGCACCGCCTACCAGGACCAGCCGGTCAGCACCGTGTACGTCGGGCCGGGGCACGGGGAGTTCGGCGCCTTCCAGCCGGGTGCGGCGAACGCGATGGGCTACGACGACCTGAAGGTCGTCGAGGCGTACCGCTTCCTGCGGTCGGTCGCGGAAGGGGTGCCGTACGGGGCGACGCCGGCGGACGCGGTGCACAGCGCGACGGTGCTGGACGCGATGGCGCGGTCCGCGGAGAGCGGTGCGTGGGTATCGGTGCGCTGAGGTCCCGTTCCTGGGGGCTACGCCCCCGGGCCCCCGTTCGCGCAGTTCCCCGCGCCCCTGAAGGGGCGCGGGGAACTGCGCGAAACAACCGTCAGAGAACCAGCGCCCCTTCAGGGG
>Ga0247821_10000422_pt1 | contig 23520 bp, 17 predicted proteins | sample 13C_Glycerol_Day_FD_192481 | JGI IMG/M metagenome (GOLD analysis project Ga0247821, IMG submission 192481) | Soil microbial communities from agricultural site in Penn Yan, New York, United States - 13C_Glycerol_Day14 | ecosystem: Environmental > Terrestrial > Soil > Agricultural land | place... | reverse complement strand
TTCGACAGCACGTTCCTGGCCAAGCACACCGCGAAAAGGCTCCAGATCATTGGTGGTGGAAAAGGCGAACTGTTCGGCGGAAAACGGCCGGGTCAAGGCTTCTGGCGCAAGACGCAGGCTCGCAGCAACAGGATCGGGCATCGGGCTTCCTTACTTCGGCGGGGCAGATGACGGCATTCTGGCGCCGCCTGCACGCGTGTTGCAAGGCTCATCGGCACAATACTTCGCAGGGTCGAAAACCCGATCCACGTCAATATTCTCAAGCAATTTTTGGCAATAAATCACGGAACCCTTAGATCGTGCCTAAACTCCATTACTGCGCGGCTGGGTAAACAACCGACCCGCCCCTGGTAAACGCTCCCGAAGCCAAGCCAGACAACCCTGACCTTTGGTATGTACGACTAGAAAGAGAACAAACGCTATGAAACGGATTCTTCTGGGTACTCTGTTCACCGCGGTATCACTCAATGCCATGGCTCAGGCCCCTGGCGGACCGGACTGCGGCTGGGGCAACATGCTGTTCGAGGGCCAACGCGGCACCCCTGCTCACTTCCTCGCCTCCACCACCAACGGCACCTCCGGCAACGCCACCTTCGGCATGACCTCAGGCACCAATGGCTGCTCGACCAACTCGGCGCTGACCTACGGTGGTAAATCCTGGTTCGCCATGAACGGCATGATGAACGAGCTTTCCGAAGACATGGCCATGGGCAAAGGTGAAGCGCTGACCACCTATGCTGTAGTGCTCGGTGTCGCTCCAGAAGACCGTGCGCACTTTGCCGCTGTCACTCACCAACACTTCCAGGAAATCTTCAAGACGGCGGATGTGACTGCCGAAGATGTCCATACCAACACCCTGGCGGTGCTGAAAAGCGATCCACGCCTGGCCAAATACGCAACCCAGGCTTAAGCTCGGCCCACCCGCCCCTGACCGGGGCGGGTTGTTTCCTGCCTCTATCGGCATCATTCAGACTTAGTTGCCCGACATGCTCAAACGCCTTGCCTACCTGGCGCTCTGTGCCTGCGCCCCGCTGCATGCTGCTCCCTCGTTCGATGACCCGCGTCTGGCGCAACTGGCTGCTGACCACTATTGGATTTCCCTGGGTCACTATGAAACGGCCAAGCTCGGTGGCTGGCGCAGCTATGTCGATGATCGGCGCTTTTTCCTCGCCGAAGACGGTGCCCACCATCCCGATCAAGAGTTACGCGCCACTGTTCGCGCGCTTTATGCGCCGGCCAGTCTCGGCGATAAACATGCCCAGTGTGTATTCCCGGCGCGAACGCGCTGGCTGCGCGAACAACTGCAGCTCGATGACCTGCCCGCACCGGACTGCAAGGAATTCACCCAGTGGTACAAGGACGTCTCGCCGCATAGCGCGGTGATGATCTTCCCCGCAGCCTACCTCAACAGCCCTTCGTCGATGTTCGGTCACACCCTGTTGCGCATCGACCAGGCTGACGTGCAAAGCAACGACACCGCCCTGCTCAGCTATGCGATCAACTTCGGTGCCTACATCGAAGGCAACGACAACAGCATCCTTTATGCCTGGAAAGGCCTGATGGGCGGCTATCCGGGCCTGTTTGCCCTGGTGCCTTATCAGGAAAAACTCTCCGAGTACCGCAGCCTGGAAAACCGCGACCTGTGGGAATACCGACTGAACCTGACACCGGAGGAAACCGGGCGCATGGTCGAACATATCTGGGAACTCAAGCAGATCCAGTTCGACTATTTCTTCTTCGATGAAAACTGCTCCTACCGCCTGCTCGAATTGCTCCAGGTGGCTCGCCCGAGCCTGGACCTGACCTCACAGTTCCCGCTGACCGCAATCCCCACCGACACGGTCAAGGCGGTCAAGCAGTCCGGCCTGGTGGAGCGAATCGACTATCGCCCATCGCGCGAGCGTGAACTGCTGGAGCGCGCCAAGCCGCTCAGCACTGATGAGCAGCAACAAGTACTGGCGGTCAGTGCCGATACCGCTTACCTGCAAAATCCCGAATTCACCGCCCTGCCCCGCGATCGCCAAGCACTGGTGCAAGACGCTGCGTATCGCCTTGAACGCTACCGGGCCAATGGCCGGGAACGCGATCCGGCGCGCACCAAGCGCAGCTTCGAATTGCTGCGGGCAATCAACCGCAATCCACCACCAGCGCTGGACATCGAGCGCCCGGGGCTGCCCGAGGACGGCCACCAGTCGCGCACCTGGCAGCTGGGCGCGGGCACCCGCGAGGATCGCGCCTTTGCTGAATACGGGCTGCGCATGGCCTACCACGACCTCAACGACAACGCCTACGGTTTCCCGCTGGGTGCCCAGATCGAGATCCTCCAGCTAAAGGTGCGCCAGTACGAAAACAACGACTGGCAGGTGCAGCGCTTTGACCTGGCCACCATCCGCTCGCTGACACCGCGCAACGATCTGCTGCAGCCTTGGTCTTGGCAGGTTACTGGCGGCCTTGAGCGGGTGCTGGGCAAGCATGAGGACGAAGTGCTGGTCAGTCACGTCAATGGCGGCGCGGGCGGCACCTGGCAACTGGCTGACGACATGCTCGGTTTCGCCCTGGGTACGGTGCGCGTCGAACACAACAATGACTTTGCCGAGTTCATCTCCCCGGCTGCCGGCTTCAACACCGGCCTGCTGTGGCGCAATCCACTCGGTACCCTAAGCCTGGAGGCCAAGGGTGATTACTTCACCAATGGCGAAGTACGCCGTAGCCTGAGCTTGAATCAGCAGTGGGAACTGTCCCGTGACCTGGGGTTGAGGCTCAGTGCCAGGCGCGACTTCAGCCAACTGGCGAGGGCGCAGAATGAGGTGATGCTGGAATTGAAGTGGTATCACTACTGAGTCCACTCCATGGGGCTATTTACCCCAATACCGCAGTCACACCGTTTTGACGCGGCAACGACAAATCCTCCCATAGACTCTCCTTGGCAATCGGAGAGTCTGGACATGCGGCGTTACTGGGTGGCGGTGTGGATAATAGTCTTGCTCACAGGTTGCCAATCAACCCACGAGCAGTTGATCAATCAAGGCTATCCCCCGGCCTATGCCGACGGCTTTGAGGACGGCTGCAGCAGCGGTCGTCAGGCTGCCGGAGTGATGGCCGGGGATTTTCGTAAGGATGTCCCCCGCTACTTGCACAATCCACAGTACGAAACCGGCTGGGACGATGGCTTGCGCCAGTGTCAGGCGATGCAGGAAAACCAGGACCTGCAGGATTATCGTGCACACCATTGGGATGAACGCGATGAGCAATGGCAGCAAGAAAAGGACCGCGATGCCGCGCGCGCCTATCGACGTAAATAGGTCGCACGCAGACAGCCAATGCAACGCGTGATGTGCAAGCATGGTCTCCTGTGAAAGGAGGCCATCATGAGCCGAGCATTCGTCAACGAAGACCAAGCTGCCGACCAGGCCGACCAGCCGGTGGAGCGCAAGGTCAGCGAACAGCCCAACTATGTCACCGCCCTAGGCCTGGCCCAATTGCAACAACGGGTCCATGCGCTGAATGCGCTGCGCAACGAACTGCAGGTTCAAGGCGAACACGCCGACAAGCAACGTCTGGCCGACGCGGAGCGTGACCTGCGTTACTTCACTGCCCGCGTCCAGAGCGCCCAGGTTGTGCCCAAGGCAAGCGCGGTGGATAAAGTGCAGATTGGCAGTCGGGTGATTTTTATCGATGAACAGAACCAGCAGCATGATGTGCAACTGGTGGGTGAAGATCAGGCCGATGCCAGCAAGGGCCTGATCAATTGGGGATCACCCTTGGGCCGCGCCCTGCTGGGTGCTGCGCCCGGTGACGAAGTGCTGTGGCGACGACCGGCAGGGGATCTGTCGATCGAGATCGTCGCCATTACCCCAGAGCCTTAAACCACGCCCTGCGCCAGCATGGCATCGGCGACTTTGACGAAGCCGGCGATGTTGGCGCCTTTGACGTAGTTGATCCGGCCGTTCTCTTCGCCGTAGTGCACACAGGCGTGGTGGATCGACTGCATGATGTTGTGCAGCTTGCTGTCCACTTCACCGGCAGTCCACAGCAGGCGCATGGCGTTCTGCGACATTTCCAGACCGCTCACCGCGACACCACCGGCGTTGGACGCCTTACCCGGTGCGAAGAGGATGCCGGCCTCGATAAAGATATCCACAGCATCGAGGGTGGTCGGCATGTTGGCGCCTTCAGCTACGCAGATGCAGCCGTTGCGCAGCAAGGTACGGGCGTCTTCGCCATTGAGTTCGTTCTGGGTTGCACACGGCAAGGCGATATCGCACGCCAGGCTCCATGGCGTCTGACCCTTGCGGAACTCCAGGCCGAAACGCTCAGCCAACTCGCTGATGCGGCCACGCTTGACGTTCTTCAGTTCCATCAGTGCATCCCACTGCTCATCGGTCATGCCGGCTTCGCAGAACAGGGTGCCTTCGGAGTCGGACAGCGAGATCACCTTGCCGCCCAGGTCCATGACCTTGCGTGCAGCGTACTGGGCGACGTTGCCGGAGCCGGAGATCGCCACGCGGCGACCGTCAATGCGCAGGTCCTGACGCTTGAGCATTTCTTCGGCGAAGTATACGCAACCGTAGCCAGTGGCTTCAGGGCGAATCAGGCTGCCGCCGTAGGTCATGCCCTTGCCGGTCAGTACCGAAGTGAACTGATTGGCCAGACGCTTGTACTGGCCAAACATGAAGCCGATTTCGCGAGCACCAACGCCGATATCACCGGCTGGTACGTCCAGGTCCGCACCGATGTGACGGTACAACTCGCTCATGAAGGCCTGGCAGAAGCGCATGACTTCAGCATCACTCTTGCCCTTCGGATCGAAGTCCGAGCCGCCTTTGCCGCCGCCCATGGGCAGCGAGGTCAGGGAGTTCTTGAACACTTGCTCGAAGGCCAGGAACTTGAGCACACCCAGGTTCACCGAGGGATGGAAACGCAGACCGCCCTTGTACGGGCCGATGGCGCTGCTCATCTGTATACGGTAGCCGCGGTTGACCTGGACCTTGCCCGCATCATCGACCCACGACACACGGAACAGGATCGCGCGCTCAGGCTCAACCATACGTTCGAGAATGCCGGCCTGAAGATAATGAGGGTTGGCCTCAAGGAAAGGCCAGAGGCTGCGCAACACTTCTTCGACTGCCTGATGGAATTCAGGCTGGGCCGGGTCGCGTTGTTTCAGGCGCGCGAGGAAATCTTCGACAGATTCGATCATGGAGACATTCACCAGAGAGAGTTGGACTTATTGGTTTTTTTCCGACTTTACCAAGAACCACTCGCACCGGAACAGGGCGATATGTCGTTTTTATGAAATTAAATGGTGCATTTGTATAAGTGTATACATTTAAAGGCGAAAAAAACGGGACCCGAAGGTCCCGTTTTTGTGCAAAACCGTGAAGGTTATGCCAGTTTTTTGTGCCGTACCCGATGCGGCTGGGCAGCGGCTTCGCCGAGACGCTTCTTGCGATCAGCTTCGTACTCGGTGTAGTTACCTTCGAAGAACACCGCTTGCGAATCATCTTCGTAAGCCAGGATGTGGGTGGCCACACGGTCCAGGAACCAGCGATCGTGAGAGATCACGATGGCCGCACCCGGGAAGTCCAGCAGGGCTTCTTCCAGCGAACGCAGGGTTTCTACGTCGAGGTCGTTGGACGGTTCGTCGAGCAGCAGGACGTTGCCACCCTCTTTTAGGGTCAGTGCCAGGTGCAGACGGCCGCGCTCACCCCCGGAGAGGTCCTTGACGAACTTCTGCTGGTCGCCACCTTTGAAGTTGAAGCGGCCAACGTAGGTACGCGACGGAATCTCGTAGGTGCCGATACGCAGTTGGTCGGAACCATCGGAGATTTGCTGGAACACGGTCTTGCTGCCGTCCAGGTCTTCACGGCTCTGGTCAACACAGGCCAGTTGCACGGTTTCACCGATCTCGATGCTGCCCGAGTCCGGCTGTTCCTTGCCCATCAGCATGCGGAACAAGGTCGACTTACCCGCACCGTTACCGCCGATAACACCGACGATGGCACCTTTTGGCATGCTGAACGACAGGTTGTCGATCAACACGCGATCGCCGTAACCCTTAGTGACGTTCTTGAATTCAATGACCTTGTCACCCAGGCGCGGACCGGCCGGGATGTAGATCTCATTGGTTTCGCTGCGCTTCTGGAATTCCTGCGACTGCATCTCTTCGAAGCGTTGCAGACGAGCCTTGGATTTGGACTGACGGGCCTTGGCGCCTTTGCGCACCCACTCCAGCTCTTCCTTCATGGCCTTTTCATGGGCCGACTGCTGCTTGGATTCCTGGGCCAGTCGATCGGACTTGGCTTCCAGCCAACCCGAATAGTTGCCTTCGTATGGAATACCAGCGCCGCGGTCGAGTTCGAGGATCCAGCCCGCGACGTTGTCGAGGAAGTAACGGTCGTGGGTGATCGCTACTACGGTGCCCGGGAAGTCGTGGAGGAAGTGTTCCAGCCAAGCGACAGAGTCGGCATCCAGGTGGTTGGTGGGTTCGTCGAGCAGGAGCATGTCGGGAGCCGACAGCAGCAGGCGGCACAGGGCCACACGGCGCTTTTCACCACCGGACAGGTGTTCGACCTTGGCGTCCCAGGCTGGCAGACGCAGGGCGTCGGCGGCGACTTCCAGTTGACGTTCCAAGTTGTGACCGTCGCTGGCCTGCAGGATCGCTTCCAGCTTGGCCTGTTCAGCGGCCAGCTTGTCGAAATCGGCATCAGGTTCGGCGTAAGCGGCGTAAACCTCGTCCAGGCGCGCCTGGGCATCCTTGATTACGCTCACCGCTTCTTCGACCACTTCACGCACGGTCTTGGTCGGGTCCAGCTGCGGTTCCTGTGGCAGGTAGCCGATGTTCAGGTCCGGCATCGGACGGGCTTCGCCGTCGAACTCTTTGTCGACGCCGGCCATGATTTTGAGCAAGGTGGATTTACCCGAGCCGTTCAGGCCGAGCACGCCGATCTTGGCGCCGGGGAAAAACGACAGGGAGATGTTCTTCAAAATTTCCCGCTTCGGCGGGACAACTTTGCCCAGCCGATGCATGGTGTAGACATATTGAGCCATGGAAAAACCTAGCGTCAGAGACGAAAAATGAGCGCGAAACAGATGAAGGGAGCCACAGCCCCCTGGAAAGGGCCAAAGCTACCGCAATGCGCCTTGTTGGGCAAACCGCCGACGAACAGGGCTGGCACTTTGCCATAATTGCGGGCATGCTAGCCGCCCTCTGGGCGTCGGGCTTATAGTGCGAGGCCCGAGTAGCCGCCAGGACCGCGGCCTATGCCAACCAGCAGCTCAAAACCTGCCATCCAGCCATACCGCAGGATCATCGCTTGACCAATCTCATCCAGCCGACATCCCTGCGCAAACCGTCCAACGCGCCCGGCTCTGCATTGCGTGGTTCACTGAAAAGCGCGCTGGCCGTATTGGTCCTGCTGCTTCTGGGCTTGCTGCTCTGGCAACTGCTCGACCAGTACCGCCACACCCAGGCCGATCAATACCAAAACAGCGTCGATGCCAGTGCCGAGCTGGCCGACCACTTGGCCTTGAACATGTCGCTCAAGGCGCAGGTCGCCCACACTATTGTTCAGCCTTACCGTTCGTCGCCAGGCCCTGCGCAACTGCCTGAGTTACTGGCGCGGCTACAGGAACGGATGCCGACCTTGCAAAGCCTGGCCTGGATCGACGCACATGGCGATGTCATCGTCGACAGTCTCGGCCAGACGCCGGATCGCAGTGCCCTTGAAACGTTGGTGCAGTTGAACCAGGGCCGCAACTTCTACTACAGCAATACCGCTGACAATCAGCATATTTACCTGTTGCTGCGCCAGCCTGGCGACGCCTCGGGCTACTGGCTGTTGCGCCTGAGCTCGGCGTACTACAGCGAACTGACGTCGCACCTGGACCGCCCCAACCACCCGTTGTGGCTCCTTGAAAACAGCCGTACCGGTGAGGTCATTAATCGCCATCAACCCGCTCCAGGCAGTGACGAACCCTTGCAAAGCGTTATGCTGGCGTTCCTCGACAACAGTACCTGGCAGCTTCGTGGCTTGTTCGACGCTGGGCTGGCTCGCCAACAACTGCTGCCTGCATTGATCGGTAAATGCGTGCTCGGCCTGTTTTGTGCCCTGATTCCCCTGCTCGCGTTGATCAACATGCGTCGTCGCCATCGCATGCTGCATGAGAGCCGTCGGCGCTATCACGATATTTTCGAAGGTACCGGCGTTGCCCTGTGCGTGCTGGATCTTTCCGGATTATCCACTCAATTTGAACGCCATCGCCTGCGCAGTCGCCAAGCCTTGCAGCAGCGCCTGGCTTTCGACCAGTCGCTGCTGCACACGTTGCTGCAAGAATTGAAAGTGACCGAGGTCAACCAGGTGGCCCTGCAACTACTCGGGGTCAACTGCTGCAATCAGGCTTGGCAGCGACTGGTGCAGGGCACTGATGCCGGTACAGATGGCATCGGTGTGCAACTGCTTGAAGCGATTCTGGACAATCAGCAACAGCTGGAGCTGGAAGTGCGCCTGCCGATTGTCGAGGGCCAGGACCTGCACCTCTGGCTGATGGTGAAATTCCCCGAGCATCGTCGCGATTACGAAGCGGTCATTCTCAGCATCAGCGACATCACCAGCCGCAAGCAGGTGGAGCTGTCATTGCTTGAGCGCGAAAGTTTCTGGTCGAACGTCGTGCGCACTGTGCCTGACCAGCTCTACGTGCAGGATGTACAAAGCCAGCGAATGATCTTCAGTAACCGCAACCTGGGCCAGACCCTGGGTTACGACCGCACGCAACTGGCACAAATGGGCGAGCGATTCTGGGAAATTCTACTGCACCCGGACGACGCTCAACTGTATCGGCACAACCGGCAAAAGTTGCTCAGCTCTGATTGTGCCGAACAGCTGCATTGTCAGCTGCGCTTCCGCCACCTCGATCAACGCTGGCGGCGCTTCGATATCCGCGAACAAGCACTGACCCGCGACGGCCAAGGCGTTGTCACCCGGATTATCGGCGTAGGCAAGGACGTCACCGATCAAATCGAAGCCAGCGAATCGCTACGCGACAGCGAACAGCGCTACCGCATGCTCGCCGAAAGCATCAGCGACGTGATCTTCTCCACCGACAGTCATTTGCAGCTCAACTATGTCAGCCCCTCCGTGCAAACAGTGCTGGGCTATGAAGTCAGCTGGATCTTTGACAACGGCTGGCACTCGACCATCGCCAATCCCGCGCAGTTGACCGGCATTTACGCTCTGATCGAACGAGTCAATCGTGCCTTGGGCAACCCCGAACAATTGGAGCAACTGCGCACACAGCTGCCCAATCAGCTGTTTCTGTTCGACTGCCTGCGCGCCGATGGGCGCAAGATTCCGATTGAATTGCGTCTGGTGCTGGTCTGGGACGACCATGAACGCTTCGAAGGTATCCTCGGTGTCGGTCGCGACATCAGCCAACAGCGCCGCGCCGAAAAAGACTTGCGCATGGCCGCCACGGTTTTCGAACACTCGACGTCGGCCATCCTCATCACCGACCCTGCCGGTTATATCGTTCAGGCCAACGAAGCCTTCAGCCGAGTCAGTGGCCACGCGGTGGCCGATGTGCTCGATCAGTTGCCGGGCATGCTCACTGTCGACGAACACCAGGAAGCCCATTTGCGCTATGTGCTCAAGCAGCTCAGCCAGCGCGGCACCTGGGAAGGTGAAGTGTGGCTCAAACGGCGTAACGGCGAACACTACCCCGCGTGGGTCGGTATCACTGCGGTGCTTGATGACGAAGGCGACCTGGCCAGCTACGTGTGCTTTTTCACCGACATCAGCGAACGCAAGGCCAGTGAGCAACGTATTCACCGCCTGGCCTACTACGACGCCCTGACCCACCTGCCCAACCGCACATTGTTCCAGGATCGTCTGCACACCGCGCTGCAACAGGCCGAACGGCAAAAGGCCTGGGTGGTGCTGATGTTCCTCGACCTGGACCGTTTCAAACCGATCAACGACTCGCTTGGGCATGCCGCCGGTGACCGTATGCTCAAGGACATGGCCGAGCGCCTGCTCGATTGTGTTGATGATGACGACACCGTGGCGCGCATGGGCGGTGACGAGTTCACCCTGCTGCTGCAACCACGGGCGACGCGGGAAATGGCCCTGAACCGCGCCATCCATGTCGCCGAGCAAATTCTCGCGAGCCTGGTGCGGCCATTCGTCTTGGAAAACCGCGAGTTCTTCGTCACCGCCAGTATCGGCATTGCCCTGAGCCCGCAAGACGGCAGCGAGCTCAGTCAACTGATGAAGAACGCCGACACGGCCATGTACCACGCCAAGGAACGTGGCAAGAACAATTTCCAGTTCTACCAGGCTGACATGAACGCCAGTGCCTTGGAACGTCTGGAACTGGAAAGCGACCTGCGTCATGCCCTGGAACAGAACGAGTTCATTCTTTATTACCAACCGCAGTTCAGCGGCGACGGCAAGCGCCTGACCGGTGCCGAAGCCCTGCTGCGCTGGCGCCATCCTCGTCGCGGTCTGGTGCCGCCGGGCGACTTTATCCCGGTGATCGAAGAACTGGGGCTGGTGGTGGATGTCGGCGACTGGGTACTCAAGGAAGCCTGCCGCCAGCTCAAAACCTGGCATCAAACCAAGGTGCGGGTACCCAAGGTTTCGGTGAACATCTCGGCCCGGCAGTTCTCCGATGGCCAGCTGGGCACGCGTATCGCCACGATCCTCAAGGACACCGGTCTGCCGCCGGCATGCCTGGAGCTGGAACTGACCGAGAGTATCCTGATGCGTGAAGTCAACGAGGCCATGGTGATCCTCGACAGCCTGAAGAAACTCGGCCTGAGCATTGCCGTTGATGATTTCGGCACCGGTTACTCGTCGCTCAACTACCTCAAGCAGTTCCCCATCGATGTGCTGAAGATCGACCGCACCTTCGTCGACGGCTTGCCCGAAGGCGAACAGGACGCGCAGATCGCCCGGGCGATCATCGCCATGGCCCACAGCCTGAACCTGGCGGTGATTGCCGAAGGTGTGGAAACCCATGAGCAACTGGAGTTCCTTCGTGAGCACGGCTGTGACGAGGTACAGGGCTACCTGTTCGGGCGACCGATGCCGGCCAGCCAGTTCGAGGCGCAGTTCAGCAACGAAACCTTGTTCATGTTTGAGTAGGCTGCAAGCGGCAAGAGAGAAGCGCCGCGTTACCGGCCTTTAGCTTGGTGCTAGAAGCTTGCAGCTTGTCGCTCATGAGCCCCATTTGTCTGCGACATGATGCCCTTTCATATGCCAGACAAAAGCTGATGAGGTAGAATGCCCGCCTATTTCAGCACGATCCTTGAGGACCGCCATGTTCAGCCGTGATTTGACCATTGCCAAGTACGACGCCGATCTCTTTGCCGCCATGGAGCAAGAAGCTCAGCGCCAGGAAGAGCACATCGAGCTGATTGCGTCGGAAAACTACACCAGCCCGGCTGTCATGGAAGCCCAGGGCTCGGTTCTGACCAACAAATACGCCGAAGGTTACCCAGGCAAGCGCTACTACGGCGGCTGCGAATACGTCGACGTGGTCGAGCAACTGGCCATCGACCGCGCCAAGGAACTGTTTGGCGCCGACTACGCCAACGTCCAGCCGCACGCTGGCTCGCAAGCTAACGCTGCTGTTTACCTGGCCCTGCTGTCGGCCGGTGACACCATCCTGGGCATGAGCCTGGCCCACGGTGGTCACCTGACCCACGGCGCCAACGTCAGCTCCTCGGGCAAACTGTACAACGCTGTCCAGTACGGTATCGACGCCAACGGCCTGATCGACTACGACGAAGTCGAGCGCCTGGCTGTTGAACACAAGCCGAAGATGATCGTTGCCGGTTTCTCTGCCTACTCGCAGATTCTGGATTTCCCACGCTTCCGCGAAATCGCCGACAAGGTCGGTGCTTACCTGTTCGTCGACATGGCCCACGTTGCCGGCCTGGTCGCTGCGGGCGTGTACCCGAACCCAGTGCCATTCGCTGACGTCGTTACTACCACCACCCACAAGACCCTGCGTGGCCCACGTGGCGGCCTGATCCTCGCCCGCGCCAACGCCGAGATCGAGAAGAAGCTGAACTCAGCTGTATTCCCAGGCGCCCAAGGCGGCCCGCTGGAGCACGTCATTGCCGCCAAGGCAATCTGCTTCAAGGAAGCCCTGCAGCCTGAGTTCAAGGCTTACCAGCAGCAAGTGGTGAAAAACGCCCAGGCCATGGCTGGCGTGTTCATCGAGCGCGGCTTTGACGTGGTCTCCGGTGGTACTGAGAACCACCTGTTCCTGCTGTCGCTGATCAAGCAGGAAATCTCCGGTAAAGATGCCGACGCCGCGCTGGGCAAGGCCTTCATCACCGTCAACAAGAACTCGGTACCCAACGACCCACGTTCCCCGTTCGTCACCTCCGGCCTGCGCTTCGGCACCCCGGCTGTGACCACCCGTGGTTTCAAAGAAGCAGAATGTAAAGAACTGGCTGGCTGGATCTGCGACATCCTGGCTGACCTGAACAACGAAGCGGTGATCGACGCCGTTCGTGAGAAGGTCAAGGCCATCTGCGCCAAGCTGCCGGTTTACGGCAACTGATCGCAGCTCACTGATGTGAAAAAAGCCTGGCCTTGTGCCGGGCTTTTTGTTGCCTTGACGGTATGGGCATTCCCTGTGCACAAGGTACGTCGATAGACATAGTCTGAAATCCCGCGCTTAGACCACACAGGCGCCCATGTTGAGACTACGTCAAGATGCTTACGCACAAGCAACAATCATTTCTCGCCACGTTATGGCTGAACGATCAGCCCATTAACACGCTAGACACCCTCATTGGCAAGGCCGCCTGGGTCAACAGACTAGGTGGCGCGGGGGTCTTGCCCCAGCTTGCCAGCACCGTTCGCAACGATTCACACATGCTCAGCTGCCAGGCTGGCATTAGCAAAAAGCCGATGCTGTTCTATTTTCGCCAAACGCCTGCTGGCTATCGCCTGTACGTCCGGGAGCCAGGCGACCACTTCGGCAAGGGTGTATGGGTCCATGACCACTCCCACCTTGGCGTGGTATCGACTGACCAGAACGATCCCAGCGCCTTCGCGTTGAGGAGCTCTGAAGGCCAAATCGTCAGTCTGAGCGACCTGGCAGGTGATGAGCATCAGATCACACTGACCCACAACGGCTTGAGCGTCTCGAAGGGACGGCGTTCGAACTCGCCGTATGAGTACCTCAAAACCCGAGGCGATCTATCGACGGTATGGACATTGAAGGTTCTGGAACGCAGCGTTCCCTGGCTCAGCAGCCCCTATGAAATTTGAATCGGGGGCGGCTAAAGATTTTTCACGACTTCGACGCAGCTCGCTGCCGGACGTGTGGAAGGTGCGGCCTTCTTCCCCCCATAAATGAGGCGTGAAAGTACAATGTCCACAAAAAGAACCCCGGCCAAGCCGGGGTTCACCTGTAGCAGATCAACTCAACGCCTCGAACCCCGCCCGAATCTTCGCCTCCGGCAGTTCATCGGCGATAAAGACCATCACGCTCTCGCGTACCTCCCCCTCGGCCCACTCGGTATCCCAGTCAAAACCATAGAGTTTCAATACGCCCTGGAACACCAAGCGCCGATCTTCCCCAGCGATATTGAGCACTCCCTTATAGCGCAACAGCTGCTTGCCATGATCTTCCAGCAACTGATTCATGAAGTCGCTGAGCCGATCGATATCCAGCGGAGTATCGGTGCGCAGCACCAGGCTGGAGATGCGATCCGGGGTGACTGCCTGACTGACCGGACGCAGGCTCAGACCGCCCCCAAGATCAGCATTGAGGTTGAAACCACGCACGTCGAGCATCTCAGCCAAATCGATCTTGCCGTGATCCACTACCCGGATTGGCGCCCGGCGGTTGATTCTCCCCAGCCGCTCGCTCAGCGCTTGGAAACTGTCGCTATCAACCAGATCGGTTTTACTCACCAATAGACGATCAGCAAACCCCACCTGAGCCTGTGCAATGGCTTGCGCCAAGTGCTGTTCGGCATGCGCCGCATCGACCAGGGTGATGATGCCGTCGAGGATGTAGCGTTCACGCAATTCCTCGTCGATAAAGAAGGTCTGCGCTACCGGCGCCGGGTCGGCAAGGCCGGTGCACTCGATCACCAGGCGGTCGAAAGCAATTTCGCCAGCGTCCAGGCGCTCAAGTAGCAGGAACAGGGCGCGGGTCAGGTCGCCATGAATGCTGCAGCAGACACAGCCATTGGCCAAGGTCATGACCTGCACCGGCTCGTCACCCAACAATTGGCTGTCAATGCCGGCATCACTGAATTCGTTTTCGATCACAGCGATCTTTAGGCCATGCTCGGCCTTGAGTAGATGGCGCAGCAAGGTGGTCTTGCCGGCTCCCAGAAAACCGCTGAGTACTGTTACGGGAATGGGCGCGTGCAATCGGAAATCTCCTGTTCTGAAAATAACTGTGGGAGCCCGGCGTACCGGACTCCCACAGGTTTGTCACATGCCATCAGTCGCCGTTTTTCAACAGCACTTGGGCCCACCCTTGCCACCGTAACGTGCTTCTTGGCGCTCGCGGAAGAACGCCTCGTAGCTCATCACCGGCTTGTCCGGGTGTTTGGTCTGCATATGCTCGACGTAGTTGTCGTAGTCGGGCATGCCGACCATCAGGCGGGCTGCCTGCCCCAGGTACTTACCCAGTCGACCGAGATCGTTGAACATTACTGCATTCCTCTTCGGTTACGCATCCGGCAATGCCTGGAACGGGGATTCTTTGTCAGTCCGCTCTTTTTTACCCAGGGCGGCAATACCGACCTTGAGGGCAAAGAACAAGATACTGAAGACCACGAACAGGAACAGGATGGTCAGACCAGCGTTGGTATAGGCGTTGAAGATCACATGCTGCATCTGGCCGATGTCCTTGGCCGGGGCCAGTACCTGTCCAGCGTCGAGCGCAGTGCTGTACTTGTTGGCCAGAGCCAGGAAGCCGACCGCCGGGTTCGGGTCGAACAGCTTGATGAAACCTGCAGTAGTGGTGCAGATAAGCAGCCATACCGCTGGCAGCAAGGTGACCCACATGTAGCGCTGGCGCTTCATCTTGATCAGCACCACGGTGCCGAGCATCAGCGCGATACCGGCGAGCATCTGGTTAGAGATACCGAACAGCGGCCACAAGGTGTTGATGCCCCCCAACGGATCGATCACACCTTGATACAGCAGGTAACCCCAAAGGGCTACGCAACCGGCGGTAGCGAGCAGGTTGGCACCCCACGACTCGGTACGCTTGAGCGCTGGCACGAAGCTACCTAGCAGGTCCTGAAGCATAAAGCGCCCAGCACGGGTACCGGCATCCACTGCGGTGAGGATGAACAGCGCTTCGAACAGAATCGCGAAGTGATACCAGAAGGCCATGGTGTTCTCACCTGGCAGCACCTGGTGAAGAATCTGCGCAATACCGACCGCCAAGGTCGGTGCGCCACCGGCACGGGCGAGGATGGTGTGCTCACCAATGTCTTTGGCCACCGCCTCCAGGGCATCCGGGGTAATCGCAAAACCCCAGCTGCTGACGGTCTGTGCTACCGAAACGACGTCGGAGCCGACCACTGCCGCCGGGCTGTTCATGGCGAAGTACACGCCAGGCTCAATCACCGAGGCGGCAACCATGGCCATGATCGCCACGAACGATTCCATCAACATGCCGCCGTAACCGATGTAACGGGCGTTGGTTTCGTTATCCAGCAGCTTGGGCGTGGTGCCCGAGGAGATCAGCGCATGGAAGCCCGACACCGCGCCACAGGCGATGGTGATGAACAGGAACGGGAACAGAGTGCCTTTCCAGACCGGGCCGGTACCGTCGGTGAACTGGGTCAACGCCGGCATTTTCAGCTCAGGGGCGATGATCAGGATACCGATGGCCAGACCAACGATGGTGCCGATCTTGAGGAAGGTCGACAGGTAGTCACGTGGTGCCAGCACCAGCCAGACCGGCAGAACTGCAGCAACAAAGCCGTAGCCGACTAGCATCCAGGTGATCTGCACACCGGTGAAGGTGAATGCCGGGCCCCAGACCGGATCTGCGGCAACCTGGCCCCCCAGCCAGATCGACAGCAACAGCAGCACCACGCCCATCAGCGAAATCTCGCCGATACGGCCCGGGCGGATGTAGCGCATGTAGATACCCATGAACATCGCGATCGGGATGGTCGCCATCACCGTGAACATGCCCCAAGGGCTCTCAGCCAGGGCCTTGACCACGATCAGCGCCAACACCGCGAGGATGATGATCATGATCAGGAAACAACCGAACAGGGCGATAGTGCCCGGAATCCGGCCCATTTCCTCACGAACCATGTCACCCAGCGAGCGACCGTTGCGGCGGGTGGAGAGGAACAGGACCATGAAATCCTGCACCGCACCGGCCAGCACCACACCGGCAATCAGCCAGAGTGTGCCGGGCAGGTAGCCCATCTGCGCCGCCAGTACAGGACCGACCAGCGGACCGGCGCCAGCGATAGCGGCAAAGTGGTGACCGAAAAGGATGTGTTTGTTGGTCGGGACATAGTCCAGACCATCATTGTTAAGCACCGCCGGGGTGGCCCGACGCGGGTCCAGCTGCATCACCTTGGTGGCGATAAACAGGCTGTAGTAGCGGTAGGCGACCAAGTAGATGGCCACCGAAGCGACGACGATCCACAAGGCGTTGATGGCCTCGCCACGGCGCAGGGCAACCACACCCAGCGCACAGGCTCCTATGACTGCCAGCACCAGCCACGGAATGTGGCGTAGCAGGCTATTATTGTTGTTCATGGTTTGCTTCCAGCTAGTGGATAAAAGACAGCCTTTCGAGTCTAGCGATCCTGACAGGAAAGACCACCCCCCACGTTGGTCTAGAGCCTTCAACGGGGGCTGAACAAACCTCGTTATGCGCCCTTGTGCGGGCATTGGCAAGTGCTGAGCTATAGTCAGGAAGAACCCCGGAGTGCCTGAACATGAGCGACCACCTAGAACGTCGACGCTTCAAACGTGTTCCCTTCGATGCGCCTACCGAACTGGTGCAGGGCGAGCAACGCTGGCCAGTTAACCTGCTGGATATTTCCCTGAAGGGCATATTGATCGAATCCCCCGAACCCTGGAACGCCGATCCTGAGCAACTGTTTGACGCCGTAATCCATCTGAATGCCGATGCCCAAGTGCTGATGCAGGTTCAGCTGCGGCATGTCGATGATCAGCAGTTAGGCTTTATCTGCCAGCACATTGACCTGCACTCGCTTGAGCACTTGTGCCGCCTTATCGAGCTAAACCTGGCCGATCGCACTGAACTGGAGCGCGAGTTCCACGAACTGATCGAAGTTTAGGAACTCTTAGCTTCCTACCTATCTGCCTGCGATTACCTTTCCTGTCCAATCAGACAGCTTTAATCCCGAGACCACAGTGCCTGCAAGAGGCCCTGTGGTGCTCGTGTTGCGCTGTTGGAACAGAAACTGCATTCAGCCATTAATCCACAACCATGGTAGGACTGTTCCTACGTAATCAAAATATTGTATACAATTCCTCTGGCCTTCTCGGGTAGGACTTGTCTACAGTAGCGCCACAACAATAAAACAGAGACCCGCCCCATGAATACGTCCTCCTCTAGCACGTCTTCAGCCCCACGTCCCGAAGACGAGAATCTGGGCCTAGGTGCCAACCTGGCGTACGGCCTGCAACACGTTCTGACCATGTATGGCGGTATTGTTGCCGTACCCCTGATCCTCGGTCAGGCAGCTGGACTGACACCGGCGGAAATCGGCCTGCTGATCGCCGCATCGCTGTTTGCCGGTGGTCTGGCAACCCTGTTGCAAACCCTCGGCCTGCCCTTCTTCGGCTGCCAACTGCCGCTGGTGCAAGGTGTCTCGTTTGCCGGTGTGGCGACTATGGGCGCTATCCTCAGCAGTGAAGGCGGTGGCGGTTTGCCTGGTGTTCTGGGTGCGGTCATGGCGGCGTCTTTCCTCGGGTTTCTGATCACGCCGGTGTTCTCACGGATCACCAAGTACTTCCCGCCGCTGGTGACCGGTATCGTCATCACCACCATCGGCCTGACCCTGATGCCCGTCGCTGCGCGTTGGGTAATGGGTGGCAACAGCAAGGCACCGGACTTCGGCAGCATGGCCAACATTGGCCTGGCGGCACTGACGTTTGTCATCGTGCTGGTGCTGAGCAAACTGGGCAGCGCGACCATCTCACGCCTGTCGATCCTGCTGGCCATGGTCATCGGTACCCTGATCGCCTGGTCGCTGGGCATGGCTGACTTCAGTAAGGTACTCGAAGGTCCGTTGGTAGCTTTCCCGACGCCGTTCCACTTCGGTATGCCCACCTTCCACATCGCTGCGATTCTGTCGATGTGCATCGTGATCATGGTGACATTGGTGGAAACCTCGGCAGACATTCTCGCTGTCGGTGAAATCATCGACACCAAGGTCGACTCCAAGCGCCTGGGCAATGGCCTGCGTGCCGACATGGCCTCGAGCATCCTGGCGCCGATCTTCGGCTCTTTCACCCAGAGCGCCTTCGCGCAGAACGTCGGCCTGGTCGCCGTGACCGGGGTGAAAAGCCGCTACGTGGTAGCCACCGGCGGAGTGATTCTGGTGGTCCTCGGTCTTCTGCCGATCATGGGCCGGGTGATTGCTGCGGTACCGACCTCGGTACTTGGTGGTGCCGGTATCGTTCTGTTCGGCACCGTCGCCGCCAGCGGTATCCGTACCCTGTCCAAGGTCAGCTACAAGAACAACGTCAACCTGATCATCGTCGCCGCCTCCCTGGGCTTCGGCATGATCCCGATTGCCGCACCGAACTTCTACGCGCAATTCCCCAACTGGTTTGAGACCATCTTCCACTCCGGCATCAGCTCGGCAGCGATCATGGCCATTGTCCTGAACCTGGTGTTCAACCACTTCACCGCTGGCAACTCCGACCAACAGTCAGTGTTCGCCGCTGCCTACGAACGCACCATCCATTACTCGGATATTTCCGCGCTGCGTGACGGTGATTACTTCGAGGATGGCAAGCTGTTCAATGCTGAGGGCAAGGAAGTACCTGTAATGGGCGAAGGTGAGCACGGTGAACCCCCCGTGCGACGAGAGACCGTTTCAGAGCATTGATCGACCCCAAGGCAATTGAAGCAGGGCCGGTGCGCATCACCGGCCCTTTTTGTTTTTCGGCCGTGGCAACTATTCGAACAATGCGTCCAGCGCCTGCTCCAGGCGTGTCACAGCAATGACTTGAAGGCCGGGCGGGGCTTCTTTGGGCGCATTGCCCTTGGGCACGATGGCGCGCTTGAAGCCATGCTTGGCTGCCTCTTTCAAGCGCTCCTGGCCACTGGGCACCGGTCGTACTTCCCCCGACAGGCCAACCTCGCCGAACACCAGCAAGCCATTGTCCAGCGGACGGTTGCGCAGGCTGGACATGATCGCCGCCATCAGCGCCAGGTCGGACGCGGTTTCGAGCACCTTGACCCCACCTACTACGTTAAGGAATACATCCTGATCATGGGTGGGAATCCCGCCATGGCGGTGGAGTACCGCCAAGAGCATTGCCAGACGGTTCTGATCCAGGCCCAGGGTCACCCGGCGCGGATTGGACAAATGGCTGTCGTCAACCAGGGCCTGGACTTCCACCAGCATCGGTCGGGTACCTTCCCAGGTAGCCATGACCACGCTGCCGGGCACCTCTTCCTGGGCACGCGTCAGAAAGATTGCCGAAGGGTTGGAGACTTCCTTCAGGCCGCGGTCGGTCATGCCGAACACGCCCAATTCGTTGACCGCACCAAAGCGGTTCTTTACCGCTCGCAGCAAACGCAGGCGGCCATCGGACTCGCCCTCGAAATACAAGACAGTATCGACCATGTGCTCAAGCACCCGTGGCCCCGCCAGCGCGCCTTCCTTGGTGACATGACCGACGAGGAAGATCGCCGTCCCACTCTGCTTGGCATAGCGCACCAGCAGGGCCGCACTTTCGCGCACCTGGGATACGCCGCCGGGTGCCGATTGCAGTTGCTCAGTGAAGATGGTCTGGATTGAGTCGATGACCATGACCTTGGGCTTTTCCACTCGCGCAGTGGCGATGATCGCCTCGATGCAGGTCTCAGTCATCACCCGCAGTTGGTCCTGGGGCAGGCCCAGGCGCCGGGCACGCATCGCCACCTGCTGCTGGGATTCTTCACCAGTGACATACAACGCTGGCATGCGCGTGGCGATGGCACACAGGGTCTGCAACAGAATGGTCGACTTGCCGATACCGGGATCGCCACCGATCAACACCACCGAACCGTCGACCAGACCACCACCCAACACCCTGTCCAGCTCGGCGCTGGCGGTGGTAAAGCGCGGAATCTCTTCGACGCTGACTTCAGCCAGGGTCTTGATCTGTGCCTGCTGTCCGGCCCAACCCGTACGGCCGCTGGGTGCTGCGGCTGCGCCACTTTCCAGCACGGTCTCGACCAGGGTGTTCCAGGCACCGCACTCGCCGCACTGCCCAGCCCATTTCGGAAAGGTCGCGCCGCACTCGGTGCAGCCGTACATGCGCTTGGCCTTGGCCATGGGAGACAGTCCTCGAGAAAAAGGGACCATAATAGCCGACCTGTGTGACCCGGACTGCCACAGAAAACGACAAAACTATTCGATATAACCACAGTCTGTAATAGCGGCGCGGAGCATGAAGCGCGCAGCTGATTTACACTGCGTTTACCAACCTCATCTGTTACAAGGAATAAACCATGGGCGTGCTCAATGAATTCAAGGCCTTCGCGGTCAAAGGGAATGTGGTCGACATGGCCGTCGGTATCATCATCGGCGCGGCCTTTGGCAAAATCGTTACATCCTTTGTAGGTGATGTGATCATGCCACCGATCGGTATGCTGATCGGCGGTGTCGACTTCAGTGACCTGGCCGTCACCCTCAAAGCTGCCGAAGGTGATATTCCGGCAGTGGTGCTAGCTTACGGCAAGTTCATTCAGACCATTCTTGACTTCATCATCGTCGCCTTCGCGATCTTCATGGGTGTCAAAGCGATCAATCGTCTGAAACGTGAAGAAGCAGAAGCGCCAACCCTGCCGCCAGTGCCCACCAAGGAAGAAGAGCTGCTCACCGAGATCCGCGACTTGCTCAAGACGCAGAATCGGCAACCCTGAATTCAAGAACAGAAACGGCGCTCCAGGGCGCCGTTTCTTCCACTGCTGGATTTACCAGTAGTTTTCCACCGCCACCTGTCCAGGCCGGCGGCTCAGGCTCAAGTTCAAACCGCGCTGTTTGAGCACCTGGCGTGTGTCATCAATCATTTGTGGATTGCCACACAGCATCACTCGCGAATGCTCCGGCGTCAGTGCCAATCCGGCAGCCTGTTCCAACTCGCCATTTTCGATCAGGGTGGTGATGCGCTCAGTGAGGGCGCCAGGGTGCGGCTCCCGGGTAACCACCGGAATGAACTGCAACTTGCCCGCATAGTGAGCCAGGTATTCGCGCTGCTCAAGGCCGGCGATCAGGTCCAGGTAGGCCAGCTCTTTCGCCTCACGCACCGAGTACACCAGCTTGATCGAGTCAAAACGTTCCCAGGCTTCGAAGTCCTGCAGGATCGACACGAAGGGTGCAATGCCAGTCCCAGTGGCCAGCAACCACAGATCGCGACCATCGACAAAGCGATCCAGGGTCAGAAAGCCGAAGGCCTGCCGATCGATCAGCAAGTTGTCGCCTTCGCTCAAGCGACTCAGCTCACTGGTGAACTCACCGCCCGGTACCACAATAGAAAAGAAATCCAGGTACTCGTCATACGGCGACGAAACCATCGAATAGGCGCGCCACACCACACTGCCATCGGCCTTCGTTACCCCCAGGCGGGCGAACTGGCCGGAACGAAAACGGAACCCCGGATCACGCGTGGTACGCAGGCTGAACAGGCTGGGGGTCAGCGGCTGGACGTCGAGCAACGTCTGGCGGGTGAACTTTTCAGCGCTGGCAGTCATGACTTACTCCATAAAACAGATACGCCCAGTGTCGCGCAAACGCACCCGGATAAACACCGTTGGTTTGTAGTGATTTCAAAGAACCAACCGGTCGAAAAATTCATTCGCTTGTAACGAAATGACCCAGCGAAGCACTAGGATATTTCCTACACTGCCATTTCGGATCCACTTCAGGGAGACCATTGCCATGCCCCACTGGAAGGAAGAGCAGCTTCAACAACTGATGAGTGAAACCAATGATCAGCGGATGTTTCACTCGGCGGCATCCTTGGTGGAACAACTTGGAATGGAATACTTTTCATTCACCCTTCGCATCCACATCCCCCAACAGAAATCACACATCCATACCTTCAACACCTATCCCACGGCCTGGAACGAGCGATACCAGGCTCGCAATTACGTCAGCGTCGACCCAATCGTCGCCCATTGCCATATTTCATTAGAGCCCATCCTCTGGCAGGATCAGGTCTTCCGAGAGACGCCGGAGCTCTGGGAGCATGCCCAACTGCATGGGCTACGATTTGGCTGGAGCCAATCAGCACACGACTTGCAGCACAACGAAAGCATCTTGACCGTGATTCGCAGCCATACCCCCGTTGATACCCCTGAATTCTACAATTGCGCCGGGCAAACCATCTGGTTGTGCAACCTGATACACACGCTGCTAGTTGAGAGACAAGCACCCACCCCCTCCCTCTCAGTCCGACTCTCCACCCGTGAAACTGAAGTACTGAAATGGTCTGCCGCTGGCAAGACTGCGGCTGACATTGCCTGCATCCTTACGCTGTCGCGAAGCACGGTCAATTTCCATATCCGCAGCATCATCACCAAGATGAACTCCAGCAACAAAGCCGGCGCCATTGCAATTGCCGCCATGAGCGGACTGCTGGGGTAACCCCTTGGTTGGCAAAGCCCTGTAGAATCACGTTCCTGTAAAGCGCCGCCGAGTGCGCGGTGTGACCATGCCCCAGAGCCTTAGTCCATGCCTTTGTTAACCAGCCCCTTCGCCGAACTCGAACTGCTTCGCCAGCCCGAGCAAGCCAATGATCCCTTGCAAGCCTTCGATGCGGCCGACGAGTACCTGCTCGAACACCTGGCCGACCAAGCGCCAAGCACGAGCGCACGGGTGATGGTGCTCAACGATAGCTTTGGTGCACTGGCCATCAGCCTGAGCCGCCATTTGCACGTCATCAGCAGTGGCGATTCACATCTGGCACGCCTGGCATTGGAGAAAAACCTGGTGCGCAACGGTCTGGCGTTCGACGCGGTGCCGTTCATTCCGGCCAATCTTCACTGGCAGGGTGCCTTCGACCGGGTGCTGGTGCGTGTACCCAAGACTCTGGCCCTGCTTGAAGAACAACTGATTCGCTTGCAGGCTCATCTGGTACCCGGTGCCCAGGTGATTGCCGGGGCAATGATCAAGCACCTGCCCCGCGCTGCCGGGGACTTGCTGGAAAAGTACATTGGCCCGGTCCAGGCCTCGCTCGCAAAGAAAAAGGCCCGACTGCTGATCGCCACCTTCGAGCCAAAGCCCGCCGCCAGCTCACCCTACCCGACCCG
>Ga0247821_10000419_pt1 | contig 23542 bp, 19 predicted proteins | sample 13C_Glycerol_Day_FD_192481 | JGI IMG/M metagenome (GOLD analysis project Ga0247821, IMG submission 192481) | Soil microbial communities from agricultural site in Penn Yan, New York, United States - 13C_Glycerol_Day14 | ecosystem: Environmental > Terrestrial > Soil > Agricultural land | place... | reverse complement strand
GAAAGCGAGCTGCCACGCACTACCGATGCCCTGAACAGTATTCTGGGACTGGTCGACCAGATGCAAGCGGTCGACACTACCGGCATTGAGCCATTGGCCCACCCCCTTGAAGCCAGTCAGCGCCTGCGCGCCGATGTGGTAACAGAAAGTAACCAGCGCGACTCCTACCAGGCCATCGCTCCGTCGACGGAAAACGGCCTGTACCTGGTTCCGAAAGTCATCGAGTAAGGGAATAGAGCCTGCCATGCATCAACTGACCCTGGCCGAGATCGCCCGCGGACTCGCCGACAAAGCCTTTTCCTCGGAAGAGCTGACCCGCACCCTGCTGGCGCGGATCAACCAGCTCGATCCGCAACTCAACAGCTTCATCAGCGTCACCGAAGAGCTGGCCATCGGCCAGGCCCGCGCCGCCGACGCCCGTCGCGCCGCTGGTGAAAACGGTGCCCTGCTCGGCGCGCCGATCGCCCACAAGGACCTGTTCTGCACCCAGGGCGTGCGCACCAGCTGCGGCTCGAAGATGCTCGACAACTTCAAGGCGCCATATGATGCCACGGTAGTAGCCAAGCTGGCCGCCGCCGGCACCGTGACCCTGGGCAAGACCAACATGGACGAGTTCGCCATGGGCTCGGCCAACGAGTCGAGCCACTACGGCGCGGTGAAGAACCCGTGGAACCTCGAACACGTACCGGGCGGCTCGTCCGGCGGTTCCGCTGCCGCGGTCGCCGCACGCCTGCTGCCGGGTGCCACCGGCACCGATACCGGCGGCTCGATCCGCCAGCCGGCGGCGCTGACCAACCTCACCGGCCTGAAGCCGACCTACGGTCGCGTCTCGCGCTGGGGCATGATCGCCTACGCCTCCAGCCTCGACCAGGGCGGCCCGATGGCCCGCACCGCCGAAGACTGCGCCCTGCTGCTGCAGGCCATGGCCGGCTTCGATGCCAAGGACTCCACCAGCATCGATGAACCGGTGCCGGACTACAGCGCCAGCCTCAACGGCTCGCTGCAGGGCCTGCGCATCGGCCTGCCGAAGGAGTACTTCGGTGCCGGTCTCGACCCGCGCATCGCCGAACTGGTCCAGGCCAGCGTCAAGGAGCTGGAAAAGCTCGGCGCCGTGGTCAAGGAAATCAGCCTGCCGAACATGCAGCACGGCATCCCGGCCTACTACGTGATCGCCCCGGCCGAAGCCTCGTCCAACCTGTCGCGTTTCGACGGCGTGCGCTTCGGTTATCGCTGCGAGAACCCGGTCGACCTCACCGACCTGTACAAGCGCTCCCGTGGCGAAGGCTTCGGCAATGAAGTACAGCGCCGGATCATGGTCGGTACCTACGCCCTGTCGGCCGGTTACTACGACGCCTACTACCTGAAGGCGCAGAAGATCCGCCGCCTGATCAAGAACGACTTCATGGCCGCCTTCGGCGAAGTCGACGTGATCCTCGGCCCGACCACGCCGAACCTGGCCTGGAAGATCGGCGCCAAGAACAACGATCCGGTCGCCGCGTACCTGGAAGACGTCTACACCATCACCGCCAACCTCGCCGGCCTGCCAGGCCTGTCGATGCCGGCCGGTTTCGTCGACGGCCTGCCGGTCGGCGTGCAGCTGCTGGCCCCGTACTTCCAGGAAGGCCGCCTGCTCAACGTCGCGCACCGCTATCAGCAAGTGACTGATTGGCACACTCGCGCACCTAACGGCTTCTGAGGGACCATCACATGCAATGGGAAGTTGTCATCGGGCTGGAGATCCACACCCAGCTCGCCACCCAGTCGAAGATTTTCTCCGGCAGCGCCACCACCTTCGGCTCCGAGCCGAACACCCAGGCCAGCCTGATCGACCTGGGGATGCCCGGCGTACTGCCGGTGCTCAACCAGGAAGCGGTGCGCATGGCCTGCATGTTCGGCCTGGCGATCGACGCCGAGATCGGCCCGCACAACGTGTTCGCGCGCAAGAACTACTTCTACCCCGACCTGCCCAAGGGCTACCAGATCAGCCAGATGGAGCTGCCGATCGTCGGCAAGGGCCACCTGGACATCGCCCTGGAAGACGGCACGGTCAAGCGCATCGGCATTACCCGTGCGCACCTTGAAGAAGACGCCGGCAAGAGCCTGCACGAAGACTTCAGCGGCTCCACCGGTATCGACCTGAACCGTGCCGGCACGCCGCTGCTGGAAATCGTTTCCGAGCCGGAAATGCGCAGCGCCAAGGAAGCCGTGGCCTACGTCAAGGCGATCCATGCCCTGGTGCGCTACCTGGGCATCTGCGACGGCAACATGGCCGAAGGTTCGCTGCGCTGCGACTGCAACGTCTCGATCCGGCCAAAGGGCCAGGTCGAGTTCGGCACCCGCTGCGAGATCAAGAACGTCAACTCGTTCCGCTTCATCGAGCGCGCCATCAACAGCGAAGTGCAGCGCCAGATCGAACTGATCGAAGACGGCGGCAAGGTCATCCAGGAAACCCGCCTGTACGACCCGAACAAGGACGAGACCCGCTCCATGCGCAGCAAGGAGGAAGCCAACGACTACCGTTACTTCCCCGACCCGGACCTGCTGCCGGTGGTGATCGAGGGTGCCTACCTCGATGCCCTGCGCGCCACCCTGCCGGAACTGCCGCCGCAGAAGCGCGAGCGCTTCCAGAGCCAGTTCGGCCTGTCGACCTACGACGCCAGCGTGCTGGCCTCCAGCCGCGAGCAAGCCGACTACTTCGAACAGGTGGTGGGCGTGTGTGGCGATGCCAAGCTGGCCGCCAACTGGGTCATGGTCGAGCTGGGCAGCCTGCTCAACAAGCTGGGCCTTGAAATCGACCAGGCACCGGTCAGCGCCGCGCAGTTGGGCGGCATGCTCAAGCGCATCCTCGACAACACCATCAGCGGCAAGATCGCCAAGGTAGTGTTCGAGAAGATGGCGGCCGGTGAAGGCGATGCCGACCAGATCATCGAAGCCGAAGGCCTCAAGCAGGTCACCGACACCGGCGCGATCGAGAAGGTCCTGGACGAGATGCTGGCCGCCAACGCCGAGCAGGTCGAACAGTACCGCGCCGCCGATGAAGCCAAACGCGGCAAGATGTTCGGCTTCTTCGTCGGCCAGGCCATGAAAGCCTCCAAAGGCAAGGCCAACCCGCAGCAAGTGAACCAATTGCTCAAGAGCAAGCTCGAAGGGTAATTCGCGTCACCCTGTGGGAGCTGGCGTAGCCGGCGATGCAAGGCGCAGCCTTGCCAGTTTCTGGGGCTGCCCTGCAGCCCATCGCCGGCTACGCCGGCTCCCACGGGTGATCACTTCACCTTGGAGCAACTGATTTGATCTGGCGTCTGTCCAGCGCACTTGCGCTCTTCACCCTGCTGGCCGGTTGCGCCAGCCACGATATCGACTCCCGCGGTTACGACAAGACCGGCACCGCCTCCTATTACGGCTCCCGTCACCACGGCAAACGCACTGCCAGTGGCGAGCCCTTCAACAAGAATGCCCTGACCGCTGCCCATCGCAGCCTGCCCTTCGGCACCCGGGTCAAGGTCACCAACCTGAACAACGACCGCAGCGTGGTGGTACGCATCAACGACCGTGGCCCGCATACCCGCGGCCGGCTGATCGACCTGTCGCGCGCCGCCGCAGAAAAACTCGGCATGGTCCGTAGCGGAACGGCGCGGGTACGGGTACAAAGTCTCAGCGACTGACCCTGAAACGGAGTTTCATCATTTTCGACCTGGCCGCGTTACCCACCTTCAGCCTGCTGCAACTGGCCTTCGGCCTGCTATTGCTGATCGCCGGCGCCGAACTGCTGGTGCGCGCGGCCCTGCGCCTGGCGGCCAGCCTGCAGGTGCGTCCGTTGATCATCGGCCTGAGCCTGGTGGCGTTCGGCAGCAGCGCGCCGCAACTGACCGTCAGCCTGCAGGCCGCCTACACCGGCGCCCCGGACGTCGCATTGGGCAGCGTGATCGGCAGTAACATCTTCAACATTCTGGTGACCCTGGGCCTGGCCGCCCTGATCATTCCACTGCGGGTCTCGCGGCAACTGGTGCGCCTGGATATCCCGCTGATGATCGCTGCCAGCCTGCTGGTCTACCTGCTGGCCCTCAACGAGATGCTCGGACGCGTCGAAGGCGCACTGCTGCTGAGCGCCCTGATGGCTTACCTGGCGATCCTCTGGCATCAATCGCGCCACTACGCCCGCACCTACCCCGCTCCCGGCCCGCGACCGCAGCAAGGCGGCAGGTTCTGGCTCGCCAGCCTGCTGCTGATGCTCACAGGCCTGGGCCTGCTGAGCCTGGCCGGACACTTGCTGCTGGAAGCCGCCGTCGAAGTGGCGGTCGACCTGGGGTTGTCGGAACGGGTCATCGGCCTGACCGTGGTCGCGGTCTGCACTTCACTGCCGGAACTGGCCACCTCGCTGATCGCCGCCCTGCGTGGTGAACGGGAGATCGCCGTGGGTAACGTGATCGGCAGCAACCTGTTCAACCTGCTGGCCGTGCTGGGCCTGACCGCCCTGGTCACGCCCCAGCCGCTGTCGATCTCGCCCAACGCCCTGGATTTCGACCTGCCGGTAATGCTCGGCGTTGCCGTCTTGAGCCTGCCGGTGTTCTATTCGGGTTACCGGGTGACCCGCGCCGAAGGTCTGGTGTTTCTTGGCTTGTACCTGGCTTATGGTCTGCACGTGGTGGCCTTCACCACCGGCATGCCATTGGCCAGCCGCCTGGAAAAACTGATGCTGTTCTACGCACTGCCAGTGCTCGGGTCGCTGTTGCTGTACACGACCCTACGCGCCTGGCGCCGCCAACACTAAGGAAAACAACATGGGCGACAACACTCAATCCGGCGAACAGGTTCGCCGCCAGGTCATGGGCGATGCCTTCGTCGATCGCGCACTGGGCAATGCCACCGAATTCACCCAGCCGCTGCAGGACTTCGTCAATGAGCACGCCTGGGGCAGCGTCTGGAGCCGTGAAGGCCTGCCGCTGAAAACCCGCAGCCTGATCACCCTGGCCGCGCTGACCGCGCTCAAATGCCCGCAGGAGCTCAAGGGCCACGTGCGTGGCGCCTTGAACAACGGTTGTACGGTCGAAGAGATTCGCGAAGCGCTACTGCATTGCGCAGTGTATGCCGGTGTCCCGGCCGCCATCGATGCGTTTCGCGCCGCCCAGGAAGTGATCGACAGCTACCAGCAGGGCTGATCGATCACTTCGGGCGAGGCCGTCAGTTGCTGGCGACGGCGGCCTTCTGGCCCTTTTTCTTCAGCCAGAACGCCACACCCAGGGTGGCGATCCAGGCCGGGATCAGCAGCACGGAGATGCGAATCGGCGGGGTCAGGTACATCACCACCAGGATCAGCCCGATGAACGCCAGGCACAGGTAGTTGGTCAGCGGATGCCCCCAGCTCTTGTAGAAGGTCGACTCACCGGCCGCCTGCTTGGCCCGGCGGAACTTCAGGTGGGTGATGCTGATGCTGGCCCAGTTGATCACCAGCGCCGACACCGCCAGGGCCATCAGCAGGCCGAACGCCTCACCCGGCATCAAGTAGTTGATCAGCACGCACAGGCCGGTGGCCAGGGCCGAGACGCCCAGGGCGGTCAGCGGCACGCCACGACGGTTGATCTTGAGCAAGGCCCGCGGCGCATCGCCCTGGCTGGCCAGGCCGAACAGCATGCGGCTGTTGCAGTACACGCAGCTGTTGTACACCGACAGCGCCGCCGTCAGCACCACCACGTTGAGGATGGTCGCCACCAGGTTGCTGTCCAGGTTGTGGAAGATCATCACGAACGGGCTACCGCCCTGCACCACGTTCTGCCAGGGGTACAGCGACAGCAGCACCGCCAGGGCGCCGATGTAGAAGATCAGGATCCGGTACACCACCTGGTTGGTGGCCCGAGGAATGCTGTAGCGCGGGTTGTCCGCTTCGGCAGCGGTGATGCCCACCAGCTCCAGGCCGCCGAACGAGAACATGATCACCGCCATGGCCATCACCAGACCGGTAATGCCATTGGGGAAGAAACCGCCGAACTGCCACAGGTTGGCGACACTGGCATCCGGCCCGCCGTTGCCGCTGGCCAGCAGCCAGGCGCCGAAGCCGATCATGCTGACGATGGCGATCACCTTGACCAGGGCGAACCAGAACTCCAGCTCGCCATAGACTTTCACCTGGGTGAGGTTGATCAGGTTGATCACCACGAAGAAGATCGCCGCGGTCGCCCAGGTCGGGAAGTCCGGCCACCAGTACTGCACGTAGATACCCACGGCGGTCAATTCGGCCATCCCCACCAGGACGTAGACCACCCAGTAGTTCCAGCCGGAGACGAAACCGGCAAACTCGTTCCAGTAGCGGTGGGCAAAGTGGCTGAAGCTGCCGGCAACCGGCTCATCGACCACCATTTCGCCCAACTGGCGCATGATGAAGAAGGCCATCAGGCCAGCAATGGCATAGCCCAGCAGCACGGCCGGACCGGCCATCTGGATGGTCTGGGCGATGCCCAGAAACAGGCCGGTACCGATGGCGCCCCCCAGGGCGATCAACTGGATATGGCGATTTTTCAACCCGCGTTGCAACCGCTCCGGGGTGTGCTCGTCTTGCATGAAGTGTCCTCGAAGGTGGAGAGGCAGTGTTTGAGTTATTTTTGCGACAGGATCTAGATCCAGCCGCCCCACTGCAAGAAAAAGATGCCGATGTTGGTGGTAATGGCGGCCATCAGGGTGGTTATGACGATAATCGCCGCCGCCAGCTCATGGTTACCGTTGCTGGACCTGGCCATGACATAGCTGGCCGCCGCCGTCGGGCTGCCGAAGTACAGGAACAGGATACCCAGTTCCGCTCCGCGATAGCCCCAGAGCCAGGCCCCGAAGGTGGCCAGCAACGGCAGCCAGACCATCTTTAGCAGGCTGACACTGACGGCCAGTGACCCACTCTGGCGCAAGGAGGCCAGTGACAGGGTGCCGCCGATGCAGATCAACGCCAGTGGCAGGGTCATCTGCGCCAGGTAGTCGCCCGAGGTCAGCAACCAGTTCGGCAGCGCCACTTGCCCGTAGGCCAGCACCCCAGCCAGCAGCACGCTGATGATCAGCGGGTTGCGCAGGATGCTCTTGAAGATGCTCCAGGGATCGGACTTGGCACTCGGGCTGTAGACCGCCAGCACCACCACCGACAACGAGTTGTAGAGCAGGATCACCAGCCCGGCGAGGACCGCGCCCAGGGAGATGCCGTAGTCACCGTACATGCTCGCCGCCAGTGCCAGGCCGATCACCCCGTTGTTACCGCGAAACGCACCCTGGGTGTAGATCCCGCGGTCTTCACGCGGGCAGCGCCAGATCGCCAGGCCCCAGGCAAGACCGAAGCCGACCAGGGTAGCAATGGCGAAGTACAGCAGCAGGCCCGGCTGTACGGCGGCCGTCAGGTCGGCGTGGTAGATACCCAGGAACAGCAGCGCCGGCATGCAGACGTTGAACACCAGCGCCGATGCCGTGTGGATGAAGCCGTCATTGATCGCATTGATGCGCTTGAGCAGCACGCCCATGAACAGCATGGCAAAGACCGGGGCCGTGATGTTCAGTGTCTGCAGAAAAAGCGCGAGCATGCTGGGTGGTTCCGGTGGCTGTCGTTAGGCGGCTAATGATACGCCAGCTCACCGGTTACTGTGGGAGCGGGCTTGCCCCGCGATGCGATGTGCCTGAAAAAACGTATCGCGGGGCAAGCCCGCTTCCACAAAGACGGTATCTTCCACCGCCTCAGCGGCGGACCGGGCGCTTCTGCAATTTGCGCTGAAGCGTGCGCCGGTGCATGCCCAGGGCCCGGGCGGTGGCGGAGATGTTGCCTTCGTGTTCGGTCAGCACGCGCTGGATGTGTTCCCACTGCAGGCGGTCGACCGACATCGGGTTCTCCGGCACCAGGCTGTCCAGGTCGGCATGCTCGGACAGCAGCGCGGCGAGCACGTCGTCGGCATCGGCCGGCTTGCACAGGTAGTTGCAGGCCCCACGCTTGATCGCCTCGACGGCGGTGGCAATGCTCGAGTAACCGGTGAGGATCACCACGCGCATCTCGGGGTCGAGTTCAAGCAGCTTGGGCAACAGCACCAGGCCCGAGTCGCCGTCCATTTTCAGGTCGAGGGTGGCGTAGTCCGGCACGTCCTGCTGGGCCAGCAGCAGCCCTTCTTCGGCAGAACCTGCGGTGCTCACGCGAAAACCACGACGGCTCATGGCCCGGGCCATGACCCGGGTAAAGGTGGCGTCATCATCGACCAGCAGCAGGTGCGGGAGCTCCTCGCCTTCAACCTGGATTTCATCACTCATCACACTTCTCCTCGCGCATCACGCGGCAGGCGCAGCTCGGTGAGCGTACCGCCTTCCTCATGACTATAGAGTTTTACCGAGCCGCCAGCACGGGTGACGCTGGCCTTGCTCAAGAACAGGCCCAGGCCGAAGCCTTTGCCCTTGGTAGTAAAGAACGGCTTGCCGAGCGACTCGGCGATGGCCGCCGGCACACCCGGGCCATGGTCGCGGATGCTGATGACCATGTCCTGTGCATCCCAGTCCAGGTGCACTTCCAGCTCGTCCGGGCAGGCATCGGCGGCATTGTTGAGCAGATTCAGCAACGCCTGGGTCAGGTCCGGCGGCGGCGCCAGGCGCGGCACGCTGCCCTGCCCCAGGCGCTGGAAGCGATAGCTGGCCTCGGGGCGCATCAGGTGCCAGCGGTTCAGGGCTTCATCCAGCCAGGCCGTGACGTCCTGATTTTCCACGGCCATGCGCCGGTTGGCTTCGGCAGCGCGCACAAGATTCTGAAGGGTTTCCTTGCACAGCTTGACCTGGTCCTGCAGCACCGCCAGGTCTTCCTGCAGCAGCGGGTCGCTGTGGTCCTGGCGCATTTCCTTGATCAGTACGCTCATGGTCGCCAGCGGTGTGCCCAGCTCATGGGCCGCACCGGCGGCCTGGGTGGCAACGGCGAGCAATTGCTCGTCGCGCAGGCCTTCTTCGCGGCGCTCGGCACGCAACTGTTCCTGACGACGCATCTCTTCGGCCATTTTCGCGGCAAAGAAGGTAATCACTGCCGCCGCCAGGGCGATGCTCAGCCACATGCCGTAGACCTGCATCTTTTCCCGCGCCATGGGGAAAGTCTCCAGCGGGTAGAACTGCACCAGCAGCAGGCTGTAGGCGGCCAGGGCAATGCCCGAGAGCACCAGCGAATAGACCCAGGGCAAGGTCACCGCGGCAATGGCCAGCGGCACCAGGTAATAGGACACGAAGGGGTTGGTCGACCCTCCGGAGTAATAGAGCAAGGCGCTGTGGATCAGCAGGTCGCAGGCCAGCTGGAAGGCGTATTCAAGCTCCGTGACCGGCAACGACAGGCGCAGGCGCAGGGCCGTGAAGGCGCACAGCAGGCTCGACAGGCCAAGGGTGACCACCAGAGAGAACCATGGCAGCGGCAGCAGCTCGGTCCAGTAGGCGACGCCCACGGAACCGGCCTGGGCGGCCAGCACCAGGATGCGGATGAAGGTCAGGCGCCAGAGGTTCTGGCGAGTAGCGGACAGCAATTGTACGGGGGCGAGCATGAGCTCTCCTGATGAGTGCTCCAGGGCGAATCGTGGCGAGTATACCGAAGCTGCGCGACGGTCTGCAGTGATGCGGCAAAGCGCCACACTTTATTACACATCAATGATGGCCTTTTTGAACCTCACTACACTCCTGCAGGTCTCATGGGCCTGCGTGGAATGGATTCGACAGCGTCCACGCCTCAATTTCAAGGAGTCAAACATGCTTAATTCCCGCCGCAGCGCCGCCCTCGTGATGGCCACCAGCCTGCTCGCCAGCCTGCCGGCGCTGGCCGACCAGGCGCCGCGCTACAACCAGATCTCGCTGCGCGCCGAAGTCAGCAAGGAAGTGGCGCGCGACCTGATGGTCGTGACCCTCTACAGCGAAGCGCAGAACACCGACCCGGGCAAACTGGCCAAGGAAATCACCGAGACCATGAACAAGGCGGTGCAGCAGTCCCGCGAAGTGAAACAGGTGAAGATCAGCCAGGGCAGCCGTAACAGCTACCCGATCTATGACAACAAGGGCCAGAAGATCACCGGCTGGCGCGAGCGCGCCGAGCTGCGCCTGGAAAGCGCCGACTTCCCGGCCCTGTCCAAACTCACCGGGGAGCTGCTGCAACAGCTGAAGATGGGCGGCATGGACTTCTCCATCGCCCCGGCCACGCGCAAGAGCAGCGAAGACGAGTTGCTCAAGGATGCGGTCAACGCCTTCAAGACCCGCGCGCAACTGGCCACCGAGGCCCTGGGCGGCAAAGGTTACAAAGTGGTCAACCTGAACCTCAACAGCAGCGGCTACCCACACCCTTACGCCCGTAGCGCGCCGATGATGATGAAAGCCGAGATGGCCGGTGATGCCGCGCCTGCACCGGACATCGAGGCCGGCACCAGCCAGGTCAGCCTGAGCGCCGACGGCACCATCGAAGTCCAGATGTAACGTTACTTTTGTGCTGATTCGCGGCAGCTTCGGCTGCCGCGAACCCTGTTACGCGTAGCAACTCTGCGCACCAATCTGGTGCCAAATGTGACTAAACCTACGCACGACGTCACCAAAACAAACTGCAAACCCGCTGCGCAAACGTTTAACTCCGTAAAAAATTATACGGATGCGACATTCCTGTACGTTCGTCCCACCGTTTTCCACCTCCTTTCCCCAAGAGTCTTGCATTGGGTACGGCGCCTGCATAAGTATCCGCAGGTCGGCTCACAAGGCCCCCTCAAAATCAAAAATGACAACAATGAGGCCACCATGCTCAAACACGCGGTCATTCCGTTCCTGGTCGGCGCAGGCTTGCTTGCCGGCGCACCTTCTGCCCTCGCGGCAAGTAACCTGGTGTTTTGCTCAGAAGGCAGCCCCGCTGGCTTCGACCCGGGCCAGTACACCACCGGAACCGACTTCGATGCCTCAGCCGAGACCGTCTTCAACCGCCTGAGCCAGTTCGAGCGTGGCGGCACCGCTGTAATCCCGGGCCTGGCGACCAGCTGGGACATTTCCGATGACGGCCTGACCTACACCTTCCACCTGCGCGAAGGGGTCAAGTTCCATACCACCGACTACTTCAAGCCGACCCGCGCGTTCAACGCCGACGATGTGCTGTTCACCTTCAACCGCATGCTCGACAAGGACATGCCGTTCCGCAAGGCGTACCCCACCGAATTCCCGTACTTCACCGACATGGGCATGGACAAGAACATCGCCAAGGTGGAGAAAGTCGACGAGCACACGGTCAAGTTCACCCTCAATGGGGTCGATGCCGCGTTCATCCAGAACCTGGCCATGAGCTTCGCCTCGATCCAGTCGGCCGAGTACGCCGACCAGTTGCTCAAGCAGGGCAAGCCCGCCGACATCAACCAGAAACCGATCGGCACCGGGCCGTTCGTGTTCAGCAAATACCAGAAAGACGCGCAGATCCGCTTCAAGGGCAACAAGGACTATTGGCAGCCTGATGACGTGAAGATCGACAACCTGATCTTCGCCATCTCCACCGACGCGTCGGTGCGCATGCAGAAGCTCAAGAAGAACGAATGCCAGGTCACCCTGTTCCCGCGTCCGGCCGACATCGAACCGCTCAAGGCCGACCCGAACCTGAAGATGCCTGACCAGGCCGGCTTCAACCTCGGCTACATCGCCTACAACGTGATGGACAAGATCAAGGGCAGCAATGAGGCCAACCCCATGGCCCAGCTCAAGGTCCGCCAGGCGCTGGACATGGCGGTGAACAAGCCGGAAATCATCAAGTCGGTGTACCAGGGCGCCGGCCAGCTGGCCGTCAACGCCATGCCGCCGACCCAATGGTCGTACGACACCACCATCAAGGATGTGCCGTACGACCCGGAAAAAGCCAAGCAACTGCTCAAGGAAGCCGGCGTCAAGGAAGGTACCGAAATCACCCTGTGGGCCATGCCGGTGCAGCGCCCCTACAACCCCAACGCCAAGCTGATGGCCGAGATGCTCCAGTCCGACTGGAAGAAGATCGGCATCAATGCCAAGATCGTCAGCTACGAGTGGGGTGAATACATCAAACGCTCCAAAGGTGGCGAGAACGGCGCCATGCTGATTGGCTGGAGCGGCGACAACGGTGACCCGGACAACTGGCTCGGCACCCTGTTCGGTTGCGACGCCATCGCCGGCAACAACTTCTCCAAATGGTGCGATCCGGAGTACGACAAGCTGATCAAGCAGGCCAAGGCCACCTCCGACCAGGCCAAGCGCACCGAGCTGTACAAGCAGGCCCAGCACCGCCTCAAAGACCAGGTTCCAATGACACCCATCGCACACTCGACGGTGTATCAACCGATGCGCACCACCGTACAGGACTTCAAGATCAGCCCGTTTGGCTTGAACTCCTTCTACGGGGTCAGCGTAACCAAGTAGCCATCACCAGGCCCGTTCCGCTACGCCACACGGCGTGCGGGGCGGGCTGATGGCCGCCTGGCAGGGCAACCGCAAGCGCATCGAGTCGGAAATTTCGCGGCCGCTTTCGGATACCTCCCACACACCCTTGCGTAATCGCACCTAGCTGCGCCGTATCGACGTCCTTACCGTCGATAAGCCGCTGCTGGTGAGATGCGTCCGGCTGTGCGCCCAGGACCGTTCGAGAACAACAAAAGATAAGGGATCGTCATGCGTCATACCCCGCTATTTGCAGCTTTGCTGGGCCTCGGCCTGCTCACCCAGGCCCCGCTGGGCCTGGCCAAGAACCTGGTGTTCTGCTCCGAAGGCAGCCCGGGCGGCTTCGACACCGCCCAGTACACCAGCTCCACCGACAACGACGCCGCCGAGCCGATCTACAACCGCCTGGTGGAGTTCGAGCGCGGCGCCACGGCGGTCAAACCGGCCCTGGCGAAAAGCTGGGAAGTGTCGCCCGACGGGCTGACCTACACCTTCCACCTGCGTGAAGGCGTGAAGTTCCACAGCAACAAGGACTTCACCCCCAGCCGTACCCTCAACGCCGACGACGTGCTGTTCACCTTCAACCGCATGCTCGACCAGGAGCACCCGTTCCGCAAGGCCTACCCCACGGAGTTCCCCTACTTCGTCAGCATGAGCCTGGACAAGAACATCGCCCGGGTCGAGAAGACCTCGCCGATGACCGTGGTGTTCACCCTCAACAGCGTCGATGCCGCCTTCGTGCAGAACCTGGCGATGAGCTTCGCCGCGATCCTGTCCGCCGAGTATGCCGAGCAATTGCTGGCCTCAGGACGCCCCAGCGACATCAACCAGAAGCCGATCGGCACCGGCCCGTTCGTGTTCCAGCGCTACCAGAAGGACTCGCAGATCCGCTATCGCGGCAACAAGGACTACTGGGACCCGGCCCAGGTCAAGCTCGACCAGCTGGTCTTCTCGATCAACACCGACCCGTCGGTGCGCATCCAGAAACTGCGCAAGGACGAATGCCAGGTCACCCTCAACCCGCGCCCGGCCGATCTTGCGGCGCTCAAGAGCGACCAGAACCTGCAGGTCATCGAGAACCCCGGGTTCAACCTCGGCTACATCGCCTACAACGTGCAGCACAAGCCGTTCGACCAGCTCCAGGTGCGCCAGGCCATGGACATGGCGGTGAACAAGGCGGCCATCGTCCAGGCGGTGTACCAGCACGCCGGGCAACTGGCCGTGGGCAGCATGCCGCCCACCCAGTGGTCCTACGATCACAGCATCAAGGACGCCGGCTACAACCCGGACAAGGCCCGCGAACTGCTCAAGGCCGCAGGCGTCAAGGAAGGCACCGAGATCACCCTGTGGGCCATGCCGGTGCAACGTCCCTACAACCCCAACGCCAAGCTGATGGCCGAAATGCTCCAGGCCGACTGGGGCAAGGTCGGCCTGAAGGTCAAGATCGTCAGCTACGAATGGGGCGAATACCTCAAGCGCACCAAGGACGGCGAGCACGATATCTCGCTGATCGGCTGGACCGGCGACAACGGTGACCCGGACAACTGGCTGGGCACCCTGTACAGCTGCGATGCCATCGGCAGCAACAACTACTCCATGTGGTGCGACCCGCAGTACGACGCCCTGGTCAAGAAGGCCAAGACCCTCACCGACCGGGAACAACGCACCGTGCTCTATCAACAGGCCCAGCAGCGCCTCAAGCAGCAGGTGCCGATTACCCCGATCGCCCACTCCACGGTCAACCAGCCGATCCGTGCCAAGGTCGAGGACTTCAAGGTCAGTCCCTTCGGACGCAACATCTTTTCCGGTGTAAGCGTCGAGTAACCCCTGCAGGAGCTCACGGGCGTGCAATCCACGCCCGCGAGCTCCTGCAGCCTTCAATTTGCGTGCAAACGTTTGCAGCCCTTGTTCCACCGCAAAAAACGCCCAGCTCACAAGGCCAGGCGTCAATTACAAAAAGAAAAGAAAGGGAGCTTTACCTTGAGACCATCCACCTCCGCAGTACTGGCTTTATCCCTCACCGGCCTCTCCACGCTGGCACTGGCCGAACCCGTCAGCCAGGACTTCGTGCCCCTTAGCGTCAAGTCCACCAGCGCCCAGAGCCAGGCCAAGGGCTTCTTCGAGGAGCAGAGCCTGTCCGGCTCCACCCGCAACTGGTACGCCCGCGAACGCGCCACCCGCGCGCCGCTGTGGAAGTACTACAAGAGCGACGGCACCCGCCACGACACCCACAGCCGTGACAACTGGGTGCAGGGCACCATCCTCAACTACAGCTCGGGCTTTACCGAGGGCACCATTGGTTTTGCCACCGAAGTCGCCGCCTACAACGCCATCGCCCTGGAGCAGGGCCGCGCGGCCGTGGCCGGGCCGAACAACCGGACCCTGACCCACAGCGACGGTGACGTCATCGGCCAGTGGAGCAAGATGGGCCTGGCCAACGTCAAGGCCCGGGTCTCCAACACCACCCTGACGGCCGGCCGCCACTCGGTCGACACCCCGGTGATCACCTACATCGGCAACCGTGCCCTGCCCTCGAGCTTCCAGGGCGTGAGCCTGCACAGCGAAGAGTTCGACAACCTGTCGTTCGATGCCGGTACCTTCGACCGCGTATCGCCGCGTACCGAGCAGAGCCTGAGTAAATTCCGCTCCGAATACGGTGCCAACGGCGCCCAAACCGACCGCGTCAGCATGGCCGGTCTCAACTACCAGCCGCTGCAGAGCCTCAAGACCAGCCTCTACGTGTCCAAGGTCGAAGACTTCTGGAACCAGTACTACTTCGGGGCCAACCACGAACTGGGCGACAGCTCGGTCCTGAGCCTGAGCACCGGTCTGAACTACTACAAGACCAAGGATGAAGGCCGCAGCAAACTGGGTGAAATCGACAACGACACCTACAGCCTGTCGCTGGGCCTGAACCACCAGGCCCACAGCCTGACCTTCTCCTACCAGCAGGTGAACGGCAACGAGTACTTCGACTACCTGCACGAAACCAATGCCATCTTCCTGGCCAACTCCCTGCTCTCGGACTTCAACGGCCCGAACGAGAAATCCATGCAGATCGCCTATGTGCTGAACATGGCCCAGTACGGCGTTCCCGGCCTCAAGTTCAACCTGTACAACGCCCGTGGCTGGGGCATTGACGGTACCCACTACACCGGCACCGGCTACGACGTGAACAACCTGGACGACGAGAACCACTACGAGTGGGGCATCGGCAGCAGCTATGCGGTGCAGAGCGGTGCACTCAAGGACACCACTATCCGCGCCACCTACACCGCGCACCGGGCCAGCAAGAACCAGGGCGACGGCAGCCTGGACGAACTGCGCATCGTGACCACCATTCCGTTCAACATTCTCTAGCGTCCACAGCCGCGACCGGTTCACTGAACCTGTCGTGGCGACTACGCTGGCTACAATTGATAGCCGGGAGGTTTCATGAAACTGCTACCGCTACAGGCTGCCCTGGCAGCCGTCCTGTTGAGTGCTGCGGCGGGCCTTTCGGCCAAGCCGCTGGTGGTCTGCACCGAGGGCAGCCCGGAAGGCTTCGACATCGTCCAGTACACCACGGCCGTCACCGCCGACGCCTCGGCCGAAACGGTGTTCAATCGCCTGGTCGACTTCAGGCCCGGGACCACCGAGATCCAGCCGGCCCTGGCCGAGCGCTGGGAGATCAGCGCCGATGGCCTGACCTACACCTTCCACCTGCGCGAAGGGGTCAAGTTCCATACCACCGACTACTTCAAGCCGACCCGCACGCTCAACGCCGACGACGTGCTGTGGAGCTTCCGTCGTCAGCTCGACCCGAATCACCCCTGGCACGACAAGTCCAGCGTCGGCTTCCCGTACTTCGAGAGCATGGGCTTCAAGGACCTGCTCAAAAGTGTCGAGAAGACCGATGAGCACACTGTGGTCTTCACCCTCTCCCGCCCGGAAGCCCCGTTCCTGAGCGACCTGGCCATGGCCTTCACCTCGATCTACTCGGCCGAGTATGGCGATCAGTTGCTCAAGGCCGGCAAGACCGGCGACCTCAACAGCAAACCGATCGGCACCGGTCCGTTCATCTTCCAGCGCTACAACAAGGACGCCCAGGTCCGCTACAAGCCCAACCCCGACTACTTCCGTGGCAAGCCGCCAGCCGATGCGCTGATCTTCGCCATCGCCAGCGACAACAATGTGCGCCTGCAGAAGCTCAAGGCCAACGAGTGCCAGGTGGCGCTGTACCCCAAGCCCGATGACATCCCCAGCATCAAGGCCGATCCCAAGTTGAAGGTGGCCGAGATGGAAGCCCTGACCACCGGCTACATCTCGCTCAATACCGAGCACAAGTACCTGAGCGATGTGCGCGTGCGCAAAGCCATCAACATCGCCTTCGATCGTCAGACTCACGTCGACCAGCTGTTCGGCAAGGGCAATGCCCTGGTCGGCGTCAACCCTTACCCGCCAACCCTGATCGGCTACAACACCGCCAACCGGAACCCGCCCCGCGACCTGGACAAGGCCCGCGCCCTGCTCAAGGAAGCCGGCGTGCCGCCTGGCACCGTACTGACCCTGTTCACCCGCAATGGCGGCGGAGCGACCAACCCCAACCCACGCCTGAGCGCGGAAATGCTCCAGGCTGACCTCGGCAAGATCGGCCTGAAAGTCGATATCCGGGTCATGGAGTGGGCCGAGATGCTGCGCCGCGCCAAGAACGGCGAAGCGGACATGGTCTCGACCGGCTGGGCCGGCGACAACGGCGACCCGGACAACTTCCTGACCCCGCTGCTCAGCTGCGATGCGGTCAAGAGCGGCGAGAACTATGCCCGCTGGTGCAACCGGAAATTCCAGGCGTTGATCGACAAGGCACGCACCATCACCGATGCAAATGAGCGCGCAGCGCTCTATGTAGAGGCGCTGGCGGTGTACGATGAAGATCAACCGTGGATCAGCATGGCGCATCCGAAGATGTTCACCGCCATGCGCGACAACGTGGAGGGGTACCACATCAACCCCCTCACCAATAACAACTTCGCCACTACCCAGGTGAAGTAGAACAAGAACGACCGTCGGCGCCCTACCCGGGTGTCGACGGGCATGCCTTAGCGGCTGATGAGGTACACCAGAAGATGTTAAGTTTTATTGCCCGGCGCCTGGGACTTTTGATCCCGACCTTCTTCGGCATCACCTTGCTGACCTTCGCGCTCATACGACTGATACCGGGCGACCCGGTGGAAGTCATGATGGGTGAGCGCAGGGTCGACCCCGAGATGCACGCCCAGGCCATGGAGCGCCTGGGGCTGAACAAACCCTTGCCCGAGCAGTACCTGGATTACGTCGGCAAACTGGCCCAGGGCGACCTGGGCGAATCCCTGCGCACCCGCGAAAGCGTCTGGAACGAATTCCTCACCCTGTTCCCGGCCACCCTGGAACTGGCGTTTGCCGCCCTGGTGTTCGCCGGGGTGGTCGGCCTGCTGGCCGGGGTGATTGCCGCGCTCAAGCGCGGATCGCTGTTCGACCACGGGGTGATGGGCATTTCCCTGGCCGGCTACTCGATGCCGATCTTCTGGTGGGGCCTGATCCTGATCATGTTCTTCTCCGTGAGCCTGGGCTGGACCCCGGTGTCCGGACGCATCGACCTGCTCTACGACATCGAGCCGAAAACCGGCTTCATGCTCATCGACACCCTGCTCAGCGATGAAGAAGGCGCCTTCAAGGACGCCGTGATGCACCTGATCCTTCCGGCCATCGTCCTGGGCACCATCCCGCTGGCGGTGATCGCCCGCATGACCCGTTCCTCGATGCTCGAAGTGCTGCGCGAAGACTACATCCGCACCGCCCGGGCCAAGGGCCTGTCGCCGGCACGGGTGGTATTCGTGCACGGCCTGCGCAACGCGCTGATTCCGGTGCTGACCGTGTTCGGCCTGCAGGTCGGCACCTTGCTCGCCGGTGCGGTCCTGACCGAAACCATCTTTTCCTGGCCGGGCATCGGCAAGTGGCTGATCGAAGCCATCGGCGCCCGTGACTACCCCGTGGTACAGAACGGCATCCTGTTGATTGCCTGCCTGGTGATCCTGGTCAACTTCGTCGTGGACATCCTCTACGGCCTGGCCAACCCACGCATCCGTCATCAGCGCTGAGGCCTCCGTCATGACAACCCCAATTGCAAAAACCGTGACCACCCCGGCCACCCCTGTCGACCAGAGCCTGCTCTACCCGTCGCCGTACAAGGAGTTCTGGCAGGCCTTCTCGCGCAACAAGGGCGCGGTCGCCGGCCTGATGTTCATGTGCCTGATCGTGTTCTGCGCGCTGTTCGCACCCTGGGTCGCACCGCACAACCCCAGCGAGCAATACCGTGACTTCCTGCTGACCCCGCCGGTGTGGCTCGAAGGTGGCAACTGGCAATTCATCCTCGGCACCGATGAACTGGGCCGCGACCTGCTGTCGCGGCTGATCACAGGTGCGCGCCTGTCGTTGCTGATCGGCCTGTCGTCGGTGCTGATCTCGCTGATTCCGGGGGTCTTCCTCGGCCTGCTGGCCGGATTCTTCCCGCGTATCCTCGGCCCCTCGATCATGCGCCTGATGGACGTGATGCTGGCCTTGCCGTCGCTGCTGCTGGCCGTGGCCATCGTCGCCATCCTCGGCCCTGGCCTGATCAACACCGTGATCGCCATTGCCATCGTCTCGCTGCCCTCCTACGTGCGCCTGACCCGTGCTGCGGTGATGGGCGAGCTCAACCGCGACTACGTCACCGCCGCCCGCCTGGCCGGTGCCGGCCTGCCGCGCCTGATGTTCGTCACCGTGCTGCCCAACTGCATGGCGCCGCTGATCGTGCAAGCCACCCTGAGCTTCTCGTCGGCGATCCTCGATGCCGCCGCCCTGGGCTTCCTGGGCCTGGGCGTGCAACCGCCGACCCCCGAGTGGGGCACCATGCTGGCCTCGGCCCGCGACTACATCGAACGCGCCTGGTGGGTCGTCAGCCTGCCCGGCCTGACCATTTTGCTCAGCGTGCTGGCAATCAACCTGATGGGTGACGGACTGCGCGATGCGCTGGACCCGAAACTCAAGAATGCCGCCTGAGGAGAACGCCATGTCACTTCTGCAAATCAAGAATCTGAATGTGCGCTTTGGCGACGCCAACGCGGTGCCCGTGGTCGATGGCCTGGACCTGAACGTGAACGAAGGCGAGGTCCTGGCGATCGTCGGCGAGTCCGGTTCGGGCAAATCGGTGACCATGATGGCGCTGATGGGCCTGATCGACGCCCCCGGGCGGATCACCGCCGACGCCCTGAGCTTCGACGGCAACGACATGCTCAAGCTCAGCGGCCGGCAGCGGCGCAAGGTCGTGGGCAAGGATATGGCGATGGTCTTCCAGGACCCGATGACCGCCCTCAACCCCAGCTACACCGTGGGCTTCCAGATCGAGGAAGTCCTGCGCCAGCACCTTGGCCTGCGCGGCAAGGCGGCCCGGCAACGGGCCCTGGAACTGCTCAAGAAAGTTGAAATCCCGGCGGCCGAAAGCCGTCTGGACGCCTACCCGCACCAGCTGTCGGGCGGCATGAGCCAGCGCGTCGCCATTGCCATGGCCATTGCCGGCGAACCCAAGCTGCTGATCGCCGACGAGCCGACCACGGCCCTGGACGTGACCATCCAGGCGCAGATCATGGAACTGCTGCTCAACCTGCAGAAAGAGCAGAACATGGCCCTGATCCTGATCACCCACGACTTGGCCGTGGTGGCCGAAACCGCCAAGCGGGTCTGCGTGATGTATGCAGGGCAAGCCGTGGAAGTCGGCCAGGTGCCGGAGCTGTTCGACCTGCCCGCGCACCCCTACAGCGAAGCGCTGCTGGCGGCGATCCCCGAGCACAGTGAAGGCGCCGAGCGCCTGGCGACCCTGCCCGGTATCGTCCCCGGTCGCTACGACCGGCCCGAGGGCTGCCTGCTCTCGCCGCGTTGCCCCTATGTGCAGGACAACTGCCGCCGGCAGCGCCCCAGCCTCGATCCCCAGGCCCATAGCCAGGTCCGTTGTTTCTACCCGCTGAACCAGGAGGTGGCGTAATGACTGTCGTCCTTACCGCCCGTGAACTGACCCGTCACTACGAAGTTTCCCGTGGCCTGTTCAAGGGCCATGCCCTGGTCCGTGCACTCAACGGGGTGTCCTTTGAACTGGAGGCCGGCAAGACCCTGGCCGTGGTCGGCGAATCCGGCTGTGGCAAGTCGACCCTGGCCCGGGCGCTGACCCTGATCGAAGAGCCTTCTTCCGGGTCGCTGAAGATTGCCGGGCATGAAGTGGCCGGGGCCAACAAGGCCGAACGCAAGCAACTGCGCAAGGATGTGCAGATGGTGTTCCAGAGCCCTTACGCCTCGCTCAACCCGCGGCAGAAGATCGGCGACCAGCTGGCCGAACCGCTGCTGATCAACACCAACCTGAGCAAGGCCGAGCGCCGGGAAAAGGTCCAGGCCATGATGCAACAGGTCGGCCTGCGTCCGGAGCACTACCAGCGTTATCCGCACATGTTCTCCGGTGGCCAGCGCCAGCGTATCGCCCTGGCCCGGGCGATGATGCTGCAACCGAAGGTGCTGGTGGCCGATGAGCCGACCTCGGCGCTGGACGTGTCGATCCAGGCCCAGGTGCTGAACCTGTTCATGGACCTGCAGAAGGAGTTCAACACCGCCTACGTGTTCATCTCCCACAACCTGGCGGTGGTGCGCCATGTCGCCGACCAGGTGCTGGTGATGTACCTCGGGCGCCCGGCGGAAATGGGCCCCAAGGAGGATATCTACAACAAGCCGTTGCACCCCTATACCCAGGCGCTGCTATCGGCCACCCCGACCATCCACCCTGATCCGCTCAAGCCCAAGATCAAAATCGCAGGCGAGCTGCCCAACCCGCTGAACCCGCCGCCGGGTTGCGCCTTCCACAAGCGTTGCCCGTATGCCACCGAGCGATGCGCGACGGAGGAGCCGGCGTTCCGCCAGGTGGGAACGCGGCAGGTGGCCTGTCACTACGCCGAGCAGTTCCTCTAGAACCCTCGCGGGTCAAGCCCTACCCGTGTAGCCGCTGCCGAGGAACGAGGCTGCGATCGACTGCGCAGCAGTCGCAACCCTGACACCTCGTTGTACCTGACGTACTGAGGTCTCCAGGTTTTACGGCCGTTTCACGGCCGTTCGCAGCCTGGCGGCAGCGGCTACACCGTCAGGCACTCAAGACAGTTGTTCCGACCTGCAGGAGCGGGCTTGACCCGCGATAGCCCCCTCCATCAACATCCCTGAATGACCCCCGATACCCTCCCCGACGGCCCGGAACAAACCCCGGAAACCGCCGCCACCGTCCTGCGTTACCACCTGTGCTGGAAGCATCGCGACCTGGACGGGGTCATGGCCCTGTATCACCCCGACATCCAGTACCACGACTTCTTCCAGAACCGCGTGCTCGGCCATCGCGAGCTGCGCGACTACGTGCGCGCCTGCCTGCCCCGCGAAGCCGGCGAAGACATCGTCCACAGCGACCGCATCCGCGTCGACGGCTGCACCGCCTTTATCCAGTACCAGGTCACGGTCCAGGGTGGCGAGGGCCTGGTGGCGTTCCAGTCCAGCGAAGCCATCACCGTCCGGGACGGCCTGATCTGGCAGGTCAACGAGTACGCCACGCTGGTGCGCCAGGGCGGCCAGGCCCAGCCCGGCGGCCTGCGCCCGGCCACCAGTCGCCTGGGCCTGTCACCCCGCCAGTTGAGCACCATGGCCCAGGACCTGGAACAATACTTCCAGCACCAGCAACCCTACCTGGATCCGGAACTGGACCTGCAGCAGGTCGCCGAGGAAAGTGGTTACAGCCGCAACCAGATCTCCTACCTGCTCAACCAGGTGCTGGGCCAGAGCTTCTACCGCTACGTCAACCAGGCCCGCCTGCAGCACCTGCTGACCCGCCTGGAACAGGCACCGGCCAGCACCAAGGTCGACGACCTGGCGTTTGCCGCCGGCTTCAACTCGCTGTCCGCCTTCTACAAGGCTTTCCGCCAGCACACCGGGCTCTCGCCCAAGGCCTGGGTGAAGCAGAATTCTCTGCGTGCACGCAGCTAGGACAACAGCCCCCGCCAGCTTCTAGGATCGCCACAGACCGTAACGGATGTGGAGCCGAACACCATGCAGGCATGGCGCAAGATCAGCCTTTGGATGGACCAGCTGGATGAGACGCTGACCCCGCGCCCCGCCCTGCACCGGGACCTGGACGTCGATGTGTGCATCATCGGCGCCGGCTACACCGGGCTGTGGACCGCCTACTACCTCAAGCAACAGGCCCCGCAGCTGAACATCGCCATTGTCGAAGCCAACATTGCAGGCTTTGGCGCCTCCGGGCGCAACGGTGGCTGGCTGATGGGCAACCTGCTGGGCGAAGACCGCCTGCTGGCGGCCAGCTCCCCCGAGCAACGCCGGGCGTCCTATGACCTGCTGCACGGCATTCCCGATGAGGTGCAGCAGGTGCTGGAACGCGAAGACATCGCCTGCGACTACCGCAAGGGCGGCGTGCTGTATTGCGCGGCACGCTACCCCGAGCAGCAGACCACCCTGCGCCATTACCTGGACAAGCTCTACAAGCAGGGCCTGACCGAGCAGGACTACAGCTGGCTGAGCCCCGAACAACTGGCCAGGCAATTGCGCATCCGCAAACCGTACGGGGCCATCTTCAACCCCAATGTGGCGACCCTCCAACCCGCCCGGCTGGTCCGTGGCCTGGCCCGCAGCGTGGAACGCCTGGGCGTGCGCCTGTACGAGAACAGCCCGGTGATCGACTGGCGCAGCGGTGAGGTGCGCACCGCCCAGGCCCGGATCAAATGCCAGTGGGTGGTGCCGGCTGTCGAAGGCTATTCGGTGAACCTGCCGCCACTGGGCCGCTACCAGATGCCGGTACAGAGCCTGCTGGTGGCCACCGAACCGCTGCCCGAACAGGTGTGGGAAAAGATCGGCCTCAACCGTGGCCAGGCCTTCAGCGAGAACAGCCGCCAGGTCACCTATGGACAGCGCAGTGCCGACAACCGCCTGGTGTTCGGCGCCCGTGGCGGCTACCGCTTCGCCGGCCGCCTGCGCGAGGACTTCGACCTCACCCAGAGCGAGATCGAGCTGCGCCGCTACCTGTTCGGTGAACTGTTCCCGCAACTGAAGGACGTTGCCGCCCCAGGCG
>Ga0247821_10000418_pt1 | contig 23557 bp, 21 predicted proteins | sample 13C_Glycerol_Day_FD_192481 | JGI IMG/M metagenome (GOLD analysis project Ga0247821, IMG submission 192481) | Soil microbial communities from agricultural site in Penn Yan, New York, United States - 13C_Glycerol_Day14 | ecosystem: Environmental > Terrestrial > Soil > Agricultural land | place... | reverse complement strand
CCATGAGCACCGGCTACCTGGTGGCCATCACGAAGGCCACGCAGCGCTACGACCTCGACGGCGCCCCGGCGGGTGAGCTCGCCGAGGAGCACCGCCAGGCCGCGCGCGAGGAGCTGGCGCGCCGCCGCGAGCGCCAGGAGGCGCGGCGCGCGCAGGAGCAGCAGGGGCGGCAGGAGCGCGCGGCCCTGCTGCGCGATTTCGAGCGCACCACGCTGACGGCGGCCAACTTCTGCGCGCTCAAGGGCATCGTGCCCGAGGCGCTGGATGCGCTGCTGGAGGCCGCGCGCCGCGAAGCGGCCGAAGCGCCGCCCCCACAGGACCGGCATCGCCATCGCCGCCGCTGAAGCCCTTCATCCGCGCGTCGGCACGTTCCAGATCTCGCTCGCGTAGGTGCGGATGCTGCGGTCCGACGAGAACGGCCCCATGCCGGCCACGTTGGCGATGGCATGCTTCAGCCACGCGTCGCGCTGCCGGTACAGCGCATCCACGCGCTCCTGCGTCTGCACGTAGGCGTCGTAGTCGGCGAGCAGCTTGTAGCGGTCGCCGCCCCACAGCAGCCCATCGACGATGCCGCGGTATCGATCCGGCTCCTCCGGCGAGAAGCGGCCGCCCGCGATGGCGTCGAGCACCTCGCGCAGCCGCTCGTTGCCTTCGTACAGGCGCAGCGGCTGGTAGCCGCCCTGGTCGAGCGCGGCCACCTGCCGTGCGTCGTGCCCGAAGATGAAGATGCTGTCGGCGCCCACCTGGTCGCGGATCTCGATGTTGGCGCCGTCCTCGGTGCCGATGGTGAGCGCGCCGTTCAGCGCCATCTTCATGTTGCCGGTGCCCGAGGCCTCGGTGCCGGCGGTGGAGATCTGCTCCGACAGCTCGGCCCCCGGCATGATCAGCTCTGCCATCGACACGCCGTAGTTCGGCATGAAGACCACCTTCAGCCGGCTGCCCACCTGACGGTCCTGGTTCACCACCGCCGCCACGTCGTGGATGAGGCGGATGATCTGCTTGGCCGTCTGGTACGACGACGCCGCCTTGCCCGCGAAGATCACCGTGCGCGGCTGCCAGTCGGCCTGCGGCTCGCGCAGGATGGCCTGGTAGCGCGTGACCACGTGCAGCACGTTCAGCAGCTGGCGCTTGTACTCGTGGAAGCGCTTCACCTGCACGTCGAACAGGCTCGCCGGGTCCACCTTCAGCCCGAGGGTGGTGGCGATGTGCGCCGCCAGCCGCTCCTTGTTGGCCTGCTTCACGCGCCCGAAGGCGGTGCGGAAGTCGGCGTCGTCGGCCTGCGCGCGCAGCTGCGAGAGCCGGTCGAGGTCGGCGCGCCAGCCTTCGCCGAGCGTGGCGTCGATCAGCGACGCCAGCCCCGGGTTGGCCTGCACGAGCCACCGGCGCGGCGTCACGCCGTTCGTCACGTTCGTGAAGCGCTCGGGGAACAGGCTCGCGAAGTCGGCGAAGATCGTCTGCACCAGCAGGCGCGAGTGCAGGGCCGACACGCCGTTCACCTTGTGGCTGCCCACGATGCACAGGTGCGCCATGCGCACGCGGCGCTCTCCCGACTCGTCGATCAGCGAGAGCCGGCGCAGGAAGTCGCCGTCCCCCGGGCGATGGTGCGCCGCCTCGTCGAGGAACTCCTGGTTGATGCGCAGGATGATCTGCAGGTGGCGCGGCAGCACGTGCTGCACCAGCGCCACCGGCCAGGTCTCGAGCGCCTCGGGCATCAGCGTGTGGTTGGTGTAGGAGAACACCCGGCGGCATTGCGCCCACGCGTCGGCCCAGGCCATGCCGTGCTGGTCGGTGAGCAGGCGCATCAGCTCGGCGATGCCGATGGCCGGGTGCGTGTCGTTCAGGTGGATCGCCACGCGCTCCGACAGGCTCGACAGGGCACCGCGCTCGGCCAGGTGGCGCCCGAGGATGTCGGCCATCGACGCGGCCACGAAGAAATACTCCTGGCGCAGGCGCAGCTCGCGCCCGGCCGGCGTCGCGTCGTTCGGGTAGAGCACCCAGGAGATGTTCTCGAATTCGTTCTTGATCTCGGCGGCGCGTGCGTAGTCGCCGCTGTTGAAGGCGCGCAGGTCGATGTGCGCCGGCGCGGTCGCCTTCCACAGCCGCAGCGTGCTCACGTGGTTCGTGTCGTGGCCGGGGATCACCATGTCGTAGCCCTTGGCGCACACCTCGTCGGCCGGCCGCCAGACGGCGCGCCCATCGTTGTGCTCCACCCAGCCCCCGAAGTGCACCGGCACGCTGATGGCGGCGCGCGGAAACTCCCACGGCGTGCCGTCCGCCAGCCACGGGTCCGGGTGCTCCACCTGGCGCCCGCCGGTGATGTCCTGCGCGAACATGCCGTACTCGTAGCGGATGCCGTAGCCGAACGACGGGATGTCCAGCGTGGCCATGGAGTCGAGAAAGCACGCCGCCAGCCGCCCGAGGCCGCCGTTGCCGAGCGCGGCGTCGGGCTCCTGCGACTGCACCTCCTCCAGGTGCCGCGCGTGCGCCCGTACGGCGGCCTCCGCGTCGCCCTGCAGGCCCAGCGCGTCCAGCGCATTGCCGAGGCTGCGCCCGACGAGGAACTCCATGGAGAGGTAGTAGACGCGGCGCACGCGGGCGGCGCGCTCGGCGGCCTGCGTGTCCACCCAGCGCTTGGCCAGCTGCTGGCGCGGCGTCTGCGCGAGGGCCCGCATCAGGTCGGCCGGCGTCGCCTCGTCGGGCGCGATGCCCACCGTGGCGAGCAGTTCGTGGTCCAGGGCGGCCGCCGCCGCGTCGTCGAAGGGAGGGTGGTTCGAGCTCATCGCGCCATTGTGGCGCGGCGCCTTGCGCAATGCCCGGGCCACGGGCACCATGCAAGTTCCTCACCGGGAGCTTGCATGCAGCAAATGGCCCGCAATTTCGACCTGCCCAAGCGCGCCGTGGCACTCGTCCTCGCCGGCGGGAGGGGCAGCCGGCTCAAGCACCTCACCGACCGCCGCGCCAAGCCGGCGGTGTACTTCGGCGGCAAGTTCCGCATCGTCGACTTCGCGCTGTCCAACTGCCTGAACTCGGGCGTGCGACGCATCGGCGTGATCACGCAGTACAAGTCGCACAGCCTGCTGCGTCACCTGCAGCGCGGCTGGGCGTTCCTGAAGAGCGAGATGAACGAGTTCGTCGACCTGCTGCCCGCGCAGCAGCGGCTCGACGAATCGAGCTGGTACCGCGGCACGGCCGACGCGGTCTGGCAGAACATGGACATCATCGACGGCTACCGGGCCGACTACATCATCGTGCTGGCCGGCGACCACATCTACAAGATGAACTACGCGGTGATGCTGGCCGACCACGTCGACAAGGGCCGCGATGTCACGGTGGGCTGCTTCCCGGTGCAGCGCGAGGACGCGCGCGACTTCGGCGTCATGGCCATCGACGAGCGCAACAACATCCTCGATTTCCTCGAGAAACCGGCCGAGCCGCCGGGCATGCCCGGGCGCCCCGACATGGCGCTCGCCAGCATGGGGATCTACATCTTCAATGCCGCCTACCTGGCCGAGGAGCTCGAGCGCGACATCGCCGATCCCCAGTCCAACCACGATTTCGGCAAGGACATCATCCCCAACGCGGTGCGCAACGGCTGCGCGGTGGCCCACCCGTTCGGCCTGAGCTGCGTCACCACGCACGACGGCGACGAGCCGTACTGGCGCGACGTCGGCACCATCGACGCCTACTGGGATGCCAACATCGACCTCACCGCCACCGTGCCGATGCTCGACCTGTACGACACGCGCTGGCCCATCTGGACCTACCAGCCGCAGCTGCCGCCCGCCAAGTTCGTGCACAACCAGCCCGACCGCCGCGGCTCGGCGATCGAATCGCTCGTGTCCGGCGGCTGCATCATCTCCGGCGCCGTCTACCACTCGGTGCTGTTCTCCAGCGTGCGCGTGCATTCGCACTCCCGGGTCGACTGGTCCGTGGTGCTGCCCGGCGCGCAGATCGGCCGCGGCGCGCGCCTGAACCGCGTCGTCGTCGACCGCGGCTGCGTGATCCCCGACGGCATGGTGATCGGCGAGGACACGCAGGCGGACGAGCGGCGCTTCTACCGCAGCGAGCGCGGCATCACCTTGGTGACGCGCGACATGCTCGCGGGACTATGACCACCCCCGAGCGGCTACGCCGCTCCCCCTCGAGGGGGCGACAACAGCGGACCGGCAGAGCCGGATCCGCGGTGTCCGCTTGGGTTGCCGGCGCTTCGCGCGGCGTCCGGACGTGACAACGTTGCGCGTCCTGCACGTCGCCGCCGAAGTCTTTCCGCTCGTCAAGACCGGCGGCCTAGCCGACGTCACCGCCGCCCTGCCACCCGCCCTCGCGCGCGCCGGCGCCGACGTCCGCCTGCTGCTGCCCGGGCTGCCCGCCATTGCAGAGTCGGTGTCGCAGCAGAAGAAGGTGGCCGAGATCGGCCCGGCGTTCGGTGCCGCGTCCGTCACGCTGCGCCTGGGCCGCCTGCCCGGCAGCGGCGTGCCGGCCTACGTGATCGACGCGCCGCTGCTCTACCGGCGCGGCGGCGGCCCCTACCAGGACGGCGACGGCCTCGACTGGCCCGACAACCTGCAGCGCTTCGCGCTGCTGAGCTGGACGGCCGCGCAGCTCGGCGGCGGCGCGCTCGACCCGGGATGGCAACCCGACGTGCTGCACGCCCACGACTGGCACGCGGCGCCGGCCTGCGCCTACATGCATGCCCACCCGGCGTCGAATGCCGCCGCCACGGTGTTCACCGTGCACAACCTGGCCTACCAGGGCGTGTTCCCGCACGGCGACTTCGCGCTCCTCGGCCTGCCGGCGCGCTACATGACGCCCGGCGGGCTGGAGTTCCACGGCGAGGTGTCGTGCATGAAGGCCGGTCTGAAGTTCGCCGACCGCGTCACCACCGTGAGCCCCACGTACGCGCGCGAGATCGCGACCCCCGAGTTCGGCGCCGGCCTGGACGGCGTGATCCGCGGCCGCGGCGCCAACGTGTGCGGCATCCTCAACGGCGTCGACCGCGCGGTCTGGTCGCCCGCGACCGACGCGGCGCTTCCCGTGCGCTACGACGCCGATCGTCTCGACGGCAAGGCGGCCTGCAAGGCGGCGCTGCAGCTCGAGATGGGCCTCGCGCCCGACCCGGCGGCGCCGCTCGTGGCGGTGCTGAGCCGCCTCACGTCGCAGAAGGGGCTCGACCTCGTGCTCGCCGCCTTGCCGGCCGCGTTGGCGCATGGCGTGCAGTGGGCCGTCGTCGGCACCGGCGAGCCGGCGCTGGAGGCCGCGTTCCGCGAGGCCGAGCGCGCGCACCCGGGCCGCGTGGCGGTGCGCATCGCATACGACGAGGTCCTGGCCCATCGCCTGATCGCCGGCGCAGACGCCATCGCCATGCCTTCCCGCTTCGAGCCCTGCGGCCTGACGCAGCTCTATGGCCTCGCCTACGGCACGCTGCCCGTGGTGCGCCGCGTCGGCGGCCTGGCCGACACGGTGGTCGATGCTTCACCGGCGCACCTGGCCGAGGGCTTGGCCACCGGCTTCCAGTTCGACCTCGCCTCGTCGCAGGCCCTCGAAGTCGGACTCGAGCGCATGGTCGCGCTGTACCGCCGCCCGGACGCCTGGCGGCGCACCATGCGCCACGCCATGGCCCAGGACTTCTCGTGGGACCATGCGGCCGAACAGTACCTCGCGCTGTACGGTGAAGCGCTGTCGTCCTCTCCCTCTCCCGCTCGCGGGAGAGGGCCGGGGTGAGGGCGCGGCCTCGCGCAGGCCATCGCCGTTACGATGCCCATGCACCGCCCTCACCCCAGCCCTCTCCCGCCATGCGGGAGAGGGAGCCCACGGAGTCCTCATGCTCGAATTCGTCATCGACCAGCGCCGCCGCAGCATCGGCGCCTTCGAAGTGGGCCGCGTGCTGCCGGCGATCCGCCAGCGCATGGTCGGCCCTTTCGTGTTCTTCGACCACATGGGCCCGGTGGATCTTCCAGCCGGCCTGCCGCGCACGGCCGACGTGCGGCCGCACCCGCACATCGGCCTGTCCACCGTCACCTACCTCTTCGAAGGCGAGCTGATGCACCGCGACAGCGTCGGCTCGGAGCAGCCGGTGGTGGCCGAGGAGGTGAACTGGATGATCGCCGGCCGCGGTATCACGCACTCCGAGCGATTCGAGCGCGCGCGCCGCGAAGGCGGGCGCCTCCACGGCATCCAGGCCTGGGTGGCGCTGCCGACCGGCCAGGAGGAGATCGACCCGGCCTTCTTCCACCACGGGGCGGAGGACCTGCCGCTGTTCGAGGAGCCGGGCGTGCGCGCCCGCCTCATCGCGGGCGAAGCGTTCGGCGCGGCCTCCCGGGTGCGCACCCATTCGCCGATGTTCTACCTGCACTGGCAGCTCGAGGCAGGCGCGCAGGCCGAGCTGCCGCCGCAAGCCGCCGAGCGCGCCGCCTACGTGGCCGCCGGCGAGGTGGAGATCGACGGCAAGCGGCTCGGGCCCGGGCAGATGGCGGTGTTCGCGCCGCGCTCGCCGGCCGTGCTGCGCGCCGTCGAGCCGTCGATCGTGATGGGCCTCGGCGGCGAGCCGGTGGGCCCGCGCTACCTCGACTGGAACTTCGTCTCGTCGTCGAAGGAGCGCCTGGAGCAGGCCAAGGCCGATTGGCGGGCGGGCCGCATGAAGCTGCCGGACCTCGACCACGACGAGTTCGTCCCGCTGCCCGGCGACCCCGGCACCCCGGCGCCGCCGATGTCCTAGAACGTGCCCGCGCTCAGGTGTCGCGCCGGCCGAGCGAGCGCCGCACAGCGACGCTCAGCTCGGCTTCGCGGAACGGCTTGCGCAGCAGCGGCACGCCGTCGGCTGCCGCCTCGACCCGCTGCACGTCGGCGTGGCCGGTCATCAGGAGCAGGGGCTGCGTGGGCGCCAGCACGCGCACCTGCCGCGCCAGGTCGACGCCGTTGATCCCGGGCATCGCGAAGTCGAGCATCACCAGGTCGGGCGGTTCGGCCTCGAACATCTTGAGCGCCTCGGCGCTCGTGCTGGCCGTGCGCACGTTGTAGCCGATGGCCGTGAGCACGCCCGCCACGCTGTGCAGCACGTCGTCGTCGTCGTCCACGACGAGCAGCGTTTCGCCCTGGCCGTGCAGCACGCGGTCGATGCTGGCCGGCGGCGGCATCTCGTTGGCGCCCGCGGCGCCCAGCCACAGCGTCACCGTCGTGCCATGGCCGGGATGGCTGGCCAGCCGCGCGGTGCCGCTCGAGCGCCGCGCGAGGTCGCGCACCTGCGCGAGGCCGAGGCCCGTGCCGCGGCCGCTCGGCTTGGTCGTGTAGAACGGGTCGAACGCGCGCTCGGCGACATCCGGCGCCATGCCGCGGCCGGTGTCGGCAACATCGATCACCACGTAGTGGCCGGCCGCCAGCTCGCCGTCCGGCTGCGCGAGGTGCTCGGCGCGCACGTCGATGCGTACCGAGCCGCCCTCGGGCATCGCGTCGCGCGAGTTGAGCACGAGGTTGAGCAGCGCCAGCTCGAGCTGGTTGGCGTCCGTCTGCGCCACCACGGGGATGTCGGGCACGTTCACCCGCACCTGCACCATGCTGCCCACCGACTGCGCGAGCCAGTCCGTCATGCCGAGCACCATGTCGCGCACGTCGGCGGCCCAGGTCTGCATGCGCTCGGCGCGCGAGAACGCGAGCAGCCGGCCGGTGAGCTTGCCGCCGCGCTCGGCGGCGCCCAGCGCCTTGCCGGCGTACTCGCGCGTGCCTGCCTCGGACGAGGTCCGCTGGATGAGGTGCAGGTAGCCGGTGATGCCCGCGAGCAGGTTGTTGAAGTCGTGCGCGATCGCGCCCGTGAGCTGGCCCACGGCCTCCATCTTCTGCGCGTGCATCAGCGCCGACTCCGCGCGCTCGCGCTGCATGATCTGGTCGAGCAGGCGCGAGTTGGCGTCGTTCAGCTCGTTGGTGCGGTCGCGGATGCGGGCCTCGAGCGTCTCGTTCAGCAGTCGCGTGGCGGTCTCGGCGGCGTGCAGGCGCAGCAGAGCGCGCACGGCGGCGACCAGCTCGTCCGGGTCCATCGGCTGCACCAGATAGGCGTCGGCGCCGCCGTCCAGGCCGCGCACGCGGTCGGCCGTGCTCGTGAAGGTGGCCGATGTCTGCAGCACCATCGTGGAAGGCCAGCGCTGCTTGATGACGCGGCACACCTCGATGCCGCTGATGTCGGGCAGGCGCACGTCCAGCATCACGAGCGCAGGCTGGAGGCGCTCCATCGCCGCCAGGGCCTGGCCGCCCGTGCCGGCCTCGACCACGTCGAATCCGGCATGGCGCAGCACGCGGCTCTTCGTGTAGCGGGCGGCCTCCGTGTCGTCCACGTTCAGGATCGTGGTCGTGCTCATCGCTGGGGTGCCTCCTTCTGTCTCGCGTTGAGCGCGGCCTGCATGAGGGATGTCAGCGCGTCGCGGGAGATGTCGTGCTTGGAGACGATCGCATGCGCCGCCGCGAGCGAGCGCTTCTGATCCAGATCGAGCGCGAGCGACGTGCACACGATCACCGGCGTATCGCGCAGCGCGGCATCGCCCGAGAGCGCGTCAAGCATCTCGAAGCCGTTCATCCTCGGCATCTGCAGGTCCAGCACGATCAGATCGGGGCGGTGGGCGTGCGCCACCTCCAGCCCGGCCGCGCCGTCGGCCGCCTCCATCACGCCGAAGCCGCCGGCTTCCGCGATGTGGCGCAGCACGTAGCGGAAAGGCTCCTCGTCGTCGACCAGCAGCACGCGGCGTTGTGTGCCGTCCGCAGCCACGGGCGCGACGCCGGCTTCGCCCCATCGCAGCGGCAGCGCGAGCGTGAAGGTGGAGCCTTCGCCGACGCTGCTGCGCACGCCCACCTCGCCGCCCATCAGCGTGGCCAGGCGCTGGCTCAGCGGCAGGCCCAGGCCCGTGCCGCCGCGCTGCAGGCCGCTCTCGATCTGCGTGAACTCCTCGAAGATCATGCGCAGGTTCTCGGGCGGGATGCCGATGCCGGTGTCCGAGACGGCGAAGTGCATGCGCTGGTGCACCGCATCGCAGTGCGCGGAGACGACCACTCGCCCGGCCTCGGTGAACTTGAGCGCGTTCGAGATGAAGTTGCGCAGCACCTGGGCCACCTTCGCCTCGTCGGCCACCATCTGGGGCAGGGCGGCTGCGTCCTCGAACACCAGGTCCACCGCGGGGTTCGTCTGCAGCGGCTTGAGCGAGCCGCGCAGGGCGCCGAACATTTCGGCGACCGTGAACTCGGAAGGCCGCATTTCCAGCTTGCCGGCCTCCACCTTGGCCAGGTCGAGCAGGTCGTTCACCATCTCGAGCAGGGCCTGCGCCGAGCGGCGGATGTACTCCACCTGACGCTCCTGCTCGGCGTTGATCTCGCCGTCCACCCGGTCCAGCAGCAGTCGCGAGAGCGCGAGGATGGAGTTCAGCGGCGTGCGGAACTCATGGCTCATGTGCGAGAGAAAGCGCGACTTCAAATCACTTACCGAGCGCAGCTGCTCGGCCTTCTCGTCGAGCTCGGTGTAGAGCGCCACCACGCCGCGGTTCGTTTCCTCCAGCTCGCCGCGCAGGCGCAGCGTCTCGCTTTCGCGCTCGCTCAGGTCAGACAGGCTCTGGATCAGCTCGCGCTGCTGCTCGTGCACGACGGCCAGCGGATCCGGGCGCACGCCGGGCAACAACTTCACGGCAGCCTGCAGCTTCTCGCGTGGCAGCCGCGCCGACGAGCTGCCGATGCGCTGCGACAGCGTCACGCAGGTGCCTTCGCCGGGGGCGGTTTGAAGGTCGAACCCGTGCACGAGGCGCTGCGCGCTCGGCAGCCCGGTGCCCGAGGCGGCCGTGCCCGAACGCCGGCCTTGCAGGACGGCGTCCACGTCGGCGATGCCGGGCCCGTGGTCCTGCACCACCACGGAGAACAGCTTCGGGCGGCTCGGCGCATCGAGCGCGAACGACAGCTCGCCGCCGCCGCCATGCTGGAACGCATTGCGCGCGATCTCCGAGACGGCGGTGGCCAGGTGGGTCTGGTGCCGGCTGTCGAAGCCGAGCAGCTCGGCCACGCGCCGCGTGGCCAGGCGCGCGGAAACCACGTCCTCCTCCGACTTCAACGGCAATGTTGCGATGGTCCAGCTCATGACGTGATGCAGCGCGTCACGACGATCGCGGCATCGTCGCGCCCGCGCGAGTGATGGTGGTATAGCACGCCGGCCACCAGCAGCGGGTGCGCCCGCGCGAGCCCCGGGTAGCGGTCGAGCGACCAGCTCGCGCTGATGCCGTCGCTGTGCATCACGAGCAGGCCGTTGCGCGCGCCGGGATACTCGAAGGCCTGGATGCGGCGCGCATTGAGGCCCGCGGTGCCGTTGTGCGAGACGAGCCGCCGCAAGCCGCCGCCCGCGCCGGCCAGCGCGGCGGCGATGTTGCCGACGCCGGCATAGCTCACGGTGTCGCTCGCGTCGTCGATGCGGGCCACTGCCACCGCGCCGCCCCGCGTGGGCCGCAGCGCCTGGTGCAGCGCCTCGACGATGGCCTGTGGCGGCTCGGCGCGGCAACGCTGGAACTCGCGCACCGCGGCCTGGGCGGCGGTGGCCGCCTCGGGGCCGTGGCCGAGCCCGTCGACCACCAGCACGGTGCGCCCGCCGGCGTCGGCGTGCGCGCTCCAGGCGTCACCGCAGAACTCCTCGCCCGGCATCGGCACCACCAGCGCGCCGATCGTGTCGTCGCCGCCAGCGCCCAGGCGGGCGAGCACGGCCGTGCCCACGCCGCGCCAGCTCAGGACGTGCACATGCTCGCACTGCCGCCGCACGGCGCCCAGGCCGTTGCCCGGCGTCCCGGCGGTGGAGTAGCCATCGGCCATGCAGGCGCCGACATCGTCCATGCCGGGGCCGGAGTCGAGCGCGAGCACGTCGATGCCGGTGTGCTCGCCGACCACCACCACGATGCGCCCGCCGCCCCCGTGCTTGAGCAGGTTGGTGGCCAGCTCGGTCACCACCAGCGCGAGCCGGCCCTGCAGCGCGGCATCGACGCCCGCCGTGTCGGCCAATGCTGCTGCCCGCCGCCGCGCTTCCGCGACCTGGCTCGCGTCCGCGACCCGGACATCGACCGTGGTGGTCATTTCCAGCGCGCGATGCGGATGCGCGTGCCCTTGCCCGGCGCCGACTCGATGGCGAACTCGTTGGACAGCCGCTTGGCGCCGCCCAGCCCGAGGCCGAGCCCGCCGCCCGTGGTGTAGCCGTCGCGCAGCGCGGTGTCGATGTCCTTGATGCCCTTGCCCTCGTCGCTGAAGACGAGCACCACGCCCTTGCGCACACCCTCCACGGTGTCGATGTCGACGCGGCCGCCGCCGCCGTGGTCGAGCGTGTTGCGCGCCAGCTCGCTGGCCGCGGTGACGACCTTGGTCTGGTCCACCAGGCTCAGGCCCGTGGCCACCGCCGCCGCACGCACTCGCTGCCGCACCCGGACGACGTCGTCAGAGGAGCGGATCTCCAGGCGCTCACTCACCGTCGTCGTCGGCATCCAGCGCCGCCAGCCGGCCACGGCCGCTGATCATGGACATGCCGCGCTCGACGTTCAGCGCCGTCTTGACGCCGGTGAGCGACAGCCCGAGTTCCACGAGCGTGATGGCCACCGCCGGGCGCATGCCCACCACCACGGTGTCGGCGTCGAGGATGCGCGAGACGGCCGCGATGTTGTCCAGCATGCGGCCGATGAAGCTGTCCACCACCTCCAGCGCGGAGATGTCGATCAGCACGCCGCGCGCACCGGCCGAGACGATGCGCGCGGTGAGGTCTTCCTCCAGCGCGGTCGCGAGGCGGTCGTGCATGTCGACCTGGATCGTGACGAGCAGCGCGTTGCCGAGCTTGAGAATGGGGATGCGGTCCATCTCGCCTTTCAGGTGCGGGCAGCGTCGGCTGCCGGCGCGGCGGGACGCACCTTCACGACTGCGCGCCCCTGGCGTGCCAGCGCCAGCGCGAAGGCGTCGGCCAGCGTGGCCTTGGAGACGACCGTGAGCTCCACGCCGAGGTGCACCATCGTCTGTGCGATCTGGGGACGGATGCCGCTGATGATGCAGTCGGCGCCCATCAGCCGCGCGGCGGCCACCGTCTTGAGCAGGTGCTGCGCGGTGAGCGTGTCGACCGTGGGCACGCCGGTGATGTCGATGATGGCGATCTCCGCGCCCTGCTGCACGATGGATTCGAGCAGGTTTTCCATCACCACCTGCGTGCGCTGGCTGTCCAGCGTGCCGATGAGCGGAAGCGCGAGCACGCGGTCCCACAGCTTGATGACGGGCGTGGAGAGCTCCGAGATCTCCTGCTGCTGGCGCACGATGAGTTCCTCGCGGCTTTGCTGGAACACCTCCATCGTGTGCAGGCCGAGCCGGTCGAGCAGCAGGCCGATCTGGTTCGTCGCCTTGGCCAGAAACGTCGCGTCGTCGGGGTGCTGGCGCGCCAGCGCGTCGAACAGCACTTCCTTGAGTGACAACACCAGCATGGCCGTCTCGCGAGGGGTGAACCCCTGCAGGGCGCGGGAACGCGAGAGGTCGGCCAGCGTGTCGCGCAGCGGCTCGTACGCGGCGTTGGAGAGGTCGACGGTGCCGCCCTGCGCGCCTTGGCGCAGCTGGCGCAGTATCTGCGTGCACTGCACGGCCTGTTCGTTCTCGCGGATGCGGCCGCTGTCGAGCGTGCCGTCTTCCTTGAGCTGCCGCAGCCACTCGCGAAGGACGTGGTCCTCCTGCGAGGCCAGCAGCTCGGCGATCGCCTTGTGGGCATCGGGCGCCATGAACCCTCCTTTCGATGGGAGCGCGAATTCTAGCGGGGGGGTCAGACCGAGGCGCGGGCAACGTCCACGCGGCGCAGCTCGCGCCGCAGCGCATCGAGCAGCAGCGGCTTGTGCAGCAAGCCGTCCATGCCGGCCTCCGCGCAGCGGCGCTGCGTGTCCTCGCCGGCGTTGGCGGTCGCGGCGACGATGCGAAACGGCGGGATCGCGCCGGAGCGCTGCAGCGCGCGCAGCCGATGCGCGGCCTCGAAGCCGTCCATGCGCGGCATCGAGAGATCCATCAGCACGATGTCCGGCGGCCGCTCGCTGCAGGCGTCGATCGACTCGAGCCCGTCGCGCGCGGTCATGGTCTCGTACCCGAGCGACTCCGCCAGCGCGCAGGCCACGATGCGGTTCACGTCGTTGTCGTCCACCACCAGCAGCAGCCGCCGGTCCCGCATGAGCAGCGGCGTTGGGCGGGTGAGGCCGGACGGCGCGTCGGCCATCGGCGCCAGCCTCTGCGTCCAGCCGCGCAGGTCGCCCGGGGAGAGCGGGCGCAGCGCGATGTCGATGGCCGGCAGGCTGTCGCCGCCGGCCAGCGTGGCCGACCCGAACGCGCTGGCGAGCACGCAGCGCGCGCCGTGCGGCAGCAGCGGCACCAGCGCTTCGAGCCCGGCGGCCGTCACATCGGCGCCTTCGGTGGCCACCACGAGCGCCGGCCGGGCCAGCGCGGGCGCCATGTCGCTCAGCCGCTGGCGGGCCTCGGCCGTGGAGGCCATGGTGGTGATGGCCCAGCCCAGGCGCTGCAGGCGGCGCGCGAGCGATTGCGCCCCTGAGGCATCGGGGTCGATCACCCATGCACGCGCCTGGAGCGCATCGACGCGCTCCGGCTCCGGCGCCACGACCGGGCCTTCGAGCTCCAGCTCGAAGCTCCACATCAGGCCGTCACCCCGCACGCACGCGAACACCACGTCCGCATCGGTGCGCGGGCAGCGCCCGACCGCCCGCCGGGTCGCCGCATCGCCGCCCAGGGAAGCGTCGATCGGCCGCATCTGCAGCCGCTCGAGCACGGCGTCGATCTCGGCGTCGGGCGCCACCGTTCCGGCGCCGCCGGCCGTCAGACGCAGCGTGTGCGAGCCGGCGCGCAAGGAATCCACCTGCACGTCGAACACGAGGAAGCCGTCGTGCAGCAGATCGACGGCCCCGCACAACACCCGGTGAAGCGCGCACTCGAGCGCCACGGCGTCGCCGAACAGCACCGGCTCGGCACCGCGGCATTCGAACGAAAACGAGACGCCCTTGGCCTGCGCCAGCGGCGCTACCTGGCGCACCGCCACGGTGACCAGCTCGCAAAGGTCGAACGTCGCGTTGTCAGTCCGCATCCGTGCCCGCCCCCCCGCGGGTGCGCGGCCCGCAGCGCTCCATCATCCTCCGCGTGCCGGGAGGGCGGATATCGTGTTCTCCCTTGCTTCGCTTCAGGCAATGGTGCTCACCAGGAGCGCCTGCAGCGCGTAGTGACGGTTGTTCCGGCGCTCGCGGTCGAACGCGGCGCCGGTGTCCTCGGTCGCGGCGCGGATCCACAGAGCCGGTGATTCGGGCGAGGTGCCGCAGAAGAAGTCCGCGCCGCCTGCGGGCGCAGGGCAGCGGCCGTCGTGCACCTGCACGCCCGCGAGCGCTGCGGCCCGGAGCAGCGCCTCCGCCGCGCGGGTCGGCGGGGCTCCGACCAGGCACAGGCTCAGCTCTCCCAGCGGCTTGCCGCCCATTTCGGCCATCGACATCAGCTCGGCGAGCACGGCGGCGGGGTGCTCCGGCCGCGACAGCCCGTCGAACACCGGCACGCCGGCATGACGGTCGAGCTCGCCCACGACCCCGGTCGGCAGGCCCTCGCAGTCGATGCCGTCGTACAGGCGCCCGAGCAGCCGCGCGGTGGCCGGCATGTCGAGGCCGGCGTCCAGGCTCGAGTCGCTCGGGCGCAGCAGCGCGACGTGCGCGCCCAGCTCCGTCGCCGCGACGTCGAACGTGTCGTTGGCGTCGAGCGGCGACTCGAACAGCACCGCCAGGTTCTTGCCGCGCAGCAGCCGATGCGGCGCGCCGCACCGGCTCGCGCGCTTGAGCGCGTGCGCGGTGTCGAGCAGGGCCAGCACGTCGCGGCGCGACAGGGCCTCGATCGAGCGCAGGTTGCGGTGGGGAAGAAGCGCAGCCATGGTTCGGCGAGCAGCCTACCGGCCGCGGGCTTTTTCGGCGTTGATGCGCATCAACCCGGCCGTGCCCCACCAAGGGCCTTGCGCGGATCCGGCTCCGCCGGTCCGCAGCAAGAGCCCCCTCGTGGGGGTCGTTTCGCCTCAGGCCGGCACCAGCGCGCGCGCGATCGCCCGCGACAGCTCGTCGCGCGTGAACGGCTTGCGCAGCAGCCGGCGCATCCCGGGCTCGCGCGCCTCCGTTTCGAGCAGCTCGGACGAATAGCCCGACATGAGCAGCACCGGCAGGCCGGGCCGCCGATCCGCGACCTGGCGCGCCAGCTCGGTGCCCCGCAGGCCGGGGCCGAGGGCGATGTCGGTGAGCAGCAGGTCGGGCGCCAGCGCCGGATCGTCGAGCGCGAGCAGCGCCTGCTCGGCGCTGCCGAACGTCGTGCCCTCGCAGCCGAGGGCCGCCAGGAAAGCGGTGACCACGGCGCGCACCTCCGGCTCGTCTTCCACCACCATCACCTTCAGGCCGGGCGGCAGCGCGCGGGCGAGGCCGGCGTCCGCATCGTCGTCCGTGGCATCGGCGAAGCGGGGGATGTAGAGCGTCACCGTGGTGCCCGCGCCCGGCGCGCTGTCGAGCGTGACGGCCCCGCGCGACTGCCGCGCGAAGCCGTAGACCGTGGACAGCCCCAGGCCCGTGCCGCGGCCGGCTTCCTTGGTGGTGAAGAAGGGCTCGAACGCGCGCTCCTTCACCGCCTCGGGCATGCCGGTGCCGGTGTCGGCAATGGACAACGCCACGAAGCCGCCGCCGGCCTCGACAACGTCCGCCTCCACCGATGGCGGCAGCGTGTCGACCGCGGCGCACCGAAAGGTGAGCGTGCCGCCCTCGGGCATCGCGTCGCGCGCGTTGATGGCGATGTTGAGCAGCGCCGACTCGAGCTGCCCGGCGTCGGCGATCACCGCCGGGCAGGCGGCCGGCGCATCGACGGCGATGCGGATGCGCTGGTCGAGCGTGCGGCGCAGCATGTCGGCCAGCGACTGCAGCATCGCCTGCGCGTCCACGCGGCGGGGCGCCAGCACCTGGCGGCGCGAGAACGCGAGCAGCTTGCCGGTGAGCTCGGCGCCGCGCTTGCTCGCGCGCGTGGCCGCGCCCACGAGCTGCAGCACGAGCGGGTTGCCCTCGATCGCCGGGTGCTCCTCCAGCACCTGCAGGTTGCCCTGGATCACGGTGAGCAGGTTGTTGAAGTCGTGCGCGAGCCCGCCCGTGAGCTGGCCGACGCTCTCGAGCCGCTGCGCATGGTTCAGCGCCTCTTCGCTCTGGGCGCGCTGCAGGCTGCTGGCCAGCAGGTTGCCGAGCGACTGCATGAAGTGGATTTCGTCGTCGCCGCAGCGCTGCGCCGTGCGCGAGCGCACGATGAGCGCGCCCACGGCGATGCCGCGGTCGGTGAGCGGCACCGCGAGCGCGCTCGCCAGGCCGTGCGCACGGTACGCGGCGGGCACTTCGAAGCGTGTCTCGGCGGCGTAGTCGTGGACCAGCACCGGCCGGCCTTCGGCCAGCACGAAGCCGGCCGGCGTGTCGCGCCGGTTCGGCACCAGCGTGCCCGGCTGCTCTTCCGGCAAGAGCCCCACGCCGCCGGCCACGCGCAACTGCAATCGGCCGGGCTCGGCCAGGAAGACGATCGCCATGTCGGTCTCGAGGGCCTCGGCGGCCACTGCGGGCACGTGCTGCAGCAGCAGTTGCGAATCGCGCGTGTCCACCGCGAGGCGGCCGATCTCCGCCACGCACTCCGCATAGCGCGCGCGCTTGAGCGCCTGCTTCACGCGCGGGTAGGCGCCGACATCGCGGATCGCCGCCACGACGTAGGGCAGGCCATCGCCCTGCAGCGGCGAGAGCGCGATCTCCACCATCACCTCGGAGCCGTCTCGCCGGCGTGCCACGAGCTCCATCTGCGTGCCCATCGGCCGGGGACTCGGGTTCTTGCCATAGGCCTCCCGGTAGGCCGCGTGGCGCGGCCGGATCGCGTCCGGCACGAGGGTCTCCACCGGCAGGCCCGCCAGCTCGCCCACCTCGTAGCCGAGCAGCGTTGCGGCCGTCGGGTTGGCCAGCCGGATGATGCCGCCGGTGTCCACCAGCAGCAGCGCATCCGGATAGGCGACGAAGAGCGAGCGGAACACTGTGCGCTCGTCGAGCCCGGGAGGCAATTCGAGCGAGGGCAGGGGCGCGGCCACGGCGTCAGGCCCAGCTTGCCGGCGGCACGAAGATGTAGCCCGCGCCGCGCACCGACTTGATGATCTGCGGGTTCTCCGGGTCCGTCTCCAGCTTCCTGCGCAGGCGGCCAACCTGCACGTCGATGGTGCGGTCGAACGGCCCGGCCTCGCGGCCGCGCGTGCGCTCGAGGAGGAAGTCGCGCGACAGCACGCGCCCCGGGTGGCGCGCGAAGACCGTCAGCAGATCGAACTCGCCGCCGGTGAGCGCCACCTCGGCGCCCTGCGGATCGGTGAGCGCGCGGGCGGCGGTGTCGAGCTGCCAGCCGGCAAAGCGCACGCGCACCTTCTCGGCGGGCGCCGCGGGCGCAGCTCCCGCGGCGTCGGCCGGCGAGAGCCGGCGCAGCACGGCCTTGATCCGCGCCAGCAGCTCGCGCAGATCGAACGGCTTCGTCACGTAGTCGTCGGCGCCCACCTCCAGCCCCACCACCTTGTCGATGGCGTCGCCGCGCCCGCTGACGATCACGAGCCCGCAGTGCCAGTGCTCGCGCAGCTGCCGCGCGATGGCGAAGCCGTCCTCGCCCGGCAGGCCGAGGTCCAGCAGCACGAGCTCGGGCGGGTCGCTGCCCATCAGCGCCAGCAGGTCGCGCCCCGAATGCACCTGCGTCACGCGAAAGCCATGGGCCTGCAGGTAGTTGGCGAGCAGGACGGTGATGTCGACTTCGTCGTCGAGAACCGCGAGGTGGCGTGTCAAGGACAAGAGCGGTTTCGTGGAGCAGCGGCGGGTGAAGCATCGTAACGCCGGCCGCCGTGCGGGCAGGCACTCGGCTTGCTCGCAGGGACCGAAGGCGCGAGCAAGGAGCGGCACATGCGACAGACCATCGTTGGCGTGTTCGAGCGCCATGCGCAGGCCCTGGAAGCGGCCCAGGCGTTGCAGGAGAGCGGCTTCGGCCCGGATCTCGTGCGCGTGACCGACGCGCGCGGGATCGACGAGGACGACGGCGCCGACGACACCGTGTCGGCGCACATCCGCAGCTTCTTCGCCGAGGTGTTCGGACCCACGCCCGACCACCATGCCGACCGGCACGAGGAACTGGTGCGCGGCGGCGGCGCGCTGGTGCGCGTCGACCTCGACGACGACGACGCTCGCCTGGAGGCGGCACGCACCGCGCTGCTGTGTTGCGGCGCCGAGCGCGTGGACGACCACGCGCAGCGTTAATACTTCGCGCGCCCCGGCTGTTACTGCGCAGGGCCGAGGCTGCGTGCGCGCAAGGGCGCTAGAGTGACGCCATGGTGCGGGGGGAGCACCGCAAAAAAGGAGGGAGTCGGAATGGTGTTCGCGCTCGGGATGGCGCTCGTGGGAGCGCTCGTGCTCGGCCCGCTGGCCTACGCGCTCTGGTGCGGCTTTTCGCGGCCCGACTGACCCATCCCGATCGGCGAGCGCCGCTTCAGGCCGGCGCTTGCAGGTGCACCACCTCACCGCTGTCGAGCACGAGCTGGGCGGTGCTCTGCGCCGCGAAGCTCGGCCTCGACATCACGTCCACCTCGCAGAAGGCCGCGTTGTCGGCCTCGTTGCGCTTCACCGTATTGTGGTGGTGCAGCTCCACGCACAGGTGGGCGCCGGGCACCACGGCGCGCGGGCTGGAGCCTTCTTCGTCGTCGTCGGACGGTCCCGTCCAGCAGCACGCGCGCGCACGTTTTTCGAACAGCACGTTGGAGCTGTCCGTCTGCAGGTGGAACCACATCTGCTGGCCGTTGATCTGGAATGGCTTGCACGCGTGCGGCATGACGTCCTCCTGTGCGATGTGGCGGAAATCTAAGGGCCGCCGGCGCCGGCGCGATTCGGGTATTCCCAGGCCCTAGTGCAACGTGGCCTTGAAGGCGTGGGTGGCCGACACTTCCGACGGCGCCTCGGGCATCTTCGCGAAATCGCCGCGCAGCGCCTTCAGCGCAAAGCGCTCCTGGTTGATCTCGTCGGCCGTGCGCACGCCCAGGCGGCGCAGCATGGGCAGGGGCGGGCACCAGCCCTGCATGGTGTGCTGCAGCAGGAAGGCCGCCACGGCGGCGGGCAGCAGGAACCACTTGCGGTTCAGCGTCGAGCCGAGCGCCATGCCGAGCAGGCTGAGCGACGCGGCTCCGGTCTCCAGGAAACGCTCCACGTCCCATTCGCGCTCGAGCTCGAACAGGCGCTGCTCGATGGCCGCCGGACCGCCGCGCGCACAGGCCGCCACGCTGGCCTCGGTCTGCGTACGGATGCGTCGCGCCACGTCGGGCGAGGTGTTGTCTCGCACCAGGTCGGCGGAGGGCGCGGGGATCTTCGTCATCGGGGCAGTCTCCATGCTTTCTTGCGATCTCAACGGTGATGCCGTTCGTAGGCGGCCTGGCAGGCGGCGCAGCGCAGCGCATGCGGCTGCGCCAGCAGCCGCTGCACGCCGATCGGCTCGCCGCAGTCGCTGCAGACGCCGTAGCGCCCCTCGGCCAGGCGGCGCAGCGCGGCGTCGATGCTGCGCAGCTCGGCCTGGTCGCGCTCGTCCTCGGCGTCCACCAGGGCCGTGTACTGGCGCTGCGACGCCTCGTCCTTCTGGTCGGCCGTCTCGGCGGAACGATCGCCGGCCGCCTCGCGTTCGCTGCGATGGGCCTCCAGCTCGGCGCGCAACTGCGCCTGGCGCTGCACCAGCCGCCGGCCCAGCTCCTCCAGCTGCGAAGCGGAGAGGTCCATGTCAGGGCGCCGCCACCCAGCGCCCGTCCACCAGCAGCTCGTGCGGGCGGAACTGCGCCTTGTAGGCCATCTTGTCGCTGTGCTCGATCCAGTAGCCGAGGTAGACGTTCGGCAGCGAGAGCTGCCGCGTCTGCTCGATCTGCCACAGCACGCTGAAGGTGCCGTAGCTCGCGCGGGCCTCCGGCTCGTAGAACGTGTACACCGCCGACAGGCCATCGTTCAGCACATCGAGGATGGACACCATCTTCAGCGGGCCGGGCGAGCCGTCCGGCAGCGTTTCGCGAAACTCGACCAGCCGGGAGTTCACGCGGCTCTGCAGCAGGAACTGGGTGTACTGGTCCACGCTGTCATGGTCCATGCCGCCGCCGGCATGGCGGCCCGACTGGTAGCGCAGGTAGAGCTGGTAATGCTCGGGCACGAAGCACAGGCGCAGCACCCGGGCCGTAAGGTGCTGGTGGGCCTTCCATGCGCGGCGCTGGCTGCGCGTGGGCCGGAACGACTGCACGGGCACGCGCAGCGGCACGCACGCGCGGCAGCCGTCGCAATAGGGGCGGTAGGTGAACATGCCGCTGCGGCGGAAGCCGCTGGCCACGAGCCCGGAGTACGCGTCGGCGTGGATCAGGTGGCTCGGCGTGGCCACTTGCGAGCGCGCCATGCGGCCGGGCAGGTAGCTGCACGGGTAGGGCGCCGTGGCATAGAACTGAAGCGACGCGAGCGGAAGCTCTTTCGGGTGGGTCACGCGAGGCCTTCCCCGGGCGCATCGGCCAACATCAGGCCGAGCTGCGCCCAATGGCGAGGATGATAGGTCCAATCGCCGACCGGCGCGGCGTCCACCGCCTGAACCAGGTGCTGCTCGAACGCGCGGCGCGGGATTTCCTGCGCACCCAGGGACGCCAGGTGGCTGGTGTTCTGCTGGCAGTCGATGAGCTCGATGCCGTTCGAGCGGCAGAAGGCCACCAGCGCGGCGAGCGCGATCTTCGAGGCATCGGTGCGGCGCGAGAACATCGATTCGCCATAGAACATCCGCCCGAGCGACACGCCGTACAGGCCGCCGGCCAGCTCGCCGTTCATCCACGTCTCGAACGAGTGCACCGCGCCTTCGGCGTGCCAGGCGCGATAGGCGTCGATCATCTCCGGCACGATCCACGTGCCCGCCTGCCCCTCGCGCGGCGCCTGCGCGCAGGCGAGGATCACGGCGCCGAACGCGCTGTCGATGCGCAGCTCGCAGCCGGGCGTGCGCATGAAGCGCTGGATCGTCTTGCGCAGCGAGCGTGCCAGCCTGAACTGCGCCACCGGCAGCACCATGCGCGGGTCGGGCGACCACCACAGCACCGGCTGCCCCGGGGCATACCAGGGAAACACGCCCTTGCGATACGCCTCCTCCAGCCGTCGCGTGCCGAGCTGGCCGCCCGCGGCCAGCAGCCCCGGCGCCTCCGTGTCGGGGCCGAGCGCGGCACGAGTGGCCGGCAGCGGCGTGTGGTCGTCGAGCCAGGGAATCGCGAGGGCTTGCATGGGCGAGTGGGACTGCGCCTCCATCCTAGCGCCCCGCTACGGCGTCCTGGGGCCCGTCTCGCGCATCGATTCCACGCCGGGGCGGTCGCCGATCACGATGTGGCCGTCGGCGTTGCGCTCGATCACCATGCCGGCCGCCGTGGCCTCGAAAGGCCAGCCCTCGACCGGTGGCGGCAGGCGCGGGATTTCCGGCAGCGGCCCGCGCGGCGGCGGGAACTTCGCCTTCGCCTCGACCAGCTTCTCCTTGATCGCGCCGCGAAAGAAGTCGCCGACCACCAGCACCGCGTTGTGCCCGCCCTGGCCCCAGTGCGCGCTGCGCATCGTGACGCGCTGGTCGTTGAATCCTACCCAGGCGCCGGCCACCAGCCGCGGGTGCGTGAGGATGAACCAGCCATCAGCGTTGTACTGCGACGTGCCGGTCTTGCCGGCCACGTCGGCCGTGATGTTGAACCGTGTGCGGATCGCGGTGCCGGTGCCTTGCGACACCACGCCGCGCAGCATGTCGATGAGATCCTGCGCCGCGGTGCGCGAGAGCGCGCGTTGCGGCTCGGGCGCGAACTGCGCGATCACATTGCCGTCGCGGTCGGCGATGCGCTGCACGACCACCGGCTCGCGGTGTTCGCCCAGCGAGGCGATGGTGGCGTAGGCGCTGGCCATCTCGATGAGCGTCACCGGGCTCGTGCCGAGCGCGAGCGAGGGCACGCTGTCGAGCTTGCTGCGGTTCACGCCCGCCGCCCGCGCGGCGCGCACGATGGCCGGCAACCCCACCTCCTGCATCACGCGCGCGGTGATGGTGTTGCGCGACATCACGAGCCCTTCGTAGAGGCTCATCTCGCGCCCGGTGGGGCCGCTCATGTCCGTGGGCTCCCAGAGCGAGCCGTCGCTCAGCGTGATCTGCACCGGCTCGTCGAGGTAGGGGCGGTCGAGCGGGATGCCGGCCTCCAGCGCCGCACCATAGACCAGCGGCTTGAACGTGGAGCCGGGCTGGCGCAGCGCCTGCGACACGTGGTCGAACTGGTCGCGCACGAAGTCGCGGCTGCCCACCCAGGCCTTGACCTCGCCGCTGCGCGGGTCCAGGGCGACCATCCCCGCCTCGAGCCGGGTCTTCTCCGCGGCCATGCGCTCGATGAAGTCTTCGTCGTCGAGCAGGCGGCGCATCGCGGCGTCCTCGGGCGTGCCCGCGTCGCGCAGCTTGCGATACGCGGCTGATTCGCGCACGAACGCGCGCAGGAGATCGGGCCGCTCCTTCCAGAAATGGCGGAACGGCTGCACCTTCGGGCGCCGCTTCGCATAGGCTTCCGTCGACTCGGACTGCAGCGAAGCATCGGCCTGCGCCCACTCGACGTCGGCCACGTTCTGCAGCGCCTGCGCCTGGCGGTCCACGGCCTGCTCGGCCAGGCGCTGCAGCCGTGTGTCCAGCGTGGTGTGGATCACGAGGCCGTCGCGGTTCGGATCCGTGCCGTGCGCCTGCGCCCAGGCGTCGAGCCACTTGCGCACATGCGCCGTGAAGTGCGGCGCCACGCCCGGGTCGTCGTTGATGCGCGTGAAGCGCAGGCCGAGGGGCTGCGCCGCGGCCGCGCGCCATTCAGTCTGGTCGATCAGCGCATGGCGCGCCATCAGCGCCAGCACCACGTTGCGCCGCTGCAGAGCGCGCTGCGGAAAGCGCACCGGGTTGTAGTAGTGCGTGCCCTTGAGCATGCCCACGAGCGTGGCTGCCTCGTGCGTTTGCAGTTCGGCGGCCGGCTTGCCGAAATAGGTGCGCGCGGCCATCTCGATGCCCACCGCGTTGTAGAGGAAGGGCGTGGTGTTGAGATAGATCTCGATGATCTCGTTCTTCGAATACAGGCGCTCGATGCGCATCGCCGTGGCGATCTCCTTCACCTTGCGGTCGAAGCTGCGCGCGCGGCCGATCTCCTTCGGGAACAGGTTGCGCGCGAGCTGCTGCGTGAGCGTGGAGCCGCCTTGCGTGTCGCCCGTCGCCGTGTGGCCCAGCGCGGAGAGCGTGCGCCACACGTCCACGCCGCGATGCTCGAAGAAGCGGTGGTCCTCGGTGGCCACCAGGGCGCGCATCACGTCGGGCGCGATGCGCGACAGCGGCACCGGCTCCTGCTGCGCCTGGCGCAGCGTGGCCAGCAGCACGCCGTCGGCCGACAGCACCACGCTCGGGTGCGGCATCTGCTGCGCGTCGCGCAGCGCCTGCGGCCCGGGCGTCTGCTCGGCCC
>Ga0247821_10000416_pt1 | contig 23595 bp, 19 predicted proteins | sample 13C_Glycerol_Day_FD_192481 | JGI IMG/M metagenome (GOLD analysis project Ga0247821, IMG submission 192481) | Soil microbial communities from agricultural site in Penn Yan, New York, United States - 13C_Glycerol_Day14 | ecosystem: Environmental > Terrestrial > Soil > Agricultural land | place... | reverse complement strand
GTGCTGCCAATGGTCAGACCATTAACCAGCTGTTGGAAGAAGTGATAGATCTCAGGCATTACAGCGCTCCTAAAAACCTGATACGCATTTCACTGGTGGGGTTGCCCCCGGCCCGGTCGGGTGGTCTTTGGCCACGTTTCCCGCGCAACTGCCAGCGAACCGCTGGTGACGGTTTTAAGATTTTCAGGTGAACCTGCTTCCGGATCGCGGAAACCAGGCCCATGAACCTCGTAAAACAAAGCCCACTGCTCGCACAGTGGGCTTGTAGTCATGTAGTCAGACGGTATTACTGAGGGGAAACTTCGGTTTTAGGTTTGCCGAAATGCCATTCGTAGACCACGAATTTGAAGTCTTTCAGGTCGCCCTTGGCGTCGTACGACAGGTCGCCGGTCGGGGTCTTGAAGGTGCCGGCGTGGATGGCTGCAGCCACCTTGTCGGTGTCTTCGGACTTGGCGGCCTTGATGCCCTCGGCGATCAGCTCGACAGCGGAGTAGGCCGGGAACACGAACGGACCGCTCGGGTCTTTGCCGTCGGCCTTGATGGCGTCAACGATCGCCTTGTTCGCAGGGTCGGCGTCGAAGGACTTCGGCAGGGTGACCAGCAGGCCTTCGGAAGCGTTCTGGGCGATCTGCGAGATGGAGTCGTTACCGACACCTTCCGGACCCATGAACTTGGCTTTCAGGCCTTTTTCCTGAGCCTGGCGCAGGATCAGGCCCAGCTCTGGGTGGTAGCCGCCGTAGTAGACGAAGTCGACGTTGTTCTGCTTGAGCTTCTGGATGATGGACGAGAAGTCCTTGTCACCGGCGTTCAGGCCTTCGAACACGGCAACCTTGGTGCCCTTGCCTTCGAGGGTGGACTTGACCGCGGTGGCAATGCCTTCACCGTATTGCTGCTTGTCGTGCAGTACGGCAACGACCTTCGGCTTGACGTGGTCGGCGATGTAGTTGCCGGCTGCCGGGCCCTGGGCGCTGTCCAGGCCGATGGTGCGGAAGACCAGCTTGTAGCCGCGAGCGGTGATTTCCGGGCTGGTGGCAGCCGGGGTGATCATGATTACGCCTTCGTCTTCGTAGATATCCGAAGCAGGCTGGGTGGAGCTGGAGCAGAGGTGGCCGATCACGAACTTGACGCCATCGTTGACCACTTTGTTGGCTACGGCTACGGCCTGTTTAGGGTCGCACGCGTCGTCGTATTCCTTGGCTTCGAGCATCTTGCCATCGACGCCGCCCTTGGCGTTGATGTCCTTGATGGCCTGTTTGGCGCCAACGAACTGCATGTCGCCGTACTGAGTGACCGGACCGGTTTTCGGGCCGGCGATGCCGATCTTGATGGTATCGGCTGCAAACGAATGGCTGGCAACCCCGGCCAGTACCATTGCGGCAAACAGCTTGGAAATCTGCTTAGTAGCCTTACTCATAGTGCTCCACTCATTCTGTTGTAATTTTTATAGTCCTGGCGGCCAGAGCTTGAGGACCGGATCAGGTTCCATGGGAGGCCACGCCTCGCCATCGGTCCCGGATTGCTCCGAAATTGCCCTGGCAACTGTACCGGTACAGTGTAGAGCGCTGCTTTGTCGCTTGAAAAGCAGGCCAGCCTGGGCAAATTCGGCGCGTGTCGCTTAATTGACAGAAACTTACAGGAAAGCGGCCTGGTCTTGCCCGGTTACGCGCAGCAGTCCCTGGCTTTCAAGTCCTTTTCGATCAATTACTTATTTGAAACCGGGTTTTTCTGCAAAAATACCGACCTCTTACAGTAGTCGAATTATTTCTGGCAGGAACCCATGACTGATCAAGCAAGCACCCTCTATGCCAAATTGCTCGGTGAGACGGCAACAATCGAGTGGAAAGCCCTGGAGCGTTTCTGGGCAAAGGGTGACCTGATTTGGGTCGACCCGACCCTGGATCTGATCGAAGTTGCACAGGCAATGGCCGAGAATCGCAGCGAAACCTTCGCTACATGGCGCAATGCTGGCACTGTTGGGCCGCTGTCTGCCGAGCAAGCGCTAGACCTCCAGAGCCGCGATCCAGAGATCTGGGCGGTGGTGGTTTCGCCGTTCATCGTGATCCAGGAAAAGAAAAAAAGCTGAGCGCGCCCTGAATTGGTGCGCAAAAACGCACAGGCAGGCGGTTCTGGTGCGTGAGAGTGTTCAGGCAGGGTGACTGTTGGTAACAGTCACCTTGTGTTGAAAGGGGGCGGTAACAGTCGGTGCTGCCCGAATCGCCAGCTACGCTGGCTCCCACAGGGGATTGTGGGAGCCAGCATAGCTGGCGAAAGGCCGCAAGGCTGCCTGCTTATTAGTAGTCCACTTTCCCGGTATGACTGTTGAGCGAGATCACCCGCGTCTTGCCGATACGGTGACGGTAAATTTCCCGCAGATATTTCACCGCTTTCTTCACGCATTCCCTCGACAGGCGAATGTCGTTGATCGACACGAACTTGCTCTTGTCGTTGATCAGCTCGCGGTACTTCTTCTCGTACATCGGTTTGATCGCGTACCAGTTGGTGTCGAGGATTTTCGCCGGGTTCTCGAATTCGTTGAGCAGGTCGTCGATGCGATCCTCATCGAAGGTCTCGCTGGTGATGAACTCCAGCACCGCATTGTCCAGGGTGTCGTCGAAACGGTACGGGTTGCGGGCGAAGCAGCGCTTGATGAAGGCTACGATCAGGGTCAGGAAGTCATCCGACAGGCACGGGCTCTTGGCGATCAGGGTGGTCAGCGAAAGGTTGGCCGAGGCGCCGATCACCAGCGCATAGCGCTTGAGCGTGGTGTTGGGGAACAGGCTGTTGAGGTGGGTCTTGAGCCGGTTCAGGTCCATGTAGGACAGCTTGTAGTCCTTGGGCAGGGAGACGATCGACACCACCGACGAGCAATTCTTGAAGAAATGCAGGTCGTGCAGCGCCGCGGCGTCGTAGCCGGAAGCCTTGTACTGCTCCAGGGCCGCCCGATAACGCTTGGACTCGATCGGCAACAGGCTGATGCCCTCGATCGCCTGGGTCACCTTGTTGAAGTGCGGCAGGTCGATGGAGCGGAAGAACAGGTCGTCGATGTCCAGGCGCGGCTGGTCCTTCTCGAACACCTTGAATTTGTCCGAACCCGGGATCGGCTGTTCCGGCACCACCGACTCGGCATAGGCAATGGCCACGGGGCCGGCCAGGCTCATGAACAGATCGTTGGCATCCAGGCGGATGGTTTCACCGATGTCGATGCCGGCGCGACGGAAGTAGTTCTGGTCGTAGTCGGTGGTGACCGCCTGGGCGGTGAGGATGTTGAAAATCTGCTGGGAGATGTACTGGTTGGCGTGCTTCTCCATGGCATTGACATCGATGTTCTGGATGTTGCCGTCATCGTTCTCTTCGGCATAGCGCATGATGTCGTTGGAGATCAGCATCATCGCGTTCCAGGGACGGATGCGGCCCATGACGCTGGCTTCGCTGCTGTCTTCGTTGTCGAAGTTATAGGAAAAGTCCCACTCCTCGGACAGGTACTTGCACAGCAGGCGTCCGGCGTTGATATGCAGCGCCTCCGACATTTCACTGCGGTGATCGGAAATGTTCGGCAGTACGCAAATGCCGCTGGTGAAGATCGGCTCGAAGACGAACGAGTGCCCGCTCTTGCCGTCATTCTCGTCGGCCGGCTTGGTGTCGAAGGTCTTGTTCATGTAGGAGTACTGCTGGGCCAGGCCGAACTCCGAGGCCATGCCCGAGCCGGTGCCGCCCCCGGCACTGAAGATATAGAAGTACAACCGTGACTGGTTGGCCTTGATCCCGCAGGAGTCGATCAGGTAGGAGTGGATCAGCTTCCAGTCGGTACTGGAGAAGCGATGGGTCTCCTTGTTGAGGATGATCTTGGCCAGGTACTGGCCCAGGATCGGGGCGTTGCCCGCACCTCCGGCATGGACTTCCGACAGGTCCATGATCTTCATCTTGCTGTAGTCGCGAATGAAGCCGCTTTTTTCACCCTTGCGCGAGAAGCGGATGCGGCCGGCAATGTCTTTGTCCAGGTCACCCAGCATGACCAATGGTTCGACCAGGAATACCGGCTTGCTGCCCTTGTTCTGCACCAGGCGCAGGTTGTTGCGGATCCAGCGCGCCGGGCTGTAGGACGGCTCGTTGGCGACCCGGTCGTCATTGTTGAATTCGTTGAGGTAGAAGGTGCGGGCGTTGTATACAAGTTCCGCAACATCCAGGGCAATATTCGAACCGCAGCGACCCAGGCCGATCAGGCAAACGGAAGGAAACTGTTGGTCCAGGCGCAGCTGGCTTTCTTCCTCGACGTGGACACTGGGTGGAAACACCAGGTCGCGCAGGCCGTCGAGGTTGTCGAGGATGCGCTGGATATCGCCCTCGGTGAAATACAGGTACTGCTGCGGGTTGAGTGCCCGCGGGCTGTAGAATTCCCTCGGCCCTGAGAGGCTGGACGCGGGAGTGGATGACGTCAGCTCGGAAACTGCGTTGGCAGAAGTAGTCTTGGAGGTCATTTTGCGCCATTTGCCTGGGGGTGGATGGCTGTTCTAGTAGATATCATAGGGCCATCACTGGATAAGTTTCGCGACTGTATCAGTGCGCATCTGGCGTGAGCGATAGGGGGTTACCCTAGTGCCGAACAGGAGTTTTCCTTGTCACGCCTGCCAACTGAATCGTCCAATCAATCAACTTCTTTAATCTGCCTGGAGCTGTACATGAGCACTGCACGTCCTTCGCTGGGGTTTGCCGGAATCGGTTTGATGGGGTTGCCGATGTGCCGGCGGTTGCTGGCGGCGGGGTACCCGCTGACCGTCTGGAACCGTTCGCCGGACAAATGTTCGGAACTGGTCGAGGCCGGTGCCCGCCAGGTGGCGACGCCGGCCGAGCTTTGTCAGTCCGCTGACGTGGTGATGCTGTGCCTGGCCGACACCGCCGTGGTGCGCGAAGTGGTGTTCGGTGCCGACGGTGTGGCCAAGGGCGCCAGGGCCGGACAGTTGCTGGTGGACTTTTCCAGCCTGGAGCCGACCGCCACCCGGGAAATGGCGGCGGAGCTGGCGGCGCTCAGTGGCATGGCCTGGCTCGATGCGCCGGTCTCAGGCGGCACGCCCGGGGCCGAGTCCGGTAGCCTGGCGATCATGGTCGGTGGCGACGCGGCCGATCTTGAGCGGGTGCGCCCGGTCCTGTCGACCCTGGGCCAGCGGGTAACCCATATGGGACCGGTGGGCGCAGGGCAGGTGACCAAGGCCTGCAACCAGATGATCGTCGCCTGCAATGCCCTGGTGATTGCCGAAGTGGTGGCGCTGGCCGAACAGTCCGGCGTCGATGCCAGCCTGATCGCCGAAGCCCTGGCCGGTGGCTTTGCCGACTCGAAACCCTTGCAGATCCTCGCACCGCAAATGGCCGAAAGCCGCTTCGAGCCGGTCAAGTGGCATGTGCGGACCTTGCTCAAGGACCTGGACACGGCGGTGAAGTTTTCCCGCGAGCAGGGATCGGCGACGCCCCTCAGTGGCCTGGCCGCACAGCTGATGCGCCTGCACGGTAGTCAGGGCTATCTGCAAAAAGATCCGGCAACCTTGATTGATCTGTACCGGCATAAGGATTGAAGTCGGTCGCCAGCGGCTCGCGCTGGTCCAGTTCCTTGAGCAATGGGCGCAGCTCTCCCAACGGCAGGGGGCGGCTGAGCAGGTAGCCCTGGACGAAATCGCAACCTTGCTGGGCAAGGAACTGGTACTGGTCCAGGGTTTCCACCCCTTCGGTGATTACCTGCAGGTGCAGGGTGTGGGCCATGATGATGATGGCCTGGACGATTTCCATGTCCTGGGGACTGCGGGGCACATCCTGGATGAACGAGCGATCGATCTTCAGGGTGTCCAGGGGCAGGCGCTTGAGGTAGGCCAGCGACGAGTAGCCGGTGCCGAAGTCATCGATCGACAGCGAGACGCCCAGGGCACGAATGTCCTTGAGCAGGGCGATGGTGCTGTGGATGTTGCCCATCAGGGCGTTCTCGGTGACCTCCAGCTCGAGTTGCTGAGGCGCCAGGCCAGCCTGTTGCAAGGCATCTTCAACTTCCCTGGCCAGTTCTTCACGGCCCAGGGTCAGCGCCGAGCAGTTGACCGTGACCCTGAGCCCGCCATGACCATGGCGCCTGAGTTGGGCCAGGTCCTGGCAGGCATGGCGCAGCACCCAGAGGTCGAGGTCGGTGATCAGGCCGTTGGCTTCGGCGATGCCGATGAAGCGCTCCGGACTGAGCAGGCCGTGTTGCGGGTGTTCCCAGCGGACCAGGGCTTCGAGCTTGGCCACCTGGCCGGTGTGCAGGTCGAAAATCGGTTGGTAGTGAATCCGTAGTCCGCGCTCTTCGAGCAGGGCGATGCGCAGCTCTTCTTCAAGTTGCAGTTCCAGGGTGGCGCGGGTCTTCAAGGTGGTGTTGAAGAAGTTCAGGCTGTTGCGCCCGCACCCTTTGGATTGATACAGCGCCAGGTCGGCATTCTTGAGCAGTTCTTCACTGCTGCGACCATCGTCGGGAAAGATACTGATGCCAATGCTGGTGGTCATGACCATTCGCCGGCCGGCCAGGTCGATCGGCTCCTTCATCTTCTGCATGATGCGCTGGGCCAGGTGCCGCGCCTCTTCACGGCTGTGCAGGGCGGTCAGGATGCAGAACTCGTCGCCACCGAAGCGCGCCACCACATCCTGGCTGCGGGTCGCGGCCTTGATATAGCCGGCGATGACCTTGAGCAGTTCGTCGCCGGCGTCATGACCGAGGCTGTCGTTGATGCGCTTGAAATGATCGATGTCGAGGAACATCACGGCCAGCATGCCTTCGTTGCTCGACTGCTCGACCAGGCGTTCGGCAAACACCTGGTTGAAGCCGCGGCGATTGATCAGGTTGGTCAGGGCGTCGTAGTGCGCGGCTTGCTGCAGGGACACCCGGGCCTGGTCCAGCTGGCTGAGTAGCACATTGACCCGGCGCAGGTCGTGTTCCTTGCTTTGCAGTTTCTGGTCGGAGAGGGCGGCGCTGATGCTGCTGGCGCTGATCAGCAAGGTGATCAAGGCGATGGTCAGGCTCAGTTGCAGGCTGTTGTCGGTGGTGGGCAAGGTGACGCTGGCGCCGGAAGGGATGACCAGGGTCAAGGCCCACATGCCGGTAAAATGGGTGGCGAAGATGCCGCCGGCCATCAACAGGCTGGCGCCGTATTTGAGCAACTGGTGGAGGGTGCCGCTGCCATAGCGAAAGTAGCGCGCCAGCAGCAGGGCCATGAGACTGGTGCTGATGGCGACGGCAATGGATGCCAGGAACCTTTCCGGCTGATAGAACTGCTGGGCGTTCGATTGAATGGCCGTCATGCCGATGTAGTGCATGGCGACGATGCCCAGGCCGATGCAGGTGGCGGCTTGGAGGAAGTGACGGGCTTGCAGCTCGCGGTTGCCCAGGGTATTCATCGCCAGCCAGCCGGCGAGCAGCATGATGATCAGCGACACCCCGGTCAGGGTGAAGTCGTAGTGCACCTCGATCGGCGCCTGGAACGCCAGCATGCAGATGAAGTGCAGGGCCCAGACGCCCCCGGCCAGGCAGCAGGCGCCGAGCAGGCGCCATTGGCGCTGGGCAGCCGGTTGGTCGACATGGTTCAGGCGCTCGGCCATGCTCAGGGTGGCGAAACTGCCGGCACCCGCCACCAGAAGGGCAAGCATCACCAGATAAGGGTTGTACTTGCACTCAAGAATGATCTGGCCGGTAGACGGCAAGTCGGCGAGCATTTCCAGGCCCAGCCACTCCATAGCATGCCTCTTATTCGAGTGTTCACTCGTCCCCCAGAAGCCTGTCTGGAGACTGTTCAGCAGCAGTATAGAAACGGAGGATTAACCCATCCTGATTAATGGCACATTGACTTCTACGATTTGGTCATTGAGCCAATAGCGAAGGGTTCTAAAACGGTGAATGGTTACAATTACCCGGAATCGCTGGGTAAAGAGAAGGCCAAAAGCAGGAGGTGCGGGAGTTGGAGGGGGCATCGCCGACAATGCCGGCTCCCAGGGTGGGAGCTGGCATCGCCAGCGATGAAGGCAACGCTTAACCGGCGACCAGCACCCGGATCGCTTCCAGGCGCAAGGCGGCTTTTTCCAGCATCGCCAGGCCTTGTTCGCGCTGCTTGCGCAGGGCTTCGATCTCGCTGTCGCGCACGGTCGGGTTGACCGCTTGCAAGGCGGTCAGGCGCGCCAGTTCTTCGTCGGTTTCCGCGGCCAGGCGGCTCTGGGCCTGGGCTACCCGTTCGGCATGACGGGGCATGACCTTGGCTTCACCGCTGTTGATCCGTGGCGTCAGCACGTCGCGCTGGGCCTGGATGAACTTGTTGGCGCTGGCCTTGGGTACGCTTTCGAGCTGGTCGTTGAGGGTCTCGAAGGACACCCGGGCGGCCAGGTCGTTGCCATTGACGTCGAGCAGGCAGCGCAGCGCGGCCGGCGGCAGATAGCGGCCCAGTTGCAGGGAGCGCGGTGCCACGACTTCGCTGACATACAGCAGTTCGAGCAGCACGGTGCCCGGTTTGAGGGCCTTGTTCTTGATCAGCGCAACCGCGGTGTTGCCCATGGAACCGGACAGCACCAGGTCCATGCCGCCCTGGACCATCGGGTGCTCCCAGGTGATGAACTGCATGTCTTCACGGGACAGCGCCTGGTTGCGGTCGTAGGTGATGGTGACGCCTTCGTCGTCGCCCAGCGGGAAGCTGGCGTCGAGCATTTTTTCGCTCGGTTTGAGGATCAGGGCGTTTTCCGAATGGTCTTCGCTGTCGATGCCGAAGGCGTCGAACAGGGTTTCCATGTAGATCGGCAGGGTGAACTGGTCATCTTGTTCGAGGATCGCCTCGACCAGTTCCTGGCCTTCACCGGCACCACCGGAGTTGAGTTCGAGCAGGCGGTCGCGGCCGCTGTGCAGTTCGGCTTCCAGGCGCTCGCGCTCGGCGCGGGCCTCGTCGACCAGGGTCTGCCACTCGCCGTCATCACCGCTTTCCAGCAGCGGCAGCAGGCGCGGGCCGAACTGGTGCTGCAGGGCGTTGCCGGTCGGGCAGGTGGCCAGGAAGGCGTTCAGGGCCTGGTCGTACCACTGGAACAGGCGCTCTTGCGGGCTGTTCTGCAGGTACGGCACATGCAGCTCGATGGTGTGCTTCTGGCCGATCCGGTCCAGACGGCCGATACGCTGCTCGAGCAGGTCGGGGTGCGACGGCAGGTCGAACAGCACCAGGTGATGGGAGAACTGGAAGTTGCGGCCTTCGCTGCCGATTTCCGAGCAGATCAGCACCTGGGCGCCGAACTCTTCGTCGGCGAAGTAGGCGGCGGCGCGGTCGCGTTCGAGGATGCTCATGCCCTCGTGGAACACCGTGGCCGGGATGCCGGAACGCACCCGCAGGGCGTCTTCCAGGTCCATGGCGGTTTCGGCATGGGCGCAGATCACCAGGACCTTGACCCGCTTGAGCATCTTCAGGGTGTCGATCAGCCAGTCGACCCGCGGGTCGAAGCGCCACCAGCGCTCCTCTTCGCTGGCATCGCCCTGGGACTGGAAGGCCACCTCGGGATACAGCTCGGCGTGTTCGCCCAGCGGCAGCTCCATGTACTGATCGGGGTTGGCCAGCGGGTAGGGGTGCAACTTGCGCTCAGGGAAGCCCTGAACGGCGGCGCGGGTATTGCGGAACAGCACGCGGCCTGTGCCGTGACGGTCGAGCAGTTCGCGAATCAGGCGCGCGCTGGCCTGCGTATCGCCATCGCTGATGGCCGCCAGCAGGGCTTCGCCTTCGGCACCGAGGAAACCCTCGATGGTGGCGTGGGCCTTGGCCGACAGGCGACCTTCGTCAAGCAGCTCCTGGACCGCTTCGGCCACCGGGCGATAGTTTTCGCTCTCGGCGCGGAAGGCGGCCAGGTCGTGGAAACGGTTCGGATCGAGCAGGCGCAGGCGGGCGAAGTGGCTGTCCTGGCCGAGTTGCTCGGGGGTGGCGGTGAGCAGCAGCACGCCCGGGATGACCTGGGCCAGTTGCTCGACCAGGCCGTACTCGGGGCTGACCTGCTCCTCATGCCAGACCAGGTGGTGCGCCTCGTCGACGACCAGCAGGTCCCAACCGGCGGCAAACAGCGCGTCCTGGGCCTTTTCGTCTTCGGTCAGCCATTCCAGGGCGACCAGGGCCAGCTGGGCATCCTCGAAGGGGTTGCTGGCATCGCTCTCGATGAAGCGTTCGGCATCGAACAGCGCGACCTGCAGGTTGAAGCGCCGGCGCATCTCTACCAGCCATTGGTGTTGCAGGTTTTCCGGGACCAGGATCAGTACGCGGCTGGCACGGCCCGAGAGCAGTTGGCGGTGGATCACCAGGCCCGCCTCGATGGTCTTGCCCAGGCCTACCTCGTCGGCCAGCAGTACCCGTGGCGCGATACGGTCGGCGACTTCACGGGCAATGTGCAATTGGTGGGCGATCGGTTGCGCACGGGTGCCACCCAGGCCCCAGAGCGAGGATTGCAACTGGCGGCTGGTGTGTTCCAGGGTGTTGTAGCGCAGCGAGAACCACGGCAGCGGGTCGATCTGGCCGGCGAACAGACGGTCGCTGGCCAGGCGGAACTGGATGAAGTTCGACAGCTGGGTTTCCGGCAGGGTGCAGGCCTGGTTCTGGCCATCGAGGCCGTGATAGACCAGCAGGCCGTCGACATCGTCGACCTCGCGCACGGTCAGCTTCCAGCCCTCGAAATGGGTGATCTGGTCGCCAGGCGAGAAGCGCACCCGGGTGAGCGGCGCATTGCGCAGGGAGTACTGGCGGGTGTCGCCAGTGGCCGGGTAGAGCACGGTCAACAAGCGGCCATCCTGTGCCAGAATGGTCCCCAGACCCAGCTCGGCTTCGCTGTCGCTGATCCAGCGTTGCCCCGGTTGATACTGCTGCGCCATACTGCCTGACTCCCGCCATGAAAAAGCCGACTATCTTAACGGATAGGACTGTACAGACCAAAGAGTCTAGCAATATCAGCAAAGAAAACCGTTGTGCCCGGCCATACCCCGACTTTTCGGTGTGCCCGGCTCAAGGCTGCAGTCCCATGGCCGAAACACTGGCGACAGGAGATCAACCCCCATGCTGCCGCCCATCATTCCGCTCAGTGCCGCCCCCGTGACCTCGCAACTGGATCCGGTCAAACCGACCCCGGACATCAAGCCGGTGGTGCCTGCGCAACCGGCCTCCAGCGAAGGGAGCATCGACTTTAAACAGCGTGATCCGGAAAAGTCGGCGCTGCTGTTGCGCGAAGAGCAGCGTCGCCAGCAAGGCCGGCGCCAGCCGGGCAGGGAAGAGGAGCGCTACCAGGCGCTGCCGGGGGATGAAGTCAATGCCGACAACACCGTGCCAGTCGCGCCACTGATGGATGAACCATCGCGCCAGGGCCTGCTGGTGGATATCGAGGTCTGAAGATAGACCGCTGTACTGGCCAGTATCGGCAACAGGCTTCATTATGAACGCATCGCAGCCCGCTTCCTGAGCCAGACCATGAGCCAAGATGACAACCTGATCGACCTCGGTGCCGAACGCGCCCGGCGAATCCATGACCTCAACGAAAAACGCCTGAACGAAGTGCGTCAGGCGTTCGAGCAGGCCATGCCCCTGGGCAAGACCAAGAAGAAGTCCAAGGGCAAACCCAAAAAGCGCTGAAAAACTTGATGCAGGTCAAGCCTGCACCCGCCTCGCGCGCCCGGTCCCGGGCGCCATTGACCTCGGTCAATTTCTTCCTGCCAACCATTCGATACCTTGAACCCATCAGACAGGTGCAGGCGAATGGAGGCCGACATGTTCTTCGATAATGTGGTTATCGCTGGAGTAATTACAGTCGGCCTGATGCTGTGTTTCTTTGTCGGTTTCGGAATTTTCATCTGGAAGGACTCGGTCAAGCGCAAACAGCGCTGATCCTTCCAGTACACGGGCACGCAAGGCATTTGGGGCGACTTCGGTCGCCCATTTTTTTTGCCCGGAAGAAACCTTTCAGCACGACTGGACTTTTGATAGTTAGCTAGCTAATAATTCGGGCCTGATCCTTTCCCGCCATCCTGACTATCTTTACAGCACAAGCTCCCAAGGTTCATCCCGTGCCCATCACTTTGCAGGCCCTGCTGGCGCCGAACAAACTCGCCGTGCAATTTGCCATCAAGACCTTGCTGGGTGGCGGCCTGGCCTTGTGGCTGGCGCTGCGCTGGGGGCTGGAACAACCGGCCTGGGCATTGATGACGGCGTTCATCGTCGCCCAGCCGCTGTCGGGGATGGTGCTGCAGAAGGGGCTGGCGCGACTGTTCGGCACCCTGGTCGGGACCTTTATGTCGGTGGTGTTCATCGGCCTGTTCGCCCAGACCCCCTGGTTGTTCCTGCTCGCCCTGGCGCTGTGGCTGGCCCTGTGTACCGCATGCTCGACCCTGCTGCGCAGTGCCTGGGCCTATTCGTTCGTGCTGGCAGGCTACACCGTGGCGATCATCGCCTTGCCGGCGGTCGATCATCCACTGCAGGTGTTCGACCAGGCGGTGGCGCGTTGCACCGAAATCTGCCTGGGAATTGTCTGCGCCACCGCAACCAGTGCCTTGCTCTGGCCCTTGCGGGTTGAACAGCAACTGGGCGGGCAGGCGCGCCAGGCCTGGGTGAGCGGCTTGCAGGCGGCCAGCGCGACCCTGACCGGCGAAGCCCAGGCGCGCAAGGGCTTGCTGGAGATCCTCGGGCGGATCGTCGCGGTGGATGCCCAGCGTGAACATGCCTGGTTCGAAGGGCCCCTGGGACGCCAGCGCGCCCGCGCCGTTCGCGGGTTGAGCCAGAAACTGCTGATTCTCCTGCGTATCGCCCGTTCGGTGCGGCGTCAGTGGCAGCAGCTGGACGAAGCCCAGGCGCTGCACTTGCAGGCCTGGCTGGATGAGGTCCACGATGCCCTGGCCGCCCCTGAACAAGAGGCGCTGGTGTCACTGCGCCAGCGTGTGTGGGAGGCGGCGCACGACGACAGCATCAGCCAGGCCGAGCACTATTGCCTGGCGCGCCTGACCTTGCTGCTGGACAACGCCATGGCCGCCACCCTGGCCCTGCGTGCGGTGGAAGAGGGCACAGCGCCTGCGGATGTCCCCGACAGCCTTGCCGTGCACCGCGACGTGCCATTGGCATTGCTGTTCGGCTCGCGCAGCGCCCTGGCCTTCCTGGCCATGGCCGGCTTCTGGCTGGCTACCGCCTGGACCGCGGCCCCCGGTGGGCTGGTGCTGACCTGTGTGGTCTGCAGCCTGTTCGCCAGCCGCGAGAACGGCGCGCAGATCGGCATGAGCTTTTTGCGCGGCATACTCCTGGCAATTCCCGTGGCCTTTGTCGTTGGGCAGATCCTGCTGCCGCAATGGAGCAGCTTTGCCATGCTGTGCATGGGCATGGGCGTTCCGCTGTTCTTCGGGGCCCTGGGCATGGCCAACCCGAAAATCGGCGCCACGGCCACCTCCTACTGCCTGCATTTCATCGTCCTGGTGGCGCCGCTCAATGCCATGCAGTTTGGCGTCGCCACCTTTCTCAACAGCGCCCAGGCCATGATGATCGGCGTGGGGGCGGCAGTGCTGGCGTTCAAACTGCTGGTGCTGCGCAACCCGGCCTGGCATGGACGGCGCCTGCGTGCGGCCACCCAGGGCGACCTGGTGCGCCTGACCCGTCGCGACCTGCGTGGCGCGGAAACCTGGTTCGGCGGGCGCATGGCCGATCGCTTGCTGCAACTGGCCCGGCATTACACCGCACTGCCAGAACAGGAACGCGGTCGCTGGGACGATGGCGTGCATGGCCTGGACATCGGTGACGAACTGCTGCACCTGCGCCTGTGCCTGGCTGCGGCCAAGGCGCCGGTGGTGACGGCTGAGCGTGAGTACCTGCAACAGCTGGAGACGGTGTTGGCGCGCGGACCTGCGCCGGGCAGGGAGCAGCGCCTGGACAGTGCCAGTGAAGTGTTTATCGAAGCCTTGCAAAAGCAGCCCCCCAGCGATGCGCTGCGCCTGGCGGTAGGGGCAGTACTGCAGTTGCAACGCAGTTGGGGCAAGTGGTGCCGACGGTTGGAGGACATCCATGGGGTTGCGTGAGTGGGCGCTGGGCGGTGTGCTGCTCAGTCCGTTTCTGATCTATGTACTGCTGGCCCTGGCGTTGACCGGTGCGGTCCGCCTGCTGTTGCGCCTGACTCCGTTGGGGCGCTGGATCTGGCATGAAGCCTTGTTCGACTGTGCGCTGTTCATTTGTGTATTGACCCTGGTGACCCTCGGCCTGGGGCCTTTGTAAGGAGTGTGATCATGCGTGCATTGGTGCGTATTGCGTTAACCCTGGGCCTGGTGGCGGTGGCAGTGTTTGCCGGCTGGAAGCTCTGGCAGTACTACATGCTCACCCCCTGGACCCGCGATGCCAGAATCCGCGCCGACGTGGTGATCATCGCCCCCGACGTGTCAGGCTGGGTACGCGAACTCAAGGTGCACGACAACCAGCAGGTCAAGGCGGGCGACTTGCTCATGTCGATCGACCGCGATCGCTTCGAAGCCGCCCTGGACAAGGCCAACGCCGTGGCCGAAACCCGCCAGCAGCAGCTGCGCCTGCGCGAACACGAAGCCTCCCGGCGCGCGGCCCTGGGCCCCCAGGCGATCAGCGCAGAGCTGCGCGAGAACGCCCAGATCAATGCCGCCGTGGCCCGCGGCGAACTTCGCCAGGCCGAGGCCGAAGTCAAGTCGGCGACCATCAACCTGGCGCGTAGCCAGGTCAAGGCACCGCGTAGTGGTCATATCACCAACCTGCGCCTGGCCGAAGGCAACTACGTCAATGCCGGGCAGTCGGTGATGGCGCTGGTCGATGATTCGACGTTTTACGTCCAGGCCTATTTCGAAGAAACCAAGCTGCCGCGCATTCGTGTCGGCGATCCGGTCAAGGTCTGGCTGATGAGCGCCGGCGAGCCCATGCAAGGGCATGTCGAGAGCATCAGCCGCGGCATCACCGACCGCAACGCCAATCCCGACAGCCAACTGCTGGCCGAAGTCGAGCCGACCTTCAACTGGGTGCGCCTGGCCCAGCGCATTCCGGTGCGGATCAAACTCGATGAAGTCCCCCAGGGCGTGACCCTGAGCGCCGGCATGACTGCCAGTGTGCAGGTGCGCGAAGACCAGGCACGGCGCTGATCAGAGGAACATGCCCCCGGATACTTCCAGGCGCTGGCCGTTGATCCAGCCGCCACCATCACCCAGCAGCAGGGCCACGGCGGCGCCGATGTCGTCCGGCAGGCCGACCCGGCCCAACGCGGTGTTGCTGGCGATAAAGTCATTGACCTCGGCATTGTCACGCACCACGCCACCGCCAAAATCGGTCTCGATGGCGCCGGGGGCCAGGATGTTTACGCGAATGCCGCGCGCGCCAAGCTCCTTGGCTTGATAACGGGTCAGCACTTCCATGGCGCCTTTCATGGCCGCATAGGCGGCGTAGCCGGGCAGGGCGAAGCGGGTCAGGCCGGTGGAGATGTTGACGATCCGCCCCTGGTCGGCGATCAGCGGCAGCAAGCGTTGGGTCAGGAAGAAGGGGCCCTTGAGCTGGATGTTGCACAACTGGTCGAACTGCGCCTCGCTGGTCTCGCTGAACGGCACATGGATACCGATACCGGCATTGTTCACCAGAAAATCCAGCTGCTGGCGGCCGAAGGTCGAGGCCAGGGTCTGGCGCAGGCGTTCGGCGAAGTCGGTGAAGCTTTCGCTGTCACTCATGTCCAGTTGCAGCATGGCGGCACGCACGCCAAGTCGTTCCAGCTCGGTCACCAGCGCCTGGGCTTCCTGGGCCTTGCTGTGGTAGGTGCCGATGATGTCGATACCCTGGCGCGCCAGGTGCAGTGCGGTGTTCTTGCCCAGGCCACGGCTGGCGCCGGTGATCAATGCGATAGTGCGACTCATGGTCTGTACCTCGGGAGCGGTGGGGGAGTCGAGGAAAGTCTATTGGTCGGCTGGGTGCTGATAAATCCGCGATTTTCGGAAATACTGGTCGGTATCAGCGAACAATCGAGCCTGCCTTCATGAACAAGCTGGAGTTGTTGCGTACCTTTGTACGGGTCAGCGAGCTATCCAGTTTCACCCTGGCCGGAGAAAGCCTGGGCCTGCCGCGCTCGACCGTGTCCGAACAGATCCGCGCGCTGGAGCACCTGCTCGGCACGCGCCTGCTCAATCGCACTACGCGGCGGGTGCAGGCGACCCAGGACGGCCTGCACCTGTACGAGCGTAGCAAAGACCTGTTGGCGCGCATGGACGAGATCGAAGGCCTGTTCCACAACGAATCGGCGGCACTGAGCGGGCGCTTGCGCATCGATCTGCCGACCTTGATGGCGCGGCGCATCATCCTGCCGAACCTGCCGCAGTTCATCGCACGCCATCCGGGCGTGGAGCTGGAAATCAGCTGCACCGACCGTCAGGTCGACCTGTTGCGCGAGGGCTTCGACTGCGTGCTGCGCATCGGCGAACTGAGTGACCTGGACCTGGTGGCCCGACCCCTGGGCAGCCTGGCGCAGATCAATTGCGCAAGCCCCGGCTATTTGCAGCGTCATGGTGTCCCCACCGGCCTTGCCGACCTGCACCAGCACCAGTTGATCCACTATGTGAGGAACCTGGGCAACCGCAGCCCCGGCTTCGAGTACCTGCAAGCGGGCGAGTTACAGGTCCAGCCCATGGCCGGGGCGATCACCGTCAACAGCACCGAAGCCTACGAGAGCGCCTGCCTGGCTGGACTTGGCCTGATCCAGGCCCCCGGTGCCGGACTGCAGGCCTACCTGGACAACGGCGAACTGGTGCCGGTGTTGACCGATTTCGTTGCACCGCCCCTGCCGGTGTCGCTGCTCTACGCCCGGCAACAGCATGTGCCACACCGCGTGCGGGCGTTCATGGACTGGTTGCAGGCGTTGCTTGGGCCGCACCTGACCAACCCGTGAAAAATCCATACCCGTGGCCTGTGTATTTCCTTTAACCTTGGGCCTTCGAGCCGCTCCACCAGAGAGTGGCCAACCTTGCCCCGCGTGCCAGATCCCTTCCGCTCTCGTGAGGTTTGACATGCACATCACATCCCAGGACATCTGCGCCGCCGCCGACCAGCTCAAGGGCTTCGTCGGATTCCACCGCAAACTTGGCAAGCATATCGTGCGCTTCAGCGAAGACTCCTTCGGTATGGACGTCGCCGATGACAGCATCACCCCCAGCAGCGAATTCGTCTGGAAGGCCAGTGACGGCGAGGTCATGACCTTGAGCCGGGCACTGATCGAAATCCTCCTGGCGCAGAACGTCGATGAGCGCCTCAATGTCAGCGAGCCGTTGCGGGTTTACCTGCGCCGCCGTGACCTGCCGGAAATCGCCGCGCAGCGCCGCCTGCGGGCATAGTCAGGCCTGCTTACCCCTGTAGCCGCAGCCTGGCGGCAGCGGCTACACAGTGGTGATCAGGAGGCTCCGGCCCGATCGCTGTCGGCGCTGCGCAGCAACTGCTCGAAGGCCTGCTTGTCGACCGGTTTGCTCAGGTAGTAGCCCTGCACTTCATGGCAATGCTCCTTGCCCAGGGCCTTGAGTTGCTGCTCGGTCTCCACCCCTTCGGCGGTGACGGTCAGGCCCATGGCCTTGCCCAGGTTGATGATCGCCTGGACCACGGCCTTGTCGTTGCTATCGCTGTTCAGGCCGGCGATGAAGCGCTTGTCGATCTTGATGCTGTCGAACGGGTAGGTGCGCAGGTAGCCCAGGGAGGAGTAGCCCGTGCCGAAATCATCCATGTTCAGGCGCACGCCCAGCTCCTTGAGGGCGGTCATGGTGGCCAGGGCGCCTTCGATGTCGTTGAGCATGACGTTCTCGGTAATCTCCAGCTCCAGGCGCTGCGCCGGGAAGCCGGTGTCGACGAGAATCGTGTAGACGTCGCTGACCACGTCGCTACGCGAGAATTGCGCCGGTGACAGGTTGACCGAGACCAGCAGGCTGTCGGGCCAGCTGCGTGCGGTCTCGCAGGCTTCGCGCAACACCCAGCGGCCCAGGGGCACGATCAGGTCGGTCTGCTCGGCCAGCGGAATGAAGGTGTCCGGACCCAGCAGGCCTTCCACGGGATGCTGCCAGCGCACCAATGCTTCGACCGAGACGATTTCCAGGGTTTCGAGGCGATAGCGGGGCTGATAGTGAAGGACGAACTCGTTGTTCTTCAGCGCCTTGCGCAAGTCGTTTTCCAGCTGGCGGCGGTGCTGGATCTGCTCGTTCATTTCCGGCGAGAAGTAGCGCCAGGTGTTCTTGCCATCGGCTTTGGCCTGGTACAAGGCGATATCGGCACAGCGGATCAGTTCCCCGGCATCGAAGCCCTGCAGGCGGGTCTGGGCAACGCCAAGACTGGCGCCGATATGCAGCATCTGTTCCTCGTAGTGGATCGGCTGGTGCAGGTTGTCGATCAGGCGGGCGCAGAAGCGGTCGATTTCATTGCGGCTGTCCATGCCGCTCAGGACCAGGACGAACTCGTCGCCCCCCAGGCGCGCCACCAGGTCCTTGTCGCGGGTCGACTCGCGCAGGCGCGCGGCGACTTCCAGCAGGACCGCATCGCCGGCCGCATGGCCCAGGGAGTCGTTGATCGGCTTGAAGCTGTCCAGGTCCAGTAGCAGCAGGGTCAGGGGTGTGGCATCCGGGCCCTTGAGCAGCGCCTGTTCGAGAAAGCGCGACAGCTTGTTGCGATTGGCCAGGCCCGTCAACGCATCGTGCATGGACAGGTGCTGGATGCGGGCATGGGCGGCCACTTCATCGGTGATGTCGCTGGCCGTACCACGAAAGCCGGCCAGTTTGCCGCCCAGGATGATCGAGCGCGCCGAGACCCGGCAGAAGCGCAACTGCTGGTTCTGGTCACGATAGGCGCAGCGCAGGTTGGCCATCTGTTGCGGGTCCTGGTCGGCCTGGTTGTCCAGCCAGAGCGTCAGGGGCGTGGTCTCGCAGCTGAGCAACTGGTTGATCGGCTGGCCAAGCCAGTCTTCGGTCGTGTAACCGGTCACCACAACGAAGCGCTGGGACAGGTAGCTCAGGCGGTGGTGACGATCGGTTTCCCAGATCCAGTCCGAGGCGGCCTCGGCCACGGCGCGAAATCGTTGCTCACTGGCTTCCAGGGCCTGGTTGCTGGCCTGCAGGCGTTGCAGGCTGCTGTCGATTTCCCGCGTGGTGCGCAGGGCATAGCGGAAGAAGTAAACCATCAACAGGCCCAGCACCAGCATGGCGCCCAGTAGCGGCGGCAGCACGGCCCACAGCAACTGGTCACCCGGGCGCGGCGTGAGCCATTCCAGGCGATAGCCGGTGTCGCCCAGGGGGAGGCTAGAATCATCCTCCGGCAGCTCACCGGACTTTTCGATGCGCATGCCCTGCAGGCCGGCCCCGGCGCCAAGCCTGGCGAGCTTTTCCGGGGTCAGTTGGTCGACGAAGATCATCACCGAGGTGGTCTGCGGATCGATACCCAGTTGTTCATCGTCGGGGCGGATCGCTGCGGCCACCAGCACCGCCGGCCAGCCGTTGAACAGCACGTGGCGGGTAATCTGCTGGCGCTCGGCGGCAACCCCTCGGGCCTGGGCAATGATCGGCGGCAGCGGGTCTTCTATATAGGTGCTGGCCGGCGCTGTGCTGAGCAGGCCCTTGAACAGGGCGTACTTGGTGGTCTGGTCATCCACCACGAACACCCCCTCGAATCCGCTGGCGGTGTACAACGAGCTGCCGACGTTTTCCTCTTCGTAAGCCCAGTTCAGGTCCGCAGGGCCGTTGAGATGCTCGTAGGCCGCGTCCCACACGGCATAACTTGAGAGAAACTGCCGGGACGCCTCTAGTCGCTGCTCCAGGGCCTTGTGCGCATAGAAGCTGCTCTGTTCGCGCGCGTTGGTGTTGAGGGTGGCGGCGATGTTGAACAAGGCCCCGAGGGCAATCAGGCACGCCAGGGCGAACAACGCCGCGATACTGGCGATGAGTTTGCGCGTCTGCAGGCGGGGGTGTGGGCGGGTAGGCGAAGCCTCGACAATCCTGTCCATACGCTTGCTGTCCTTGGTGAGTTGCGCCGCGACGGTCAAGCCGCGGGGGCGAACGTTCAGTCAGGATAGGCCAGCTTCAGCGTGGTGAGGTCCGAATGGGCGAAATTGACCTGATTGCGGCCACTGTTCTTGGCCGTGTACAGGGCCTTGTCGGCTTCGTTGAGCCAGGCCTCGGGGTCCGTCAGGGCCGGGTGGCAGCTGGCCAGGCCGATGCTCAGGCTGATGCGCAGCTCCGGCAATTGCGGATTGCGATAGCTGCCGACCCGCTCACGCAGCCGCTCCATGGCCTGGCTGGCCTGCTCCAGGCTGGTGTCGGGCAGGATCAGGCAGAACTCGTCGCCACCGTAGCGCCCCGCCAGATCGTCGCTGCGCAGGCTGCGCTTGAGCTCGTTGCTCAACTGGGTCAGGACGCAATCGCCGACCACGTGGCCATAGGTGTCGTTGATGGCTTTGAAGTGATCGATGTCGATTAGCGCGATTACCGCCTGGCAGCTCTCCTGACGGCAAGCCTGGAACCTGAGCTGCAACAGGTCTTTCCAGGCGCCATGGTTGAACAGGCCGGTGAGGCTGTCGGTACGGCTCAGGGCGCTCAGACGGTGCTTGTGCTCGGCAAGCTTCATGGCCAGGCGGTAACAGACCCAGCCGACGGCCATGGGGTACAGCGTCAGCATCGGCAGGCAGGCATAGACCTGGAGGGCGGTCGCCTGCAATTGCAAGCCGGCGCCGAACAGGGCGATGGAAATCCCGGCACCCAACGCCTGGGCAAGCAAGCCTTTGAAGAACAGGCGCTGGCCTCCGGCGGCGACATTGTTCATCGCCATCATTGCCAGGATGGTTACGCTGGGCAGGGGGTTGAACTGCATGGTGGCGGTCCAGAAACCGCCCATCAGCGAATCGGCCAGCAAGTTACGGTGTTCGGCGTGATAGGGCACGGCGGCGCGGCGGGCCAGCTGATAGGCCAGGTGTGGCCAAAGCAGGCCATTGAACAGCAGCAGGCCCCATGTCCACTGCGCCGGCGCCAGGGTGGAAATACCGGCTGCGACACTGAACATGCCGATCCCCAGTCCAATGATGCGCGGCAGGTATATTCTCCTGACGAACGAAAGTCCTTTGCCGCTTCTATTATCCATCATGGCTGTTGGTCTGTTCCGGGATGCCGTTTATCGCATAAAACCGGTGAATATTGTTGATCAATCGAGCGCAATTGAAAAATGGCCTTACAAGCCATTTCACAGTTGATGCAACCACCTTGGGATAATATGAAACTCGCCCTTGTCCTTGGAGTGCTCATCCTCATGGCCCCCTTGTCTCCCCAGGCCGGTGAACCCGCGCAACGCCAGGACGGGCGCTACCTCAACCAGCGGCCGATGCCCCAGGACAGCGTGCTGAAAAAACTGCGTATCGGCTTGAAATTCCTGGTGCTTGGCAAGCCGCCGGGTACCCGGCCCGATGTGGAGATTGCCGTACAGCCCCTGAGTCGACAGCAACTGCTCGAGGCCCCCGACCGCAGCTTGTGGCGCCTGGGGCACTCCACGGTATTGCTCAAACTGCGCGAGCGCTTCTTCATTACCGACCCGGTGTTCGCCGAACGCGCCTCGCCGGTGCAGTGGGCGGGGCCCCAGCGTTTCCACCAGCCCCCGCTCAAACTTGACGAACTGCCGCCCCTGACGGCGGTGATCCTGTCCCACGACCATTACGATCACCTCGACGAGCAGGCGATCCGGCAACTGGCCGATCGTGCCGAACATTTCCTTGCGCCGATGGGGGTCGGTGACCTGCTGATCGGCTGGGGGGTGCCGGCTGCCAAGGTGCGGCAACTGGACTGGTGGCAGGAAACCCGGGTAGAAGGCATTCGGTTCATCGCAACGCCGGCCCAGCATTTTTCCGGGCGCGGCCTGTTCGACAGCAACAGCACCTTGTGGGCGTCCTGGGTGATCCTGGATGAAAGCCTGCGCCTGTTCTTCAGCGGTGACACCGGCTATTTCGACGGCTTCAAAGAGATCGGCGAACAGTACGGGCCGTTCGATATCACCCTGATCGAAACCGGCGCCTACAACGTTGAATGGCCGAATGTGCACATGCAGCCCGAGCAAAGCCTGCAGGCTCACAAGGATCTGCGCGGGCGCTGGCTGCTGCCGGTGCACAACGGCACCTTCGACCTCTCGGTCCACAGTTGGCACGAACCTTTCGATCGCATCCTGGCCCTGGCCAATGCCGCCCAGGTTTCGCTCAGCACGCCACAGATGGGGGAACGGGTCAGCCTCGACCAGCCCCATAGCGGCCCGGCCTGGTGGTTGCCCAAGCCTCTGCGCCAGCAGCAGAAATCCGGTGAGCGCTCCATGGCCGTGAGGGCGTTGTAAGGGTCAGGCTTGCGAGCGTACGCCTTCCTTTTTCTTCTCTGCTGCAGGTAGCCGGGCAGGGGGCTTGCCGCTGTCGCTGCGCACCTGGGCATGGCTGATCAGGGCAAAGATGAAACTGCCGCCAATGATGTTGCCGACCAGGGTAGGGGCGGCGAAGTCCAGCCAGAACACCTGCCAGCTGACCTCGCCGGCCCAGACCAGGTAGGACACCTCCACCGAACCGACGACGATATGGGTGAAGTCGCCCAGCGCCATGAGGTAGGTGATCATCAGGATGATCCAGATCTTCGCCTGCTCCATGGACGGGATCATCCAGACCATGGTGGCGATCATCCAGCCCGAGATGATGCCCTTGGCGAACATCTGGCCAAGGTCGTTCTCCATCACCTTGCGCCCGACCTCGAGAAAGGCCACGTCGGTCGTGCTGTCGAAGATCGGCAAGTGCAACATGATGTAGGACACCAGTAGTGTGCCCGCAAGATTACCAAGCAGTACGACGGACCATAACCGCAGCAGGCGACCGAGGTTGGTCAGCGTCGGCTCGGTCATGACCGGCAGGACGGCGGTCAGGGTGTTTTCGGTGAACAGCTGCTGACGGGCCAGGATCACCGCCAGGAAACCGGCCGGGTAGCCCAGGCTTGCAATCACCTGGCTGCTGTCGCCTTCGGGCAGGCGTGCATAGAACAGCCCCATGGCCATCATCGACAGGCCCATGCTCAACCCGGCCGCCAAGGCTGACCACCACAGCGCAGCGATAGTGCGCTCCAGTTCCTGATCGCCCTGGTAGCGGATGATCTCGTGCAACACCGCCGCGCGCGGTGGCTGGTTCTGAGTGACTTCCTGCTCTTCATCCGCCGACAGGCCCGGGGTCTTGGTGCTTTCGGTCTCGCTCATGGCAGTGGCTCGCGTGGGGTGCCTTTTATTCAGAGCCATGAGGAGGGCGATTAGTTGCGGGTGAAACAAAGTTGAAATAGGTGCTTGACGCGCCGTTTTATCTCTCTATAATTCGCCCCACTTCCGGCGTAGTCGAAACGGAAAACTCCTTGAGAATCAACGAGTTGAATGTTTCAGGTGGTGCCGGAAGGGCTTCGGTCGAAAGATCGGCAGCGCTGAAAAGGTGGTTGACAGCGGTTTGAAATGCTGTAGAATTCGCCTCCCGCTGACGAGAGATCGCAGCGAGTCAAGTGGTTGAAGTTAAACGAAAAACTTCAAAATAAACGCTTGACACACTCTGAGGAAAGCGTAGAAT
>Ga0247821_10000415_pt1 | contig 23706 bp, 17 predicted proteins | sample 13C_Glycerol_Day_FD_192481 | JGI IMG/M metagenome (GOLD analysis project Ga0247821, IMG submission 192481) | Soil microbial communities from agricultural site in Penn Yan, New York, United States - 13C_Glycerol_Day14 | ecosystem: Environmental > Terrestrial > Soil > Agricultural land | place... | reverse complement strand
GGGATTCGAGCTCCACAGCCTGACTCAGTGGCGAAGCGAGCCACAGGGCGGCGGCGATGGGAGAGAGTCGAAGGGGCAAGTGACGCATGGGCGGCGGGTTTCCTTGGTAGCGTTATAATATTGATATAATATAACATTACCATTGGCGTTCATTGCAACGCGCCTGCATTCACTGTGGGCGTGAGCTCATCACAGGGGTTGCGTGCACTAGAATGTTTAAAAGTCTGAAGACTTGCGGCCCGCCCCTGGGCTAAGGTGCGCACCTTTGATTCGCTGGAGCACAGGCATGACCAACGCCAACCCCAATCCGCTGCATGGCGTGACCCTGGAGCAGATCCTCACCGCGCTGGTGGCGCACTATCAATGGGAAGGGCTGGCCGAGCGCGTTGATATCCGTTGCTTCAAGAGCGATCCGAGCATCAAGTCGAGCCTGACTTTTTTGCGCCGCACGCCGTGGGCACGGGAGAAAGTCGAACGGCTCTACCTGAAGCTGCAGCGCGGTCGTCGTTAAGCCGATGGTCCGGCGCGAGGTCGTGATCGGCCTGGCTGCTTGTCTGGGCTGGAGTGCACTGGCAATTCAGATGTACCTGGTGTTGCTGGCACGCTGGCAGGAGCAGGCAAGCCTGATCGGCGGCCTGGTGACGTTTTTCAGTTTTTTCACAGTATTGAGCAATACCCTGGTGGCTGTGGTGCTCAGCCAAGCTGCATTCGGCAGGGCGTCAGGCGCGCGGCGCTGGTTTCTCTCCCCTGCGGTCAGCACCGGGGTGACCGCCAGTATCGTTCTGGTTGGCGTGGCCTACAGTCTGTTGTTGCGTCATCTGTGGCACCCGCACGGTTGGCAGTGGCTGGCCGATGAGCTTTTGCATGATGTCATGCCGGTGCTCTTCGTCCTGTACTGGTGGTGCTGTGTGGAGAAAGGCCGCCTGCACCTCAAGCACCTTGGCGTCTGGGTACTGTACCCATTAGGGTATTTTGGCTATGCACTGCTGCGCGGGGAGTCGCTGGGGGTGTACCCCTATCCGTTTATTGATGTGGCCAAGCTTGGCTTTGCCCAAGTGGTATTTAACGCGCTGGCGATACTGCTGGGCTTTGTTGTCATCGGCCTGATGCTGCTGGGTCTGGATCGCTGGCAGGGCGGGCGCCTGGCCAGAGCCAGGACGCAACCCTGATAGTGCCGGTTTACGCGTCGTCGTTAGGGTCGAGGCGCCAGTAGGCGGCGGCCTTGATCCGCTCTTCCTTGAGGCCTTTTTGCTCGATCAGCAGGCGTTTGGTGCTGCGCGTCAGTGCTTTTTCCAAGGCAACCCAGGCATACAACTGGCCTTGAGGCAGGGTCAGATCGTTCACCACCTGCAGCAGGTCCTGCTGATGCCGCTGCACCCAGATCACTTCAACCTGCGCCTGACTCGCCAGGGCCTGCTGCTCGTGTGCATCCTCAATCTCGATGACCGCCAGTACCTTACGCGTGGCCGGCAGTTCTTCCAGGCGTCTGGCAATGGCCGGGATCGCCGTTTCGTCACCGATCAGCAGGTAGCTGTCGAAGATGTCCGGTACCACCATTGAGCTGCGTGGCCCGGCAATATTGAGGATCTGTCCGACCTCGGCCTGCGCAGCCCAGGTTGAGGCGGGGCCGTCGCCATGCAGAACAAAGTCGATATCCAGTTCCCCGGCGGCCAGGTCGATACGGCGTGGGGTGTATTCGCGCATGGTTGGGCGCATGCCATCCTGGCTGAGTTCGTTGCTATCAAGCACCGCCTGCTCTTGTGGGGTACAGGCGAACAGCAACTTGATGTGGTCGTCGCTGCCGATGCTGGTAAACCCTTGCAGTTCTGGCCCTCCGAGGGTGATGCGGCGCATGCGCGGGGTCAGCTCCGTGACCCGCAGCACGTTCAGGCGGCGGCGTTTGATCTCGTGGTTGACGCGGTGAATTGCGGTGTTTTCGCTGACACTCATTCTGCGGTCTCCGTAGACGTCGCAGTGGGGCCTGCGACGATGGCTTTGGCGGTGTTGTTGAGCAGGGTGCGGACCCGTTCGATTTCTGCCGGACTCCAGCGGCCACTGTGCATCTGCAGGGCATGACGCAGGTTGTGCACCGCTTCATGGATTTCCTGTGGGCGGTCGTGCCCGCACAGCGAACGCTTGCTGACTTCGATGCGCATGCGCACACCGTCCAGGGCGATCGACTGTTCGGCCAGTGACTCAAGCCCGGCAGGGGTGACGCTGTAGCGTTTCTTGCTTCCGTGGACCTGACCGACGATCAACTCGCTTTCTTCCAGGAAGGTGAGCGTCGGATAAATCACGCCAGGGCTTGGGCTGTAGTTGCCGCCAAACAGGCTCTCGATTTGGCGGATCAGGTCATAGCCGTGGCAGGGCTGCTCGGCGAGCATCGACAGCAGCAGCAATTTCAGATCACCCGGGGCGAAGACCCGTGGGCCGCGGTCGCCACGTTCGCGGTTATGGCGGCGCTCGAGACCGTCATGGCGTTCGCTATGGTCGCGATGAGGATGATGTTCACGCATGAAGGGCTCCCTTTTGCGTTTAGATATGTCTTTAGATAGTACTCAAGATATATCTTTAGGCAAGCATGAGAGTGAGAGTATTTCTCATATTAGGCAGGAAAGGGACGAATGGTCTGGCTGAACAGTTGCTCTGGTTTTGTCTGGGGCCACTTCTTGACTGGCCCCTTGTAGCCGCTGCCGTAAGGCTGCGATCGGGCGTGAAACGGCCGCAAAACCAGGTCACAGACGATTCGTCTGGGTGAATGAAGTGGCCACGACTGCTTTGCAGTCGATCGCAGCCTCGTGCCTCGGCAGCGGCTACAGCAAGGAGTGCAGCCAAGCGACTGGATAAGTCATGAGCAGACTATTGCTTTGCCACCTGCGGCGGCGCCTTGCACAAGGTATGGCTGCCTGGTTGCAGATACGGCGTAAGGATCGGCGCCATGCCCTTGAGCACCTGCACCGGTAAGGCAGAGGTGAACTTGAAGGATTCGGCGGCGCGGCCGGGGACGAAGGCGGTGAGGGTGCCGAAGTGGTTGTCGCCGAGGAAGAACACAAACGTTGCCGTACGGTTGATCGCCTTCGAGCCAAGCAAGCGGCCACCGGCGCCCCAGCTTTCGAGACGGTTGTCGCCGGTACCGGTCTTGCCGCCCATAACCATTGGCGTGCCATCGTTGAGTTTGAAACTGCCCGATACCCGTCGTGCGGTACCGGCATCGACCACCTGCGACAGGGCGCCACGCAGGGCCCGGGCGACTTCCACCGAGAGCACCCGCTGACCCAGGTCGGGATCACCTGCCAGGCGTGTTTCATACGGTGTATCAGCCGCAAAGTGCAGGGTATCGATACGCAATACCGGCAAGCGAATGCCATCGTTCTGAATAATCCCGATCAGCTCGGCCAGTGCCGCCGGCCGGTCGCCGGAGCTGCCGATGGCGGTGGCCAGTGACGGCACCAGGTGATCAAAGGGATAGCCAACGCGTTTCCAGCGCCGATGGATGTCGAGGAACGCCTCAATCTCCACCAAGGTACGAATGCGGCTGTCACGAGCGCCCTTGTGGCGGCTCTTGAACAGCCAGCTGTAGACCTCCTGGCGCTCGAACTGGCTGGCTTGCGCTGCGTCCTGGAAGCTGGCGCTGGGGTTGTGGAGCAGGTAGCCCAGCAGCCACAGGTCCAGCGGGTGAACCTTGGCGACAAAGCCTTGATCGGGCAGGTCGAACTTGCCTGGGCCGTAGGCGTAGTACATATCGTCAAGTCGCTTGTCGGTCACCGTGTCTTGTTTACTCGGCGCGCGCTTTTTGTCCTGCAGTTCTTTTTTCAGGTGCGCGCGGACGAAGGCATTGAAGGTGGCCTGGTCGGCCTCCGGGAACAGATAGCGGTGTACGGCAGCCAAGCGGATCGGGGTGATGCGCAAGCCGTCGAGGAAGGTGTCCAGTCGCTGTTGTGAGGTTTTGCCACGGTACTTTTTCCAGAACCGGCGCAGGTAATCAGTGCCTTCTTTGTCGGCGAAACGCGCCAGGTATTCTTGACGCCGCGGCTCAGTGTCGTCCCGAAGCAATTTGATGCTGTTGCCCGGGGTCTGATAGGTGCTGTAGCGCACCAGATCACGCATCAAGCGTATGAACGGCAGGTTGATCGATTCGCGCAAGGCATCCTTGAGGGTGGGGATACGGCTGTTGTCTTCCTTGCGAAAGTTATTGAACACGTGCATGCCGCCACCGGTAAAGAAGGCTTCACCGGGACTGGCCGAATACTTGCGATCAAGGGCGGCATCGAGCATCGCCGTGAGGTTGCGGTCCTTGTTCTGGATCAGGTAGTCGATGGCCCAGCGAGTGATGAAGTCCAGCTCTGCAACCTCGACGTTCTTCAGGTCGGCGGCGGGGGTCGCGGCGTACTTGTCATGCAGCTCGGCGATGATTTCCAGGTAGCTGGTCAGCACTCGCAGCTTGGCGGTGGAGCCCAGTTCCAGCTTGCTGCCCTCGTTGATATCGAAGGGCTGGTCGGTGCTGTCGGTTTGCACCCGTACCCGCGAGCCGTTGGCAGTGCGCTCGAGCAAGGTGAAGCTGTAGCGCACTTGGGTAGTGCTGGTCGGGGTCAGCAAGCGCTCGCCAAACAGACCGAGCTTCTCGGCGATGGCCGGATCGGCGAGGTCTTTGAGGTATTGGCTGACCTGGCCCTGCAAGTCCGACTGCAAGGTGCTGGTGGCCGACAGGTCGAGGCGGTCAAGGTCGTAGAGCGGCCGGGCCAGGGCCAGAGACAGACGGCTGCGGGCGACACTGATGCCCTTGTTGGTGACAATTGGCTGAATGGTGGGTTGTGCTACCCAGTCGCGGTAGACCGCTTTGCTGGCCAGTGCTGCTTCGGCAAGTGGCCGGTCAACGATATTGCTGGCAGCCAGAACACGGATATGGCTGTCGGTGAGTTCAGCCAGTTCGTTGCGCCCTTTGGACAGAAAGTGCGACGGGCGGCGTTGGGCAATCATCAGTGACAGCACCTGACGCAGGGCCAGGCCACGCGCGGCCAGGCTTGCCGGATCGCTCTCAGTGGAGGCCAGCGCCTGGTTGACTTGGGCGAAGTCGGCGCCATACCAGACCCGCAGTCCCTCTGCCATGCCATGGACCTCACCATGCCCTGGCACTGCCGATAGCGGCACGCTGTTGAGGTAATCGCGGACGATGCGTTGGCGGGCTTCAAGGCTTTGTGCACCGCCTTGGTAAGCGCGGACGCTGGCGGAAATCATCTGGCGGATTTTTTCCGCACCAGAGACCGTAAGGCCGTCGGGCGAATGTCGGTATTTCTCCAGCTGGGTAGCCAGGGTGCTGCCGCCAGCGGATTGGCCGGGCAGGGCCAGGTACTTGGCGACCTGACTGTAAGCCGCCTTGGCAAAACGCGGCCAGTCCACCGCTGGGTTGGCGTAGGGATCGTTGGGGTCGAGCAGGTCGCGGTTCTCGATAAACAACAGACTGTTGACGATGACCGGTGGGATGGAGTCGAAGTCCGGGTACAGGTACTGCGGGTAGTGGTACTGGTACAGCACGTCACCCTTGCAGTCGGTAATCGACAGGCCTGTCTGGATCTTTTCTTTATAGGGCACGAAGAAACCGTGCTCGGTGTAGTCCATTAACGCGGGGGAGAAATGCACCTGTTCGCTGATCACGTAATCGCGTTTGAGCAGGCGTGGCAGGAATTCGCCCAGGGCACTGTAGCCCAGGCGCTTATCGAACGGACCCTCGCCGGGATAGAGGATGGCGTCGCTGGGGCCTGGTTGCAGCGAGTACGTCAAGGTCGAGGCGAATTGACTGAGTTCGCGTGATTGAAGGCGTGAAGTGTGCATCTCGTTAGCGATGGCCACGCCCAGCGCGATCAGGGCGAGCAGCAGCACCAGCCAGACCAGCCGCCACCACAGATGACGCTGGCGAGGGCTTTTCGGCGAAGGCGATTCTTCAAGGGATTCAGTGGGAGTTTCCTTACTCGTTGGTTCCGATTGCCACAGTGCGCCCATAGTGTTCAGCCCGGCTACGTATTTTCGTCTTGCTTGCCTGAAGCTTAGACGGTGAGCGAGTTTGGTGAAAAATTTGTAAGCCTTGTAAGGCTTCTCCTAAAAATGGGTAGGCCGTGCGCCTTTGGTGGAGGTTGTAATGCCCCGTTTTGGTGCTATGTTAGCCGCCCTGTTGGTTGTACTGGAGAAAACACGGGGAATGCCCCTCCGTGAATGGGTTTTTTGCCGAGAGTTCTCGCCAAATATCCTGCTCTTTATAGTGAAAAGCCCTACAGTGGCCTTTCTATACTGCTCGCCCCTTTCGCTTTGTCGGCAAATTGCGTGTCGGCAGACGGGACCGCTCACAAGGTGGCGCCCGGCAAGGCAGCGTATCCAGCCTATCGGCGGTACCAGGCCTGCACGAATGGTCATATCCAATAACAAAATGAGGTTGTATTTCTATGCCAGTCGGCAACCATCCTTCTCACGGTGAGACCGCCCAGGGCGGCCCGCTCAAGCGAGAACTCGGCGAGCGACATATTCGCCTGATGGCGCTGGGCGCCTGTATCGGTGTCGGCCTGTTCCTGGGTTCGGCCAAGGCCATTGAAATGGCCGGACCGGCAATCATGCTGTCCTACATCATCGGTGGTCTGGCGATCCTGGTGATCATGCGCGCCCTCGGTGAAATGGCCGTGCACAACCCGGTCGCAGGCTCCTTCAGCCGTTACGCTCAAGATTACCTTGGCCCGTTGGCGGGCTTTTTGACCGGCTGGAACTACTGGTTCCTGTGGTTGGTGACCTGCGTTGCGGAGATCACCGCGGTGGCCATCTATATGGGCATCTGGTTCCCCGATGTGCCGCGCTGGATCTGGGCCCTGGCGGCCTTGGGCAGCATGGGCGCGATCAACCTGATCGCGGTCAAGGCCTTCGGTGAATTCGAGTTCTGGTTTGCTCTGATCAAGATCGTCACCATTATTGCCATGGTGCTGGGTGGCATCGGCATCATCGCCTTTGGCTTCGGCAACGACGGCGTGGCGATGGGTATTTCCAATCTCTGGAGCAACGGCGGTTTCATGCCCAACGGCGTGACCGGTGTGTTGATGTCGCTGCAGATGGTGATGTTTGCCTACTTGGGCGTAGAAATGATCGGCCTGACCGCCGGTGAAGCGCGCAACCCGCAAAAAACCATTCCCCAGGCCATCGGCTCGGTGTTCTGGCGCATCCTGCTGTTCTATGTTGGCGCACTGTTCGTGATCCTCTCGATCTACCCTTGGAACGAGATCGGCAGCCAGGGCAGTCCGTTTGTGATGACCTTCGAGCGTCTGGGCATCAAGACTGCCGCCGGTATCATCAACTTCGTGGTGATCACGGCGGCGCTGTCGTCGTGCAACGGTGGCATCTTCAGCACCGGTCGCATGCTCTACAGCCTGGCGCAGAACGGTCAGGCCCCAGCGACTTTCGCCCGCACTTCGAGCAACGGCGTGCCGCGTAACGCCTTGCTGCTGTCCATCGCCGCCCTGCTGCTGGGCGTGCTGGCCAACTACCTGGTACCGGAGAAAGTCTTCGTCTGGGTAACCGCCATCGCTACCTTCGGAGCGATCTGGACCTGGGTGATGATCCTGTTGGCGCAATTGAAGTTCCGCGCCGGTCTGAGCGAGACCGAACGCGCGGCACTGAAATACCGCATGTGGCTGTGGCCGCTGAGCTCCTACCTGGCGCTGGCGTTCCTGATCCTGGTGGTCGGTCTGATGGCCTACTTCGAGGAAACCCGCGTGGCGCTGTACATTGGCCCAGCGTTCCTGGTGCTGCTGACTGTGTTGTACTACGTGTTCAAACTGTCGCCTAAGGCTGACAACGTTCAGCTGGCGCGTTCCGCGTCGTGATGTAATCCCATCGCGGGCATTGCCCGCGATGGGGTCCCACCGGCAGCATCACGCTGCCGGTACCTGTGCGGCTCAGGCCGCCACTTCGCTGTTAGGCTCGAAGCTGTCTGCCCGGGCCATCTGCCACATCCGTGAATAGAACTCACCACTGATCTCACCACCGAGCAGTTCACCGGGCTTGAGGAACACGTGCATCTGCGAAAACAGCTTGATCTCGGTGGCCGAGACGCGCCGCACCAGGTGCTTGGCTTCCAGTTGCGACGGGTGGTCGAGCCCGGCAGCAGCAAGCATTTCGGCCAGCGCCTTGAGCGTGCTGTGGTGGAAGTTGAATACCCGCTGGGCCTTGTCTGGTACCACCAGGGCGCGCTGGCGCAGTGCATCCTGGGTGGCGACGCCGGTCGGGCATTTGTTGGTGTGGCAGCTCTGTGACTGGATGCAACCGATGGCGAACATGAAGCCGCGTGCCGAGTTGGCCCAGTCGGCACCGATGGCCAGGACACTGGCGATGTCGAAGGCACTGACGATCTTGCCGCTGGCGCCGAGTTTGATCTTGTCGCGCAGGTTCAGCCCCACCAGGGTGTTATGCACGAACAGCAGGCCTTCACGCAGGGGCACGCCAATATGGTCGGTGAACTCCACTGGCGCAGCACCCGTGCCGCCTTCCTTGCCATCGACGACGATGAAGTCCGGCAGGATCCCGGTTTCCATCATGGCCTTGGCGATACCCATGAATTCCCAGGGATGGCCCAGGCAGAACTTAAAGCCCACCGGCTTGCCACCTGAGAGCTCACGCAATTGGGCAATGAACTGCATCATTTCGATCGGCGTGGAAAAGGCGCTGTGTCGTGAAGGCGAAATGCAGTCTTCACCCATCATCACCCCGCGGGTCTCGGCGATCTCGCGAGTGACCTTGTGTTTGGGCAGGATGCCGCCGTGGCCGGGTTTGGCGCCCTGGCTCATCTTGATCTCGATCATCCGCACCTGCGGGTTGCGGGCCTGTTCGGCGAAGCGTTCGGGGTCAAAACGCCCGTCGGCGGTGCGACAGCCAAAGTAACCGCTGCCCAGCTCCCAGGTCAGGTCGCCGCCGTGTTCGCGGTGATAAGGGCTGATGCTGCCTTCACCCGTGTCATGGGCAAAGTTACCCAGTTTGGCGCCCTGATTAAGTGCGCGAATGGCATTGGCACTGAGCGAGCCAAAGCTCATCGCCGAGATGTTGAAGATCGAGGCTGAATACGGCTGGGTGCACTGCGGGCCGCCGACGATCACCCGAAAGCTCGCCGGATCGCTCAACGGCGCTGGGCGCATGGAGTGGCCGATAAATTCGAAGCCCGATTGATAGACATCGATCAACGTGCCAAAGGGTTTGTCGGACGCCTCATTCTTGGCTCGGGCGTAAACCAGTGAGCGTTGCGCACGGGAGAAGGGCAAGGCATCACTGTCGGCTTCGAGCAGGTACTGGCGGATTTCCGGGCGAATACCTTCGACCAGGTAGCGAATGTTGCCGAGGATCGGGTAGTTGCGCCGTACGGCGTGACGGCTTTGCAGCAGGTCGAACAGTCCGATCAGACTGAGTACCGCGGTGGTCAGGGTGAATGGCCACAGCCATTCGTGTTGGACAAACGGCAGGCTCGCCAGGGTGAACAATACGCAGGCGGCAAAAAAGGCATAACGGCTGAGAAGTGACAGGCTCATACGGGTTCCTTGCGATGGCACGGTCAGGCTCAGGGCCTGGACAATCCCCGACCTTAGCCCGGTTGGGCGCGCCAACGCCACCCTGTAAACATGAAGCTTTGCCGTGGATCAGGCGGAGCGAAAATCATTCTCATGGCTAAAGCCCAGGGGCACGGATCAATCGATCGCGCAGTTCGCCCTGCTGTGCCGGCATTACGCCGGGTTCGTAGTGAAGGGCCCCGGCAAGCAGGCTGGCGACGGGCACGCCATCGCGGTAGAGCACGCGGTTGGTGCTCAGGGCCGGTACTTTATTGCCTGGTAACAGGGTGCCGACCAAGTTCAACGGATCGCTGGCGCTAATGGCGATCAGGTCGGCGTCCAAGGGACGCCGGCGCACTTCACGCATTAACGCCACCGCTTCCGGCAGGGCGAATTGTTCGCCAGCCAGGCCGCTGATAAAGCGCCCGCCACGGATTTCGCCACGGGCTTCCAGGCGGTGGTAGCAACGCAGCAGTTCGCGCCAGCTGGGCAAACAGTCGGCCTCGCGCTCCAGCAGTCGCCAGCAGATAACGCCATAACGGCGCAGCAAGATGCGGGCGATGTGTTCGAGGTGATCATCGCGGTTATCGGCTGTCGAGGTTTTGCGCAGCAGGGCCCAGCGTCCGGCGTCGTCCATGCCGCCGAACAGCGCACCGCGCCCACGGCGCGGGCTACGGCCCTGACGTTTACTGGCCGGGGTGATCAGTGCACGCAGGCCGGCGAAGCTGTCGGCGCTGACCAGGCCGGCCGCGACCAGCGCTTGCAACGCGTTTTCCAGCTCACTGGGTAGCAGGTGAGCGTCATGCACCAGTTCGTCGAAAAACAGCGCACCGTGCTCGCTCAGGGCGCTGTGAGCCCGTTGTGCGCGCAGACTCAGTTCGCTGCTATCCAAGGGGGGGCTCAGTGCCCGCCATAGGCCGAGGCGAGGACGCGGCACGATGACCAGCGGGGTGCTGCGCAGTGTAGTGGTGGCGGCACTGGGGGCCAGGCGGGTCCAGGCATATTTGCCGGCGCGGCAGGCTTCATCCAGCCAGCGCGGGCTGTAATCCTTGAGCCGGGTCGGTAGCAGGTCGCTTTCCCAGGCTGCCGCTGCTGCCGGAAAGCCTTCGAGCAGATCCAGGGCCGCGCTCAATGCCGGCTGGCCCTGCAATCGGGTAGCAGGCGATAGATGCTGCCAATCGAACAGAAAGCGCATGAAATCCTGCAGGCTGACCGGTTCGATCTCCCGACGCAGGCGCTTGATGGTGTAACGATGAATGCGTGCCAGCAGGTGACGTTCACACCATTGCAGTGTCGACTGAGCGCTGAGGAAGTATCCGCGCATGACATAGCCTTCAGCTTCCAGGCGAGCCAGTGCCTGTTCGGTATCAGCAGCGGGCAGTTGCAGTGGGGCGGCGATCTGCGCGGTGGTCAGGGGGCCGAAGCCACTCAGGCGTGCGCGCAACAGTTCAACCAACGCTGCGTCGGCATCCAGAGGCTGCTCAAAGCCTGGCAACGCCGGTAGGTCCGGGATTATCCGGGCCCGGTGAAACACGGCACGTAGCAACACTAGGCGCTCACGTGCCAGCCACAGGGACTGGCCTTCAGCCAATTGCAAACGGCAGGCACGGCCTTGGTGTTGCAGAGCCTCAAGCCAGTCCTGCCAGCGGCTGTTGGCTGAGGCTTCGGCCTGGCTGATACAGGCCAGGCTCATCAGCGCTTCGTGCATTTCATCGCTACAGGTTGGAAGTGGCCAAGCCTCTGCTTGCACTGCAGCAATGGCCTCGGGGTCAAGGGCCCCCAGGTCATCGCTGTTCTGAGTCTCGTTCCAGCGTCGATTGAGCACCGCCTGGGTACGCCGTTCTTCCAGCGGTGCATCGTCGAGAAAGGTATACGGGCGCGCATTGAGTATCGCCGAGGCCAGCGGTGAAGGGGCCGACAGGTCACGACTGATCAAACGAATCTGGCCTTGTTCGATGCGCCGCAGCAAGGCCAGCCAGCCCTCACAGTCCATCGCTTCGTGCAGGCAATCGTCGAGGGTTTGCTCGATCAGCGGGTGATCCGGGATCTGCCGTTCACCGACAAGGTTTTCCAGGCAGGCAATCTGGTCAGGGAAGACTGCGGCGATCAGGTCCTCGCTTTTCATCCGCTGGATCTGTGGGGCCACTTTGCGCCCGCCGACAAAGCGCGGCAGGGCCAGGGCGACACCGGCGTTCCAGCGCCAACGAACGCCGAACAGTGGTGCATCGAGCAGGGCCTGGATCAGGATGGACTCGGCGTTATTGCTCGACAGGTAGCGCCACACATCATCCAGGCTAAAGCTATGGCTGGCTGACAAGGACAGGACGATGGCATCTTCGCTGGCTGCCGCCTGCAGTTCAAAATTGAAGGTACGACAGAAGCGCTTGCGCAGTGCCAGGCCCCAGGCGCGGTTGATCCGGCTGCCAAAGGGCGAGTGGATGATCAATTGCGTGCCGCCGGACTCATCGAAGAAACGTTCCATGATCAGTGTCTGTTGCGAGGGCAGGGCGCCGAGGACCTGACGCGTACGGGCCAGGTAGTCGAGCAACTGTTCAGCACTGTCCATACCGAGGCCAATCTGCTCCCGCAACCAGGTGAGCGCGTCCTGCATCTGGCCGCGAGGCTCGCTCAAGCGCCGATCAACTTCGCCTTGCAGACGGGCGACTGCGAACGACAATTCATCGCTGCGCCCCGGTGCTTCGCCCAGCCAGAAGGGAATGCTCGGCGGCAAGCCCTTGGCATCCTCGACACGCACCTTGCCGCTTTCCACGCGCAGAATGCGATAAGAGGTATTGCCCAATTGGAAGATGTCGCCGGCGATGCTTTCCACGGCAAAGTCTTCGTTGACGCTGCCGATGTTCAAGCCCTGGGGTTCGAGCAGCACCGCATAGTCGGCGTTGTCGGGAATGGTGCCGCCGCTGGTTAGTGCGGTCAGCTGGCTGCCGCGGCGTCCGCGTAAGCTGCGGGTGACTGCATCGCGATGCACGTAGGCGCTGCGCACACCCTGACGGCCATTGAAGCCCTCGCTGAGCATGCGCAGCAGGGCCTGGTAGTGCGCCGGGTCCAGCTCGGCGTAGGGCATGGCCTGGCGCAGGCAATCGAACAGCGCCTGTTCCTGCCAGGGCTGGCAACTGACTTCGGCAACGATCTGCTGGGCCAGCACATCCAGCGGTGCGCGGGGTATCTGCAGCAGGTCCAGTTCGCCACGGCGCACACTGTCGAGCAGGGCCGCACATTCGATCAGGTCGTCCCGTGACAGCGCAAACAGACGACCTTTGGGCGTGCCCTCGACTTGGTGCCCGGCACGTCCGACTCGCTGTAGAAAGGCTGCGATCGAACCGGGTGAACCGATCTGGCAGACCAGATCGACTTCGCCGATATCAATCCCCAGTTCCAGGGCGGCGGTGGCCACCAGCACCTGCAACTCACCGCGCTTGAGACGCTGTTCGGCATCCAGGCGGTGTTCCTTGGCCAGACTGCCATGATGCGCGGCCACCGCCTGAGCGCCCAGGCGTTCGCTCAAGTGCCGAGTCAAACGCTCGGCCAGGCGCCGGGTGTTGACGAACATCAGAGTGGTGCGGTGTTCGCGGGCCAGCGCTGCCAGGCGGTCGTAGACCAAGTCCCAGACATCAGTAGCCATCACGGCGCCGAGCGGAACGGGCGGCACTTCCAGGGCCAGATCACGGTTGCGGGCATGGCCGATGTCGACGATCGCACAGTCACGGCCATGGCCTACCAGAAATTCGGCGACCCGTTGCACCGGTCGTTGCGTGGCTGACAGGCCAATTCGCCGCAGCGGTCGGCCACACAGAGCTTGCAGTCGCTCAAGGCTGAGCGTTAGGTGACTGCCGCGTTTGTTGCCGGCCAGGGCGTGAATTTCATCGACGATCACCGTGTGCACGTTGGCCAGGCCTTGGCGCCCGGAGTCGGAGCCGAGCAGCACATACAGTGATTCAGGGGTGGTCACCAGAATATGCGGCGCCTGGCGGCGCATGGCGTTGCGTTCCTTTTGCGGGGTATCGCCGCTGCGCACCGCGGTGCGGATGGCCAATGGCTCATGGCCTTGTTCTACCAGCGCTTCATTGATGCCTGCCAGCGGCGCTTGCAGGTTGATCTGGATGTCGTTGGACAGCGCCTTGAGGGGCGAGACATAGACCACCTGGGTCTGGTCGGGCAGGTGGCCGCTGGCCAGGCCTTGTTCGAACAGTTCGTCGAGGATTGCCAGGAACGCAGTGAGCGTTTTGCCTGAGCCTGTGGGCGCCGCCACCAGCAATGACTGACCGCGGCGAATCAACGGCCAGGCTTGCGCTTGAGCGGCGGTCACCGTCGGAAAGCGGTGCTGGAACCAGGCGCGCACGGCGGGATGGAAGGCAGCCAGTTCCGGGTGATTCTGGGCGGGCAGGTTCATCGCCTGTTTATGCGGCCAACAGGCGCGGGTTGCAAGGTGCGTTCGTCAGACCGCGTTGACGCCATCGCCAGCAGGACCGGCTCTCACAGATGACGTGCTTGCGGGGGATGCGATTGTGCCGCGCTCGACAACATGTGATCCTTGCGCGCTTTCTCCGTTGCGAGCCTTCCATGAGCAAAACCATCCGCATCGCCGCCGCTCTTCTGCTCGATCCCCAAGGCCGGACCTTGTTGGTGCGCAAGCGTGGCACCCAGGCTTTCATGCAGCCTGGCGGCAAGATCGAGGCTGACGAGCAGCCCGTCAATGCCCTGGCCCGTGAACTGTTCGAGGAACTGGGGCTGCAGATCGACCCGCAGGACGCCGAGTACCTTGGCCAGTTCAGCGCCTCGGCCGCCAACGAGCCGGGTTTCGAGGTCCAGGCCGAGTTGTTTCAGGTACACACCGCAATGCTTGTTGAGCCCGCTGCCGAGATCGAAGAAGTGGTCTGGGTTTCGGCCCGCAAGCAACTGACGCTCGAGTTGGCACCGCTGACGCGGGACTTGATTCTGCCCCTGTACCGGCGCTTAACTAGCCAACCTGCCTGACCCTCCATTTGCAAAGGAATGCCGATGATCCCCGCTCATGAATGGCTGCTGTTCACCGGCGCGGCGTTGTTGATGGTCCTCACCCCGGGGCCGAACATGATCTATCTGATCTCCCGTTCGATCTGCCAGGGACGCATGGCTGGAGTCACCTCGCTGGTTGGGGTGGTTGCCGGATTTCTGGTGCATATGACGGCCGCGGCGGTGGGCCTGACAGCCTTGTTCATGGCCGTTCCCCTGGGTTATGACCTGCTCAAGTGGGCGGGTGCTGCTTATCTGTTATGGATGGCCTGGCAAGCGGTAAAACCCGGCGCGCGCTCGCCGTTCGAGGCCCGTGAGCTGCCCCCGGACTCACCGGCCAAGCTGGTGATGATGGGCTTTTTGACCAGCGTGCTGAACCCGAAAGTGGCAATGTTCTACCTGTCGATCCTGCCGCAGTTCATCTCCCCCGAGCATGGCTCACTGCTGGCGCAGAGCCTGATGCTGGGACTGACCCAGATTACTGTGAGCTTTTCGGTCAACCTCTTGATTGCGCTGTTCGCCGCCGGGCTATCGGCCTGGTTCGTGCGCTACCCGCTGTGGCTGATGGTCCAGCGCTATGTGATGGGCTTTGTCCTTGCGGGCCTGGCGCTGCGCCTGGTACAAGAGCAGCGCAAGCTGGCCTGAGGCTCAACGCACCGCGCTGACCCCGTCAAGGGTGGAGAACGAGGTGTCCTTGGCAGTCAGGAGGAAATCACGCATGTACGGCGCATCGAGCATGTCAGTGCGCACAGCGGCATACAGGGTGGCAAACAAGCCTTTCTCACCCAGACGCTTACCCTTCACATAGCCACGCGAGCTGTACTCGTGCAGGGCCCAGTGCGGCATGCCGCAGACACCACGGCCGCTGGCCACCAGTTGCATCATCATGACCGTCAGCTCTGCGGTGCGTACCTGCGCGGGTTCAACGTCAGCAGGCTCGAGAAAACGGGTGAAGATATCCAGGCGATCGCGCTCCACCGGGTAGGTGATCAGCGTTTCGCTGGCGAGATCGTCGGCGACGATGTAGGGCTTGTTCGCCAACGGGTGCTGGTTGGCCACCGCGAGCATGGCTTCGTAGGTGAACAGCGGTACATAGGTCAGGCCGGCCAGGTCCAGCGGGTCGGAGGTCACCACCAGGTCGAGGTCACCGCGGGCCAGCGCGGGCAATGGTGCAAAGGCAAAACCTGAGGCCAGGTCGAGCTCGACCTCTGGCCAGGCGTCGCGGAACTGGTCGATGGTCGGCATCAGCCACTGGAAGCAGCTGTGGCATTCGATGGCCATGTGCAGGCGCCCGGCGGTGCCTCCGGCGAGGCGGGCAATGTCACGCTCCGCACCCCGCAGCAGTGGCAGGGTGGCATCGGCCAGTTGCAGCAGGCGCAGGCCCGCGCTGGTGAAACGGATTGGCTTGGTCTTGCGCATGAACAACTGCATGCCCAAGCGCTCTTCCAGCTCTTTGAACTGATGGGACAGGGCCGACTGGGTCAGGTGCAGACGTTCTGCGGCTTCTACCAGGCTGTCGGCTTCGCGTAGGGCGTGCAGGGTTTTGAGATGGCGAATTTCCAGCACGACGGTGCTCCATGAACAGAATTTGAGATTAGCGCGAATTTATTGAGTTTGTCTCATGTTGTTCTGTCTGTCGACAAGAGCGCCTTCTTTTATAAAAAGCGGGAAATGCAGGCAACTGTCTTAACTGGCCGGTGGTCGGGGAACTGCCTCACGATAATCCATGGCGCTGACCGTTGAGCGAGTGTCATCAAACGGTCACGGTTTTGTGGCAGCGCGCCCGCATGAAAGTCATCAGACTCTCGCTCTACTGGGGATTTGCATTCTGGTGTTTCTGTCATGCGGGCTTTTTGCTTTTTTCTGGCGCTGATCTGCGCCGCCTTACCTTCTTTTGCAGCGGGACGTTGCGATGCCAACGTGCCGACCGAACACGTTGAGCTGGCACAGTTGAACCTTGCTTATCAAAGCATCGGTCGCGACGCAGACCCTGCGCTGTTGTTGGTCATGGGCCTGGGTGGTCAGTTAATCCACTGGCCTGATGAGGTGGTGGTTGCCTTGTGCCAACAAGGCTTTCGAGTGATCCGCTACGACAACCGCGACGTAGGCCTGAGCACCTGGAGTCAGGCTCCGGCCACTGCCAACCTGACGTATCAGGTCGTGCGTTTCAAGCTTGGGCTCTCGGTAGAGGCGCCTTATAGCCTCAATGACATGGCTGAAGATGGCTTGGGGTTGATGGACGCCCTGCAGATCGAACGCTTCCACGTGCTCGGCGTGAGCATGGGCGGGATGATTGCTCAGCATATGGCGGCACTTGCTCCGCAGCGAGTCGAAAGTCTGACGTTAATCATGTCCAGTTCCGGTGCTCAAGGCTTGCCGACGCCCAGCCCGGCCTTGCTGCAGTTGCTGGCCAGGCGCGAGGCGCCAAACCGTGAAGTGGCCATCGAGCAGCAGGCCGACTTGTTGGCCGCGTTAGGCAGCCCGCAGGTCAAGGAGGATCGTCAGGCATTGCTGCAACAAGCGGCGCAATCCTATGACCGGGCCTTTAATCCAGAGGGGGCTGAGCGTCAGATCATGGCGATTCTTGCCGAACCGAGCCGGGTTGCATTGCTCAATCGCCTGCAGGTGCCGACGCTGGTGGTGCATGGCACCGCCGATCCGCTGTTGCCGGTGATGCATGGTGTACACCTGGCGGCGCACATCCAGGGCAGTCAGTTGAAACTGATTCCGGGCTTGGCTCATCGATTCCAGGAACAGTACAAGGGGGCGTTGCTGGGGGCGGTGTTGCCTTATTTGAAGACGCAGCGGCTGACGGATACCCACCTGGCGGTGTATTGATCGCGGGGCTGCACTGCGCTTAGTGCAGCCTCACCCAGATACTGACCAACACCGTCGCCGCCACCAGCCACGCCACTGCCGCCAGCGCCAACGACAGCTCCAGGCGCATGCGGTCGACCAGCACATACAGGGCTGCCAGGTAGACGAAGTAGGGAATGATCGACCACATGCCAAACAGGATCGTGGTCTTCAAGTCCTCAAGCGAGCGGCCCTTGCCGACGATATAGTGGGCAATCAAGGCAAAGGTCGGAAACAGCGGGACCAGCCCGGCGATGTAATAATTGCGGGTTTTCGCCAGGGCGGCAAGGATCACTACCACCGCTGCGCCCAGGCAGGCTTTGAGTATCAGGTCCACGTGTTTTCTCGCGGTAGAGGTCGGTCAACCCAAGCCATATTTTTTCACTTTGTCGAACAGGGTGGTCTTGGCCATGCCCAGCTCCTGGCTGGCCTGGCTGAGGTTGCCGCCGGTGCGTTGCAGGGCATCGCTGAGCAGGTTGCGCTCAAAGGCCTCGACCGCTTCAGCAAAGCCCAGGCCCTGGTTGCCGCTGGCGCCGGCTTTCTTGAACGCGGGTAAGCCCAACGCGTAGCGTTCGGCCACGTTGCGCAGTTCACGCACGTTACCCGGCCAGTCGTGGGCCATCAACCGCGACAGAGTCTGGCTGTCCAGTTGCGGAATTTCCCGATCGAAGCGCAATGACGACAACTGCAGGAAATGCTCGAACAGTTGCAGGATATCTTCACGACGTTCGCGCAGCGGCGGCAGTTCCAAGGTGACTACGTTGAGACGGTAGTACAGGTCACTGCGAAACTGCCCGCTCTGGCCGAGGGCGTCGAGGTCGGACTTGGTCGCGGCGATCACCCGACAATCCACCGCAATGCTCTGGTTCGAACCCAGGCGCTCGAGGGTGCGCTCCTGCAGTACACGCAACAGTTTGATCTGCAGGTTGATCGGCATGCTTTCGACTTCGTCGAGAAACAGTGTGCCGCCATTGGCATGCTCGATCTTACCGATGCGGCGCTTGCCTGCGCCGGTAAACGCATTGGCCTCGTGGCCGAAAATTTCGCTTTCGAACAGGTTCTCGGGCAGGCCACCGCAGTTCAGGGCGACGAAGGGTTGTGCCTGGCGACGGCTGAAATCGTGCAGGCAGCGCGCAACCAGCTCTTTGCCGGTACCGGTTTCGCCTTCGATCAGGACGTTGGCCGAGGTGTCGGCAACGTTGGCGATCAGTTCGCGCAGGTTCTGCATGGCCGGCGAGCGGCCGATGATCCGGCCTTCCAAGGTGCTCTGTTCGGCCAGTTGCCGCCGCAGGGCGAAGACTTCCCGCGACAGCCCGCGTTGTTCCAGGGCTCGGCGCACCACTTCGACCAGGCGTTCCGGGGCGAAGGGCTTTTCCATGAAATCGTAGGCGCCATTGCGCATGGCGCCGACGGCCATGTCGATATCGCCATGGCCGGTGATCAACACCACGGGCAGGCTGCTGTCGCGGGCCTTGAGCCGGCTCAGCAGCTCCAAGCCATCAATGCCGGGCAGACGGATGTCGCTGACAACGATGCCGGCGAAATCATCGCCGATGCGCTGCAGGGCTTCTTCGGCGCTGCCGACTCCCTCACAGGCAATATCTTCCAGCGCCAGGGCCTGCTGGCAGCCGAGCAGCACATGCGGGTCGTCTTCGACGATCAGGACGGTAAGGGGCGCTTGGTTCATAGGGACTCGGCAGATTCTGTAGGGGCATTGACCAGGGGCAGGGTGAGGACGAACGCCGTGCCACCACTGGCAGGGTGTTCGACACTCAAGTTGCCCTTGGCTGCGGCGGCGAGGCTGGCGGACAGGGTCAGGCCCAGGCCCAGGCCGTGCTCTCCCGGCTTGGTGGTGAAAAACGGTTCGAACAAATGCTTACGCGCTTCGTCATCGATGCCGTGACCATTGTCGCGCACTCGCAGGCGATACTTGTCACCTTGCAGTTCGCCTTCGAGCCAGAGCTCGGGCAGTGGCTGCGCGGCCATGGCGTCGAGGGCGTTGCCGATCAGGTTGACCAGGATCTGTTCCAGGCGGGTCTGATCGATGGCCAGTTGTTGGTCGTCGAACTGGCTGTTGAGCTTCAGGTGGCAGCCAGCGATACGGCTACCCAGCACCTGCAGGCTGGCTTCCACGGCTTTGGCCAGCGAAGCCTGGCCACCGTCGTCACCACGGCGGGCGAAGGAGCGCAGGCTGGCGGTGATCCGGCCCATGCGGTCGATCAGGTCGTTCATGGTACGCAGGTTGGTACTGGCGGTTTCCAGGGCACCGCGTTCGAGAAAGCGTACGGTATTGCCCGACAGCGTACGCAGCGCCGCCAGCGGCTGGTTCAGTTCATGGGCGATGCTGGTAGACATCTGGCCAATGGCGGCGAGTTTGCCGGCCTGGACCAGTTCGTCCTGGGCGTGGCGCAAGGTCTGCTCGGCATGTCGCCGCTCGCGAATCTGGCCTTTGAGGCGTTCGTTACTGGCACGCAGATCGGCCGTGCGCTCGGTGATCTTGCGCTCCAGCTGGCTGTTGGCTTCTTCCAGTGCCTCACGGGCAGCCAGGCGGGTGGCAATCACCTTGCGTCGTTCGTTCCAGGCAATCAGTACGATGGTCAGCAGGGCGAAGGCGACGGCCACCAGCATGCCCTGGATGATCGACTCACGGCGCAAGTCCTGCAGGGGCGTGAGCAGGGTGAAATGCCATGGTGTGTCGCTCAGGCGCCGGGTCTGGGCCAGGTAGGCGACTTCGCGGCGACCATCACCGAGTTCGGCATTGGCCGGGAAGCTGAGTTTCTCGACACCGTCGGCAAGCGTTTCCCGTGACAAGGGCTGCAGCTCATTGAGCGGCCACCAGTAGTACTGCAGGCTACGGGCCAATTGTTCCTTGATGTCCGGAGTCAGCGGACGCACCGACTTGAGCCGGCGGGCCGGATCGCTGGAGAGGATGATGATGCCGTTTTCGTCGCTGACAAAGGCTTCCAGGCGGGCCCGTTGCCAGCGCTCTTCCATGTTTTCCAGGCGCACCTTGATCACTGCTACGCCGATGATCTTGCCGTGTTCTTCCAGGCCATGGGCCAGGTAGTAGCCAGGCTCACCGGTGGTGCTGCCGATGCCATAGAAGCGTCCAGGCTGGCCGCGTACGGCATGCTGGAAATAAGCACGGAACGACAGGTCTTCGCCAAGGAAACTGTCGACATCGCGCCAGTTGCTGGTGGCTTGTACCCGGCCAGTGGTATCGAGAACGAAGATCGCCCGGCTACGGCTGCGCCGGTTCAGGCCTTCGAGGTATTCGTTGACCGTTTGGCGGTGTTCGCCATCGGGCTCGGTCAGCAGGCTGGAAACGCTGTTTTCCAGTTCCAGCAGGCTGGGCAGATAGGTGTACTTGCTGATTTCACTTTCGACGCCGCGCGCGTGCAGCTCAAGCTGGCGCTCGCCGGATTCGCTCAAGGTGCGGATGCCGTTGTGCTCGCTGATCATAAAGCCAGCCACACCCAAGCCGATCATCAGCAGGATGATCAAGGGTGGCATCAGCAGTTGGCGTATCAGACGGGGTTTCACGGCAAGGGCAGGCTTGGCTGGGCGAAAGAGCGTGGGGTCGCATTTCATCACAGTGGCCTTGGTACGACCAGCACCCACTGGCTGACGAACGCCAGACAGAGGGTGCTGGTCATCACCTCAGTGTTGCAGAATTTTGCTGAGGAAGTGCTGGGTGCGCTCATCACGGGCACTCTGGTCACCGAAGAATTCTTCTTTGGTGCAGTCTTCGATGATGTTGCCCTTGTCCATGAAGATCACCCGGTTGGCGACCTTGCGGGCAAAGCCCATTTCATGGGTCACGCACATCATGGTCATGCCTTCGTGGGCCAGTTGAACCATTACATCCAGTACTTCACTGACCATTTCCGGGTCCAGCGCCGAGGTCGGTTCGTCAAACAGCATGACGATCGGGTCCATGGCCAGGGCGCGGGCAATCGCCACACGTTGTTGCTGACCACCGGAGAGCTGGCCAGGGTGCTTTTTCGCCTGGTTGCTAAGACCGACGCGCTCAAGCAGCGCCAGCCCCTTCTTGGTCGCTTCCGCTTCGCTGCGACCGAGTACCTTGCGCTGGGCAATGGTCAGGTTCTCGGTGATGGTCAGGTGCGGGAACAGCTCGAAGTGCTGGAACACCATACCGACCTTTGACCGCAGCTTGGGCAGGTTGGTCTTGGGATCGGCGATCGAGGTGCCGTCGACAATGATGTCACCCTTCTGGAAGGGTTCCAGGGCGTTGACGCATTTGATCAGGGTCGACTTGCCCGAACCGGACGGGCCGCAAACCACCACCACTTCGCCTTTCTTGACCTCGGTGTTGCAGTCGGTCAGAACCTGGAAGTCGCCGTACCACTTGTTGACGTTTTTGATGGAAATCATACGGTTATCCTTTTCTGCAGACGCTTGACCAGGAAGGAAGCGGAGAAGCTGATGACAAAGTAGACAACGCCGGCGAAGACCAGGAACTCGTTGGAGCGCCCGATGATGTCGCCACTGGCACGTGCCGAGTTGAGGAAGTCGACCAGGCCGACGGTGTAGACCAGCGAGGTGTCCTGGAACAGGATGATGCTTTGCTGCAGCAGCAGCGGGGTCATTTTGCGAAACGCCTGGGGCAGGATGATCAGACGCATGGTCTGGCTGTAGCTCATGCCCAGGGCTTGTGCCGCACCCATCTGGCCCTTGGAGATCGACTGCACACCGGCGCGGACGATTTCACAGAAGTACGCCGCCTCGAACATCATGAACGCCACGACGCAGGAGGTGAAGGCACCGATCGGCGTGTCTTCGCCGGTAATCCAGCGCAGCACGAAAGGTACCGCCAGGTAGAACCAGGTGATCACCAGCAGCAATGGGATGGAACGGAAGTAGTTGACGTAGACGCCGGCGATGTTCGCCAGCAGCTTGTTCGACGACAGTCGCATCAAGGCCAGGATAGTGCCGAGCACGATGCCGCCGACCACGCCCATGACCATCAGCTGTAAGGTCATGACCATGCCGTTCCACAGGCCCGGCAGGGCAGGAATGATTCCACTGAAGTCCATTATTTACCCCCCACGGAGATCAGGCCGGGCACCGCGACTTTCTTCTCGATCATGCGCATCAGCAGCATCAGCCCCATGTTAAGGGTGAAGTAGATCAGGGTCGCCAGGGTGAACGCTTCAAACAGGTTGGCCGAGAACTCGGCGGTCTGTTTGGTTTGTGCCAGCAGCTCCATCAGGCCGATCAGCGAGGCCACCGAGGAGTTCTTGAATACGTTCAGAAACTCTGAGGTAAGCGGCGGAATGATGATTCGGTACGCTTGCGGCAGCAGCACGTTCCAGTAGATCTGCGGCAGGCTGAAGCCCATGGCGCGGGCGGCGGCTTCCTGACCACGCGGCAGCGCCTGGATACCGGTGCGCACTTGCTCACAGACACGTGCAGCAGTGAACAGGCCCAGGCAGATGACCACGCTGATCAGTGCCGAGGTAGTGGGGTTGAGGTCCTGTTTGAACCATTCCTGCAGGCCTTCAGGCAGCAGGTCGGGCACCAGGAAGTACCAGATGAACAGCTGCACCAGCAGCGGTACGTTACGAAACAGTTCCACGTAGCACGTGGCAATACCCGATACCAGACGGTTCGGGACAGTACGCATAACGCCGAGGACCGAACCCAGCAGCAATGCGATGATCCAGGCGGCAATGGCAATGGCGATGGTCCAGCCTAGACCGGTGATGTACCAGTCCAGATAGGTTTCGCTACCCACGCCGGTGGACTTGAAGAATACGCCCCAGTCCCAGTTGTAATTCATCGGGATCTCCCCTCAGATCAGTTGTTTCACGGGCACCTTCGAGCATCCGAGGGCGCAGGGCACCCTCGGATGAAAGGTTAGACACTAACTAGCTGGGGATCAGGACTTCTTTTCGTCTGCAGCTTTGTCGGTAGGATTGGCGATCAGCGCCTTGAGCTCGTCGCTCATCGGGAATTGCAGGTTCAGGCCCTTTGGCGGGACCGGCTGGTTGAACCACTTGTCGTAGATCTTGTTGATCTCGCCCGATTTGTAGAGGCCGACGATGGCCTTGTCGACTGCAGCCTTGAACGGTGCGTCATCCTTGCGGACCATGCAGCCGTAGATTTCGTAGGACTGTGGGGTGCCGACGATGGCCCAGCCTTTCGGGTTCTTGGCCTTGGCCATTTCACCGGCGAGCAGCGCGTCGTCCATCATGAAGGCCACGGCGCGGCCGGATTCAAGCATCTGGAACGACTCGCCATGGTCTTTGGC
>Ga0247821_10000414_pt1 | contig 23714 bp, 20 predicted proteins | sample 13C_Glycerol_Day_FD_192481 | JGI IMG/M metagenome (GOLD analysis project Ga0247821, IMG submission 192481) | Soil microbial communities from agricultural site in Penn Yan, New York, United States - 13C_Glycerol_Day14 | ecosystem: Environmental > Terrestrial > Soil > Agricultural land | place... | reverse complement strand
TGCAATCGCACCATGGCACATCGCCCCTGATAGAGCACTATCGTCCCAATGAGCTGACATGCAGATAACCGGCAAGCGGCTTTGCAGCCGGCACAGCTCTTTCTGCACATCCGCACCCGACAGGCCTTTCATTTTGAGGTCGAGCAAGGCACAACCGGCCTTCAAAGCAGGTGGCGAGGCAAGGAAGTCCTCCCCTGACGCGAATGCCAGGGTATCAAATCCTGCTGAGCGCAATAGGTTCGAGAGGCTCTTTCGCACAGATGAATCGTCATCGACAATGCATATGACGATTGCATCCGACGGATCAGGACTGAGTGCTTTGCACTCAGGATATCTATTCATGCAGTTCCTGATCCTAAGGTCGAAGCAGAGCAGATCTTTATGATGGATCGCAATCTTGTGACCAGCAGCGGTATCACCGCTGAAATCGACATGGCGCTAGCGATCGTTGCAGAGGATCACGGCAAAGAATTAGCCCTGGAAGTGGCGAAGGTGCTGCTGGTCGTTGGCCACTCAAAACCATCGCCTCGCGATGCGGTTTTGCAGTGCTCGCTACATGCGCAAGGTGTTCTGCGAGCGTATCGGAGTGACCCCAAGCCAGTATCGACTGCAGTTTGGATCACAATGAAAAGAACCCGCAGTGTGCGGGTTCCTTTCATTAAAGGGCTCAGCCCAGGGTTCGCTGTGGCGCCTTGTGCACCATGGTGTAGGCGTAATCAACGCCCATGCCGTAGGCACCGCTGTGTTCCACGACCAGGTCCATGACCGCCTGGTAGGTGTCCTTGTGTGCCCAGTCACGCTGGTACTCCAGCAGAACCTGCTGCCAGGTCACCGGAATCGCACCGGCCTGAATCATGCGCTGCACCGACATGTCGTGTGCTTCCTGAGTGGTGCCACCCGAGGCGTCGGTGACGATGTACACCTCGTAGCCGGCTTCCATGGCTTCCAGAGCCGGGAAGGTCAGGCAGACCTCGGTCCACAGCGCGGCCATGACCAGCTTCTTGCGGCCGGTGGCCTTCACGGCTTCAACCAGCTTGGCGTCTTCCCAGCTGTTCATCGAGGTGCGCTCGATCGGCTTGGCGCCCGGGTTCACTGCCAGCAGTTCGGGCCAGATGTAGCCGCTGAAGCTTTCGGTTTCGACCGAGGTGTAGATGGTCGGCACGTTGAAGATCCTGGCGGCCTTGGCCAGGCCAACGGTGTTGTTCTTCAGGGTCTGACGGTCGATCGACTGGACACCGAAAGCCATCTGCGGCTGGTGGTCGATCAGGATCAGAGCGGAGTTGGTTGGGTTCAGCAGTTCGCGTTTGGACATGGTCGTGATCTCTTCAGAATGGTTGAAAGCCATGGGTTTTAAATGGGTCACCGCGCTATGCCGGTGGCGTTGTCTGCGGTATGGGTGCCATTCTGTTTCGACCTAACCAAGTGCACAATTACAGCAATTTCGATTTCTCTGTTTCCAAAATGGAACCAGTGATTCGCTAGGCAAACATAGGTGCCAGAACACCTGGAGTCTGCGCGCCGAAGACAACAGTGCCGTTAATGCGAAAGGAAGGAATCACACGCCCGGCCCAACCTGCGACTGAGGTTTCGGTTTCCTGAAGCTCTCTACTAAACAAGTCACTAAGCAGGAAGGACTTAATGTCGCTAAAAGCCACTGCCTCCTGGCTCAGTAGCTTTTCCAGAACGGCATCATCACCGATGTTCTCACCGTAGCAATACAGAGCCTCGTACACTCGTTGCACGAATGCCTCGGCAGATCTCTCATTTCGCTGCAGCCACAGCACAGCAGCAAGGGCGGGACGGGTATCAGGAACGCTGCGGATTTGGCTAAAAGCAGGCTCCATGCCCAGCTTTTGCATCTCGGTCGTCACGAGAGACTGATGAATCAGAGCTTGTGTGCCGAAGCGGCGCTCCAAGAATTCAGCGTATGACATCCCTGCTGCTATCCGGCTCAGCGAAGACCGACACGGTTGGAACGTAACGTCGAAAGCCTTTCCGGCCTGATTCATCGCCATTGCAAGCCGACGCACCCCAATCCAACCCCAGGGATCGAGAAAGTCAAACGCTAATATTGGTGAAGTATTCATGCTCGATACCCTGAAGGATTTATTCACCTTAAGGGTAAGGAGTTACTCAAGACAGCAGAAGTCCCGCGTCACGCAATAGAGCATTGCGTAAGCTGCTATGCAATATTCAGTAACTCTTTCATGAATTGCGCGAAGACCCGAATGCGGGTGGACTCGCGATTTATAGGCAGGTAAATAATATTGATAGAGGAATTCACGGACGTAGGATTCACCTCATACTCAGGCATCAAGCGGGTGAGCCGTCCATGCTGCACATCCTCTGCAACCAACCAATCAGCTAACAGCGCCACGCCCTGCCCAGCGACTGCCGCATGCCTGAGGATGTCGGCATTATTGCTTTGCATTCGGCCTTGTACCGCCACGGATACCGTCTCGTCTTCGACTTCAAAATGCCAGTCCCTCATGGGGCCTCCGTAATCGAAGCGCATGCACGAGTGATCCAATAAATCACCAGGTTGCGTTGGGGCGCCATGCTGTTCCAAGTAGGCAGGGCTAGCCACTAACCAACGCTGAAAATGACCAACCGTAGTGCAGATCACCTCTTCGCTGGAAACGGTTGAGCCGAGTCGGACCGTTAAATCTATCCGATCCTTGTACAGATCGACCATTTCATCGCTAAGGTTCAGGCTCACTTCCAGTTCAGGATGGGCAGCAAGAAACCGCCCAAGGTGCGGCGAAATCAGGCGCCGACCAAATTCCACTGGAACGCTAATCCGCAGCTTGCCTTTCGCTTCACTTCCCCTGTCGGTAACCATGCTATCTGCTGCAGCGAGAGCGTCGAGGATGGTGATGGCGTGATCGAAATAGGCCTGGCCGAGATCGGTCGGGCTGTTCTGGCGTGTGCTACGTGTAATGAGTGTAGTGCCAAGATCCGCCTCCAGAGCAGCGACCTGCCGTGCTACAGACGATGTTGCCACGCCTAGCTTTCGCGCTGCTGCAGAGTATCCTCCACAACGCACGGTCTCTACGAACATGCTCAACGCGAGAAACTTATCCATGTATTCGACTCAGCTGATGATCCATGAGGGGAAGCCATTGTCGCCACCGGTCAACGGGGCAGGCAATCTGGATCATAGCCACTTGCCTGGCTTCGAGATATGACAGGCGTGCTGTCGCAGGAGCACCTAAATTCAAGAATCGTGTTGCAGATGCCATTAGCATTGTTGAGGCAACTTAAGGCTTTTTGTTGCACTTGGAGGACAGAGGTGTGATCTCTCTTCGCTATGCTTTGTCGACCCTCCCACGGTTTCGAATCGATAGTGATGAATCCTGGGCTCCAAGCCTGACTGGGCAGATTCTTCCCCAATTTAAGGTCCGCCTGGTCAATCCGATACGTCCTCCCTTTGGGCCGCGACACCTAGTGCATTGATGCTTCAGGTGATCGCGGTTTTTTTTGCAGCTATGTGTTCAGATCAACGCTTACCGACGTGCTTCGCGAAGAAAATCACCAGTGCCAAGGTGGGGATCGCTGCGGCAGCGTAAGCGGTAATCGCCCAGCCAAAGCTCTCGTAGAGTGGGCTCGCGACCATCGAACCTAACGCACCACCGACAAAGATGCTGGTCATGAACACTGCGTTCAGCCGTGCACGGCTGTTGGGGTCCAGGGCGTAGACTTCACGCTGGCCAAGGACCATGTTCATTTGCACGGCGAAATCCAGAGCGATCGCCGCAGCGACCAAGCCTAGGTAACCCAGCCCAGGGATCCCGGCGATGAGCAACGCAGCCGGTGCCATAACCAAGGCTACCAGTGTACTCACGTGACCATGACCTGCATCAGCCAGACGGCCTGCGATCGGGGCTGCAATGGCGCCCACGGCACCCACAAGAGCGAAGAGCGCTACACCGTTCTGGGTAAAGCCGTAGTGACGGATCAACTCGATCGGTACGACAGTCCAGAAGAAGCTGAAGCTTGCAAACAGTAACCCCTGATACAGAGAACGCTCACGAAGCACAGCATATTGCTTAGCCAGGCCGAAGACGGAACCAATCAAGCGGGCGTAGGTAGTGTGATGATTCGGAACGCGCTTAGGCAGTAGTGCCGCTACCAGGGCCGCGATAACGACCATCAGCACGGCGGCACTGAAGAACACGCCCCTCCAGCCCACATACTCCGACACCAGGCTTGAAACAGGGCGAGCCAGCAGGATTCCGAGCAACAGACCACTCATGATGTTGCCCACCACGCGGCCTCGACTGCTCTCAGGCGCCATGTGGGCGGCCAGCGGCACCAGGATCTGCACAGCGACAGAAGTAAGCCCGATCATCAGAGAGGCAATCAGGAACAGCGACGGCGAATCAGCGAAACCTGCTGCTGCGAGGAATGCGCCTACCACCAGGGTGAAGCCGATCACCAGACGCTTGTTTTCCATCAGGTCGGCCAGTGGAACCAAGAACAGCAGTCCAGCGGCATAGCCGAACTGGGTCAGCGAAACGATCAGGCTGGCATGTTCAGGCGAAAGGCCAATGCTTGGGGCAATAAGCTCAACGATGGGCTGTGCGTAGTAGAGGTTGGCGACTACGGCGCCACAGCAAAACGCGAGAAAGATGACCAACGCTTTAGATAGTGTCGGGACTGTATCGGCATGCACCGACGGTGAAGCAATTACATCAGGGCTGCTCGCTGACATGGCGACATCTCCGAATGGGTTGAGAAAGTTCAGGAGCAAGCCTATGCGTGAGGGACAGTCATGAGAATACGAACTTCCAGCAACGAAGTTATGCAAGTTGCGCAAAACTGGCAGCGTTGCGTGATGAGCAAAGCTTCGTTGCGTGAGGTACCTATACCCCTGTAAGTCGTGCTCCTTTAGGCTCACGCCTTCAACTAATCGGCACTCAATAAGCCGAGGTTGAAGATGAGGAGATCTTCGATGAGTTCGGCTCGATTGGCGTCCGCCATCTCAAGCCCCTGTAGCTTAGGGCGTCAGTCGGCGCTCTTAGCCAAGAGCGAGGTGGGTATTGATGTCACGTAAAAAGCTTTGGGTATCTGCAGCTGTTGCGCTCGGCGCAGGAGGACTTGCTGTAGCGTTCGGGCTGATGTGGCGACCTGCGATCGACCCGATCGATAAGCCTGTGGAATTCGATACGGCCCAAATCGCTCGAGGCGCCGACGTGGTGACAGCCGGCGATTGTGCTGTGTGTCATACGCGCCCGGGTGGCAAGTACCTCGCAGGTGGCCTGCCACTGGTGACGCCGTTCGGCACGCTCTACAGCACCAACATCACCCCGGACGCCACGACCGGCATTGGCCAGTGGCCGTTCGAAGCATTTGTACGTGCCATGCGCGAGGGCATCTCCAGAGACGGTCATTTTCTCTACCCGGCCTTCCCGTACAAGCACTACCGCCTGCTCAGCGACGACGACCTGGCCGATGCCTATGCGTATCTGATGAGTGGCCCGCCTGTATACGAGCCGGCGACACCCAATCGCATGAAGTTCCCCATGAACATTCGCCCGCTGATCGCGGGCTGGAACTTGATGTTCCTGCACACGGCGCCGTTCGAGCCGGCAGCGCAGCAATCGCAACAGTGGAACCGTGGACGGTACCTGGTCGAAGGCGCAGGCCACTGCGGGGGTTGCCATACACCCCTGAACTTCCTCGGCGCTGAAAAAGACACCAAAGCACTTTCCGGTGGCGTGGTCGATGGGTGGGAAGCACCCTCCTTGCTGGGTCTGGCGAGTCGCGAGAAGCCTTGGTCGCAAACACAACTGGTGGAGTACCTGCAGGCCAAGGTTGTAGACAACCATGGCACGCCGGCCGGTCCAATGCGCCCGGTCAGTCAGGAGCTCGCCCGCCTGCCACAGACCGATGTCGATGCCATCGCGGAATACTTGCTGAGCCTGCCCGCGAGCGATGCCAAGCCGAGCCCTATCGGCGCCAGCACCGCGCTAACCGCTGAGTCGGCCCGTCTGGGCCATGATCTGTTCCAAGGCGCCTGTGCCGGTTGCCACGGCGGCGCGGCGCCCATGCGCGCCATCGACGGCAGACCGGCACTGACCACCACGTCAGCAGTCCAGGCCGATAAACCACGCAACTTCATCAAGACAGTGCTGGAAGGCATCGCGCCCACGCCCGGCGAACCGGGCCCAGCCATGCCGCCGTTCGCCGCGAGCCTGAACGACCAGCAGCTCACCGCCCTGGCCGAGTTCATCCGCCATCAGGCGAGCCCGGACAAACCGTGGCCTGATGTTGATGCAACCATTCAGGCACTGCGCCAGGAGACCCCATGAGCAAGGTGAATCTCAACGTAAACGGCCAGGTACACAGCCTGGATATCGACCCGGACATGCCGTTGCTCTATGCCCTGCGGAACCAGCTGGAGCTCAACGGCGCCAAGTACGGTTGCGGACTGGGCCAGTGCGGCGCCTGCACCGTCATCGTCGACGACAAGCCGGTGTTTTCCTGCGTGACCCCTTGCGCGGGGCTGGAAGGTCGCAAGGTGCGCACGGTCGAGAGCTTGGGCACGGCCGAGCACCCCGGCCCCTTGCAGCAGGCGTTCATTGATACCCAGGCTGCCCAGTGCGGTTACTGCATCGCCGGGATGATCATGCGCGCCCAGGCCTTGCTGGAGAAAAACCCTCGGCCCGACCAGGCTACGCTTCGCACCCACATGGCGACGAATCTGTGCCGCTGCGGTACCCACCTGCGGATTATCGAAGCCATTACACGCGTCATTGAAAACGGTGGTCTCCATGGCTAACAGCGAATTCAGTCGTCGCGCCTTCCTTCAAGGCAGCAGCCTGCTGATGGCCTTCACACTGATGCCGGTAGCCCGCAAGGCGCTGGCCGATACCGAGGTGGACACACTCGGTACCGTCGTGCTCGCCCCCGACCTGCCGGGCAGCCTGCGCACCAACCCCTATCTCGACGCCTGGATCAAGGTAGGGGCTGAAGGCATCACGGTGTACACCGGCAAGGTGGAGCTGGGTACCGGGGTGAAGACTGCGCTGCTGCAGATCGCAGCGGAGCGGCTGGACGTTGCGCCGGCTGCGGTCAACTTCCTCACGGCGGATACCGCCCTGACCCCTAACGAAGGCTACACGGCTGGCAGCCATACGATTTTCGACAGCGGCACGGCGCTATTCAACGCGGCTGCGCAGGTTCGCCAAATGCTCATGGAGTCTGCCGCTCGACACTGGGGCTTGGACGTCGCCTCGCTGAAAACTGGTGATGCGATGATTACCGCACCGTCCGGGGCGCGCATGAGATATGCCGACGCCGTGGCTGGGGTGGACCTCCATCAGTACGCCCAGGCCAAGTCACCAGACATTTCACCTGAACAGTTCAAGCTTATCGGCCATGCGGTGCAGCGGCTCGACATCCCTGCAAAGGTCACTGGCGCCGCAGCGTTCGTACAGGACATGCGCTTGCCGGGCATGCTCCATGCCCGCGTGATCAGACCGCCGCGCCCGGGCAGCCAGCTCACCGGCTTTGATATGCCCGCCATCGAACGCCTGCCGGGTGTGGTCAAGGTGATCCGGGACGGTAATTACCTCGCAGTGGTAGCCAAAGATGAGTGGCAAGCGGTCAAAGCCATGCGCGCCGGCTACGAGGCCGCGACGTGGGCCGGTGGCGACGTGATCCCGGACCAAGCCGTGATTCACCAGTTGCTGCCCAAGTTGCAGTCCAAGCGCTATCCCATCAAGCATGAGGGAACCCCAGCGCCTTCGAGCGGCAAGACGTACCGGGCGCGGGTCACCAAGCAGTACCTGATGCACGGTTCCATCGGCCCATCCTGTTCGATAGCTTGGTTCAAAGACGGCATGCTGACGGTCTGGACCCATACCCAGGGAGTGTTCCCGCTGCGTGCCGGCATCGCCGAAATGGTCGGCCTGCCGCCAGCCGCCGTACGCTGCATCCACGCCGAAGGCTCGGGATGCTACGGACACAATGGCGCCGATGACGCCGCGGCCGATGCTGCCCTGATCGCCGTGCGCCTGCCAGGTGTACCCGTGCGAGTTCAATGGATGCGCGAACAGGAAAACCTCTGGGAACCCTACAGCTCGGCCATGCTCACCGAGCTGCAAGCCAGCCTGGGCAGTGACGGGCGGATCAACGACTGGAAGTACGAGCTGTGGACCACCCCGCACAACGAGCGCATCACCAACGCCGGACGCCTGGTGCCGGCGCGGATGATCGCCCGCCCGTTCACCTCGATGCCCTCCGTTCCGATTGCCCAGCCCGAGGGGGATGGCGACCGCAACGCGATCCCGCTGTACGAAACCGGTGCGGCTAGCATCGACATGAACTTCATCACCCAGATGCCGTTCCGGACCTCGGCGATGCGCTCGCTGGGCGCGCACATAAATGTCTTCGCCATCGAGGCCTGCCTGGACGAGTTGGCGGATCAGGCGGGTGTGGATGCCGTCGAATTCCGTCTTGAGCACCTCACCGACCCAAGGGCCCGAGCAGTCATTGAGCGGGCCCGGGACGAGTTCGGTTGGCCACGCCGCTCACCGGCTCCGGGAAGCGGCATCGGCCTGGGCTTCGCCCGTTACAAGAACATCATGGGTTACTGTGCGGTGGCCGTGGAAATCCAGGTGCATCCGCAAACTGGCGACATCGAGATCCAGCGGGTGGTCACCGCAGTGGACGTGGGTCAGATCGTCAACCCCGATGGCCTTCGCAATCAGGTCGAAGGCGGTATCGTCCAGTCGAGCAGTTGGACGCTTTACGAGGCGGTCAGTCATGACGCCGGCGGGGTGCGCAGCTACGACTGGAGCGGCTACCCGATCCTGCGTTTCCCGCAGCTTCCCAAGCACGTGGAAGTACACATGATCGATCAGCCTGGCCAGCCGTTCCTTGGCGCTGCCGAAATCGTCCAAGGCCCGATGGCGGCGGCGCTGGGTAACGCCGTGGCCGATGCCACCGGCCACCGCCGGCTTGCGTTACCACTTACCCGCAAGGCCTGAGCAATGAGCAGGTCGCCGACGTTCGGTCAAGTGCTTGGAAAGGTAACGGCAGATGCAGCATCTTGATGTGAAGGTACTCGAGCAAGCACTGGCCTGGGCCGACGAAGGGCAAAGCATGTGGTTGTGCACCGTGCTCTCCACCTTCGGTTCGGCGCCGAGATCGCCTGGTGCAATGCTGGTGGCCACGCAGTCCGGCGCGCACTGCGGCTCGTTGTCGGGTGGCTGCGTCGAAGAAGAATTCCTCCAAGCGCTGGGCCGTGGCGAGCACGCGGCCCCCGCCCAGGTTGTCAGTTACGGACGTACCGCTGAAGAGCGAAGCCGCCTGCAACTTCCCTGTGGCGGCAGCCTGGATGTGTTGGTCGAGCATCGAGAACCAACCGTGGAATGGAAGGCTCACCTGAGCCAGTTGCTCGACGCAATGCATGGCCAGCACCGGCTGACGCGGATAATCGAACTTGAAAGCGACCTGTTCAGCTCCCGGCGTTACGCAGACGGAGCCGACACCGTGACTCGCCGTGGTAGCCGTCTGGAAATTAACCTAGGTCCTGCACTTCGCCTGCTACTTGCCGGCATGTCACCCGTCGCCCAGGCCTGTGGTCAGTTCGCCAAAGCCCTCGGGTTCGAAGTGATTGCCTGCGATCCGCGGGAAGAAGCGGCCGAAATGCCAATCGAAGGGGTGCCTCTGATTCCGCTGTTGCCCTCGCTGTACATCGCCAATGGAGGTTGCCACGAAGCGACAGCCGTCGTTGCGCTCACCCATGACCCGAAAATCGATGACCTCGCCTTGATGGAAGCTGTGCACACCCCTGCCTTCTATATCGGTGCAATGGGCTCCAAGCGCACTTCGGAAAAGCGAGCAGAGAGGTTGCGGCGAATCGGCGGCCTGTCGTCTACCGACGTAGACCGCTTGCACATGCCCATAGGCCTGGATATCGGTTCCAGGACCCCGGCCGAGATCGCCTTGTCGGTCATGGCTGACGTGCTGCGGGTTTACAGAGGTAAAGCTCGTACTGCGCTTTAGGGCAGAGATCCCAGGTTTTGCGAGTTGCGCAATGCACTTGCTCCGGTTTTGCGGATTATCAATTTTCGGTCTGGGTATTAACCTAACTTCATCAAACAGAAGCGACGATGTTTCATCTCTTGAATTTATTGAATTTACTTCAAAAGGAACTGAGTAATGACCAGCCATCTGTTCAATCCCATTCGTGTGGGCGCCTTAGAACTTCCTCATCGCATTGCGATGGCTCCATTGACCCGGTCTCGCGCTGGTCAACCTGGGGATGTCCCGACATCAATGGCTGCGGAGTATTATGGCCAGCGGGCAAGCGCGGCTCTAATCATTACCGAGGCCACGCAAATCTCTCAACAGGGGCAAGGTTACGCATGGACTCCAGGTATCTATACCCCTGAACAGATTCAGGCCTGGAAACGTGTAAGCGATGAGGTGCACGAACTCGATGGACGCATCTTCATGCAACTTTGGCACGTTGGCCGCGTTTCGCATCCCAGCTTCCAGCCGGATAACGCTCTGCCTGTGGCACCGAGTGCCATCGCAGCGCCTGGCAAGACCTTCATTGTCGACGAAGATGGTAACGGGGTGTGGGGGGATGTGCCGGTACCGCGCGCGCTAGAAACCGAAGAAATCGCCGCAATCATTGATGACTACCGCATCGCCGCGCTTAACGCCATCGAGGCCGGTATGGACGGCGTGGAAATCCATGCGGGCAACGGCTATCTGCTCGACCAATTCATCAACAGCAACAGCAACAAGCGCAATGACCCATACGGTGGTACTTATCAGAATCGGGCGCGCCTGCTCCTGGCGATCGTTCAGGCAGTTGCGCAAGAGATCGGTGCAGACCGCGTCGGTGTGCGTCTTACCCCGATGGGACGTTTCATGGGCATGGGAGACGACACCCCCATCGAGACCTTCACCTACATCGTGGAGTCGTTGAACCGCTATGGGCTGGCGTATCTCCACCTCGTAGAGCCTGCCGTTGTCGGTACGGTGAAGGACGAAAACTTCGACCCGCGCTGGGACGAGATCATCTTGAAGCTGCGTGACGCTTGGAACGGTGTGTTGATCATCGCAGGCGGTTATGACGCGGCCTCTGCGGAGAAAGCGATTCGGGAAGGACGCGCGGACGTTGTGGCTTTCGGTCGGCCGTTCCTGGCCAACCCGGATCTACCACGCCGGATTCGAGATGGATTGGAACTCAATACACCTGATCCGACCACCTTCTTCGGTGGCAACGAACGCGGCTACATCGACTACCCCGTACACCCGTAACTTGATCGACAGACTGGCTGGATGCCCCAGCCAGTTCTGTACGGTGCCAATTGTCCCTGATTTTGAAACAGTCAAATCGAAAGTGTTCATATTGTTGCCAAGTTGACCTGAATTTATGATTTCTCCATCGAAAGCCACTTCGGCAAACTTTAAAATCAGGAGCAATCAAATGAACTCACTAAAAAATACCACTGCAGTAGGTGGCCGCGTATTGTTGGCTGTTCTTTTCTTGCTTAGCGGCTTCAGCAAGCTGGCCTCACCAGAGGGAACCATTGCTTATATCGAGTCAAGTGGTTTGCCGTTCCCATTGCTGAGCTACTTGGCCGCACTTGGTGTGGAACTTGGTCTCGCCACACTGTTGATCATTGGTTTTCAAACGCGCATTGTCGCTGTGGTCATGGCTCTATTCACGGTAATGGCAGCGTTTGCTTTCCATAACAATCTGGCTGATCAAGGTCAGTTCATTAACTTCTTCAAGAACATTTCCATTGCTGGCGGTTTGTTGCAGATCGCAGCCTTTGGCGGCGGTGCGCTGAGCCTCGATGCGCTGGTGGCCAACATCAAAGCTCGGACTGCGAAAGCCCAACTCAATCCCGTCTAACCTTTCACGCCGCGAACGGCGCAGGGGGAAGTCATGACTACATCCACACAACGTGCCCCCTGGCTACCGATTTGGGCTGGTCTCTGTGCCAGCCTCGTCGGCATCGGATTGGCGCGATTCGCTTATACACCACTCATCCCGGCACTTATTGAAGCCCATTGGTTTGCCAGCTCTGCAGTCGTTTTCCTTGGCGCGGCAAACCTGGCCGGCTACCTGATTGGAGCTTTGATTGGCCGGCCAATGGCCGCCAGATGGTCAAGCGCAACCGTGCTGCGTGTCATGATGGTCATGGTCAGCTTGGCATTCCTTGGCTGCGCCTGGCCGCTGTCGGTGAGCTGGTTCTTCTTCTGGCGTCTGCTTTCAGGCATCGCCGGTGGCGTGATCATGGTGCTGGCAGCAACTGCTATCCTGCCACATGTATCTGCCAACCGAAGGGGCCTCGCAAGTGGCGCGATTTTCCTTGGTATCGGATTGGGAATCGCAGGAGCTGCAAGCCTGGTTCCCTGGCTGTTGGCCAAAGGGCTTCAGCAAACCTGGCTTGGTTTAGCGGCACTCTCATTCGCGCTCACTGTCAGCAGCTGGGCGGGGTGGCCGACCGATCATCCTCACCATCAAGCGACACCGACTAAACCTGAAGCTGCAACCTCATCCGCCGTAATGGTTTTGTTCGGCCAGTACGCTTTGATGGCGACTGCGCTGGTTGCACCCATGATGTTCCTGGTGGACTACGTTAGCCGCGGCCTTGGTGCAGGAACCCATGCAGGAGCGTTGATGTGGGGCCTGTACGGTATCGGTGCCATTGCAGGTCCGGTGCTTTACGGGCTGTTGGCGGATCATCTGGGCGCTCGGACAGGCATTCGGATTGTCCTGATTGCCCAACTTATCGCAGTAGGTGTACTGATTGAGACCCATGATCTGCGCCTGCTTGGAGCAGCGGCATTGCTCATAGGCTCATTCCCACCAGGTATCGTTCCTTTGGTCCTTGCTCGGGTGCACAATCTGGTAGAGGGGCACACGCAGCAGAACGCGACTTGGAGCCGCGCTACAGTAGCTTTCGCAAGCTTCCAAGCCATTGCGGGATATGGCTACTCAGCGCTGTTCGCAAGCAGCAACGGTCATCATGGCGTGCTGTTCAGCGTCGCTGCAGGTGCCTTGATTCTGGCTCTGCTGCTCGACCTGATCCTCAAACGCGAGGCCCGAACAGCATCGATTCAGACCGTTTGAAAACCGAAACCCCAGCATCACGCTGGGGCTTCATCTGAGGGGGGAGTACGATTTTTCGGGGCATTGAAATCAGAATGGGTCCCGGCAGGAGGTTATGAGACCGAAGCGCAGGCACGAATAGATATCCAGGCTTGCCTGATGCGCTACAACCTCAAGCGCCTCCACAGCTACAACGGCCATGAAAAAAGCTCAACGCAGCGGCATGAACCTTAACCGGTGTCCAAAATTACTTGACCAGATCACCTTGTGTCGCGATAGGGCCGCAGAGCGGCGCCGAAATTCAGCATCTAAGCTGTGATTCAGCACCCTCCCCTGGACGCACGCCCCATGCCCGAAAAACCCCGCCTCGACTGGCAACGCTGGCTCCCCGGCCTGGTCACCCTGCTCCACTACCAACCCGCCTGGCTGCCCAGGGACATCGCCGCCGGCCTGGTGCTCACCACCATGCTGGTGCCGGTGGGCATCGCCTATGCCGAGGCATCTGGCGTACCCGGCATCTACGGCCTGTACGCCACCATCATCCCGCTGCTGGCCTATGCCCTGTTCGGCCCCAGCCGCATCCTGGTGCTGGGCCCGGACTCGGCGCTGGCCGCACCGATCCTGGCGGTAGTGGTGCAGTACGCCGCCAGCGACCCGCAGCGGGCTATCGCCATCGCCAGCCTGATGGCCCTGGTTGCCGGGGCGTTCTGCGTGATCGCCGGGCTGCTGCGCCTGGGCTTCATCACCGAGTTGCTGTCCAAGCCGATCCGCTATGGCTACATGAACGGCATCGCCCTCACGGTGCTGATCAGCCAGTTGCCCAAGCTATTCGGTATCAAAGTCGATAGCCAAGGCCCCTTGCGCGACCTTTGGCAATTGGCCGAAGCACTGCTTGCCGGCCAAGGGCACTGGCCAAGCTTCGTGGTCGGCGGCGGCAGCCTGGCGCTGATCCTGCTGCTCAAGCCGTTCAAGCGCTTGCCGGGCATTCTCATTGCGGTGGTACTGGCCACGCTGGCGGTGAGCCTGCTAGGGCTCGACCAGCAAGGTGTGAAAGTGCTCGGCCAGTTGCCCCAAGGCCTGCCAAGCTTCGTGTTTCCCTGGGTCACCGACATCGACCTGGTCGAGGTGGTACTGGGCGGGATTGCCGTGGCGCTGGTGTCATTCGCCGATACCAGTGTGCTGTCGCGCTCCTATGCCGCGCGCATGAAGATGCCGGTCAACCCGAACCAGGAAATGTTCGGCCTGGGTGTGGCCAACCTGGCCTCCGGGCTGTTCCAGGGCATCCCCATCAGCAGCAGCTCGTCACGTACCCCCGTGGCCGAAGCGGCCGGCTCGCAGACCCAGCTCACCGGCATCATCGGTGCGCTGGCGGTAACCTTGTTGCTGCTGGTGGCGCCCAACCTGATGCAACACCTGCCCAACAGCGCCCTGGCGGCGGTGGTGATTGCCGCAGCGTTGGGCCTGTTCGAGTTTGCCGACCTCAAGCGCATCTTCCGCATGCAGCAATGGGAGTTCTGGCTGTCATTCACCTGCTTCGTCGGCGTGGCGGTATTCGGGGCCATTCCCGGTATCGGCATTGCCGTGGCGGTGTCGGTGATCGAATTCCTGTGGGACGGCTGGCGGCCGCATCATGCGGTGCTGGGCCGGGTGGATGGCACCCGTGGCTACCATGACGTGCTGCGTTATCCACAGGCCCGACGCATTCCGGGGCTGGTGCTTCTGCGTTGGGATGCGCCGCTGTTCTTTGCCAATGCCGAGCAGTTCCAGAACACGGTGATGGCTGCGGTGGATGCGTCGCCTACCCCGGTCCAACGGCTGGTGATTGCGGCGGAGCCGGTGACCAGCATCGATATCACCTCGGCGGACATGCTGGCCGAGCTGGACCGGGCACTGGAGGCGCAGGGGGTGGAATTGCAGTTTGCCGAGATGAAGGACCCGGTAAAGGACAAGATGCGGCAGTTCGAGTTGTTCGAGCATATGGGGGAGTCGGCATTCCATCCCACTGTAGGTGCAGCGGTGGATGCCTATCTGGAAGAGAGTGGGGTTGACTGGAGGCCCTAGGGTTTCCTGTGCTGGCCTCTTCGCGGGTAAACCCGCTCCCACAGGTACAACGACAACCTTGACGTTTGTGCGATCCCTGTGGGAGCGGGCGTGCCCGCGAAGAGGCCAGTACAGAAGAGCTAAACAGTCCGAACCCGACGCCGATCAATCCATATGAGCATGGCGCTAGCGTACACCGACACCACCAGAAACAGCGCCATGCGCACGGCAAAGGCGCGGTACACATCCTGCCCGCCCGCGCTGTCCTGCACCGACTGCCCCAGCAAAATCAGCATGGTCGTCAGGCAACTCACCCAGTACGCCGGGCTTTGCCTGGTATCCACCGCACGGTAGAGCCTGCGCCCCTGCCAAAGGACGAACAGCAGCACCCACAGGAAAAACATCCACAGGTGCACGAACAGGCTCAACGCGCCCCACATCAGTATCGCCAGCAACCCGGCAAGCAAGGTCGAGCCGATCAGCTCGCGGCTGGCATGTCGCGCGCGGGTCTCACCGGCCTGCTGCCCCAGGCTCACTGCCTTCATGATCAGCGGCATGTACTGGTCCGGGGCAATCAGCGCCAGCAAAAAGGCCGGCATCACGATCAGCGTGGCACGCAAAGCGACCCAGCTCACCTGGTCACTGTCGAGCAACGGTGGTGCCGGTGGCGCCGGCGCATTGGCCGGCTCGGGAAACAGCACATGCGCCGCCGCCGTGCCCAGCACCGCCAGCAGCATGCCTTTGGCCAGCGCTTCGACCACCGATAGCGCCAAGGTGAAGTCGCTGGTGCCAGCAGCAGCGATCATGGTCAGGCCGATGACCAGCAAATTGGCTAGCAGGCCGTTGCCGCCTTTCAGCGCATAACGCAAAGTCAGAAAAACCCCCACCCCCACCAGCAAAACCCCACTCACCGGGGCATGGCGCAGCAGCGGAATCAGCAGCAGCCCGCTGCCGCAACTGAGCAGCACCAGCACCGCCAGGGCCGGTGCCGCACGCAGGGGCAAGGGCTGGCTGCGCATGGCCAGCAACAGCACCGCGAACACCGGCGCCAGGATCGGCACCGGCAGGCCGATGCCAAAACTCACCGCCAGGCACAGCGCCACGCCCCAGGCCAGGCGCAGGGCGCGCAGGCGGCGCAGCTCAATAGGCATAAGACAGCCAGCTCATCAGCCACATGAACAACCGGCCCAGCAGGTTCAATGGGTTGCCCTCGCTGGGCAGCGCCATGACTTCGGCCTGGCCGCCGACCCGCAAACCAGTCTTGTCCTGCAACTGGTCACGCTCCAGTTCAACGATCACCGGGAAGCGCTGGGCCGAGCGCAGCCACTCGCGGCTGTTCTGCACGGTCGGCAACGTACCCGGCGGGGTACTCTGGCCCACGCTCACGCCGTAGCCAATGCTGCGAATACGCCCCTTCAACACCGTGCCGGGCAGCGCATCGAGCACTACCAGCACCGGGGTTTCAGGGCGCAGCCGACCGAGGTTGTTCTCGGTCATGTCGGCACTTATCCACACGTCATGGATGGCGATCAGAGTCATCATCGGGCTGCCAGCGCCGACATAGTGGCCAACGTCGGTACGCAGGTCGGTGATCAGCCCGTTCGCGTCGGCGCGTACCACGGTGCGCGCCAGGTCCAGGCGGGCTTTTTCCACATTGGCCGCCGCGCTGCGCAGCTGGGCGTTGTCGTCCTGCGCCCCGCCCTGCTGCTCACGGGCCCGCTCCACTTCGGCACGGGCTGCCGCCACCTGGCTGATGGCCTGGTCACGGGTGGCCTGGGCGCCTTCCAGGCGGCGTACCGACACCGTGCCGGGGTCTTCATCGATCAGGCGCTTGAGCCGCTCGGCGTCCTGCCGCGCCTTGCGCTCGTTGGCCTGGGCCGCCACCAGTGCCGCCTGGGCCGAGTCGATGCCGGCGGTGTGGGCGCCGATCTGCCGGCGTACCGTGTCCAGGTCGGCTTCGGCGCGGGCCAGGGCGATGCGGTACTGCTCCTGGTCCAGCTCGAACAGCACATCGCCCTTGCGCACTTCCTGGTTGTTGCCCACCGCCACACGCTTCACCTGCCCGGCCACCTCGGCACTCACCGGCACCACGTAGGCCTGCAGGCGGGCCTGCTGGGTGTAGGGCGTGAAACGGTCGGCCAGCAGGTACCACAGCAGGCTCACGGCAATCAGCAGCAGCACCCAGCGCATGCCGCGATCGGGGGTTGGCGTGGCGTCGCTCATTTCGGTTCACCTTGTGCATGTGCGCTGGGGGCTGGCTCGTCGAGCAGATCGCCCCAGTCGGTGCGTTGCTGCATCTGTTGGCGCGTGGCCGGGTCGATCGGTGCGCGGCTGGCGTCCCAACCGCCGCCCAGGGCCTTGTACAGCGTCACCAGGCTGCTGACGGCATTGCCGCGGCTGACCAGGTAACCGTCCTGTTGCTGCAGCAGCAGTTGCTGGGCGTCGAGCACGCGCTGGAAGTCGGCAAAGCCTTCGCGGTACTGCGAGCTGGCCAGGTTCAGCGAGCGCTGCGCGGCCTGCGAGGCCTGCTCGCGGATACTTGCACTCTGCAGCGAGCGCACCAGCCCGCTGGCGGCATCGTCGGCCTCGCGCGCGGCTTCGCGCACGCCCTGGTGATACAGCTCGATCAGTTGCTGCAAGCGGGCATCTTCCACGCGCACGGCGTTCTTGCGCCGGCCATAGTCGAACGGGTTCCAGATCAGGCTGGGCCCGGCGGCGATGTCGAAGGTATCGGGCAGGTGATTGGCCGAGACGAAGCTCCAGCCAATGCTGCCCAGCAGGCTCAGCTGTGGATAAAGATCGGCCTCGGCCACCCCGACCAGCGCCGACTGTGCCGCCACCGCCTGTTCGGCGGCGCGGATGTCCGGGCGGCGCTGCAGCAGGCTGGCAGGCACGTCCTGCAGCACGGCACGGTCCGGCAACGGCAGCTGGCCGTGGCCTGCATCGAGCTGCGGCAGCGGCCCGGGCGGCCTGCCGAGCAGCGAGCACAGCACGTTGCGCAGGGCATTGAGCTGGTTCTGGAACTCGGGGATGGTGGCCTGGGTAGCCAGGTACTGGGTGCGCGCCTGTTGCCAGTCGAGTTCGTCGTTTTCGCCATGCCGGAACAGCCGCTCGGTTATCTCCAGGCTGCGCGCCTGACGGCGGGCGTTTTCCTCGGCGATATCCAGCCGCGCTTCGGCGGTGCGCAGGGCAAAGTAGGTGTCGGCCACCTGCGCACGCAACAGCAGCATGACATCGGCGTAGTTGGCCTGGGAGGCAAAGTAGACGGCGTCGGCGCTTTCGATGGCGCGGCTGAAGCGCCCCCAGAAGTCGATTTCCCAACCGATGTCGAAGCCCGCACTGGATTGCCAGAACACCGAGTCGCGAGCGGTGGCGGTGCCGGACTGGTCCTGTTTCAGGTACAGGCTCTGGGCGCGCAGTTGCTGCAGCTGTGGATAACGCCCGGTCTGCACGATGGCCAGCTGGGCACGGGCTTCGGCAATACGCAAGCCAGCCACGCGCAGGTTGCTGTTGTTGGCATCGGCCTCGGCGATCAAGGCATCCAGGGCCGGGTCGGCGAACACGGCCCACCACTGGCGCAGGTCGGGCGCTGCGGCCTGCCGCCCTGCCTGTTCCAGCAGCGGGGTGTTCCAGGTGCCCAGCCACGGGTCCTGCGGCGGCCGGAAATCCGGGCCGACCTGGGTACAGCCCACCAACATGGCAGCCAGGCTCAGTGCACAACCATGGAAGCGTCCGGGCATGGCGGGCCTTGGCTTACGCCGATGGCTCGACGGGGTTTTCCGGCACCTGCAGCGCCACCCACTGCCAGAACAGCACGTAGGTGACGCCAAGGATCACCGGGCCGATGAACAGGCCGATGATGCCTTTGACCACCATGCCGCCCAGCGCCCCGATCAACACCACCGGCATCGGCACGTCCACCCCGCGCCCCAGCAGCAGCGGCTTGAGCACGTTGTCGGCAAGCCCGGCGACAAAGCTGTAGATGGCGAAGATGATGGTCGCCACGGTAAAGCCTTCGACGTTGAATACGTAGATGATCACCGGCACCGTGATCAACGTGGCCGGCGCCTGGGCAATCCCCAGCATGAGGATGACGATGGCCAGCATCCCCGCCCCCGGTACCCCTTTGATGACGAAGCCGACACCGATCAGCAGCATCTGGATGAAGGCAATGCCGATCACGCCCTGGGCCACCGCGCGAATGGTGGCGGTGCACAGCTTGGCCAGTGGCTTGCCACGCTCCTCGCCCGACACCCGCATGGCAATGCGCTGCGCCGCGATTTCACCGCGGTCACCAAACGCCATGATGATGCCCGAGACGATGATCGCCGCGATGAACAACAGGAACGCCCCCCCTGCGCTGGCTGCTGCACCCAGCACCGTGCGCCCGGCGCCCTTGAGCTGGGGCATCCACTGGTTCAGCACACCGGCCATGTTTTCCGAAGCGGCCAGCCACAGGGCATGCACCTTCGGCCCGATCAATGGCCAGGCCGCCACCGAATCAGGCGGTGCCGGCACGCTCCAGGCACCGCTCTTGAGCAGCGTCACCAGGCTGTCCACCGATTCGCCGATGGACATCACCACCAGGTAGATCGGCACCAGCAGCACGACCAGTACCAGTAGCACCACCAGCGTCGCTGAAAGCCCGTCCTTGAGCCCTGTGCGGCGCTGGATGCGGCAATACAGCGGATACAAGGTCACCGCCAGGATCACCGACCACAGCATCAGCTCCAGGAACGGCTGGAACGTCTGGAAGGCGAACATCACCAGCGCCGCCACCAGGCCGGCCTTGATGAGCACATCGAGCAAGCCCCGCGACAGGCGGCTGTCCAGCTTGAGACCCGGTTGCATGCTTCACCTCCGAACTCAGGTGCGCCATGTGGCGCGATTCAGTGGCCCGTTTCAGGGCTTGCCTGGGCTGGGCTGTCGTCACGCAACTGCCGCGCCAGGGCCATCATTACCAAGGGCACCACCGCCATCGACAAGGTGATGGCCAGCACCAGCAGGTCATGCACCTGCTGCGCCAGCACCTGATGCTCGAGTGCCAGCTTGAACACCACGAAGGCAAACTCGCCGCCAGACGCCAGCACTACGCCCAGGCACAGCGCCTGGGGCTGGTTGAGCCCACCGGCCATGCGCCCCAGGCCATACAGCAGCGGCAGCTTGATGACCACCAGCAGCAGGGTCAGCGCCAGTACCAGCAATGGCATGCCGAACAGCAGGCGCAGGTCGGCACTCATCCCCACGCCAACGAAGAACAGCCCCAGCAGCAGCCCCTTGATGGGTTCGATCTGGGTTTCCAGTTCATGGCGGAAAGGCGACTCAGCCATCAAGACGCCCGCCAGGAATGCCCCCAGCGCCATGGACACGCCCACGTGCTCCATCACCCAGGCAGTGCCCAGCACCACCAGCAAGGCGGTAGCGGTCGACAGCTCGGGCAGGCCCGAACCGACTGTCCATTTGAAGACAGGGGTCAGCAGGTAGCGGCCAAAGATAATCACCACACCTATACCAGCCACCACCGCCAGCACCGGCCAGGCGCCTTCGTCGGCGGTACTGACGTCACCTCCGAGCAACGGCACCACGGCAATCAGCGGGATCGCGGCAATGTCCTGGAACAACAGGATCGCCACGGCCAGGCGACCATGCGGCTTGCCCAGGTCCTTGCGCTCGGCCAGCACTTGCAGGCCAAACGCGGTGGACGACAGCGCCAGCCCCAAGCCCAGCACGATGGCTGCCTGCTTCGACTGGTCGAACAGCCAGTACGCCAGCAGGCCAAGCACTATGGCGCTCAGGCCCACTTGTAGCGAGCCGATGCCGAACAGCGCCCGGCGCATGGTCCACAAACGCCTCGGCGAAAGCTCCAGGCCGATGACGAACAGCAGCATCACCACACCCATCTCCGACAGGCGCGCCACGTTATCCGGGTTGTTCAGCAGGCCAAACACCGACGGCCCTATCAGGATGCCCGCCAGCAGATAGCCGGGCACTGCCCCCATTTTCAAACGCTGCGCCAACGGCACCAGAAGCACCACGGCCAGCAGGAACACCACCGTCGCCTGCAACAGGCTGCCGTCATGTGGCATAGGCTCGCTCTCTCCGCTGCTCCCCGCAGGGAAGGATCAGAAACGCTCTTCGACGACTTTGAACGGATAGTTCACGGCCTTGTATTTGCCGATCTTGCCGCGCCTGGGCAACTTCACTACCTCGTCGCGGGTAATGTCCTTGTAGGGAATGCGCGTCAGCAGATGGCTGATGATGTTCAGCCGGGCACGGCGCTTGTCGTTGGAATGGGCCATGAACCAAGGTGCCCAGGACGAATCGGAGGCGGCGAACATGTCGTCGCGGGCCCGGGTGTACTCATCCCAGCGGGTGTACGACTTGAGGTCCATCGGCGACAGCTTCCACAGCTTGCGGCCATCGTTGATGCGGTCTTGCAGGCGGCGGGTCTGCTCTTCGGCACTGACTTCCAGCCAGTACTTGATGAGGATGATCCCCGACTCGACCATCATCTTTTCGAACAGCGGCACCACGGTGAGAAACTTGCTGCTCTGCTCTTCGCTGCAGAAGCCCATCACCCGCTCGACACCGGCGCGGTTGTACCAGCTGCGGTCGAAGATCACTACCTCGCCTGCAGCGGGCAAGTGCCCCAGGTAGCGTTGTACGTACATCTGGGTCTTTTCCCGCTCGGTCGGTGCCGGCAGCGCCACCACGCGGAATACTCGCGGGCTGACACGCTCGGTAATGGCCTTGATGGTGCCGCCCTTGCCAGCACCGTCGCGGCCCTCGAAGACAATGCACACCTTCAGGCCCTTGGCGACCACCCACTCCTGCAGTTTCACCAGTTCCACATGCAGCTGCTTGAGTTCCTTCTCATAGGCCTTGCCGCCCAGTTTTTTCGGCTGGTTCCTGGGATCTTTCTTCCTGGACGACTTCGACATGGCACTCTCCTGAGGGCGGATGAAGAGTCAGTATGGTCGATCCATGGCGCTTTGCCGCTTCGCTTGCAGATTTCGCAGGCCTGGTTCTATCTCATTGATTCTGCGGGTGCTGGTGGGTGTTCCGGGGAGGGTGTGGGAGCGGGTTCACCCGCGAATGCGTCATTGAAACTATCGACGTCTTCGCGGGTAAACCCGCTCCCACAGGGTATGCGGTGCCTTCAAGGCCGGATTACCTGGCCAGCTTGTTGTAGCTGGTCATCAGGTTGCGGTAGTCCGGAATATGGTTGGAGAACAGGGTCCCCAGCCCTTCGATGTCATTGCGCCAGTCCCGGTGCAGCTCGCAGGCCACGCCGAACCAGGTCATCAACTGCGCCCCGGCCGCCTCCATGCGCCGCCAGGCCGAGTCCCGGGTCAGTTCGTTGAAGGTGCCGGAGGCGTCGGTGACGACAAATACCTCAAAGCCCTCCTCCAGCGCCGACAGTGCCGGGAAGGCCACGCACACTTCAGTCACCACCCCGGCGATCAGCAGTTGCTTCTTGCCGGTGGCTTTGACGGCCTTGACGAAGTCCTCGTTGTCCCAGGCGTTGATGTTGCCAGGGCGTGCGATGTACGGGGCGTCGGGGAACTGCTCTTTCAGTTCGGGCACCAGCGGGCCGTTGGGGCCGGTCTCGAAACTGGTGGTGAGGATGGTCGGCAGCTTGAAGTACTTGGCCAGGTCCGACAGGGCCAGGACGTTGTTCTTGAAGCGGTCTGGGTCTATGTCCCTTACCAGCGAGAGCAGACCAGTCTGGTGGTCAACCAGCAGCACAGCAGCGTTGTTCTTGTCCAGACGCTTGTATTGGAAGGCCATGACAGTTCTCCTTGCTTCAGCGGGTTGGGTGTATCAGCGTAGGCAAGGATGAGAGCTGGGGGGGACCGTCAGTCGGTTAGCTCATTGTTGGCTGTAGCGGTCCGCTCCCACAGTAAGGAAAGCACAGCCATCACTTCACAAATTCCTGAACTGATTATTTGCCCGCAGCGATTTTTCCCCTCGCCGACCGCCACCAGAATCGCTTCACCACAATCACAAGAACCGTGAGGCCACTCCCGTGGACCAGACACTCCAGGTACGGCAAGCCGCCGCCGACCTCGTTGCCGCGTTCGCCAGCAACGACACCGCCCGCTATTTCGCCTGCTTCAGCGAAGACGCCAGCTTCCTTTTCCACACCCTGCCGCAACCGCTGCTGTCGCGCCGAGCCTACGAGCAACTCTGGGCCCAGTGGCAGGCCGACGGTTTCGCCGTGCTCGCCTGCGAATCAGGCAATGCCCAGGTGAGCCTGCAAGGTGACGTGGCGATCTTCATGCACGATGTGGCCACGCACATCCGCATCGCCGGCGAAGAACACCAGTTGAGCGAGCGCGAGACCATCGTCTTCCGCCGCCACGGCGAACAGTGGCTGGCCTGCCACGAGCACCTGTCGGTCGTATCGCCGGCCTGATCTGCTTTTTTACGCGGCCCTGCCGCCCTGCCATCGCACCCACAAGAAGGCCCGCGCACTGCGCCGGCCCACAACAACCGCGCTGGAGCATCACCATGAGCCACTCGACCGGTATCGAGACCAACGGCGTCGAACAGATCCCCGACGATCAACGCGACGCCTCCC
>Ga0247821_10000412_pt1 | contig 23732 bp, 23 predicted proteins | sample 13C_Glycerol_Day_FD_192481 | JGI IMG/M metagenome (GOLD analysis project Ga0247821, IMG submission 192481) | Soil microbial communities from agricultural site in Penn Yan, New York, United States - 13C_Glycerol_Day14 | ecosystem: Environmental > Terrestrial > Soil > Agricultural land | place... | reverse complement strand
TTGCGAGGCACCGCCGTCGGCCGGCCCTTCGCCGAAGCCCGCGCCGCCATCGGCCCCGCCGTCAGCACCACCGTCCGACGACTGCCCGCCGTACCCGCCACCGGGAGCAGCCGTCGAGCCGCCTCCGTGCTCACCGCTGCCTTCGGACGAGGTGTTCATGTCGTCATCGTCGAGACCCATTGTGCTGCTCCCTTCGCGAACGGCCAGAAGTTGCCCGAGACATACCAACCGGGGCACTGGTCATCTTGTGCGCAAAGTGGACCTCAGCTAAACCCCCGCTGCGTTACAGCGCCAACTCGATTAGCCCCTTCACCAAACGGTCGGTGACGTCCTCGGGCCGTACGGCGATCCGCAGCCAGTCGGGCCCGAGCCCGGGGAACGTGTCCCCGCGCCGCACCGCGAATCCCTGCCCACGCAGGGATTCCCGCACGCCGGCGGCGCCGGGGAGGTGGACGAGGACGAACGGCGCACGTGCCACGCCGAACGTCGAGAGTCCGTTCACTGTTCGGAGACTGTCAACCAGATGGACACGTTGACGTTCGATGTCGAGCGCCGCCTGCGCCGCTTCCGCGACGGCCCGCTCGTTGCTGCAGGCAATTGCCGCCGCGAGCGCAGGAGTGGACACCGGCCAGTGCGGCTGTACGGCGGCCAGTTGCTCGACCAGTCCCGCGCCGGCGACGACGTACCCGACCCGCAGTCCCGCGAGCCCCCACGTCTTCGTCAGGCTCCGCACCACCACGAGCCCGGGGATCGACGCGCCGACGAGCGATTCGGGCTCCCCCGGTACGGCGTCCATGAACGCCTCGTCGACGACCAGGATCCGGTCGGGCCGCGCCAGTTCGCGCAGCTCGTCGGCGCGGTGCAGCACCGACGTCGGGTTGGTCGGGTTGCCGATGATCACGAGATCCGCATCGGCCGGTACGGCGGACGGATCGAGCACGAACCCGTTCTCGGGCCGCAGGATCACCCGGTCGACCAGGTGCCCGGCCGAACGCAGCGCCGCCTCGGGCTCGGTGAACTGTGGATGCACCACGACCGGGTGCCGCGGCCGGAACGCCCGCGCGATCAGCACGAACGCCTCCGCGGCTCCGGCGGTGAGCAGCACCCGGTCCGGTGCGACGCCGTGCCGCTGCGCGACCGCGGCGACGGCCGCGTCCTGCCGCGGGTACGCCGCGAGGTCGGTCAGGCTCGCCGTGATCGCGTCGAGCAACCAGCGCGGCGGGGTGCCCGCGCGGACGTTGACGGCGAGGTCGACCAACCCGTCGCCGACCTCGAGATCGCCGTGATGCTCCAGATCAAACCCATCCGCCACGCCCAGGAGGCTAACGGGTCAGAGAGTGATTCGGACCAGCCGGTCCGCGCACTGGTCAACGGGGTGTGACGGTGTACCTGCGGTTCTGCAGCGACGGGTTGCGCTTGCGTACGTCGGCCAGCCGCTCGGCCGAGATCTCGGCGACCGCCTGTCCGTCTGCCTCCCCCACCGACGCGAGAGCGACGCCCTGCGGGTCGATGACCTGGCTGAGGCCGCAGTACTTCTTGCCGTTCTGTGCGGCCGCCGCGACGTAGCAGGTGTTCTCGACGGCGCGGGCCGTGAGCAGGGTGGTCCAGTGGTGCTCCTTGAGCGGTCCGCGGACCCAGGCGGCCGGTACGACGAGCACCTCCGCGCCGGCGTCGACCAGAGCGCGCGACAGCTCCGGGAACCGCAGGTCGTAGCAGGTCATCAGTCCGAGCGAGTGGTCGCCGACCTGGATCACCACCGGGGCTACGTCGCCCGGGGTCAGCTGGTCGGACTCCTTGTACCCGAACGCGTCGTACAGGTGGATCTTGCGATAAGCGCCGAGCAGTACGCCGTCAGCACCGACAGCCAGGAGCGTGTTGTACGGCCGATGCTGGTCGCAGCTGCGCTCGAACATCCCGGCCACGATCGCGACCCCGTGCTCGACCGCGGCCTTCCGCAGGGTCGTGACGAACTCACCGTCCAGCGCCTCGGCGGCCTCCGCCACCGACTCACCCTCGACGGCGAAGTCGGACATCATCGCTTCCGGCAGCACAACCAGGTCCGGCCGGCCCTGCGCCGCATCCGCGACGAGCCTGGCAACCGCGTCCCGGTTGGCGGCCTTGTCGTAGCTGCTGGCGGTCTGCACCACGGCGATCCTCATCTCCCCATGGTGCCGCACAAACCCACGACTTGAACCTCACGCGACGTGAGCGGATGCGACAGGCCGGTGAGGCGCTGATGCCGAAGGACTGATGCGAGACTGCAGCTGTGGAGTTCGATGCGATCGTGCTGGCTGGGGGCGGGTCCACTCGGTTCGGAGGCGTGGACAAGGCCATGCTCGTGCTCGACGGGGTGTCGTTTCTGGATCGGGTGCTGACGGCCACGGCACGAGCCGTGTCGACCGTGGTTGTCGGCCCGGTGCGTACGACGTACCGGGACGTGAGCTGGACCGTCGAGGATCCACCGTCGGGCGGCCCGGTCGCGGGACTCGCGGCTGGACTTCAGCACGGGGCAGCGCCCATCGTCGTCGTGGTCAGCTGTGATCTGCCGTGGATTACCGAAGCCGATGTGACAGCGCTCGTCGGGGGGATCGCGGAGCACGACGGACACGGATTGCGCGACACGGACGGCGAAGAGCAGCAGCTAGCCACCGCGTACCGGCGTACCGCATTGGCCGCAGCGATCCAGCAAGTCGGCGACCCGAGGGACAAGTCGGTACGCCGGACGCTCGCCGGCCTCGACCTCACCTGGACCGACCCGACCCACGCGGGCGACGACGTGGACACCTGGGCAGACCTGGACGACTGAAAACCGCTGGACGCCGTCCATAAGTTCGACGCATGGATGTCGCGCAGCTGGCCCGGGACGCGCTGGGAGTCGAGACCGGCGAGGTGATCGAACGCACCGGCGGACAACTGAGCACCGTGTACGAGGTGCGGACGGCCGGCGATCCGTTGATCGTGAAGGTCTACGCGCCGGAGTGGCGCTGGAAGCAGGCCAAGGAAGTCCACGTGTACTCGATGCTCGAGCCCGAGGTCGGCGGCTCGATCCCGCGCGTGCTGCACGTCGGCGACGGCGTCACGATCTTGTCGAAGATCGACGGCGTACCGCTGTCGCAGGTCGAGCCGCCCGACTGGCGGGCGATGTACGCCCAGCTCGGCGAACTGTTGCGCCGGGTACATCGGATCGGCCAACCGGCGTACGGGTATCTGACCGACGAGATCCTCGACCCGCTGCCGGACAATGACCTGTACATGCGACGGCAGTTCGCGAAGAAGCTGCAGGAGTTCGAGCAGCTCGGCGGCGACGCGAAGCTGCACGCCGAGATCGCGACACACGTCGACCGGCACGCGCACCTCTTCGCGGACAGCACGGCTGCCGTCCTGTGTCACAACGACTTCCACGAAGGCAACATCCTCGTGGATCCGGACACCTGGCGCGTGAACGGCTTCATCGACGTCGAGAACGCGATCGCCGCCGACCCGCTCGTGGATCTGGCGAAGACGATCCAGTACTCCGTGCACGACAACGCCGAGAAGCTCGCCGGTCTCACCGACGGGTACGGCGCCGTGCCCGGCGACCGGATCGACCTGTACCGGCTCTACCACTCGCTCGAACTATGGGACTGGTTCAAGTCGATAGGCGAGACCACTTACCTCGACTCGATCGCTCGAGACATGGCGAAGCTCGTCGAGCGCTGAGGGTAAGAGGTCGCGCCAAGAGGCGGCGCGCAGCAGGTGGCATCTCTTGGCGGGACCTCTTAGGTTGGGCCGCATGCGAGCTGTTGTGTGTAGTGGTGCAGGCGGGATCGACGTGCTCGGGATCGGCGAGGTCCCGGACCCGGAACCGGCCGTCGACGAGGTGGTCATCGACGTCGTCGCCGCCGGGGTGAACCGTGCCGACCTGCTGCAGCGGCAGGGGTTCTATCCGCCGCCGCCCGGCGCCCCGGGCACGATCGGTCTCGAGGTGTCCGGCCGGATCGCCGCGGTCGGCGCCGAGGTCGAGGGCTGGTCGGTCGGCGACGAGTGCTGCGCGCTGCTGGCCGGCGGCGGGTACGCCGAGAAGGTCGTCGTACCGGCTCCGCAGGTGATGCCGATTCCGGACGGCGTCGACCTGGTGAGTGCGGCCGCGCTGCCCGAGGTCGTCGCGACCGTCTGGTCGAACGTCTTCATGGCCGCGCACCTCAAGCCCGGCGAGACCCTGCTCGTGCACGGCGGCTCGTCCGGGATCGGCACGATGGCGATCCAGCTCGGCGTCGCCCACGGCGCGCGCGTGCTGACCACGGTCGGCAACGCGGAGAAGATGGAGTTCTGTACCCGGCTCGGCGCGGACGTCGCGATCAACTACAAGGAAGCCGAGTGGGCGTCGGTGGTGAAGGAGGCGACCAACGACGCCGGGGCCGACGTGATCCTCGACATCATGGGCGCCAAGTACCTGACCGACAACGTGAAGACGCTCGCCTACGACGGGCGGCTCGTGGTGATCGGGATGCAGGGCGGCGCGAAGGGTGAGCTGGACCTCGGGCGACTGCTCAGCCGGCGCGGTTCGGTGATTGCGACCGGCCTGCGGTTCCGCTCGGTGACGGACAAGGGCCGGATCATCGCCGAGGTCGTCGGCCACGTCTGGCCGTTGATCGCGGAGAAGAAGGTCCGGCCGATCGTGCACTCCACGTTCCCGCTGGCCGAGGTCGCCAAGGCGCACGAGACGTTGGAGCAGTCGACGCAGCTCGGCAAGGTGCTGCTCACGCTCTGAGGCGGACCTCCCCCACTCACCAACTCGCAGCCGCGGCCGGTCGTCACGCTCAGCCGACGGTGGTTTGTGCCGCCGGAGCGGACTTGGTGAGTGTGGGAGATCCGCAGCCCCGGGTCATGGCGCCGTGGGCAGGTTGGCCGCGGCCCATTCCGGGTCGGGCGCGACCAGCTGGATCACGTCGATCCAGGTGCCGGCCGGGTCACGGACGAAGAAGTGCCGTTGCCCGAACACTTCGGTCACCGGCTCGGTTTCCAGCTCCACACCGCCGGTGCGGAGCGCGGCGGCGACCTTGTCCGCGTCCTCGACGATGAAGCCGAAGACGTTGCTGCTCTCCTTCTGCGCCGACACCTCCGCCGGGATCGTCGGGTGCCCGCGCTCCATGATCGCGAGCTCCCAGTCGGCAACACCCCGACGGACCGTGATGAACCAGCCGAGGTCGATCCCGACCTGCAGGTCGAGGTACTGCGTGTAGAAGGCGGCGACCTCCGAGGGATGGTCGGTGACGACGGTCGCGCCGAATGCCGCGGGTTGCATACGTTCTCCTGACTACTACAGCTGTTGTTGTTGTGTACGACAGTTGTAGTGGAACTCTGCTAGCCTTGTCAACATGCCCCGGAATCCGGAACGTCGCACCCAGCTGGCCGACGCCGGCCTCGCCGTGCTCGCGGAGGCAGGCGCCCGCGGCCTCACCCACCGCGCCGTGGACGCCGCCGCCGGACTCCCGGCCGGCACGGCGTCCAACTACTTCAAGACGCGTGACGCACTGCTCGGCGCGCTCGGCGAGCGGATCTTCGAGCGACTGGCGCCGGACGAGGCCGTCATCGCACCGCTCGCCGAGCGCGAGCCGGGCCTCGACCTGATGACGGACTACGTGCACTACATCGTCGAGCGCCTGCTCGGCCGCCCGGAGATCACGCTCGCCCTGCTCGAACTCCGCCTGGAAGCAGCCCGCCGTCCGGGCCTGCACGAGATCCTGTCGCGCACGCTCCGGCAGGGTTTCGACGCCGACGTCGCCTTCAACGCGAACGCAGGTCTGCCGGGCGGCGCCGAAGAGATCCGGCTGCTGCACTTCGCCATCGACGGCTTGGTCCTCGACCAACTGACGCCCGGCACCGGCCGCCCGTACGACGTGCAGGCGGTCACCGCCCGGCTGGTACGCCGTCTGACCCGCGACGATTGACGGCCGCATACTCGGTATGCATACTCAGTATCTATGTCGATCAAGCACGGATTGCTGGCGTTGCTGCAGGACGGGCCGAAGTACGGCTATCAGTTGCGGGGTGAGTTCGAGGCCGCCACCGGAGCGACCTGGCCGCTGAACATCGGGCAGGTCTACACGACGTTGACGCGCCTCGAGCGTGACGGGCTCGTCCAGGCCGCGGCGGCCCGGGCGGCGACCGTCGAGGACGACGGCCGGTCGATGTACGAGATCACCGGCGCCGGGCGCGACGAGCTGGCGAAGTGGTTCGAGACTCCGGTGACCCGGGAGTCGCGACCGCGGGACGAGCTCGCGATCAAGCTCGCGCTGGCGCTCGCGGTGCCTGGCGTGGACGTCGGCGCGGTGGTCCAGCGACAGCGGATGTCGACGATGCAGTCACTGCAGGAGCTGACCCGGCTGAAGCGCAACAGCAGCGACGGCGAGATCTCCTGGCAGCTGGTCGTCGAGTCGATGATCTTCGGCGCCGAGGCCGAGATCCGCTGGCTCGACCACTGCGAGGCGATGCTGTTACGCCACCGCGGCACACCCCGGCCGGCGCCGCGAACCTCCGTCGTACCGGACGAGCAGGAGGCCCGCTCGTGATCCTCGACATTCGCAATCTGACCCGGACGCACGGACAGGGCGAGCAGGCCGTGCACGCCTTGCGCGGGGTCGATCTGACCGTGGCTCCGGGCGAGTTGGTCGCCGTGATGGGTCCGTCCGGGTCCGGCAAGTCGACGTTGCTCACCTGCGCCGGCGGCCTCGACCGGCCGACCGCGGGCGAGGTCATTGTCGACGGCAACGACCTCACCACGCTCAGCCGGAACGCCGTGGCCGCGCTGCGGCGGCGCCGGATCGGCTATGTTTTCCAGGACTTCAACCTGATTCCGGCGCTCACCGCGGCCGAGAACGTCGCGCTTCCGCTGGAGCTGGACGGCACGCGCAGCCGGACGGCCCGCAAGGCCGCCGTCGCCGCGTTGCAGGAGGTGGGGATCGACGACCTCGCCGATCGGTTCCCCGACGACATGTCCGGTGGTCAGCGGCAGCGCGTGGCGATCGCCCGCGCGGTTGTGGGTGAGCGGCGTCTGCTGCTCGCGGACGAGCCGACCGGCGCACTCGACTCCGAGACCGGCGAGGCCGTTCTGCGGCTGCTCCGGGACCGCTGTGACCAGCACGGCATCGGCGGGGTGCTCGTCACCCACGGCGCGCGGGACGCGGCCTGGGCCGATCGCGTGGTCTACCTGCGCGACGGCGTCCTGGTGGGACAGGCCGGCCCGCTGCCCGAGGCCGACGCACTGCTGGAGAGCCGCTGATGGGCCAGTGGGGTCCGCCGTTGCGGATCGCCCGTCGTACGGCGCGACGAACGCTCGGCCGCACCTTCCTGGTCGCCGCGCTGATCGGACTGCCCGTGCTGGCCGCGACGTGGCTGGGCATCGTCCTGAAGTCCGCGAGCCCGGCCGGTGAAACGCTGGCCGCCAACACGATCGGCCGCGCGGACGCCCGGCTGGACGTCACGCAGTACGGCAAGCTCCAGGTGCCGCCGGGCCAGGAGATGACGTACGGCGAACCGCCGCCGGCCGAGGGGTACGACAAGGCGGTCCGGACTCCGGCGACGTTCGACCCGACGCCGCTTCTCCCGGCCGGGACGAAGCTGGCCCGTTCGTTCGTCGACTCCGGCATGGCCGAGATCCGCGGTCCGGAAACAAAGACCTCGGTCATCCTGCTCACGGGCGACGGCGCGAACCCGCTGACCACCGGGACGGTCAAGCTCGACAAGGGCCGCCTGCCGGCGAAGGCCGACGAGGTCGCGATCTCGCCGTCAGTCGCGGAGTACCTCGGGCGGACCGACACCGTCGTGAGCACGAGCGGCCGGAGTTACACCGTCGTCGGCATCGCCCGCATGCTCACGGCACAAAGCACAGGGGCGATCTTCGCCACACCGGACTCCACGCTGTACGAGCCGGACCCGACGCGCACGGTGCAGTACCTCGTCGATCTGCCCGACTCTGCCGACGCCGGGCAACTCGGCACCGACCTGGTCGGCAAGGGCCTGTTTCTCTTGCCGCGAGCAACCATCGTCGATCCGCCGCCGGACCCGTACGGGACGTCGGCCGACGACATCGGCCCGTACGCCGCGATGGCGCTCGTGATCGGCTTCGGGATCCTGGAGATCGTGCTGCTCGCCGGTACGGCGTTCGCGGTCGGCGCCCGCCGCCAGACCCGTGAACTCGGACTCGTGATGGCAGCCGGGGGTACGCCGGGAGACGTGCGGCGGGTCGTCCTGATGCAAGGCCTGTTCGCCGGGCTGGTCGGTGTGACCGGCGGGCTGGTGATCGCGGGGATCGCCGCGTTCAGCGCGAAACCGGTCTGGGAGGCGATGACGGACTCGATCTTCACCGCGTGGCAGATCCCGTGGGGCACGATCGCCGGAATCGCGGTGCTCGGTCTCGGTGCGGGACTCGCCGCGGCCGTCGTACCGGCGATCGGCGCCGGCCGGCAGGCGCCGATGGCCGCGCTGACCGGGCGGTTCACCGTCGCCGCGAGGGCGACGCGGACCCGGATCGCCGCGGTCGTCCTGCTCGCCGGCGGAATCGGGTGCGTGTTCGCCGGCAGCGCGATGATCGGCGCGGCGCTGAAATCGGCGCGGACGTCGCAACTCGGGCAGCAGGCGACGGCCACGCCGACCGGCCCGATCGCGCTGGTGCTGCTCGGTATCACCGCGTCGATCGCCGCACTGGTGTGGATGCTGCCGAGCCTGGTCGTGAAGGTCGCCGGCCTCGCGCGGGTGTTGCCACTGAGCGGCCGGATGGCGATGCGCGACGCCGCGCGCCATCGGCACCGCACCGGTCCCGCGACCGCGGCGATCATGATGGCCGTGGCCGGTACCGCCGCGGTCGCCTTCGCGGCGTCGAACTCGATCGCGGCCGACGCCGCGGACTACACCGCGACAGCGCACCGGGGCGATGCGGCGGTCCGGTTCAGCCGGGATGTCCCCGGAGGGATCACGTACACACCACAACTCGGCGCGCAGTTGGCCGGGCTGCTTCCGGTCCGGCAGCAGTACGAGCTCGGGTACGTCCAACTGCCGAACACAAAGGCCAACCAGTACGGCTACACGCCCGTTCTGGCCGTCGCCACACCGGAGAACGGCATGGGGATGACCGGGATGCCGTTGCAGGCAGCCGATCCTGCCTTCGTCGAACGCTTCGGTGAGTACGGCGCGCAGGTGGCGACGGCGATGCGCGCGGGCAAGGTGGTCGTCCCGGACGTCCGGCTCGCAGCCGGCCAGACAGTTGCCATGCACAACGATGACGGCGACGACTATCTCCGGAACCTGCCGGCGGTGTCGTTCGGGCTGCCGCCACGGGTCCAGTTCTTCCGCGACACCGCGCTGATCAGCCAGGAGACTGCGCGTGCGCTCGGCACGATCCAGGTCGCGGAGGTGCACTTCGAGCTCACCCGGGAACCGTCCGCCGACGAACTGGCGGCGGTCGCCCGGCTGCTCGGCGCGGACGACCGGCTGGTGGTCGAGAAGGGGTACCAGAGCCCGGCGCGGCTGTTCCTGATCGGGATCCTTCTCGCCGCCACCGTGGTGACCCTGCTCGGCGTCGCGATCTCGGTGTCGCTGTCAGCCGCCGAGGGCCGGGCCGATCTGGCCACCCTCGCTGCGGTCGGCGCGCCACCGAGACGGCGGCGGTCGCTCGCGGCGGCCCAGGCGTGGGTGCTCGGACAGTTGGGCTGCGTGCTGGGCGTGGGGGTCGGCGCGCTGTACGGCTACACGGCGCACGCCGCGTTCGGATCGCCGCGGTTCGTGGTCCCGTGGGCGGAGATCGGCGGCATCGTGGTCGTCGTACCGCTGTTCGCCGGGCTGCTCGCCTGGCTGCTCACGCGATCGCGGCTACCGATGGTCAGCCGTATCGAGTAGCGCGACCTCGGGATACGCGACGGGGTACGGCGGTGTGCTGGTGACGCGCCATTGGCCACAAGCACACCGCTGGTACACGACCAGTCCCTCGCTGACGGGGTGGCTGGAGATCGCGGACCAGCGATGACGGTGAGTTTCAGTCATGCACCCATCGTGATGTAATGGCATTATGCATCTCAACCCTTACGGCGCCGACGCCGTCCTGCTCGCGGTGAACCTGGCCACCCGCCCGGCGACCACGCCGGACGAGCTGGCCGAGCGGTGTGAGGAGAGCGGCGTCGAGAGCCGCCTGGTGCGTGACCGGCACGTCACGGCGGCGGATCTGGCGGCCGTCCGGACCGCGCTCGACGAATGGCTGCAGGTCGTGGACGCGCAGGACGAGCAGACCCGCGTCGACCTGGTGAACGCGATGCTCGCGAAGTACACGGAGCATCCGCGGCTCACCAACCACGCCGGCGACGGCTGGCACATGCACTACCGGCCGGACGACGTACCCGTCGGGCGGCTGGTCGCGACGCTGATCAGCACCGGTACGGCGCTGCACCTGGCCGGCCGCGGGATCACCAGGCTCGGCCGTTGCGCCACCGAGGGCTGCGCCAACGTGTACGCCGATCTGTCGCGCACCGGCCGCCAGCGTTACTGCAGTCCCGCCTGCGCGAACCGCGACGCCGTACGCCGTCATCGCGCGCGGGCATCCTAGAACGCCCGGCGGGTACCGCAAGGGGACCGCGAACTAGGATGGGGAGATGAGCGAGAGCAGCAGCGAGGGCCAGGAAGTTCCGATGGCCGGGGCGCGGACCGAGGACGGCAAGGTGCTGATCGTCGGGCCGGACGGCATGGCCGTCGAGGGACCGCCGCGCTCCGACAACGACCACGACGAGCAGGACGAGCCGCGCTCGGTGACCGAGCTGGTCGAGCAGCCGGCCAAGGTGATGCGGGTCGCCAACATGATCCGGCAGTTGCTCGAAGAGGTGAAGTCGGCGCCGCTCGACGAAGCCTCCCGCGCGCGGCTGCGGTCGATCCACGAGGCGTCGATCAAGGAGCTGGAGAGCGGCCTGGCGCCGGAGCTGGTCGAGGAGCTCGAGCGGCTCAGCCTCGACTTCACCGACGACAGCACGCCGACCGAGGCCGAGCTGCGGATCGCGCAGGCGCAGCTGGTGGGCTGGCTCGAAGGGCTGTTCCACGGCATCCAGACGGCGTTGTTCGCGCAGCAGATGGCCGCGCGCCAGCAGCTGGAGCAGATGCGCCGCGCACTGCCCGGCGGGCAGCAGCTCCCCGACGGGCAGTTCCCGGAAGCTCCGCAGGCCGGTACCACCGACGGCCCGGGCAGCGGCGGGATGTATCTGTAACGCCTTATTTCAAAGGCTGGAAGAACTCCTCGAGGACGGCGGCGACGCCGTCCTCGTCGTTTGCGGGGGCAGTTCTGTCCACCACGGCGAGGACTTCGGGGTGCGCGTTGGCCACGCCGTACGACGTGCCGGCCCAGGCGAGCATCGGCAGATCGTTGACCGAGTCACCGAACGCGATCGTCTCAGCAGCCGAGATCCCTTGCTCTGCGGCGAAGTCGGCCAGCATCGCCGCCTTGGAGACCCCGCTCGCGGAGATCTCCACCAGACCGTGACCGCCGCTGTGACTCGCGGTCACTCGTTGGCCGACCAACGGATTGACCAGACCGAGCAGCTCGTCGGCGGGCAGGCTCGGATGCCGGACGAGCAGTTTTGCGGCCGGCTCCGTAAGGAGTTCCTCGACCGCGGCGATCAACGAGTTGTCCGGATTCGGGTAGGCGTTCTGGTAGACCGGTTCCTGTCCGTAGCGGTCCGGTCGCTCGATGGCGAACTGCACGTCCGGGATCGCGGCGCGGATCGCCTGCGCCACCTCGAGAGCCACCGCGGGATCGAGCAACCGGGTCCGAATCGCCTTGCGGCGCAGGACGTCGTACAAAATAGCGCCGTTGGCAACGATCGCGACGCCGTGGTCGCCGACCAGGTACGACAGATCGTGCAGCCAGCGAGGTGGCCGGGCGGTGACCATCACGAAAACACTTCCGGCCCGCTGCGCCGCGAGGACCGCGGCGCGGGTCCGGGCGGACACCGTGCCGTCGCTGCGGACGAGCGTTCCGTCGAGATCGGTAGCTATCAGGCGGGGGTACTGCGAAGCCGTCACGAGGCCAACCGTATCGTCCGATGATCCGGTGCCGCATTACCCTGGTCAACGCCTCGGGCGCAAGCCGTACGACGTCGGCTTCAGGTCTTTTTGACTTATCTCGTTGAGCTTTTGACAACGTCATCAGACCGTTACGGCAGGATCCTGCAAAGGCAGCAAGTTCCCCTGCGCCGCGCGGTTGGTGCGTGATTTCATGCGGAGGTCTGGCGGGGAACCGGGGGCTGTTCGTTCGCGTCGTAAGCGTGTTCTGGATCAGCGCGACTGATGCCGGCCCCACCTCCGGAGGCACACACAAACGTCGAAGAACTGGTGCGGAATTGGCTGCAACCAAAACCGCGGCAGTGGCGTCAACAGTTATGGATCGGTGCGTCCCGCGCCCGGGACGACACGGTGGGCCGGTGACAGTACGCGGGTCCATCAGCTAGCGGATCCGTGCGGACGAACGTCGTTCACCGTTCGTTCATTCGGGTCTTGATACTTGGGGAGCCTTGATGACCGTCAACAGCGCCAATCTAGCGGGGCCGGGGGGCAGTAGCTCTCGAGCTGCTGTCGACACATGTTCTACCGGGGAGGGGTCAATGACCGGCTGCATCGCCCGCTCCGACATCTTCCAGCACCGCTTGATGGAGGAGCCGCCGCCCGCGTCCGCGACCCGTCGCACCCGTGAGCGGTACGAGCAGCTCGTCCGCGAGGCCAAGGCGCTGTGCGCCTCGTGCCCGCTGTTCACCGACTGCCTCTACAGCGCGGTCGCCGAGCACGACGTGAGCGGCTTCGTCGCCGGAACCACTGCTGTACAACGGCGTTCGATCCGCAACCTGCTCGACGTCGAGGTGCAGGCGGACGACTTCGACCAGCTGGCCGGCGCGCGCGGCACCCGTCGCCCGGTGAGTCACGAAGAGGTCCTGCGGCTGCGCGCGCAGTACCCGAACGACAGCCTCGAGTCCCTGGCCATGCGACTTGGCTGTTCCTTGTCGACTGTCAAGCGGCACCTTCGGCGGGCCCGCCGCGGCCAGAGCCCGGCCGCCAAGGCCCCGCGGCCGCGTCCCGCGGTCGAGGCCGTGCTGGACGCTTTCGACACCGTCGTCGACCAACAGCACCAGCCGCGCCGCGCCGGCAGCACCCGGGTCGCCTGATCCGATACTCGGCCCGCCAGCGGACTATCGGAGACTGAACGACCGAAGGCCCGGAATCCCCGCGAAGACAGGGGTTCCGGGCCTTTCGCTTGCCTGCGGCATCGGAGGTGTCAAGGGTTTCGGTTGTCGCCGAAACGCCTTGACTCAGAACCAGCGGTTGAGTATGGCCGCGACGCCGTCGTCCTGGACCGACTTGGTGACCTCGTCGGCGGACTCCTTGACCTCGTCCGGCGCGGAGCCCATCGCGACCCCGAGACCCGCGTAGCCGAGCATCTCGATGTCGTTGCGCCCGTCACCGATCGCGAGCAGGCCGGCCGGGTCCAGGTCGTACTGCGCGAGCGCGACCTTGAGTCCCGTCGACTTGTCCACACCCTCCGGCGCGATGTCGAGCCATGCGGTCCAGCCGACGAAGTAGCTGACCCCGTGCAGGCCGAGACGTTCCGCCAGGTGGACGAAATCGCTCTCGGACTGGTTGGGGTCCCGGATGATCAGCCGGGTCACGGGCTGCGGTGCGAGCTCCTCGTCGGTGACCACCCGGATCCGCGCGTCCCGGCCGAGGTCGCCGTCCGGGAACGGCTCGGTGACCAGGTAGCTGCCGTCGTACTCCTCGACCGCCATCCGCGCGTTCGGCGCGTACCGCCGGACGGACTCGATCACCGTCGACGGATCGAAGGTCCGCTCGTCGACGACCTCGCCGTCCGGGTAGCGGAGCGTGCGCGCACCGTTGCTACAGACAACGAGTCCGTCGGCCGGCAGCCGGAGCCGCTGCGCCACCGGCCTGGTCGTCGACCAGGCCCGGCCGGTGGCCAGGATCACCGGCACCTGCTCGGCCGTCCGGCGGACCGCGTCGAGGACCGCGGACGACATCCCCTCGTCGTGATCGATCAGGGTGCCGTCGATGTCCAGGGCAACGGCTGTCGGTCGCGCGAAGGGTGGGCTGTCGGTCATCGAGCGACCGGTTCGAGCACCTCGCGGCCACCGACGTACGGCTGGAGCGCGGTCGGGACGCGGACCGAACCGTCCGCCAGTTGGTGGGTCTCCAGGATCGCGACGATCCAGCGGGTGGTCGCCAGCGTCCCGTTCAGCGTCGCGACCGGCTGCGTCTTGCCGTCGGCGTCGCGGTGCCGGATGTTCAGCCGGCGGGCCTGGAAGTCGGTGCAGTTCGACGTCGAGGTCAGCTCCCGGTACCGGCCCTGCGTCGGCACCCACGCCTCGCAGTCGAACTTCCGGTACGCCGAGACGCCGAGGTCGCCGGTCGCGGTGTCGATCACCCGGTAGCTCAGCTCCATCTTGTCGAGCATCTCCTTCTCCCAGGCGAGCAGCCGCAGGTGTTCCGCGGCGGCGTCCTCGAGCCTGCAGTAGGAGAACATCTCGACCTTGTCGAACTGGTGGACGCGGATGATCCCGCGGGTGTCCTTCCCGTGCGACCCGGCTTCCTTGCGGTAGCAGGACGACCACCCGGCGTACCGGATCGGGCCGTTCGACAGGTCGAGGATCTCGTCCATGTGGTAGCCGGCCAGCGCGACCTCCGACGTACCGGTGAGGTACAGCTCGGGGTCCTCGAGCCGGTAGACGTCGTCGTGCGCCGTCAGGTACCCGGTGCCGCCCATCACCTCGGGCTTGACCAGGGTCGGCGTGATCATCGGGGTGAAGCCGGCCTCGACCGCCTGCTGGATCGCCAGCTGCAGCATGCCGAGCTGGAGCAGCATGCCGGCGCCCTTGAGGAAGTAGAACCGCGAGCCGGAGATCTTCGCGCCGCGCTCCATGTCGATCGCGTCGAGCAGCTCACCCAGCTCGAGGTGGTCACGGGGCTCGAACCCCTCGGCGGCGAAGTCGCGCGGCTTGCCGACCTCCTCGACCACCACGTAGTCGTCCTCGCCGCCGACCGGGGCCTCGTCGGACACCAGGTTCGGCAGCGCACGGGCGAGCTCGTCGAAGCGGTTCCCGGCCTCGTTCGCCGCGGCCTCGTTGGTCTTCACCTCGGCGGCCAGCGTCTTGGTGCGCTCCAGCAGCGCGGCCCGCTCGTCGCCCTTGGCCTGCGCGACCTGCTTGCCGAGCGACTTCTGCTCGGCCCGGAGCGCCTCGAAGGCGGAGATGGACGATCGACGCTCACTGTCGGCGACCAGGATCTGGTCGACCAGGTCAGTACTCTCGCCGCGCTTGGTCAGGGCGGCGCGCACGACATCAGGGGTCTCACGGAGCAGTTTCGCGTCAATCACACCCTGAGGGTATCGGGGCGTGTCTGAACCGGCGAAGTCTATTCGGGATGATGGGGTGGCCACACGTGACCATCGAGGGGGATCCGAGCGGGCAATGAACCACCACCCACCCAGTTCGGTCGGCCGTGTGCTCACGGTCGTGCTGGGTGCGCTGCCGCTCACGGTGATCACGCTGCTGGTGTTCCGGGGGTGGCCGCCGCTGGCCCGCTGGGACCAGTCGGTCGCCGCGCGCGCCGCGTCGTACGGCGCCACGCACGAGGGTCTCGTCGACTTCTGGCAGGTGGTCGGCGCGGTGGTGCTGCCGTGGACGTCGCGGGCGGTGATCGTGATCGTGGCCGCGTACCTGTGGCATCGCCGGGCCCGGCTGCTGACGATCTGGCTGCTCACGTCGGCCGCCGCCGAGCTGATCCTGGTCCAGGTGGTCAAGGCGATCTTCGAGCGGGACCGGCCGGCCGGGATGCTCGTCGAGACCGACGGCTTCTCCTACGTGTCCGGCCATGCGACGGCAGCGTTCGTGATGGCCGGCGCGCTCGGCGTCGTGCTGCCGTCGGTGCGCGGCTGGCGGCGCCGGTTCCGGCTGCTGGTGCTGCTGCCGGTGCTCGCGGTGGTGTGGATCGCGTCCGCGGACCGGATCGCGCTGAACGTGCACTACGTGTCCGACGTCCTCGGCGGCTGGGCGCTCGGGCTGGCGATCCTGACCGCGACGTCGATCGGGTTCGGCCTCCGGCCGGGGCTGCGGCGGCGCCGTCGCCGGATCCCGTCGTCCGCGGGCGACGGTACGACGTCGCCGCCGAAGGCCGCGGTGATCGTGAACCCGATCAAGGTCGGCGACGGTGTCGCGTTCCGCCGCAAGGTGACGCGGGCCCTCGCGGTCCGCGGGTTCGACGACCCGCTCTGGCTGGAGACCCGCGTCGACGACGCCGGGAACGCGATGGCCAAACAGGCGATCGAGTACGAATCGGACCTGGTGCTGGTCGCGGGCGGTGACGGCACGGTCCGGGTGGTGTGCTCGACGCTCGCCCACACCGGGATCCCGGTCGGCGTGATCCCGGCCGGCACCGGGAACCTGCTGGCGCGCAACCTGCACATCCCGCTCGACCTGGACGACGCCCTGGAGCGGATCCTCGAGGGCCGCGACCGGCGGATCGACCTGGTCCGCGTCCACGGCGACGAGCTCGACACCGACCGGTTCGCCGTGATGGCCGGGCTCGGCCTGGACGCCGCGATCATCTCCGACGCCCCGCCGCACCTGAAGAAGCAGATCGGCTGGACGGCGTACCTGGTGTCGGCGGCGAAGAACATCAACCACCCGTCGGTCCGCGTCCAGCTCACCATCGACGACGGCGAGACGATCGAACGCCGCGTCCGCACGGTCGTGATCGGCAACGTCGGCATGCTGCAGGCCAACATCCCGCTGCTCCCCGACGCCCGTCCCGACGACGGCCTGCTCGACGTCGTCGTGATCGCCCCGCGGCGCGTCACCCAGTGGCCGATCGTCGTCTGGCGCCTGATGACCCGCACCAACCGCACCGACATGTACCTGGAACGCTTCACCGGCCGCAAGGTCGAGATCCACGCCGCCGTGGACGTCCAGCGCCAGCTCGACGGCGACCCGATCGGCCCCGGCCGCTCCCTCTACACCGAGATCGAACCAGGAGCGCTGACCGCCCGGGTCCCGAAACGCCGGTGACGTCGTACGGGGGCTGCAAGGTCAGTCGACCGTGGGGCCGGATTCCTTGCGCAGGTTGTCCAGGGCCTCTTCCTCTTCGGGGGAGAGCTTGGACTCGCTGGTGAAGGACTTGATCTCCTTCGCGTACGTGCGGGCGTCGGCGCGGCTGTTGATCGAGGTGAGGACGACGCCGTCGCCGTTGTCGTCGAGGATCGCCATCGACCACGAGAGCTTGCCGCCGGTCTCGCCGAAGGCGTCGTACCGGACGACGGCCAGGTGCTGCAGGGACCCCTTGAGTTCGGCGCGGGTGACGTCGAGGTCCTTGCCCAGCTTGCGCAGTTCCGACTTCACCGTGCCGGGCTTGGCCTCTGGCTGGGCCGGTTGCGGTTCGGGCTCGGGGTGTGCGGCAGGTGGCAGGTGGTCCGACGAGACCGTCCGGGCCCGGAGGGCCTGGATCGCGAACACCAGGGCTAGCACCGCCACGAAGAGGGCGGCGACCCCGAAGGCACCGGCTAACGACGAAGACACGCACGAGAGCCTAAAGCATCGCCTGAGTGTTCAGGTGATCGCACAACGTGCACAGGACGGGACGGATGCGGCACCTCGGGCCGGAGCAACGTAGATTCGCGGCGTGACACATTTGCCTGACCAGGGGGTACAAGCGGGCGTCCACGACCTCGGGTACGCGCGGCTCGACACCGATCGGCTGGAGCGTACCGGCGACGCCGAGGTCGTCTATGGGGCCGGAAAAACGCCGTCTCAGGTCGTGGAACTGCTGCGGACCCTGCATGCCACGCACCCGGACCACGCCGTGCTGGCGACCCGGCTGACCGACGAGGCGCAGCACGCCGTCGCCGCCGCGCTGCCGGCTGCCGTGGTCGACCCGGTCGGACGTACGGCAGTGCTCGGCGAGCCGCCGACGCGCCGCGGGACGGTCGCTGTCGTGGCCGCTGGTACGTCGGATGCCCCGGTGGCCGCGGAGGCGGCGACGACGGCTCGGGTGTTCGGGGCCGGGGTCGACGTCATCACCGACGTGGGTGTCGCGGGGCTGCACCGGATCCTCGGCGAGCGCGAGCGGCTGGACGCGGCGGACTGCCTGATCGTGGTCGCCGGGATGGAGGGCGCGTTGCCGAGCGTCGTCGGCGGACTGGTCGGCGTACCGCTGGTGGCCGTGCCGACCTCGGTCGGGTACGGCGCCTCGTTCGGCGGGCTGGCCGCGCTGCTCGGGATGCTGAACTCGTGTGCGCCCGGGGTGAGCGTGGTGAACATCGACAACGGGTTCGGGGCCGGTGTGTTCGCCGCCCGCGTCGCCCGGCAGTCGGCTCCGCGTGAGCGGAAGGACGCCTGATGCGCACCGCCTGGATCGACTGCTCCGCCGGCGCGTCCGGCGACATGCTCCTCGGCGCCCTGATCTCAGCCGGCGCCGACCTGGCGTTCGTGAACGCGGCAGTCGCCGCGGTAGACCCGTCCCTGTCCGTCACCGTCACCCAGACAGCCCGCCACCAGATCGCCGCCACCAAGGCAACGGTCGAGGTCAACGGCGAGCCCCACCCGGAGAACCTCCTGACCGCCGGGCACGGGCATGGGCACGGGCATGGGCACGACGACGGCGCAGGACACGGGCACGGGCATGAGGACGCGGGACACGGGCACGACGGGACGGGGCCAGGGGACGGTGGAGCCGCCGGCGGCCCGGAGGTGGGCGACGCCTCCTCCTCCCGCCACAGCCACTCCGGTCCGACGCGGGCGTGGGCGGATGTTCGGCGTCTGCTGGAGCAGGCGTCGCTCGACGACGCCGTGCGGGAGCGGGCGCTCGACACGTTCGCGCGGCTGGCTCGGGCCGAGGCGTCCGCGCACGGGGTCGAGCCGGACACGGTGCACTTCCACGAGGTCGGGGCGCTGGACGCGATCGCGGACATCGTGGGCGTCGCGGCGGCAGCGGTCAGCCTCGGGCTGGAGCATGTGGTCGTGTCGACGATCGCGCTGGGTGGCGGGCGTCAGGTCCGCGGGCAGCACGGCGGCATTCCGATCCCCGGGCCGGCGGTGCTGCACCTGGTGGCCGAGGCCGGCGCACCGGTCGTCGGCGGCACTGCGCCGTACGAGATGACGACCCCGACGGGCGCCGCGCTGCTCGCCACGCTGGCGGACGAGTTCGGCCTGATGCCGCCGATGCGCGTCAGCACGACCGGTGTCGGCGCGGGCGGGCGCGACCCGGTCGAGGTCCCGAACATCCTCCGCGTGATCGTCGGCGAGTCCGCCGACCGCCCGGCGACGGAGCTCGTCTACGAGACGAACGTCGACGACCTCGACCCCCGGCTGTGGCCGCAGATCCTGGCGAGCCTGCTGAAGGCGGGCGCCGCCGACGCCTGGCTGACCCCGATCCTGATGAAGAAGGGCCGTCCGGCGCACACGCTCTCGGTGCTGGTGACGAGCACGAAGGCGGACGCCGTACGGCGGGTGATCCTCGCCGAGACGACCGCGATCGGGCTGCGCGAGTACCCGATCAGCAAGCACGCCGCGGACCGCGAGTTCACCACGATCAAGCTCGACGGCCAGTCGATCAGCGTGAAGATCGCCCGGTACGACGGTCAGGTCGTGAACGTGCAACCGGAGTACGACGACGTGGTCGCGGCCGCGGCCGAGCTGAACCAGCCGGTGAAGCTCGTCCTGGCCCGCGCGGTCGCCGCGGCGGAAGCGCTCTGGAGCTAGACCGACGCGGCCTTCTCCGGGAGCGGCTTCTGCTTGCGGCGGGGCCAGTCGTACGGCCACCACTGGGCGCCGTTGCGGCGGGCCCAGACGATCAGGCCGATCAGGACCGCCAGCTCGACCGCGGGGCAGATGGTGTCCCGCAGGCGCGCGCTGAAGAACTCCAGCGAGTCCGACAGGCTGGCCGCGACCTGCCGCGCGTGTGGATCCCGGCCCGGGACGTACGCGATCGCGAGCATCGTCGTCCGGATGACCATCAGGCTGTCGACCTTCGACGCGGCGACCGCGGCCAGGGCGACCCACGCGATCACGTCGTACCAGGGCAGCGAGTACATCGCGGTCAGCACCCAGGCGATCGCGTAGATCGCGGTGTACCGGATCGCGGCCGGTGTCGGGTCGTCCGGGTGTGTCTGCGGCACCAGCGACTTCGGGAACACCTGCGTCAGCAGGATCGCGACCACGATCAGGCCGACCCACGCGAGGATCGCCAGAACGGTCCGCACCAGCCCGTTCGGCAGGAACAGCGTGAAGAAGCTCAGCAGCACCTTGTGCGGCGTGCCGGTGGAGATGAACGACGTCTGCGACCGGGCCTGCTGGAACGCCTGCAGGCCGACGATCGCATACAGCCCGCCCATGGCGAGCGCGCCGCCGCCGCAGAAGTACAGGCACTTGCGCCGGTCGGCTCGCAGCGCCCACAGCATCGCCACGCCGACCAGGCCGATCGACAGCTTCGTGCAGCCCGCGACGCCGATCATGATGCCGGCCAGGAACACGTGCCGACGGAAGAAGACCAGCGCGATCACCGCGAACATCACCGCGATCGCGTCGTTGTGCGCACCGGCCAGCACCGACCACAGGATCAGCGGGTTCGCGAGGCCGAGCATGATCACCCGCCGCCTGGCCGGCAGGTCCTTGCCGACCAGCTTCACCAGCAACAGCCCGGTGACGACGATGGCGATCCCGACCGACAACTGCAGCATCCACACGGTGAGCTGCGCGGAGTCACCGCCGATCAGCGACGCCAGCCACTGCACCCAGGTCGCGATCGGCCCGTACACACTGCGGGCGCCCTGCCACGGCCGCTCGGTCGCAGCGATCACCGGGTCGTACCCGAGCCGGATGGTGTCGGCCGGGGACACCGTGTACGGGTCGCCGCCGAGCGCCATGATCCGCCCGTACGCCGCGTAGATCAGGACGTCCCCGGAGGCCATCGGCGGGACCAGCGTGACGGCCGCCGTCGTACCGATGCCCAAGGCAATCAAACGGTCGACCCGCGGCGCCCAGCCGTGCTTCAACGCCTTGGTGGCCAGGAAAACGCCGTACCCGCCGAGCAGGATCGCGACGTAGATCATCACCGTCACGAGCCAGTCGTTCGGCTTGGTGTCGAACCAGTACGACGGGAGCCAGGCGTGCGGGTTGGTCAGCGTCAGCACGACCACGGACGGGCCGAGCAGGCCGACCGCCACGATCAGCGCCGTGCACGCGATGTAGAGCGCGACAGCCCAGCGGCCGTACTTCAGGCCTGCGTCAGTGCTCATTGCGAAGTCTCCGCGGGAACAGACTGCGCAGCGACGGCCCACCACCGTCCGCGGGCAGCGCACTGCGGGCGGCGAGCGCACGGCGGACGTGCAGATACTGCTTCGCGCGGTGCAGCTGGCCGCGCAGATCGGTCCCGGTGGCCCGGTGCCGGACGTCGATCGGCACCTCGAGGATCCGGAAGCCCTTCCGCCCCAGGTCGATCGTCAGCGCGGTCTCGACCCCGAAACCGGCGGCCAGCGGGACCGCCGAGTCGAACGCGGCGCGGGTGAGGCAGCGCTGACCGGACAGCGGCTGCTCCGGCGCCCAGCCGGTCGCCTCCTGGATCCCGGCCCGCGACAGCCGGACCACGAACCCGTGTCCGCCCGCCTTCGAGCCGTCGGCGCGCACCTGGGCCGGCAGCGTCCCGATCGTCATGTCCGCGCGGCCGGTCTGCACCGGCTCGATCAGCGGGCCCGCCCCGGACGCGGTGTCGGTCAGGTCGGCGTCGAGGAACAGCAGATGCCGCGGCCGGGCACCGTCGCGCTCCGCGACGGCGGCCGCGCCGGTCTCCATCGCGGCGGCCTTCCCGCGGTTGCGCTCGTGCCGCACGACGACCGCGCCGGCCTGCTCGGCCGCCTCGGTCGTGCCATCCGTGGAACCGTCGTCGACGACCACGACCAGGTCGACGCCGATGATCTTGTGCACCGCGTCGACGGTCGCCGCGATCCGGTCGGCCTCGTCCTTCGCCGGGATCACGCAGGCGACGGCACGCTCGAACGGTTCGGGGGACAGGTCTTCATCGGGCACAGCACTGCAGCCTAGTTCCTCCGCAGCCGATCGACTGCCTCAGCGGCCACCGCCTGTGGATTTCTCGTTCTTTCGAACGAGCCTGTGGAAAACCGCCGGACGGGGTCCTGATCACGGCATCTTCTCTGTCGACAGGCCGCGCCGTCGGCCGGGGTGGCCGCCCGATATCGGCCGGCTGGCAGATGTTCCGGGGCGGCCGCGGCGGCAGGATTTCAGGTGTCAGGCAGGACCGATCAGGAAGAGGTAAGGACATGACCCGCACTGTGACCGCCAACATCTCGCTCTCGCTCGACGGGCGGGTGAACGGCGCCGGCGGCGACTACGACATGAGCTGGATCGTGCCGCACGCGATCACCGAGGGTGCCCGGGACCACATGATCCGGGTGACCCGGCCGGCCACCACGATCCTGCTCGGCCGGAAGAACTACGAAGGCTTCGGCGGCTTCTGGCCGGCGGTGGCCGACGACGAGAATGCGGCCCCGCAGGACCGCGCGTTCTCACAGTGGCTGAACGAGACCGACAAGGTGGTCTTCTCGACGACGCTGACCGAGGCGCCCTGGCAGCACTCCCGGATCGCCGACGGCGAGCCCGCGGACGTGGTGAAGCAGCTCCGCGCCCAGGACGGCGGCGACATCATCGTGCTGGCCAGCTCGAGCGTGATCCGTGCACTGCTGGCCGCCGACGAGATCGACCGGCTGAGCATCACGCTGGACCCCGAGCTGGTCGGCGGCGGCGCCCGGCTCTTCGAGGACGGGCTGCCGGCCACCTCCTGGAAGCTGACCGACTCCACCCCGACCGAGTCCGGCGCGCTCTGCCTGATCTACGACCGGGTCCGCTCCTGACCGATTGGCCATCCGACGCATATTGTCGGACAATCAGACAGATTGACCGGGTTGCCGTAGCGTGGTGGGCACGGCGGAGGCGAAGGGCGGACGGATGACCGAGACGCGGCAGGACGGCCAGGGATTCCGGGACGGCACGGCGTACGGCGTCGACAGTGAGGTCGGTCCGCTGCGGACGGTGATGCTGCACCGGCCGGGCAACGAGCTCCGTCGGCTCACACCGCGCAACAACGACAAGCTGCTGTTCGACGGCATCCCGTGGGTCGGGCGGGCGCAGGACGAGCACGACGCGTTCGCCCAGGCGCTCCGCGACCGCGACGTCGAGGTGCTGTACCTCGGCGAGCTGCTGACCGAGTCGCTCGACCATCCGGAGGCCCGCGCCCAGGCAGTCGCCGGCGCGACCGAGGACCTCAGGCTGGGCGACACCCTCCGCGACTACCTGCGGGCCGCCCTCGGCGACCTGGAGCCGGCCGCGCTGGCCGAGGCCCTGATGGCCGGCGTGCGCAACGACGAGGTTCACGCCGGCGGGCTGGTCACCTCGCTGCTGGCGCACGAGGACTTCCTCATCGACCCCCTGCCGAACCTGCTCTTCACCCGCGACTCGAGCGTCTGGATCCGGGACTCGGTGGCGGTCACCTCGCTAGCGATGCCGGCCCGAGCGCGCGAGACACAGCTGACCGAGCTGATCTACACGTTCCACCCGCGGTTCGCGGGGGCCGACAAGGTGTATGACCACCAGCTGGAGCACGTCGAGGGCGGGGACGTGCTCGCGCTCGGCCCCGGCGTGCTCGCGGTCGGAGTC
>Ga0247821_10000411_pt1 | contig 23753 bp, 23 predicted proteins | sample 13C_Glycerol_Day_FD_192481 | JGI IMG/M metagenome (GOLD analysis project Ga0247821, IMG submission 192481) | Soil microbial communities from agricultural site in Penn Yan, New York, United States - 13C_Glycerol_Day14 | ecosystem: Environmental > Terrestrial > Soil > Agricultural land | place... | reverse complement strand
TGTACACACACCTGGCCGACCGGTTCCAGTCGCTTGGCGATGTCGTCGTTGGTCGCAGCTTGTGCGCTGACTGCCCAAAGGGCCAATACGGCAGCTGGTACGGCCAGCATTTTCTTGATTAGATTCACGCGTACACCCTCATGGTGGCTAGTCACGCCCGCGGCCACGGTTTCGCAGGCGGCGCAAGTATAACGGGAACCCTGCCTTACCGAAACAACCCTAGAGTCCAAAGGGTCTTAGCCGCGACAATCCGCCGCGTACGCAACACTTTAGAAGTTGGCCGGGGTTGCCGCACTGATCAGCCGGGCTGGCTCATCGTAGGGATTGCGGAAACGGTGCGGCTTGGTACTTTCAAAATAGTAGCTGTCGCCCGCTTCGAGGATGAAAGTTTCCAGCCCCACTACCAGCTCCAGGCGGCCTTCGAGGAGGATGCCGGTTTCTTCGCCGTCATGGGTGAGCATCTCTTCGCCGGTGTCGGCGCCCGGCGGATAGACTTCGTTGAGGAAGGCGATGGCCCGGCTCGGGTGCGCCTTGCCGACCAACTTCATGGTCACCGCACCGTCGGAGATGTCGATCAGCTCGTGGGCCTTGTAGACGATCTGCGTGGGGTTTTCGGGTTGCAGCTCTTCGGAAAAGAACTCGACCATGGACATCGGAATGCCACCCAGCACCTTGCGCAGCGAGCTGATGGAAGGGCTGACGCTGTTCTTCTCGATCATCGAGATGGTGCTGTTGGTGACACCCGCGCGCTTGGCGAGTTCACGTTGAGACAGGCCCTTGAGCTTGCGGATGGCTTGCAGTCGTTCACCGACGTCCAAAGCTTGCGCCTCCTAAACGAACGAGTGGGGTCGAAATTGAACATTATCATCGCAACAGCGTTCAGTATTTACAACACTTCGACCCGCAGCCTGTCCGCTTTGGCGTTTCACTCGTCGATATAGTCCAGTGGCACACGCTTGAGGTTGCAGAAAATCTGGTACGGGATCATCCCGGCCTGCAGCGCCACATCGCTGGCCAGCACGTTCTTGCCCCACAATTCCACCGGGCTGCCGACACCGGCTTCGGGCACGTCGGTCAGGTCGATGCAGAGCATGTCCATGGACACCCGGCCGATCAGTTGGCTGCGCTTGCCGGCCACCAGCACCGGCGTGCCGGTGGGCGCCTGGCGCGGGTAGCCGTCGGCGTAGCCCATGGCAACCACACCTACACGGGTCGGCCGCGGGCTGATGAATTTCGCGCCGTAGCCTACCGGCTCGCCGGCGGGCAGTTCGCGCACGCTGATGACCCGTGATTGCAGGGTCATCACCGGCTGCAGGCGCGCCGCCTCGGCCTGTGGCACTTCGAACGGGGTGGCGCCGTAGAGCATGATGCCCGGGCGTACCCAGTCACTGGGGATGTTCGGCCAGCCGAGCACGGCTGGCGAGTTGCGCAGGCTGACCTCGGCGCTCAGGCCCTGGCGCGCGGCCTGGAACACCGCCACCTGGTCGTTGCTGGCGCCGCTATCGAGTTCGTCGGCGCGGGCGAAGTGGCTCATCAGCACGATGCGGGTCACCTTGCCGCTGGCCAGCAGACGCTGATAGGCCGCCTGGTAATCCTTCGGATGCAGGCCAACCCGGTGCATGCCGCTGTCGAGCTTGAGCCAGACGGTGATCGGCGCGCTCATCCGGGTCTGTTCGATGGCTTCCAGCTGCCACAGCGAATGCACCACGCACCACAGGTCGTGCTTGACGATCAGCTCCAGCTCGCTGGCTTCGAAAATGCCTTCGAGCAGCAGGATCGGCGCCTTGATGCCGGCAGCCCGCAACTCCAGGGCTTCCTCGATGCAGGCCACGGCAAAACCATCGGCCTGTTGTTCGAGCGCCAGGGCGCAACGCACGGCGCCATGACCGTAGGCATCGGCCTTGATCACGGCCAGGGCTTTGGCACCGGACAGTTCACGGGCCAGTTGATAGTTGTGACGCAGGGCTTGGAGGTCGATCAGGGCACGGGCAGGACGCATGACGGCAGCCTTCTGGGCAGTCTGGTTGGAAGTAAAAAGCCCGGTGCCCGAACGCAGCTGGTGGGCCGCAGGCGGCACCGGGTGAGGGATTGCGTGTTACGGCAGGGCAGCGACCACCGACAGCTCAATGAGGATTTCCGGCTCGCAGAGCTTGGCCTCGACCGTGGCGCGGGCCGGGGCGACGCCCTTGGGCAGCCACTGGTCCCACACCGCGTTCATGCCCTGGAAATGCGCATCGATGTCCTTGAGGTAGATGGTCACCGACAGCAGACGGGTCTTGTCGGTGCCCGCCAGGTCCAGCAGGCGCTCGATATTGCCCAGGGCTTCACGGGTCTGCTGTTCGATCCCGGCGTTCATGTCGTCACCCACCTGGCCCGCCAGGTAGACGGTGCCGTTGTGGGTAACGATCTGACTCATGCGCTCATTGGTGAGCTGGCGCTGGACTGGCATGCTTTGCAGGCTCCTGCTGTTTGCCGTAACGAGAAATATCAAGGCCTTCGGCACTGATCTGCGGCTTTTTACGCGCCATCAGGTCGGCCAGCAAGCGGCCGGAACCGCAAGCCATGGTCCAGCCCAGTGTACCGTGGCCGGTGTTGAGGAACAGGTTGCGGAACGGCGTGGCACCGACGATCGGGGTGCCGTCCGGGGTGGTCGGACGCAGGCCGGTCCAGAAACTGGCCTGGCTCAGGTCGCCGCCGCGAGGATAAAGGTCGTTGACGATCATCTCCAGGGTTTCGCGCCGACGCGGGTTCAGCGACAGGTCGAAACCGGCGATCTCGGCCATGCCGCCCACACGGATGCGGTTGTCGAAACGGGTGATCGCGACCTTATAGGTCTCGTCGAGAATGGTCGAGGTCGGGGCCATGGCCGGGTCGGTGATCGGCACGGTCAGCGAGTAGCCCTTGAGCGGGTAGACCGGGGCGCGGATGCCCAGCGGCTTGAGCATCTGCGGCGAGTAGCTGCCCAGGGCCAGCACATAGCGGTCGGCGGTTTCCAGCTTGCCGTCGACCCACACACCGTTGATGCGGTCGCCGGCGAAGTCCAGGCGCTGGATGTCCTGGCCGAAGCGGAACTCGACGCCCAGCTTGACCGCCATTTCCGCCAGGCGGGTGGTGAACAGCTGGCAGTCGCCGGTCTGGTCGTTGGGCAGGCGCAGGGCGCCGGCGAGGATATCGGTGACATTGGCCAGGGCCGGTTCGACGCGGGCGATGCCTTCGCGGTCGAGCAGTTCGTACGGTACGCCGGACTGTTCGAGCACGGCGATGTCCTTGGCGGCGTTGTCCAGCTGCGCCTGGGTACGGAACAACTGGGTGGTGCCCAGGCTACGGCCTTCGTAGGCGATACCGGTTTCGGCGCGCAGCTCGTCGAGGCAGTCGCGGCTGTACTCGGACAGGCGGACCATGCGCTCCTTGTTCACGGCATAGCGGCTGGCGGTGCAGTTACGCAGCATCTGCGCCATCCACAGGTATTGATCGACGTCGGCGGTGGCCTTGATGGCCAGGGGGGCGTGACGCTCGAGCAGCCACTTGATGGCCTTGAGCGGTACGCCCGGTGCAGCCCAGGGCGAGGCATAACCCGGCGAGACCTGGCCGGCGTTGGCAAAGCTGGTTTCCATGGCGACAGCCGGTTGGCGGTCGACCACGACGACTTCAAAACCCTGCCGTGCCAGATAGTAGGCACTGGCGGTCCCGATCACACCGCTACCAAGTACCAGAACTCGCATGTTGATTACCCTCGACGCAGCGCACAGGCTGACATTTGTTGTTAATGGCGTAGATGCGCGCAGTATAAGAAGGTAAGCCCAGTGCATTTCACTATATAAAAGCCTATATTTGGCGACAATTCTCGGCAAGGTTGGCTTTTACGGAGGGGCATCCACTATGAGAACCCAGCACCAAAGCAAGCGTGAGCTGGACAAGATCGACCGCAACATCCTGCGCATTCTGCAGGCTGACGGGCGCATCTCGTTCACTGAACTGGGCGAAAAGGTCGGCCTGTCGACCACACCCTGCACCGAGCGGGTCCGGCGCCTGGAGCGCGAAGGCATCATCATGGGCTACAACGCCCGGCTCAACCCGCAGCACCTCAAGGGCAGCCTGCTGGTGTTCGTCGAAATCAGCCTGGACTACAAGTCCGGCGACACCTTCGAGGAGTTCCGCCGCGCCGTGCTGAAGCTGCCGCACGTGCTGGAATGCCACCTGGTCTCGGGCGACTTCGATTACCTGGTCAAGGCGCGGATCTCGGAGATGGCCTCCTACCGCAAGCTGCTCGGCGACATCCTGCTCAAGCTGCCGCACGTACGCGAGTCGAAGAGCTATATCGTCATGGAAGAGGTCAAGGAAAGCCTCAGCCTGCCGATTCCGGACTGAGGCTCAGACCAGCACCTGGCGGGTGCTGGCGATGTACTGGTGCACCAGCTTCTCGGCCTGCGGATCGATCATTTCGGCGGGGCCGCGACCATTGGGGCAAGGCAGGCGCGGGGTGGTGCCGAACAGCCGGCAGATCAGCGGCCGCTCCTCATACACCGTGCAGCCATCCGGCCCCAGGTGCACACAGTTGAGCTCGGCCAGGGCGGCTTCCTGCTCGGCAGCGCTCTTGCGCGGCAGGCGGGCCATCTCTTCGGACGAGGTGGTCACCGGCCCGCAGCAATCGTGACAGCCGGGCACGCAGGCGAAGGACGGGATCTGCTCTCGCAGGAAGCGGATCTTGTGGCTGTTGCAACTCATGGCGGCCTTGGCTGTAGCAGGGAAAGACCAATTTTGCCTCATGGTTGCCCCGCCGTGAAAGCACGGCTTATTCTGCGTCAATTTTTCCAAACACCCGAATCAGGATGACCTCATGACCGTCGGTGCCCCGCTGCCTTCCTCGCACACCGCTTCCTACTACGCCGCCAGCAGCGCACCCCAGCCGGACCATGCAGCGCTGGCCGACGAACTGCAGTGCGACGTCTGTGTGGTCGGTGGCGGCTATTCCGGGCTCAACACCGCCATCGAACTGGCCGAACGCGGCCTGAACGTTGTGCTGCTGGAGGCCCGGCGGATCGGTTGGGGCGCCAGCGGACGCAACGGCGGCCAGCTGATTCGCGGGGTCGGCCATGGCCTGGAGCAGTTCCGTCCCCAGTTGGGTGACAGCGGTGTGCGCGCGCTGAAGCTGATGGGGCTCGAAGCGGTGGAGATTGTCCGCCAGCGCATCGAACGCCATGCCATCGACTGCGACCTGACCTGGGGTTACTGCGACCTGGCCAACAAGCCGCGGGACTACCAGGGCTTCATCGAGGACGCCGAAGAACTGCACGCCCTGGGCTACCGCCATGAACTGCGCCTGGTGGAGCCTGGGCAGATGCACTCGGTGATCGGCTCGGACCGTTATGTGGGCGGCATGATCGACATGGGCTCGGGGCACCTGCACCCGCTGAACCTGGCCATCGGCGAAGCCGCCGTGGCCGAGCGGCTGGGCGTGCGGCTGTTCGAACAGTCGCCGGTCACCCGCATCGACTACGGCCCCCAGGTGCGCGTCCACACGCCGCAAGGCTCGGTGCGCGCCACCACCCTGGTGCTGGCCTGCAATGCCTATCTGAACAACCTGAACCCGCAGCTGGGCGGCAAGATCCTCCCCGCCGGCAGCTACATCATCGCCACCGAGCCCTTGAGCGAAGCCCAGGCCCGGCAACTGCTGCCGCAGAACATGGCGGTGTGCGACCAGCGCGTGACAGTGGACTACTTCCGCCTCTCGGCCGACCGCCGGCTGCTGTTCGGTGGCGCCTGCCACTACTCCGGCCGCGACCCGAAGGACATCGCCGGCTACATGCGACCGAAGATGCTCAAGGTGTTTCCGCAACTGGCGGATGCGCGCATCGACTACCAGTGGGGTGGCATGATCGGCATCGGCGCCAACCGTCTGCCGCAGATCGGTCGCCTGCGCGAACAACCCAACGTCTATTACGCCCAGGCCTACGCCGGCCACGGCCTGAACGCCACCCACCTGGCCGGAAAGCTGCTGGGCGAGGCGATCAGTGGCGAACAGGCCGGACGCTTCGACCTGTTCGCCCAGGTGCCCCACCTGACCTTCCCCGGCGGCAAGCACCTGCGCTCGCCGCTGCTAGCCCTGGGCATGCTCTGGCATCGTCTCAAGGAGCTGGTCTAGGACCGCCAGAACGGTTTGAGCCCCTCCTCTCGCGCCTGACCCGGCGTCAGGCCGACATCGCGCAGCTGTTCGGGCGTCAGCTCCAGCAGCGCGCGGCGGCTGTGCCAACGGTGCGCCATCAGCCCCCAGCGGCCGAGCCCGGCCGGGGCACTGAAGAGCTTCAGGCGCTGCTCGCGGCTCAGTTCTTCAGGGTGTAGTTGCAGGCGCACATCGCTCATGCCGCTCATGGCTTGATTCCTCCGGGGGTTGGATAACCGTGGAAGCAGCATGCGCGCTTGAAGAAAAGCATTACAGATTCAAAATGGCTGTATTATTTCCATACAGAACTGACTGAATTCCTACTGTAATGCAGTATTTTTCCAACATCTGTACCGGTCAGATGCTGTAGTCCATCGCAGGAGTATGCCATGAGCCTCTACGTCAACCTTGCCGAGCTGCTGGGCGCCCGCATCGAGCAGGGCCTGTATCGCCCCGGCGACCGCTTGCCGTCGGTGCGCGCCCTGAGCGTGGAACACGGCGTCAGCCTGAGCACCGTGCAGCAGGCCTATCGCCTGCTCGAAGACAACGGCCTGGCCGCACCGCGCCCGAAATCCGGCTATTTCGTGCCCGTTGACCGCAACCTCCCGGCCCTGCCCGCCGTCAGCCGACCGGCACAGCGCCCGGTGGAAATTTCCCAGTGGGAACAGGTCATCGAACTGGTCCGCAGCGTCCCCAACAAGGATGTGGTGCAATTGGGGCGCGGCATGCCGGATGTCGACAGCCCGACGCTCAAGCCGCTGCTGCGCAGCCTGGCCCAACTGAGCCGACGCCAGGACATGCCGGGGCTGTACTACGACACCATTTCCGGCACCCTGGCCCTGCGCGAGCAGATCGCCCGGCTGATGCTCGACTCCGGCTGCAGCATCGACCCGGCCGACCTGGTGGTGACCACCGGCTGCCACGAAGCGCTCTCAGCCAGCATCCGCGCCGTGTGCCAGCCCGGTGATATCGTCGCGGTGGACTCGCCCAGCTTCCACGGCGCCATGCAGACCCTCAAGGGCCTGGGCATGAAGGCCCTGGAGATTCCCACCGACCCGCTCACCGGCATCAGCCTGGAAGCCCTTGAGCTGGCCCTGGAACAGTGGCCGATCAAGCTCATCCAGATCACCCCGAGCTGCAACAACCCGCTGGGCTACATCATGCCCGAGGCACGCAAGAAAGCCCTGCTGACCCTCGCCCAGCGCTTCGATGTGGCCATTCTCGAAGACGATGTGTACGGCGACCTGGCCTACACCTACCCACGGCCGCGCACCATCAAGTCGTTCGACGAAGACGGCCGGGTGCTGCTGTGCAGTTCGTTCTCCAAGACCCTGGCCCCGGGCCTGCGCATCGGCTGGGTAGCGCCTGGCCGCTACCTGGAGCGGGTCCTGCACATGAAGTACATCAGCACCGGTTGCACCGCGACCCAGCCGCAGCTGGCGATCGCCGACTTCATCGAAGGCGGCCACTATCAGCCCCATGTGCGGCGCATGCGCAGCCAGTACCAGCGTGGCCGCGACCAGATGAGCGACTGGGTCACCCGCTACTTCCCGCCGGGCACCCGCGCCAGCCGGCCGCAAGGCGGCTTCATGCTGTGGGTGGAGCTGCCGGAAAGTTTCGACACGCTGCGCCTGAACCGGGCTTTACTTGGGCAGGGCGTACAGATTGCCGTGGGCAGTATCTTTTCTGCCTCGGGCAAGTACCGTAACTGCCTGCGGATGAATTTCGCCGCACGTCCTACCGCTGCGATCGAAGCGGCGGTGCGCAAGGTGGGTGAAACCGCCATTCGTCTACTGGCCGAAGCGGACTGCGGCGGGTAACTTTCCGCCGCCGCTCGCGGTCAAACCCCATAAGCCTCCTTCGTGAAGGACCCATCGCCTTGAGATACCCGTGCGCGCTGCCGCTTTTGCTGTCGCTGATGCTCGCCCTGAGTGGATGTGCCAGTGTCGGCCAGCCGCGCCAGGTCAGCCAGGCCCTGCCGGCCAGCGACTCGGCCTTCGGTCGCTCGGTGCAGCGTCAGGCCAGCGCCTATGACGGCCGCTCGGGCTTTCGCCTGCTGCCCAACAGCAACGAAGCCTTCCGGGCCCGTGCCGAACTGATCCGCAACGCCCAGTCGAGCATCGACCTGCAGTACTACATCGTTCGGGACGGCCTCAGCACCCGCACCCTGGTCCACGAGCTGCTGCAGGCCGCCGATCGTGGCGTACGCGTGCGGATCCTGCTCGACGACACCACCAGCGACGGCCTCGACGTGAAGATGGCCACCCTCGCCGCCCACCCCAACATCCATATCCGCGTATTCAACCCGCTGCACCTGGGCCGCAGCACTGGGGTCACCCGGGCCGTCGGGCGATTGTTCAACCTGAACCTGCAACACCGGCGCATGCACAACAAGCTGTGGCTGGTGGACAACAGCATGGCCATTGTCGGCGGGCGCAACCTGGGCGACGAGTACTTCGATGCCGAGCCCAACCTGAACTTCACCGACATCGACCTGCTCGGTGTCGGCCCGGTGGCCGAGCAACTGGGGCACAGCTTCGACCAGTACTGGAACAGTGCGCTGAGCCGGCCGATCGGCGACTTCCTCATGACCCAGCCCGATGCCGACGACCTGCGCGCCAGCCGCCAACGCCTGGAGGCCTCGCTGGAGAAGGCCGAGGTCGAGCACAAGGCGCTCTATGACCGCCTGATGGGATACAAGACACGCCCACGCCTGGACATCTGGCGCAATGAACTGATCTGGGCCCACAACCAGGCCCTGTGGGATGCCCCGAGCAAGGTCCTGGCCCGCGACGAGCCGGACCCGCAGTTGCTGATGACCCAGCAACTGGCCCCCGAGATGAACGGTGTCAGCCACGAGTTGATCCTGGTCTCGGCCTATTTCGTCCCGGGCGCCCCCGGCCTGCTGTACCTGACCAGCCGCGCCGACGCCGGTGTCTCGGTCAAGTTGCTGACCAACTCCCTGGAGGCCACCGATGTGCCAGCCGTGCATGGCGGCTACGCGCCCTACCGCCGGGCGCTGCTGGAACATGGCGTACACCTGTACGAGCTGCGCCGCCAGCCTGGCGACCCGGGCGCCAAGCGCATGCTGCACCTGCACGGCAGCTCGGACTCGAGCCTGCACAGCAAGGCGATCATTTTCGATCGGCGCAAGACTTTCATTGGCTCGTTCAACTTCGACCCGCGCTCGGTGCTGTGGAACACCGAGGTCGGTGTGCTGGTCGACAGCGCCGAGCTCGCCGAATACACCCGCGACCTGGCCGTGCAAGGCATGGCGCCGGCCCTGAGCTACCAGCTCCGGCTGGTCGATGACAAGCTGGTCTGGGTCACCGAAGACAATCACCAGCTGCACACCCTGAGCACCGAGCCCGGCGGCCTGTGGCGGCGCTTCAATGCCTGGATCAGCAAGGCCGTGGGCCTGGAGCGGATGCTCTAGGCCGGCGCCGGCTCAAAGGCGTTGGGTCGCCGCGCCAGTAGCACCAGGCCCGCGGCACCGACCGCCATCAACAACGGCAAGGCATGCCCGCTGACCCATTGGCTGCCCGCTCCTGCCGCCAAAGGCCCGAGCAGGCAGCCGATGCCCCAGAGCTGCGCCACGTGGGCATTGGCACGCACCAGCGCATCATCCCGGTAACGCTCGCCGATCAACACCAGCGACAAGGTGAACAGGCCACCGGCACTGGCGCCGAACAGCACCCACAGCGGCCAGATCAGCCAGGTCTGCAACAGCAGCGGAATGGCCAGGCTCGACAGCAGCAGGGTCACTGCGCAACCGCCGAACAAGGCACGCCGCGACATGCGATCGGCCAGGGCACCGATGGGCAGTTGCAACAAGGCGTCGCCGACCACCACGGTACTGACCATGAACAGCGCGATCTCGGTGCTGAAGCCCTGCTGCAGGCAATACACCGGCAACAGGGTCAGGATCATCGCCTCGAAGGCAGCGAACAGGGCAATGGCCCAGGCAATGACCGGCAAACGCCGGCAGAAACCCAGCAAATCGTGGAACGTCACGCTGCAGGCCTCCGCACTCGGGGCCCCGCCTCGCCCCAGCAACACCAGCGGCGCCACCAGCAGCAGGCCGGCACCGATCCAGAAGCCAAAATCATCTTCCGAGCCCAGCACCCCGAGCAGCAGCGGCCCGGCCAGCTGGCTCAGGGCATAACTGCTGCCATACAGGGCCACCAGCCGACCACGCCATTGCTCGACCACCAACTGGTTGATCCAGCTCTCGCCGAGGATGAACACAATGGTCAGGATCATGCCGATCAGCAGGCGCAGCACCAGCCACAGCGGGTAGCTGGGCAACAGCGCCAGCAGGCCGATGGACAGCGCCCCGCCCCACAGGCACAGGCGCATCAGCCCTGGCGTGCCAAAACGGGCGGCGAGGCGGCTGGACAGGCTGGCGCCGAACAGGACACCGATGGCCGGCATCGCCGCCATCACGCCAATGGCAAAGCTGCCGTAGCCCCAGCCCTCCAGGCGCAAGGACACCAGCGGCATGCTCACTCCCAGCGCCAGGCCGACACTGAGCACCGCCGTCAGCACGGCGAAATAGGTTCCCCAACGCATTGCAGCCTCCCAGGCTGTCGTGGATCTGCAGAAACAACACAGCCGGACCCGCATCGAGCAGGGTCCGGCTGTGGTCAGGATCGCGCGGTAACGGTTACAGCTTGATCCAGGTCGCCTTCAGTTCGGTGTACTTGTCCAGCGCATGCAGCGACTTGTCACGGCCGTTGCCCGACTGCTTGAAGCCACCGAACGGTGCGGTCATGTCGCCGCCGTCGTACTGGTTGACCCAGACGCTACCGGCACGCAGGGCCTTGGCGGTCAGGTGCGCCTTGGAGATGTCGGCGCTCCACACACCGGCGGCCAGGCCGTACGGCGTGTCGTTGGCGATGTTGATGGCTTCTTCGGCGGTGTCGAAGGTGATCACCGAAAGCACCGGCCCGAAAATCTCTTCCTGGGCAATCTTCATGGCGTTGGTAACGCCGTCGAAAATGGTCGGCTCGACGTAGGTGCCGCCGGTTTCTTCCAGGATCCGCTTGCCGCCTACCAGCAGCTTGGCGCCATCGCTGTGGCCAGCTTCGATGTAGGACAGGACGGTGTTCATCTGCTGGCTATCGACCAACGCACCCACGGTGGTGGCCGGGTCCAGCGGGTTGCCGGGCTTCCAGGCCTTGAGGGCTTCGAGTACCAGCGGCAGGAACTTGTCCTTGATCGAACGCTCGACCAGCAGGCGCGAACCTGCGGTGCAGACTTCGCCCTGGTTGAAGGCGATGGCGCTGGCAGCGGCTTCGGCAGCGGCGTTCAGGTCCGGTGCGTCGGCGAAGACGATGTTCGGGCTCTTGCCACCGGCTTCCAGCCAGACACGCTTCATGTTCGATTCGCCAGCGTAGACCATCAGTTGCTTGGCGATCTTGGTCGAACCGGTGAACACCAGGGTGTCCACGTCCATGTGCAGGGCCAGGGCCTTGCCGACGGTATGGCCATAGCCAGGCAGCACGTTCAGCACACCGGCAGGGATACCGGCGTCGATTGCCAGCTGGGCGATGCGGATGGCGGTGAGCGGCGATTTTTCCGAAGGCTTGAGCACCACCGAGTTACCGGTGGCCAGGGCCGGACCGAGTTTCCAGCAGGCCATCAGCAGCGGGAAGTTCCAGGGTACGATGGCCGCAACCACACCCACCGGCTCGCGGGTCACCAGGCCCAGCTGGTCGTGCGGGGTGGCGGCGACTTCGTCGTAGACCTTGTCGATCGCTTCACCGTTCCAGCGCAGCGCCTGGGCGGCACCCGGTACGTCGATGCTCCGCGAGTCGCTGATCGGCTTGCCCATGTCCAGGGTTTCCAGCAGCGCCAGCTCCTCGACATGTTCGTTGAGCAGGGCGGCAAAGCGGATCAGGGTGGCTTTACGTTTGGCCGGGGCCAGGCGCGACCAGACGCCGGAGGCGAAGGTGGCGCGGGCGTTTTCCACGGCGCGCTGGGCGTCGGCCAGATCACAGCTGGCGATGTGCGCCAGCAGACGGCCGTCGACCGGGCTGAGGCATTCGAACGTCGCGCCGGAAACGGCGGCGGTGTACTCACCATTGATGAAAGCGCGGCCTTCGATCTTCAATTGTTGGGCACGCTGTTCCCAATCCGCACGAGTCAGGGTGGTCATACGAAACTCCTCCTCTTGTTAAGGTGCAGTGCCGTACGAGGTCCCACGGGCACTGTCAAAAATTCTGGCTGGGCGTGCGATACGCACAGGCACCTGCCACCCTAAACCACAGGGGACCCAATTATCAATATATTTGACATAATCAGGCCAAACGCCTACTGATGTTCATTTTATTAAACAAACAAGAGAAAAAGCCATGCGCATTGATCAGATTGTCGACTTCGCCCAGGTCCTGACCGAGGCCGAACGCTATCGCCCTGCTGCTGAAAAGATCCTCAAGGGTGAACCGGACCAGGCCGTCTACAACCACTACGCAAGCCCGTGCGGGCAGTTCGCCGCCGGCGTCTGGGAAGGCGAAGTGGGCCAATGGACCGTCAATTACACTGAACACGAGTATTGCGAGATCGTGCAGGGCGTTTCGGTGCTGCGCGATGAGGACGGTGGCGCGAAGACCCTGCGCGCAGGCGATCGCTTCGTGATCCCGGCGGGCTTCAAAGGCACCTGGGAAGTGCTGGAGCCATGCCGCAAGATCTACGTGATGTTCGAACAGAAATAAATAAGTACCACGCGGCAAAGGCGCGGTGAACGGACCATGGCATTGACCCTGCGGGGTTATCAATCAACCAGAGGAACAATGCCATGACCAACGAAGAAGCACTCAAGCAGATCGGCCATCTTGTCGGCACCCGCTATGTCCCAAGCGTCAAAGCCTACATCTGTGAGCTTACCGACCGCGCCCGCGTCGTCGGCGCGGGTGAAGTTGCGACCCGCGAGTTCGATCCACAACGCATCCAGATCGCTAGCGATGGGAACGGCATGATCCGCTCGTTCGAATTCAACTGATCGCCTCGCTGCGGATTACCCGCGGCATAAAAAAAGGGCCCGTATCCTGAGATACGAGCCCTTTTTTCGTCAGCCGGATCAATTACTTGATCTTGGCTTCCTTGTAGATCACGTGCTTGCGAACAACCGGATCGAATTTTTTGATTTCGATTTTGTCCGGAGTGGTGCGCTTGTTCTTGTCGGTAACTTGACAGACTCTCGACATGCCTCAGCCCTCTAAAACCACATGCCCAACCCGGCATGGGTTGGCCGCTTAATCTCTCAGTCTTTGGCGCCAGGCGCCGTGTTTCTTCAGGGTCTTATCGGTCAGATCGCCAACGCGATAAACCGAGCCCCTAGAAAAGAGCGCTGCTTTATACCAGAAAGACCGGAGCACAACAACAGAAGATGTACGTTGTCGTGCTGCCTGGCGCGCCGGAGCAGCATACCGACAGGGCTGGCCTGCCGTCGACCGCTCGTCGCACAATTGCTAAAAAAGGAGTTGGCCATTTAATGCCCGGCACACTAGGGTAGGACATTTCCAGACTGCACTGGCAGATGGGCCATCGATCAGCCAAGGAATTCCCATGCGCGCTGCCGCTCTACCCCTGTTGTTCGCCACCCTGCTCAGCCCGGTGTTCGCCCAGGCTGACGCATTGAGTGTGTGCACCGAGGCCAGCCCCGAAGGCTTCGACGTGGTTCAGTACAACTCGCTGACCACCACCAACGCCTCGGCAGACGTGCTGATGAATCGCCTGGTCGAGTTCGACGCCAGCCAGGGCAAAGTGGTGCCGAGCCTGGCCGAAAGCTGGACAGTTTCGCCCGATGGCCTGATCTATGAGTTCAAGCTTCGCCCCGGGGTGAAGTTCCACAGCACCGGCTATTTCAAGCCCGGGCGCACCCTGGACGCCGACGACGTGCTGTTCAGCTTCCAGCGCATGCTCTACCCCGCCCATTCCTGGCACAAGATCGCCCAGAGCGGCTACCCCCACGCCCAGTCCCTGCAGTTGCCGAGCCTGATCAAGCAGATCGAGGCCGTGGACCCGCTGACCGTGCGCTTCACCCTCGATCATGCCGATGCCACCTTCCTGCCGACCCTGAGCATGGGCTTCGCGTCGATCTATTCGGCCGAGTACGCCGACCAGCTGCTCAAGGCCGGCACCCCGGAGAAGCTCAACAGCCAGCCGATCGGCACCGGTCCGTTCGTCTTCAACCGTTTCCAGAAGGATGCGGTGATCCGCTATCGGGCCAACCCGGATTACTTCGCCGGCAAGCCGGCGGTCGACCCGCTGGTCTTCGCCATCACCCCCGACGCCAACGTGCGCCTGCAGAAGCTCAAGCGCAATGAATGCCAGATCGCCCTGTCGCCCAAGCCGCTGGATATCGCCGCGGCCAGCCAGGACCCGGCCCTGAAGGTGGAAAAGACCGAAGCCTTCATGACCGCGTTCCTGGCCATCAACAGCCAGCACCCGCCGCTGGACAAGGCTGAAGTCCGTCAGGCCATCAACCTGGCCTTCGACAAGGACAGCTACCTCAAGGCCGTGTTCGAAGGCACCGCGATTGCCGCCAACGGCCCCTACCCGCCCAATACCTGGAGCTATGCCAAGGACCTGCCCGGCTACCCGGCCAACCTCGACAAGGCCCGCGCCCTGCTGGACAAGGCCGGCCTCAAGGACGGCTTCAGCACCACCCTCTGGACCCGCCCGCAAGGCAGCCTGCTCAACCCCAACCCGAGCCTGGGCGCGCAGTTGCTGCAGGCTGACCTCGCCAAGGTCGGGATCAAGGCCGAAATCCGTGTGATCGAATGGGGCGAGCTGATTCGCCGGGCCAAGGCCGGCGAGCATGACCTGCTGTTCATGGGCTGGGCCGGCGACAACGGCGACCCGGATAACTTCCTCAGCCCGCAGTTCGCCTGTGCAGCAGTAAAATCCGGGACCAACTTCGCCCGTTACTGCGACCAGCGCCTGGACCAGCTGATCAGCGCCGGCAAGACCACCACCGACCAGAGTGTGCGCAGCCGCCTGTACCAGCAGGCCCAGGGGCTGATCCAGCAACAGGCGCTGTGGTTGCCGCTGGCTCACCCGACCGCCGCAGCGCTGCTGCGCCAGGACGTGCAGGGCTACCAGGTCAGCCCGTTCGGTCGCCAGGATTTCGCCAGGGTCAGTACGACGCGCTGAACCAACCATGCTCGACCATCGACAGCGGCTCGCCGTCGCCGATGATGAAATGATCGAGCAACCGCACTTCGATCAGCGCCAGCGCCTCCTTGAGGCGCTGGGTGAGGTGCAGGTCGGCCTGGCTGGGTTCCGACACCCCTGAGGGGTGGTTGTGACAGAGGATCAGCGCCGCCGCATTGTGCGCCAGGGCGCGCTTGACCACTTGCCGGGGATAGACGCTGGCACTGTCGATGGAGCCGCGAAACAGGGCTTCGAAGCCGAGCAGACGGTGTTTGGTGTCGAGAAACAGGCACGCGAACACCTCATGGGGCTCATGGCGCAACTGGGCCTTGAGGTAGTCCTTGACCGCCCGCGGGCTCTGCAGCGCGGAGCCGCGCCGCAACCGGTCGGCCAGGTGACGCCGGGACATTTCCATGACCGCCTGCAACTGGGCGAACTTGGCCGGGCCCAGGCCGAACTCCTTGTTGAAACGCTCGCCATCGGCTTCCAGCAAGCCACGCAGGCCACCGAACCGTCCGAGCAGATGCCGGGCAAGATCGACCGCGCTGTAACCGCGCACACCGGTGCGCAGGAATATCGCCAGCAACTCGGCATCCGAGAGGCTGACAGCCCCCTGTTCCAACAGCTTTTCCCGCGGCCGCTCCGCCGCGGGCCAGTCCCTGATACTCATGACCCATCCCTCTGTCTATCGGCTACTGCTCCTGTGTTTCAGCCCTGTGCTACATTACCCGCTCTTTTTTACGCGACGATCCGGCCTGGGGAGGCGTCGTCGCCGCGTACAATCACTGAGCAAAAGGCAAGCCTATGCAGCGGCTGTATCGTAAGCGCATCGTTCTCGGCGTCGGCGGCGGCATCGCCGCCTACAAAAGTGCCGAACTGGTTCGCCGACTCCTGGAACACGGCGCGCAGGTGCGTGTCGTCATGACCCGCGGCGGCGCCGAATTCATCACGCCGCTGACCCTGCAGGCCCTGTCCGGCCACCCGGTGCACATGGACCTATTGGACCCTGCTGCCGAAGCGGCGATGGGCCATATCGAACTGGCGAAATGGGCCGACCTGGTGCTGATCGCCCCGGCCACCGCCGACCTGCTGGCGCGCATGGCCCAGGGCGTGGCCGATGACCTGCTGACCACCCTGGTGCTGGCCACCGACGCCACCGTGGCCGTCGCCCCGGCCATGAACCAGGCGATGTGGCGCGACCCGGCCACCCAGGCCAACCTCGAACTGCTGCAAAGCCGCGATATCCAGGTCTTCGGTCCGGCTTCCGGCAGCCAGGCCTGTGGCGATGTCGGCCTGGGCCGCATGCTCGAAGCCAACGACCTGGCCTGGTGCGCTGCCGAATGCTTCAAGCGCGAATCGCTGACCGGCAAGCACATCGTGATCACCGCAGGTCCGACCCAGGAAAACATCGACCCGGTGCGCTACATCACCAACCACAGCTCCGGGAAAATGGGCTTCGCCCTGGCCGAGGCGGCAGTCGAAGCCGGCGCCAAGGTCACCCTGATCACCGGCCCCGTGCATTTGCCGACGCCCGATCGGGTCTCGCGCATCGATGTGGTCAGCGCCCGCGACATGCTGGCCGCCTGCGAAGCTGCCATGCCCTGCGACATTTTCATCGCCTCGGCTGCGGTCGCAGACTACCGCCCTGAAGTGATCGCCCCACAAAAACTGAAGAAAGACCCTACGACAGGTGACGGCCTGCTGCTGCAGATGGTCCGCAACCCGGACATTCTCGCCACCATCGCCACCCGTCCCGACCGCCCGTTCAGCGTCGGCTTCGCCGCCGAGACCGAACACCTGCTCGACTACGCCGCGCGCAAGCTCAAGGACAAGAACCTCGACCTGATTGTCGCCAACGATGTGGCCAACCCCAGCATCGGCTTCAACAGCGAGGAGAACGCCTGCAGCGTGATCGATCGCCAGCTCCACGAAACACTCTTCGCACAGACCAGCAAGGGCAAGATCGCCCGCCAGCTGGTTGCTTTCATCGCCGAACGTCTCAACCAGGTTTAACTCTGCATGCACGCTCTACAAGCCAAGATTCTCGATCCACGCATCGGCAGCGAATTCCCGCTGCCGCAGTACGCCACTCCGGGCTCGGCCGGTCTCGACCTGCGCGCCATGCTCAAGCAGGACACTGTCCTTGAGCCGGGCCAGACCCTGCTGATTCCTACCGGCCTGTCGGTGTACATCGGTGATCCGGGCCTGGCGGCGCTGATCCTGCCGCGCTCGGGCCTGGGCCACAAGCACGGCATCGTGCTGGGCAACCTGGTCGGCCTGATCGACTCCGACTACCAGGGCGAGCTGATGGTTTCCTGCTGGAACCGCGGCCAGACCCCGTTCACCATCGCCATCGGCGAGCGCATTGCACAACTGGTCCTGGTACCCGTGGTACAGGCCCATTTCGAGGTCGTCGAAGCCTTCGACGAAAGCCAGCGCGGCGCTGGCGGCTTCGGTCATTCCGGCAGCCACTGACCCACAGACTGCCTGCCTTGCGCCATGGACGGCGAACTCTCTTGCGATATGACCGTCAAAGCGATCAGTTTGAGCTTGCCCTGCACGCCCTCGATATTGGAGTTCCCCAGAAATGAACGACATGGCACACCTGGTACCCGCACTTCCCGACAGCATCTTTCGCGCCTATGACATTCGTGGCGTGGTCGGTAAAACCCTGACCGCCGAAACCGCCTACTGGATCGGTCGCGCCATCGGCGCCCAGACCCTCGCCCAGGGCGAACCGAACATTTCGGTCGGTCGCGACGGTCGCCTGTCCGGCCCGATGCTGGTCGAGCAACTGATCAAAGGCCTGGTCGACGCCGGTTGCCGGGTCAGTGATGTCGGCCTGGTGCCGACTCCTGCCCTGTACTACGCCGCCAACGTCCTGGCCGGCAAGTCCGGCGTCATGCTGACCGGCAGCCACAACCCGCCGGACTACAACGGTTTCAAGATCGTCATCGCTGGCGACACCCTGGCCAACGAACAGATCCAGGCCCTGTTGACCCGCCTGAAAACCAACGACTTGAGCCGCGGCGAAGGCAGCGTCGAGAAGGTCGAAATCCTTGATCGCTATTTCCAGCAGATCACCGGCGACATCAAGCTGGCGAAGAAACTCAAGGTCGTCGTGGACTGCGGTAACGGTGCGGCCGGCGTAATTGCCCCGCAACTGATCGAAGCCCTGGGCTGCGAGATGATCCCGCTGTACTGCGAGGTCGACGGCAACTTCCCCAACCACCACCCGGACCCGGGTAAGCCGGAAAACCTGGTCGACCTGATCGCCAAGGTCAAGGAAACCGGCGCCGACCTGGGCCTGGCCTTCGACGGCGATGGCGACCGCGTCGGCGTGGTCACCAACACCGGCAGCATCGTCTACCCGGATCGCCTGCTGATGCTGTTCGCCCAGGACGTGCTGGAGCGCAACCCGGGCGCCGAGATCATCTTCGACGTCAAATGCACCCGCCGCCTGACCCCGCTGATCGAGCAACAGGGTGGCCGCGCGCTAATGTGGAAGACCGGTCATTCGTTGATCAAGAAGAAGATGAAGCAAACCGGCGCCCTGCTCGCCGGCGAGATGAGCGGACACATCTTCATCAAGGAACGCTGGTATGGTTTCGACGACGGCATCTACAGCGCTGCACGCCTGCTGGAGATCCTCAGCAAGGCCAAGAGCGATGCCGAGCAACTGTTCGCCGCGTTCCCGAATGATATTTCCACGCCGGAAATCAATATTGATGTGACCGACGAGGGTAAATTCAGCATCATTGATGCGCTGCAACGCGACGCCGACTGGGGCCACGCGGCCAACCTGACCACCATTGACGGTGTGCGGGTCGACTACCCCCATGGCTGGGGCCTGGTACGCGCCTCCAACACCACGCCGGTGCTGGTGCTGCGCTTCGAGGCCGACACTGACGCCGAACTGCAGCGAATCAAAGAGGTTTTCCGCGCACAACTCGCGCGCGTAGCCCCTGACCTGCAACCAACGTTCTGACCGACTATCTGTTCCAACTGGAGCCCTGCATGACCCTCGATCGCGATGCCGCCACCCATGTCGCCCAGGTTTTGTCCGAAGCGCTGCCTTACATCCGCCGCTTTGTCGGCAAGACCCTGGTGATCAAATACGGCGGCAACGCGATGGAGAGCGAAGAGCTCAAAACCGGCTTTGCCCGTGACGTGGTGCTGATGAAAGCGGTCGGCATCAACCCGGTGGTCGTGCACGGTGGCGGCCCGCAGATCGGTGACCTGCTCAAGCGTCTGTCGATCGAAAGCCACTTCATCGATGGCATGCGCGTGACCGACGCACAGACCATGGACGTGGTCGAGATGGTCCTTGGCGGCCAGGTGAACAAGGACATCGTCAACCTGATCAACCGTCATGGCGGCAGCGCCATCGGCCTGACCGGCAAGGACGCCGAGCTGATTCGCGCGAAGAAGCTCACCGTTACCCGCCAGACTCCGGAGATGACCACCCCGGAAATCATCGATATCGGCCATGTCGGCGAAGTCACCAGCGTCAACACCGACCTGCTGAACATGCTGGTCAAGGGCGACTTCATTCCGGTGATCGCGCCGATCGGTGTCGGTGCCAACGGTGAGTCGTACAACATCAACGCCGACCTGGTGGCCGGCAAGGTGGCCGAAGCACTGAAAGCTGAAAAGCTGATGCTGCTGACCAACATCGCCGGCCTGATGGACAAGCAAGGCACCGTACTCACCGGCCTGACCACCGAGCAGGTCAACGAACTGATCGCCGACGGCACCATCTACGGCGGCATGCTGCCGAAGATCCGCTGCGCCCTGGAAGCAGTGCAAGGCGGCGTCAACAGCTCGCACATCATTGATGGCCGCGTACCTAACGCGGTGCTGCTGGAGATCTTCACCGACAGCGGTGTGGGTACCCTGATCACCAACAGCAAGCAGCGCTGAGGCATTCGGGAAGGCTTTGCCTTCCATCGCTGGCGATGCCAGCTCCCACAGCCACGGTGCATGCACAACCTGTGGGAGCCGGCATAGCCGGCGATAGCTGCCCCGAAACAAAAAAGGCGACCTTCCGGTCGCCTTTTTCATTTGCCTCAGATCCCGTACTGGGCCCGATAGGCCTCGACGGCCGGCAGATGCTGCTTGAGCGCCGGGTCGTCGGCGAGGAACTCCAGCACCTGGGTCAGCGAGACGATGCTCACCACCGGAATACCGAAGTCACGCTCCACTTCCTGGATCGCCGACAGTTCGCCGTTGCCGCGCTCCTGGCGGTTCAGCGCGATCAGCACGCCCGCCGCCTTGGCCTGCTGGCCCTGGATGATCTGCATGACTTCGCGGATCGCGGTACCGGCGGTGATCACGTCGTCGATGATCAGTACGTCACCGGTCAGCGGCGCGCCAACCAGGCTGCCACCTTCGCCGTGGGCCTTGGCTTCCTTGCGGTTGAAGCACCAGGGCAGGTCGAGCTGGTGGTGCTCGGCCAGGGCCACCGCCGTGGCGGCAGCCAGGGGGATGCCCTTGTAGGCCGGGCCGAACAGCACGTCGAACGGAATCTTGCTGTCGACGATCGCCGCCGCATAGAAACGTCCGAGCTGGGCCAGGGCCGAACCGCTGTTGAACAGGCCGGCATTGAAGAAATACGGGCTGGTGCGGCCCGACTTGAGAGTGAATTCACCGAAGCGCAGAACCCCGCGGTCGATGGCAAAACGAATGAAGTCGCGCTGATACGGCTGCATGAAGAGTCCCGGATACCACGGATTTAGCTAATTGAGTACAGCTCGGGTATCATACACGCACGAGATTTTTGGGGCCATTTATGCGGATCATCAGTGTGAACGTAAATGGCATTCAGGCTGCAGTCGAGCGTGGTTTGCTCAGCTGGCTGCAAGCCCAGAATGCCGACGTCATCTGCCTTCAGGATACCCGCGCCTCGGCCTTTGAACTCGACGACCCAGCTTTCCAGCTCGATGGCTACTTCCTTTATGCCTGCGACGCAGAAGTTCCCGCCCAAGGCGGCGTGGCACTTTATTCGCGGTTGCAGCCCAAGGCAGTCATCAGCGGCCTGGGCTTCGAGACAGCCGACCGCAACGGACGTTACCTGCAGGCCGATTTCGACAAGGTAAGCATCGCCACGCTGCTGCTGCCTTCGGGAATGAACGGCGACGAAGACTTGAACCAGAAGTTCAAGTTGATGGACGACTTCGCCAAGTACCTGGACAAACAGCGGCGCAAGCGGCGCGAGTACATCTATTGCGGCTCGTTGTACGTGGCGCAGCAGAAGCTCGACATCAAGAACTGGCGCGACGGCCAGCAGTCCGCGGGTTTCCTGGCGCCTGAACGGGCCTGGATGGACACCGTCGTCGGCGACATGGGTTATGTCGATGCCCTGCGCGAAGTCAGCCGTGAAGGCGACCAGTACAGCTGGTGGCCGGACAACGAGCAGGCCGAGATGCTCAACCTGGGCTGTCGTTTCGACTACCAGTTGCTGACCCCGGGCCTGCGCCGCTTCGTACGCAGCGCGCGCCTGCCGCGTCAGCCACGCTTCTCCCAGCATGCGCCACTGATCGTGGACTATGACTGGACGCTGACGATCTGAGTCGATCAGCTGCAAAAAAACCGACATCGTGTCGGTTTTTTTGTGGCTGCAGTTTCACCGTGTTGGGGAGAGTTTGATCAAGGCAACACCTACCGCAAGCCAGACCGCGCCCGTTATGCCCAACCAGGAAGCTACAAGTAACCGACGCCGCAACCTGCGTGGAAAATTCCGTAAATCGTCTGCGTCCATCATTCCCAAGCGAACACTTAACTTGGGATAGAGCATCGCGCCACAGATTGTACTGAGCAGATAGCAGCGGGATTTCAACCTTGTTGTTCCCCAGAAAGGTATCTGCATCTTCAGCCAAATGCTATTTGGAAGGCTTGCAATGATGATGTCGAAGTCACGGCTATGGGCGATGTAGGCGTTCATTGCTACACCGGATAAGCCGATCACAAAGGGGGCGAACCCAAAGGCGATCGCAATACCGGGCGGCCAAGTGTTGATATCAATCACCTTGCGCCTCGTAAATGTTGTCTCCCAACCACTCTCCAAATGACTCGCCGCCGACTGCCCCAATAAGTGATCCGCCGCCAACCAATACAATTCCACATAAGCCTACGCCAACCGGACCTGCAACCGCAGCAAAACCACATACAGCCACGGCGACGTCACCTCCTATAAGAGCACCAACCGCGCCACCACCTAGCCCCCCAGAAAAGCTCCCCGCCTCAGTAAATCGAATCTTCTTGCATTCCTCCGTTTCCCCGGCACGACACACCTCCTGCACCTTGAGCATCGATGCACCGCCACCGAGCGCAACCCCGACGTAGCCCCCGTACTTGAGATATTTCGCCGTCTTCGCCACCTGATCCAGATGCGTGGCATAGCCAGGAATCTGCCCCGGCGCACCGGCGCGACTCCAGTGATGCACCAGACTCTTGGTCGAGATGCCCAGGTCACGACGCAACACGTCGTAACTGCCAAGGTTCAGCGGTTTATTCAGGAAAGAGCTTTTCAACTGAGCCTCAAGTTGCCGGAGCAACTGCTGGCGCGCGGCGAAGAACTCCGGGCTTTTCAAATGGCCGTGGCTGATGAACGCGCGTTGGTGCAGTTGCTCCAGTGCGCGCAAGGTACCTTCGACCTGACGCAGACCATGGCCCAGCATGTCCTTGCCGACACCCATCGACTCGCTCGCCCCACCGAGCAACCCGGCGATCTCGCCCTGGTAGCGGACCATGAAGTTGGCTTCTTCCTCGGTAAGCGGCGCCAGCACCTCGCGGACCCGGGCGGCGGCAGCCATCAGGTCGGCTTCCTCCCGGGTGCACGCCGTACCGTTGTTCGGATCGCCAATGACGAACAGCTCGCCGGCCTTGAAGCCCTGGGCGAAGGTCGGATTGAGCCGATGCAACCGGGCCGACAGGTAACGGGGTTCCCCGCCCAGCTGGGCCAGCACCTGCTGGCCGGACATGCTGCGCGGCACCACATAGAAGCCAGGTTCCAGTGTGCCCGGCGCAGAGGACATGACCGGCATGGGCCGAGCCGTGGGAGAGGCGCCGGACGCAGGCGTCGACGAGGGTGATTTGAAAGCCTGAGGGGCCGGCTCGGAAGCGCTACTGGCGCTACGTACACTGGCAGCCCCGCCGCCCAAGGGCGCAATCAGCCGGTTGCGGCCAGGCGGACAGCCGCAGTGGATCTGCGCACCGTCAACCGCAATCGGTATCCCGTCCACGCGCCAGGCCGAGAAGCCTTCGACAATTTTCCCGGTCTGACCGCACTGCGGACAGGGCGTGGTCGCGTCGCCCAGGCGCAAGTGGCCGACCCCGTTCTGGGTGTGGGCGCTCTGACTGCTGAGGCAGGTAGCGCCGGTGGTGGTCTGGTCGCCATGTAGCCCGGCGCCGCGACCATTCATGTTCATACGAA
>Ga0247821_10000408_pt1 | contig 23966 bp, 26 predicted proteins | sample 13C_Glycerol_Day_FD_192481 | JGI IMG/M metagenome (GOLD analysis project Ga0247821, IMG submission 192481) | Soil microbial communities from agricultural site in Penn Yan, New York, United States - 13C_Glycerol_Day14 | ecosystem: Environmental > Terrestrial > Soil > Agricultural land | place... | reverse complement strand
TCAAGGAGCAGCGCGCCGAGCTGGCGAAGCACCACGTCTCCGTGCTGTGGAGCGACTACTTCAAGCCCCCGCACTTCGAGAAGTACCCGGAGCTGCACCAGCTGGTCAACGACACCCTGAAGGCCCTGTCGGCCGCCAAGGGCTCGACCGACCCGGCCACCGGCCAGAAGGCCCTGGACTACATCGCCCAGATCGACAAGATCTTCTGGGAGACCAAGAAGGCCTGAACCGGCCTGCCCCCGCGACGACCGGCGATCGGTGCACCATCGCGGGTTCGCGGACACCTCCGAGGGGTCCCGTGCCGTCTCCATCGCGGCCGGGGCCCTTCGGCATGCCCGGGACGGCCGCACCGGGGCGTGGGATGCTGGGCGGATGGAGCTGGAGGATCTGGTGCGGCTGCGGCGGGCCCGGGACCGGATGGACCGCGAGTACGCCGAACCCCTCGACGTCGCGCAGCTGGCGCGGACCGCGCTGATGTCGCCCGGCCACTTCCAGCGCAGCTTCCGCACGGCGTACGGGCAGACGCCGTACGCCTATCTCATGACCCGGCGCATCGAGCGCGCCAAGGCGCTGCTGCGGCGGGGCGACCTCACGGTGACGGAGGTGTGCATCGCGGTCGGCTGCACCTCGCTCGGCTCGTTCAGCGCCCGGTTCACCGAGCTGGTCGGGGAGACGCCGAGCGCGTACCGCGCCCGGTCGCACGAGGAGAGCGCGGTGATCCCGCCGTGCGTGGCCCGGATGTACACCCGTCCGGTGCGCGGCCGGCCCCGGGTCGATCCGAGCGAAACCTTCTAACGTGGGCGCATGGACACAGGATCGGACGTGAAACTCGCCCAGTGCTTCATCGCCGTCGACGACCACGACAAGGCGCTGGCCTTCTACCGTGACGTGCTGGGCCTGGAGGTCCGCAACGACGTGGGGTTCGAGGGGATGCGCTGGGTGACGGTCGCCTCGCCGGAGCAGCCGGACGTGGAGATCGTGCTGGAGCCGCCCGCCGCGAGCCCGGACGCCTCCCCCGCCGACAAGCGGGCGATGGCGGAGCTGCTGGCCAAGGGCATGCTGCGGGGCGTCAATTTCACCACCACCGACTGCGACGCCCTCTTCGAGCGCGTCCGGGCCGCCGGGGTGGACGTGCTCCAGGAGCCGGTGGACCAGCCGTACGGGGTGCGTGACTGCGCGTTCCGTGATCCGGCGGGGAACATGCTGCGGTTCATGGAACGTCCCGGCCGGTGAGCGTTCGCTGGACGTACGCCTTCCTCGACCTGCCGGCGTCCGCGGTCGGCCGGGCGGGTGAGTTCTGGACCGCCGTCACGGGGACCCGGCTGTCCGAACCGAGCGGCGAACACGGGGAGTTCGTGACCCTGTCGGCGGACGGCGCCGACGCCTGCGTGGGCCTGCAGCGGGTCGGTTCGGGCCCGGGCGGCGCGCATCTCGACTTCTCCGTGGACGACGTGCCGGCGTTCGCCGCGCACGCCTCCCGGGTGGGTGCGGAGACGGTCGCCGAACACGAGGGGTGGGCCGTACTGCGCTCGCCCGCGGGCCAGTTGTTCTGCGCGGTGCCCTGGCACGGGGAGTCGGCGCGGCCGCCGGTCGTGCACGGCAGCCGTTTCGACCAGGTGTGCCTCGATCTCCCGCCCTCCGGATTCGATGCCGAAGTCGCCTTCTGGAGCGCGCTGTTGCCCGACTGGGGCTCCACGCCCGGCTCGCGGCCGGAGTTCCATGTGCTGGCGCCGCCGGCGGGGCTGCCCGTGCGCATCCTGCTCCAGCGGCTGGAGGAGGACCGTGCGGTCTCCGCCCATCCGGACCTCGCCTGCGCCGACATCGCCGCGGCCAGGGCGCGGCACGAGCGGCTCGGCGCCATGGTCACCGCCGCGTTCGACCACTGGACGGTGATGCGGGACCCGGCGGGCGGCACCTACTGCCTGACCGGCCGGGACCCGGAGACGGGCGGACTGTCCCGCCCTTCGCATCGGCGGGGGTGACGAAGGCAGGCGGCGGCCACCACACCGCCCTCGGCGTCCGGCGGCGGCGTGGGCCCGGGGACCTAGCGGTCGCCGGTATCGGGGCCCGCCGCGTCCTTGTGCACCAGGGCCGGCTCGGCGTGACCGGGCTCCCCGGTCCGCCGGGGCCTCGCGGTCTCCGCGCTCTCGCGGGAGGGGAACTCCTCGCACTCGGGGTTGCGGCACGGGCCGTGCACCCACACCGGAACCCACGCGCCCAGCGTCTTGTGGCGCCGGACCACCGTCTCCACAGGCTGTCCGCAGGCGGGACAGACGGGTTGTTCGCTGTCCATGCACCCAGGGTAGGCCCGTGGCCGGTTCAGCGCTTCCTGCTGTAGTTCCGCACCAGCGCGCCGTTGCCGAAGGTCCGCGTCGACTCCAGGGTGAACTCCGTGATCGAGAAGCCGGAGGCGAACATCGGCATGCCGGAGCCCTGCACGATGGGGTACGTCTTGATGATCAGCTCGTCGATCTCGTCGACCAGCTGCCCGGCGAGATCGGCTCCACCGCAGAGGTAGATGTCGAGCTCGCTGTCCTCGGCCTTCAGCGCGCGCACCCGGCCGACGAGGTCGTCCGCGATGATCTCGACGTCGGGGTCGGGCGACTCCCCCAGCGTGCGGGAGGCGACGTACTGGCGCAGATGGGCGTAGGGGCTGGTGATGCCCTCCTTCAGCGCCAGCTCGTAGCTGGCCCGGCCCTGGACGACCGTGTCGAACCGCTTGTTCGGCAGGTCGTCGATCTTCATCTGCCTGCGGCCGGGGGTCGGGATGGTCTCGGGGTACTCCGCCGCGAGGAAGCCGAAGAACTCCTCGTCGACGAAGGCGTACATCGCCGTCGCGTCGCCCTCCGGGTCCCCGATGAAGCCGTCGATGGAGCAGGCGATGTAGTAGGTGAGCTTGCGCAACTCGGCCTCTTTCCGTGGGCTGCCTTCTGAACAACTCCAGTTGTAGTACTCCAGTTGTAGTGGTGCAAGCGGATTAAGGGGATCGGGGACAAGTAGAAGAAGCGGGTTCCGCATCCAGCGGTGCCCGTTTGTGAAGGGTCAGCCGGTCAGTGTGGGTGGTGACCGCGGGCCGGCGCGGCACGCCGGACCGTACGGGTGTGCCGTACGGCGATCACCAGGAACACCCCCACGACCAGCGCCGGGACCGTGACGATCACCGCGGGGACGGCGGTGGCCGCCGCTCCCGCGACCGGTCCGGCGACGGCCAGGGCGGCGACCGCCGCACGGGGGCGAGGGGCGCCCGCGGGCAGCGGTCCGTGCGGCAGCTGCGCCCACTGCCGGGCCGTTTCCCGCCGCTCACCGGCGTGCCGCAGCGCGGCACCCGCCCACAGCGCGCCGGCGGCCGTGCCGCCCACGGCCACCACCGTCGCCGGCACCCACCACGCCGTGGCCACGAGCAGCACCAGGGCGACCGCCCCCAGCGTGCCCCAGCCGGTCAGGCAGGCGATCGCCGCGGTGCGGCGGGACAGCGGACGATCGGGTCCGGCACGCAGATCGGTGACGGCCGGCAGGTACCAGACGGAGCCGGCGGCCGTCACCACCGCGCACCCCAGTGCCAGAACGGGCTGCGGCACGGCTCACCTCCCCGATTCGAGCGCGGCGATCTCGGGGTGGTGCAGGTCGAACGCCGGGGACTCGCTGCGGACCCTGGGCAGGGTGAGGAAGTTGTGCCGCGGCGGCGGGCAGGAGGTCGCCCACTCCAGGGAACGGCCGTAGCCCCAGGGGTCGTCGACACCGACCGGCTCGCCGTACCTGGCGGTCTTCCAGACGTTGTAGAAGAACGGCAGGATCGCCAGGCCGAGCAGGAACGACCCGATCGAGGACAGGGTGTTCAGGGCGGTGAAGCCGTCGGCCGCCAGGTAGTCGGCGTAGCGGCGCGGCATGCCCTCCGCGCCCAGCCAGTGCTGGACCAGGAAGGTCAGGTGGAACCCGGCGGTAAGGGTCCAGAAGGTGATCTTCCCGAGGCGTTCGTCGAGCATCTTGCCGGTGAACTTCGGCCACCAGAAGTGGAATCCGGCGAACATCGCGTACACCACCGTGCCGAAGACGGTGTAGTGGAAGTGCGCCACGACGAAGTACGTGTCCGAGACGTGGAAGTCCAGCGGGGGCGAGGCCAGGATGACGCCGGTCAGACCGCCGAAGACGAAGGTGATCAGGAAGCCGGTCGTCCACAGCATCGGGGTCTCGAAACTCAGCGATCCCTTCCACATGGTGCCGATCCAGTTGAAGAACTTCACTCCCGTCGGGACCGCGATCAGGAAGGTCATGAAGGAGAAGAACGGCAGCAGCACCCCGCCGGTGACGTACATGTGGTGCGCCCACACCGTCACCGAGAGGCCGGCGATCGCGATGGTCGCGCCGATCAGGCCCATGTAGCCGAACATCGGCTTCCGGGAGAAGACCGGGATCACCTCGGAGACGATGCCGAAGAACGGCAGCGCCAGGATGTACACCTCTGGATGCCCGAAGAACCAGAACAGGTGCTGCCACAGCAGCGCCCCGCCGTTGGCCGAGTCGAAGACGTGACTGCCGAACTTCCGGTCGCACTCCAGCGCGAACAGCGCCGCCGCCAGCACCGGGAACACGATCAGCACCAGCAGCGCCGTCAGCAGCACGTTCCAGGTGAAGATCGGCATCCGGAACATGGTCATACCGGGGGCGCGCATGCAGATGATGGTGGTGATGAAGTTGACCGCGCCCAGGATCGAACCGAAGCCCGACAGCGCCACGCCCATGATCCACAGGTCGGCGCCGATGCCCGGCGAGTAGACCGCGTTCGACAGCGGGGCGTACAGGAACCAGCCGAAGTCGGCGGCTCCGCCCGGCGTGAGGAATCCGGCGGCCGCGATCGAGGAGCCGAACAGGAACAGCCAGAACGCCAGCATGTTCAGCCGGGGGAACGCCACGTCGGGAGCGCCGATCTGCAGCGGCATGATCCAGTTGGCGAAGCCGGTGAACAGCGGCATCGCGAACATCAGCAGCATGATCGAGCCGTGCATCGTGAACGCCTGGTTGAACTGCTCGTTCGACATGATCTGCAGACCCGGCCGGGCCAGCTCCGCGCGCATCATCAGCGCCATGACCCCGCCGACGACGAAGAACACGAACGCGCTGACCAGGTACAGCGTGCCGATCTTCTTGTGATCGGTGGTCGTCAGCCAGTCCACCCAGGCGGCCCGCCGTACCGCGGGCGCCCGCTCGGCGGCCGCCTCGCGCGGCACCGGACGTGGCCCCTCGTCCACCGCGGTCCTCATGTGCTCCATGCGTATCTCGTCCACCGGACGTCTTCCTCCCCAAGCTGTTTCGCGCGCCCATGATCGACGGCGGGGAGAGGGCTCCACATGGGTCGAAGGGGCCCTGCGACGGGCTCCGGGCAGGGGCCGATGGTCCCTGTCGTCCCGTCAGCCCGTGGCGCCGGCCGCGGTCGCCGCTTCCCGGGCGGCGCCCTCGGGCCAGACGATCTCCACGGGGACGCCTCGTGCGCGGGCGTACGTCACCAGATGGGCCGTGGCGTCACGGCCGTCGGAGGGGGAGCCGTCCCAGACGGCCAGCACGAGACCGCCGGCGGCGACGAGCCGCTCGTCCGCGCCGATGCAGGAGTCACGGTCCGTCGGGTCGTAGGTCAGCAGACGCACCCGGTCGGCGAGGGTCAGCAGCTCGCCGGTCGCCATCCGGTCGCGCCGGGGCGGCATCGCGGGCAGCCCGACCCGCGTGGGGATCGCCACGACCAGCGGGCATCCCGACGCACGCGCGGCCCGGCCGGACGCCAGCGGGGTGCCCGCGCCGGTCCGCACCATCGCCATGGCGGGGGCGGGCCGCCGCACCAGGCGGGCCCGCAGCGCGGACTCCACCAGCGGCAGTGCCTCCGGGGTCAGGTCGGCGTGCCCGACCACCATGATGTCCCGGCCCGGCCTGCCGTCGTCCGCCGCTGTGCTCATCCCGCCCCCGCCGCCTCGTCGTCCGGCGCCGCCGGGCCCTCGCACCGGCCGGCGGGCGCCACCCGCGAGCTAGTGAAGCCCGCGGACACATCGGCGGACAGGGCCGAACGTCCCTGTCCGGGGCCCCGGAGGGTCGTCGAGGGTGGCGGCCGTGGGCCGTGGGGAGACGGCTCAGGGCACGGAACTCACCGTTCCAGGCCGGCCCCCGAGCCGCTGGGCCGGGGCTCGCGCCACATGGGCCACATGTACGGGCCGTCCGGGAGGGCGAGGGGCTCCCCGGACGTCTCGAAACCCAGCCGCCGGTACAGCCGGACGCTGCGCTCGCTGCTCGCCTCGAGATACGCCGCCCGGCCCTCCCGGTCGCAGCGGTCGAGGACCGACCCGATCAGCGCGGTGCCGAGCCCCTCCCCCTGGCGGCCGGGCGCCACGCCGATCATCCACAGGTACTCGTGGGACCGCCCCGCGGGGTGGATGCCCGCGGTGAGCCGGCCGATCAGCTCCACGCGCTCGTTCTCCGGGTCGACCGCCTGGCGCATCCGCGCGAAGCCGTCGTCCTCCGGCTGCTCCTCGCCGTGCCCGGGGTCGTCCGCCGGTACGGACATCCACAGGGCGCACGCCGAGCCGTCCTCGGTGATGTCGACGCGTCCCTCGGCGAGCACCACATCGGTGAAGGCGGCCATGAGCCTGTGGTGCGTCGTGCGGCGGTACTCGTCGCCGGGGAACACCCAGCCGCTGACCGGGTCGTCCTGGAACGCCCCGTCCAGAAGCCGGACGATCAGCTCCCGGTCCTCGTCCCCAGCCGTACGGATCGCCACACCCATGTCCGCCCCTTCGCTCCAACCGTGCCTGTACATACGGGCGTTGAGCCTAACGGGGGACGGTCGCGGGAGGAGGCGGGCCCCGCACATCGTGGGGAAGTGCGGGACCCGCCGGGCCGGAGCCACCGTGCCGTGCGGGGTCAGGAGCCGCACGGCACCCGGTGGTTCCGGGACCGGGGTGACGGCCGGCGGGCCGTCAGGTACTGCGCCGTGTCACGAACTCGGCCAGGGCCAGCAGCCCGCCCGCCCTCTCCGGGTCGGGCACCGCCCGGGCCACTTCCTGCATCGCCCGCGCCATCCGGTCGGCCGCCTGGGCCTGGGCCCAGTCACGGCCGCCCGCCCGTTCCACGGCCAGGGTGATCTGCTGCAGGTCGTCCTCCTCACGGTGCGGGGCCGCGTAGAGGACGGCGAGCTCCGCCGCCTCCGGCGTGCCGGAGGTGAGCGCGGCGACCACCGGCAGTGACTTCTTGCGGGCGGCCAGATCCGCGCCGGCCGGCTTGCCGGTACGCCGCGGGTCGCCCCATATGCCGATCACGTCGTCGATCAGCTGGAAGGCCAGGCCCGCCTCCCTGCCGAACGCGTCCAGCGCCTCCACGTCCGCGTCCCCGGCGTCCGCGTACAGCGCACCGATCGCGCAGGCGCAGCCCAGCAGCGCCCCGGTCTTGGCCTCGGCCATGGCGAGCGTCTCGGCGAGGGTGACCTCGTCGGGGGCCCGCCGCTCCATGGCCGTGTCGGAGTGCTGTCCCGCGCACAGCTCGATCACGCAGTCCGCGAGCCGTGCCGCCGCGGCCGGGGCCGCCGGATGTGTGTCCTCCGCGAGCAGCCGCAGGGCGAGCGCCTGGAGGGCGTCCCCCGCGAGGATCGCGTCGGCGTCCCCGAACACCGTCCAGGCGGTGGGCCGGTGCCGGCGGGTGGTGTCCCGGTCCATCACGTCGTCGTGCAGCAGCGTGAAGTTGTGGACCAGTTCCACGGCGACCGCCGCCCGCGCGGCCGCCGCCCGGGCCGCCGGCCCGCCCAGGGCGGACGCCGCGGCGAGCACCAGGGCGGGACGGATCGCCTTGCCCGCACCGCCGGCGGCCGGTGTGCCGTCCGCCTGCTCCCAGCCGAAGTGGTAGAGCGCGACGCGGCGCATCGGGCCGGGCAGCGAGCCGATGGCGGCCCGCATCACCGGGTCGACCGCGGCCCGCGCCCGCTCCAGCAGTGCCGTCGCCTCGTGCCCGTCGCCGCCGGGCCGCTGCTGCGGCACGGCCGGGGTACCGGGCGGGCCACCCGGCGCGAGCCCTGCCGTGGGCTCCGTCACGGACTCCGTCATCGGTTTCCCCCTGGGGCCGGCTCGGTGAGGGAGCGCAGGGGTGGCGTCTGCGCACCCGCCGAGCGCGTACCCCCGAGGTGTACCCGCCCGGGCGGGCGGGGACACGGCGTGCGGGACGGGAGCCTGCGGAGGGTCACCGCCAACGGCCGATCTCGACGTTCTCCAGGACGCCGAGCGCGTCCGGCACCAGGACCGCGGCCGAGTAGTAGGCCGTGACCAGGTACTTGATGATGGCCTGTTCGTTGATGCCCATGAACCGCACGGACAGACTCGGCTCGATCTCGTCGGGGATGCCGGCGGCCCGCAGTCCGATGACGCCCTGGTCCTCCTCTCCGGTACGCAGGGCGATGATCGAGGTCGTACGCGCCTCGGTCACCGGGATCTTGTTGCACGGGTAGATCGGCACCCCCCGCCAGGTGGGGATGCGGTTGCCGGCCATGTCGATGGTCTCCGGGACGAGCCCCCGCTTGTTGAGCTCACGGCCGAACGCGGCGATGGCGCGCGGGTGGGCGAGCAGCAGTTTGGTCCCGCGCCGCCTGCTGAGGAGTTCGTCCAGGTCGTCGGGGCCGGGTACGCCGTCGTGCGGCTGGATCCGCTGGTCGTACTCGCAGTTGTGGAGCAGTCCGAAGTCGCGGTTGTTGACGAGTTCGTGCTCCTGGCGCTCCTTCAGCGCCTCGACGGTCAGCCGGATCTGCTGTTCCGTCTGGTTCATGGGCTGGTTGTAGAGGTCGGCGACGCGGGAGTGGATGCGCAGCACGGTCTGCGCGACGCTGAGTTCGTACTCGCGCGGCCTCGCCTCGTAGTCGACGAAGGTGTGCGGGATGTCCGGTTCCCCGCTGTGACCGGCCGCGAGGTCGATCTCCTTCTCGCCGTACTTGTTGGTGCGCTGGCCGGGGACCGTGGTCCGCCGGCGGATGTGGTCGCGCAGGGTCTCCGACCGCTCGGCGACCTGCTGGACGGCCTCACGGGGCAGCACCAGTACGGTGCACGCGGTGAGGGTGCGGGCGGTGTACTCCCAGATGGCGTCCTCGTCGAGCAGGGCCTGCTCACCGAAGTAGGCGCCGTCGGCCAGGACTCCGAGCGACTCGTCCTGGCCGTAGGGGCCGGTGCCGATGCGCTCCACCCTGCCGTGCGCCAGCAGGTACACCTCGTCCGCCGGGCTGCCGAAGGAGGCGATCACCTGGCCGGCCTCGATCTCCCGCTGCCGGCAGCGGGAGGCCAGCTCGGTCAGCACCTCCTCGTCCTCGTACGACCGCAGCAGCGGCAGCTCACCGAGCTCCGCCGGGATGATCTCGACCCGGTCGCCGGTCTTCACGAACGTCATCCGGCCATCACCCACGGCGTACGTCAGCCGCCGGTTCACGCGGTACGTACCGCCCTGCACGTCGACCCAGGGCAGCATGCGCAGCAGCCAGCGCGAGCTGATCTCCTGCATCTGCGGCACGGACTTGGTCGTGGTGGCCAGGTTCCGCGCCGCCGCCGTGCCGAGGCTCTGCTGCTGCCTGGCCTGCTCCGTGCGGACCTCTTCGCCTACCGACATAGAGAATTGCCCTCCCCAATGGTGACCGGCACCCGGCCTCGCCGGGCATCGCTGTGCGTGACCAAGCGTTCCTCACGCAACGTGCCCGCGCCATTACCCGATCGAGCGGGGTTGGATCTTGGGAGGGATGGGCACACATGGGGCGCCGTGTCCGGCGGCGGCGTACCGGAAGGAAATTGTCCGGATCGGCTCGCACAGCCCCGAACGGGTAGTTGAACTCGCTCCTTTCAGGTAATAGGCCCTGTACCAGGTGGCTGCGAAAGGCGGCCGCCGGCCTGCACGAAGGAGGACGGTCATGGCCCCACCCATGTCCGCGAGCGCGTTCCTGCGCGCTCTGAAGGCGGAGGGTCTCACGGTCGTCGAGGTCGGCGACTGGCGCGACCACAACCGCAACCACAAGGGCCCCTGGGGCCCGGTCCACGGCGTGATGATCCACCACACGGTCACCAAGGGCAGCGCCCGCACGGTCGACATCTGCCGCAAGGGCTACGCGAGTCTGCCCGGGCCCCTGTGCCACGGCGTCATCACCAAGGACGGCCGGGTGCACCTCGTCGGCTACGGCCGGGCCAACCACGCGGGGCTCGGCGACGACGACGTGCTCCGCGCGGTGATCGCCGAGCAGCAGCGGCTGCCCGCGGACAACGAGCTCAACACCGACGGCAACCGGCACTTCTACGGTTTCGAGTGCGAGAACCTCGGCGACGGCGAGGACCCCTGGCCGGCGGCGCAGCTGGAGGCCATCGAGAGAGCCGCGGCGGCCGTCTGCCGCCACCACGGCTGGAACGAGCGGTCGGTGATCGGGCACAAGGAGTGGCAGCCGGGGAAGGTGGACCCGCGCGGGTACACGATGACGTCGATGAGGAAGCGGATCGGCGACCGGCTGGGGTGACCCGGCGGCATCGCGAGGCCCCCCACTGGCGACAACCCGTCGGAACCTGTCGCTCACTCCCCTGGGGCCCGGAGGGAACCGCTCCTAGCGTGGTGAACCGTCCTCGCCGCCCCAGGAAAAGGCCTCGCCATGCAGTACGTCGCCCCGATCGGCATCGGTGTCCTCTACGCCCTGCTGATGTCCCTCGTCCACGAGCCGCACCGGCGGCGCCTGAACGCCGTCATGGTCGCCGGTGCGGGCGCCGCCTACCTCAGCGGCGGAGGGCTGGGCGGCTGGGAGTTCGCCTTCACGGCGCTGCTCGCCTACGTGGCGTTCCGCGGTCTGGAGTCGTGGACCTTCATCGGCGTCGGCTGGCTGCTGCACACCGTGTGGGACGTCGTCCACCACCTCAAGGGCAACCCGATCATCCCGTTCGCGCACACCTCGTCCCTGGGCTGCGCGATCTGCGACCCGGTGATCGCCCTGTGGTGCCTGCGGGGCGGCCCCTCCCTGATCGCCCTGGTCCGCGGCCGCGGCCGGAGCCGGGGGCCCGGCCGCGGGCCCGAGCGGTCGCGGGCGACAATGACCCCGTGACCAGTTCCGGCCCTCCCGGCCCCGGCGGACCCGCGGGCCTGCGCCCGCGGCTGCCCTCGCCGCTGCGGGAGGTCGTGGACGAGCGGTTCGAGCGGCGGGGCGTGCGGCTCCTGCTGAAGCGGGACGACCTGATCCACCCCGAGCTGATCGGCAACAAGTGGCGCAAGCTCGCGCCGAACCTCGCCGGGGCGGCCGGGCGGCCCGTGCTCACCTTCGGCGGCGCGTACTCCAACCATCTGCGGGCCACCGCCGCCGCCGGACGGCTGCTCGGGCTGCGCACGGTCGGGGTGGTGCGCGGGCAGGAACTCGCCTGCCGCCCGCTCAACCCCTCCCTGGGCCGGTGCGCGGCCGACGGCATGCGGCTGCACTTCGTCGACCGGTCGACGTACCGCCGCAAGACCGATCCGCGGACCCTGGCGGCCGTGCTCCGCGCGGCGGACGCCGAGGACGCCCTCGTGGTGCCCGAGGGCGGCAGCAACTCCGCCGCCGTGCGCGGCTGCCGGGCGCTCGGCGAGGAACTGGCCGGGCGGGCGGACGTGGCCGCGGTGGCCTGCGGGACCGGCGGCACCCTCGCGGGGCTGGCCGCCGGGCTCGGCGACGGCACGCGCGCGCTGGGCATACCCGTCCTCAAGGGCGGTTTCCTGCCGGACGCGGTACGGGCGCTGCAGCACGGCGCGTTCGGCGGTCCGCGCGGCGACTGGAGCCTCGACGACCGCTTCCACTTCGGCGGATACGCGCGGATCACCCCGGAGCTCGAGGCGTTCGCCGAGGACTTCGAGCACCGCCACGGCCTGCCCGTGGAGCGTCTCTATGTCGCCAAGTTGCTTTACGCCCTTGTCGTCCTGGCCGGGGAGGACGCGTTCCCGCGCGGGAGCACGGTCGCCGCCGTGATCACCGGACGCCCCTTCCCCTGAGCGGAGCCGACCTCACGTCGCCTCCCGGTACGCCGCCGCCTCCTCCAGGTCCAGCCGGCGCAGCAGCGTGCGCAGCATCTCGTCGTCGATGTAGCGGCCGTCGCGCAGCCGGACGAACACCTCGCGCTCCGCGCCGATCATCTCCCGCGACAGCCGCCGGTAGGTGTCGTCCACCGACTCCCCCGTGACCGCGTTGACCTGCCCGAGCCGCTCCCAGACGGCGTTGCGGCGGCGCTCCAGGACGGTGCGCAGGCGTTCCGCGAGCGGTGCGGGCAGGGCGTTGCGCTCGTCCGCCAGCAGCTCGTCGAGGCGCTGCTCGGCGACCCGGGACGCCTGCGCCTGGGCGTTGGCCTCGGCCAGCGTCTCGGCCCGCGCGTCGCGGCCGGGGAGCTTCAGCACCCGGATCAGCGGGGGCAGCGTCAGCCCCTGCACGACCAGGGTGCCGATGACGGTGGTGAAGGTCAGGAAGAGCAGCAGGTTGCGCTGCGGGAAGTCCTCGCCCTCGGCGGTGACCGGGATCGAGAAGGCGATGGCGAGCGAGACCACGCCGCGCATCCCGGCCCAGGCGATGACGAACGGCGCCTTCCAGCCGGGTCTCCCCTCGCGCTCCCGGATCCTCGCCGACAGCATCGGGGGCAGCCAGGTCGCCGGGTACACCCAGAGGAACCGCATGACGACGACCACCGCGAAGACGGCGAGCGCGTACCAGGCGGCCTCGATCCCCCGGTACTCGCCGAGTCCCTTCAGGACCACGGGCAGCTGAAGGCCGATCAGCGCGAACACCGCGGACTCCAGGACGAACGCGACCATCTTCCACACCGCCTCCTCCTGGAGCCGGGTGGCGAAGTCGACCTCCCAGGCGCGGTGGCCCAGGTAGAGGGCGACGACCACGACGGCGATGACGCCGGAGGCGTGCACCTGCTCGGCGACGGCGTAGGCGACGAACGGGATCAGCAGGGAGAGGGTGTTCTGCGGCAGCGCCTCCTTCACATGGGTGCGCAGCCAGTGCAGCGGCGCCATCAGCACCAGGCCGACCGCCAGCCCGCCGACCGCCGCGACCAGGAACTCCCCGACTCCCCCGGCCCAGGTCGCGCCCTCCCCGACGGCGGCCGCCACGGCCACCCGGAACGCGGTGATCGCGGTGGCGTCGTTCAGCAGGGACTCGCCCTGGAGGATGGTGGTGATCCGGGACGGCAGACCGACCCGGCGCGCCACCGCCGTCGCCGCCACCGCGTCCGGCGGGGCGACCACCGCGCCGAACACCAGCGCCGCGGTCAGCGGCAGGCCCGGCACCATCAGGTACAGCACCCAGCCGACGGCGAACGTCGCGAACAGCACGTACCCCACCGACAGCAGCGCCACCGGCCGCAGTTGCGCCCGCAGGTCGAGGTAGGAGCTGTCGGTGGCCGCCGTGTACAGCAGCGGGGGCAGGATCAGCGGCAGGACGATGTGCGGGTCGAGCGTGTACTCGGGCACCCCGGGGACGTAGCTGACCGCGAGGCCGGCCGCGACCAGCAGCAGCGGGGGCGGCACCGGGGTGCGCCGGGCCGCCGCGGCGATCGCCGCGCTGCCCGCCACCAGCAACAGCAGGGGCATCACATCCATGTCCGGCCCACCCTCGTTTTTCCGCGCGGTCTCCCGCTCGGGCGTCGTAATCTGGCAATCATGAAACAGTGCACGCACGCCGCCGCGCTGCCGCACCCGGAACCCGTCCCGCTCGGTGAGACGTGTCCGGAGTGTCTGCGGGACGGCACCGATCCGGTGCAGCTGCGCCTCTGCCTCACCTGCGGGCACGTCGGGTGCTGCGACTCCTCGCCGAAACGGCACGCCACGGAGCACCACCGGGAAACCGGCCACCCCGTGATGCGGACCCACGAGCCGGGCGAGGACTGGCGCTGGTGCTTCGTCGATCACGTACTCGTGTGACCCGGAGCGACCCCGGTGCCGGACGGTTCGACCGTCTGACGTCTGGGTACGTCAATCCGGCGCGCGCTCTTCCCATTTGGGAGCCGCAGACCCCTAGCCACGGAGCGTATTCATAGTTTTACTATGAGTGACAGCATGTGGTCGGGGTCCCGGGACAGGACCGCCGGGAGCGCGATAGCGTCACCGCTGAACCACGTAGCGCGTTACCCGGGAGCGACCCGGGCCCTGAAACGCTTGTACCACCTTGGAGGTGAGGGTGTCCCAGATCGCAGGCGAGCCCGCGACCCAGGACTTCGTCGAAGTCCGGCTGCCGGCCGCGGGGGCCTACCTGTCGGTGCTGCGTACGGCCACGGCCGGCCTCGCGGCCCGTTTGGACTTCACCCTCGACGAGATCGAGGACCTGCGCATCGCGGTCGACGAGGCCTGCGCGATCCTGCTTCAGCAGGCCGTGCCGGGATCGGTGCTCAGCTGTGTGTTCCGGCTCGTCGACGACTCGCTGGAGGTCACCGTCTCGGCGCCGACCACGGACGGTCACGCCCCTTCGCGGGACACCTTCGCCTGGACCGTCCTGTCCGCGCTCGCGGGCAAGGTCTCCTCCGCCGTGGACGAGGACAAGACCGTGTCGATCAGCCTCTACAAACAGCGCGGCGCGGGACCCGGGCCGGCGTGAGGAGCGAGGACGGGCCGGTGCGGGACGACGAACGCGGCACACGGGAGATGCCGGCCGAGCGCGTGCCGGACGGCATCGACGGCATCCCCGAGCAGGCCCGGCCGCATCCGGAGGACGACTCCGCGGAGGCGGGCCCGCCGGGCGGCGGGCAGCCCGGCGGCGCCGTGCGGAGCGCGCCCACGGCCGGACCGGCCGGGGTCGCTCCGGGCCATGGGGGCGCCCCCGCCCCGGCGAAGCCGGCGACCGGGGACGAGGCGAGCGCTCGGGGAAGGGCGACGGGCGGGACGATGAGCGAGCACGAGCGACACGCCGAGGACGAGACGCCGCGGGCGCCCGCCGCCCGGGGCGCGCGGAGCACCCCCGGCGCACCGGCCGGCCAGGGCGGGCACGCGCACCACGACCCGCGGGACCGCAGTGGGGCACGCGCCCTGTTCCTCGAGCTGCGCACGCTGCAGGACGGCACTCCCGAGTACGCGGAGCTGCGCAACCGCCTGGTGCGCATGCACCTCCCGCTCGTCGAGCATCTCGCGCGCCGCTTCCGCAACCGCGGCGAGCCGCTGGACGACCTCACCCAGGTCGCCACGATCGGGCTGATCAAGTCGGTCGACCGCTTCGACCCGGACCGGGGCGTGGAGTTCTCGACCTACGCCACCCCGACGGTCGTCGGTGAGATCAAGCGGCACTTCCGCGACAAGGGCTGGGCGGTGCGGGTGCCGCGCCGGCTCCAGGAGCTGCGGCTGGCGCTCACCACGGCCACGGCGGAGCTCTCCCAGCTGCACGGCCGCTCCCCCACGGTGCACGAGCTGGCCGAGAAGCTGGCCATCTCGGAGGAGGAGGTCCTGGAGGGCCTCGAGTCCGCGAACGCGTACTCGACGCTGTCCCTGGACGTCCCCGACACCGACGACGAGTCCCCGGCGGTCGCCGACACCCTCGGCGCCGAGGACGAGGCGCTGGAGGGCGTGGAGTACCGGGAGTCGCTCAAGCCGCTGCTGGAGGACCTGCCGCCGCGCGAGAAGCGGATCCTGCTGCTGCGCTTCTTCGGCAACATGACCCAGTCGCAGATCGCGCAGGAGGTCGGCATCTCGCAGATGCACGTCTCCCGGCTGCTGGCCCGCACCCTGGCCCAGCTGCGGGAGAAGCTGCTCGTGGAGGAGTGACCCGGAGCGGCGCTACTTCCCGGCGTTCCCGGGTCCCCGGATTCCGAGGGCCCGGGTCGTCTCGGGATTGATCAGCAGGACGAGCGCCGTGACGGCCACGACGGCGAGCACGATGCCGGCCGGGATGGCCACGCCGTCGGACCGCAGCATGTTGTAGGCCACCGGCAGCGCCATGAGCTGTGTGATCACGGCGGGACCGCGGCTCCAGCTCCGCCGGGCGAACAGTCCCCGCGCGGCGAGCAGCGGCAGCAGCGCGAGCGCGATCAGCGTCACCCCGCCGGTGACGGCCTGCTGCCGGTCGTCCGGTTCGCCCGTGATGCCGAGAACCAGCATCCACACCCCGCCGGCCACCAGCGCCAGCCCCTCCAGGGCGGCCAGCGCCGCGGCGTAGCTCAGCCGGCGCGGGCGGGGGCCGGTGGTCGTGGCGTCCGGGGCGGTCGTGGAGGTCTGCTCACTGCTCACCCCAGAAGGGTAGCCCTCGTCGTGCGCGCCTCCCGTGCCGAGGTTCACGCCCCCGGGCCCCGCCCTCCGCCACCGTCCCGGTCTGGACAGGTACCGCTCAGTAGGTACCCTGCACGTCATGCGCGCACTTCTCGTGATCAACCCGGCGGCCACCACCACCAGTGCGCGCACGCGCGATGTGCTGATCCACGCCCTCGCCAGCGAGATGAAGCTGGAGGCGGTCACCACCGAGTACCGCGGGCACGCACGCGACCTCGGCCGGCAGGCCGCGGAGAGCGAGGACATAGACCTGGTGGTGGCCCTCGGCGGCGACGGCACGGTCAACGAGGTGGTCAACGGGCTGCTGCACGCGGGCCCCGACCCGGAGCACCTGCCCGGCCTCGCCGTGGTCCCCGGCGGCTCCACCAACGTCTTCGCCCGCGCGCTGGGTCTTCCCAACCAGCCCGTGGAGGCCACCGGCGTCCTGCTGGACGCGCTGCGCGAGGGCCGCGAGCGCACCGTCGGCCTGGGGCTGACCTCGGGCACGCCGGGCTCGGAGGACGAGTCCGTGCCGGCCCGCTGGTTCACCTTCAACGCCGGACTGGGCTTCGACGCCGGAGTGGTCGGCCGGGTGGAGCAGCACCGGGAGCGCGGCAGGAAGTCCACCCACGCGCTGTACATGCGCCAGGTCGTCCGTCAACTGCTCGGGGAGCCGCACCGCAGGCGCGGGATGATCACCCTGGAGCACCCGGACGAGGAGCCGGTCACGGATCTGGTGCTCTCCATAGTGTCGAACACCTCACCGTGGACGTTTCTCGGCAATCGCCCGATCTACGCGTCACCTAAGGCCTCGTTCGATACGGGCCTCGATCTCTTCGGTCTGAGCCGGATGTCGACCGCCGCGGTTGCCCGGTATGGCACCCAGTTGCTCACTTCGTCCCCGGAGCGCGGACCCCGTGGCAGGCATGCCGTCTCCCGGCACGATCTGACCCGCTTCACCTTGCATTCGAAGGTGCCGCTCCCCCTCCAGATGGACGGTGACCACCTGGGGCTGCGAACCAGCGTGACGTTCACAGGCGTACGCCGTGCACTGCGTGTGATTGTGTGAGCAGAAAGGGCCAAAGTCCTTTCACTCGAACGTTTAGGCCAGGGTCCACCCCATGGAAGTACGGCTGTGACCTAGTCGACACCGAAGAATCAAAAAAAACTTTTCGGAAGGGGTTGTATCCGCCGCCGAGGTTTGCGAGTCTCTACATGGCGATCGGGACGGCCCGCAACACCGGCCTCAACAGATCACCGGAACCCCTCTTCAAACCCAAGGACCACACCAGGGAACCTGGCAGTCGGCCCTTCACTTGTTGAGGGATTCGTGAAAGCGTTCACATTCACAAGCACATGCAAGTCATACCAAGGAGAGGTAGCAGCCATGGACTGGCGTCACAACGCCGTTTGCCGCGAGGAAGACCCCGAGCTCTTCTTCCCCATCGGCAACACCGGTCCCGCGCTGCTGCAGATCGAGGAAGCCAAGGCCGTCTGCCGTCGCTGCCCGGTGATCGAGCAGTGCCTGCAGTGGGCGCTCGAGTCCGGTCAGGACTCCGGCGTCTGGGGTGGTCTCAGCGAGGACGAGCGTCGCGCGATGAAGCGCCGCGCCGCCCGCAACCGGGCCCGTCAGGCCTCCGCCTGACACCCTGCCCCTGCTGCTGACAGCCTGAGCTTGGCGGCGCGTGCACCGCGCACGCATCTCCCGCCCCGAGCCGCAGCGCGCGATTCCCCCCGAGCACACTCGCTCGCGCGGAGGAACCGAAGCAACGAGCATCAGCCCCGGACCGCATCCCGGTCCGGGGCCTTTTGCTGTCCCGGCGGCGCTTCCGCCGTTCCGCGCGTCCGGCTAACTGTCCGACTGCACCGGGATGTCCAGGATCACCCTGGTTCCCCGCTCCGGGGCCGGCACCATGTCGAAGGTGCCGCCCAACTCGCCCTCCACCAGGGTCCGCACGATCTGCAGCCCGAGGTTGCCCGCGGTGTGCGGGTCGAAGCCGGCGGGCAGACCCACGCCGTCGTCCTGCACGGTGACCAGCAGACGGGTCTCCTTGGTGCTGCCGCCCCGGACCGCGGAAACCTCGACCGTGCCGGTCTCGCCCTCGCGAAAGCCGTGTTCCAGGGCGTTCTGCAGCACTTCGGTCAGCACCATCGACAGCGGAGTGGCGACCTCGGCGTCGAGTATCCCGAAGCGGCCGGAGCGGTGGCCGGTCACCTTGCCCGGGGAGATCTCGGCGACCATCGCGAGGACGCGGTCGGCGATCTCGTCGAACTCCACCCGCTCGTCCAGGTTCTGAGACAGCGTCTCGTGCACGATCGCGATGGAGCCGACCCGGCGCACCGCCTCCTCCAGCGCCGCACGGCCGCGCTCGGACCCGATACGGCGGGCCTGGAGCCGCAGCAGCGCCGCCACCGTCTGGAGGTTGTTCTTCACCCGGTGGTGGATCTCCCGGATGGTGGCGTCCTTGGTGATCAACTCGCGTTCGCGGCGGCGGAGTTCGGTGACGTCGCGGAGCAGGACCAGGGAGCCGATACGGGTGCCCTTGGGCTTGAGCGGGATCGCCCGGAACTGGATCACCCCGTCGTTCGCCTCGATCTCGAACTCGCGCGGCGCCCAGCCGCTGGCCACCTTGGCCAGCGCCTCGTCCACCGGCCCACGGGAGGGGGCCAGTTCGGCGGTGGTCCGGCCGAGGTGATGTCCCACCAGGTCGGCGGCGAGCCCCATGCGGTGGTACGCCGACAGGGCGTTCGGGGAGGCGTACTGCACGATGCCCTCGGCGTCGACCCGGATCAGCCCGTCGCCGGCGCGCGGCGAGGCGTCCATCTCGAGCTGCTGGTTCGCGAACGGGAAGGATCCGGCCGCGATCATCTGCGCCAGGTCGGAGGCGCTCTGGAGGTAGGTGAGCTCCAGCCTGCTCGGGGTGCGCACGGTGAGGAGGTTGGTGTTGCGCGCGATCACCCCGAGGACGCGCCCCTCGCGCCGCACGGGGATGGACTCCACCCGGACGGGGACCTCCTCGCGCCACTCCGGGTCCCCCTCGCGCACGATCCGGCCCTCGTCCAGGGCGGCGTCGAGCATGGGCCGGCGTCCGCGCGGGACGAGGTGGCCGACCATGTCGTCCTGGTACGAGGTCGGGCCGGTGTTCGGCCGCATCTGGGCGACGGAGACATAGCGGGTGCCGTCACGGGTGGGGACCCACAGGACCAGGTCGGCGAAGGACAGGTCGGAGAGCAGCTGCCACTCCGAGACCAGCAGGTGGAGCCACTCGAGATCGGTGTCGTCGAGGGCGGTGTGCTGGCGTACGAGTTCGTTCATGGAGGGCACGTCAGCGAGCGTACCCGGCGGTCCGCGGGGCCCCGAAACACCCGCGGGCCGCGGCGCCTGAGAGGGACCCTCAACCCTCCCGGCACCGCAGCCCGGAGCAATATCGGCCGTGGGGTGTGCGGTCCCGGTCGGCCGAGGGACGAGGAGCCGGGGCAGTCAGGGCAGAGAGCTCCGGTTCCTCGGTTCCGCCTTCCTGTGCGGGGAAGGCAGGCTTGTGTCGTGTCCTGCTACGCCATTGTGGACTAGACCACTGTCCGTGTAAATGCGTGGAACACCGTTGGTTTCTGTCGCTTCGCGGTCCGCCGTCGCACCGCCGCCCGTGCGGGCGCGCGCGGGCGTTCCGTCAGGCAGCCTAACCCGCCCGCTTCCCGTGCGGGGCCGGTCGTGCGCGGCAATTTCGGGGAGCGGCCCCGGCGCCCGCTCTGTTAGATTGAGATTGGTCTAAACCACATTGCGCCACACCCGGACCCGCGTCCCTCGGGTCCCCGTCCCAGTCGAGTTCCCTGAAGATCGGCAGGCCCACCGTGGAAGTTGTCATCGTTGCGGACGCCAAGGCGGGCGGCGAGCTCATCGCCGATGCCATGGCCGCGCTCCTGCGGCGCAAGCCCGACGCGCTGCTGGGGGTGGCGACCGGTTCGACCCCGCTGCCCGTCTACCAGGCACTGGCGGCCGGGGTGAGCTCCGGAGCGGTGGACGCCTCCAAGGCCCGGATCGCCCAGCTCGACGAGTACGTGGGACTGCCCGCCGACCACCCCGAGTCCTACCGTTCCGTGCTCCGGCGCGAGGTGCTGGAGCCGCTCGGCATCGGGATGGACGCCTTCATGGGCCCGGACGGCACCGCCGAGGACGTGCAGGGCGCCTGCGAGGCGTACGACCGGGAGCTCGCCGAGGCCGGCGGCGTGGACCTCCAGCTGCTCGGCATCGGCACGGACGGGCACATCGGGTTCAACGAGCCGTGCTCCTCGCTCGCCTCGCGCACCCGCATCAAGACCCTGACCGAGCAGACCCGGGTGGACAACGCGCGCTTCTTCGACGGCGACATCGGCCAGGTCCCGCACCACGTCATCACCCAGGGCATCGGCACCATCCTGGAGGCACGCCACCTGGTGCTGCTCGCCACCGGCGAGGGCAAGGCGGACGCGGTCGCCGCGACCGTCGAGGGACCGGTGGCGGCGGTGTGCCCGGCCTCCGCGCTCCAGCTGCACCCGCACGCCACGGTGGTCGTCGACGAGGCCGCCGCCTCCAAGCTGAAGCTCGCCGACTACTTCCGGCACACCTACGCGAACAAGCCGGACTGGCAGGGCATCTGAGCACGCGTTCCGGGGGCGGGCGGCGGTGACGGCCGACCTGCCGTGGACTAGACCAGCCTCGGTCGCAGGGGTATACAAAGGGGATCACGGAGCGTGCGGGGCACACCCCCGCCCCGAGCCGTGCCACGATGTCAGCCGTGGCCGATGGGGATGTCGGTCGTTCGGCACCCGGAGCCGGGAAGGCAGAGCATGAGCACCGACGTCAGCAGTGCGGCGAACGAGGGCGGTACCGCGGTCCGTACGGCGCGTGTGCCCAAGTACTACCGGCTGAAGAAGCACCTGCTCGACATGACCGAGACGGCGCCGCCCGGCACCCCGGTCCCGCCCGAACGCACCCTGGCCGCCGAGTTCGACACCTCGCGCACCACCGTGCGCCAGGCGCTCCAGGAGCTGGTGGTCGAGGGGCGTCTGGAGCGCATCCAGGGCAAGGGCACCTTCGTCGCCAAGCCCAAGGTGTCCCAGGCGCTCCAGCTCACCTCGTACACCGAGGACATGCGCGCCCAGGGGCTGGAGCCGACCTCCCAGCTGCTGGACCTCGGGTACATCACCGCCGACGACCGGCTCGCCGGGCTGCTGGACATCACCCCCGGCGGACGGGTGCTGCGCATCGAGCGGCTCCGCATGGCCAACGGTGAGCCGATGGCCATCGAGACCACCCATCTGAGCGCGAAGCGCTTCCCCGCGCTGCGCCGCAGCCTGACGAAGTACACCTCCCTGTACACCGCCCTCGCCGAGGTGTACGACGTCCGTCTCGCGGAGGCCGAGGAGACCATCGAGACGTCCCTGGCGACCCCGCGCGAGGCCGGCCTGCTCGGCACCGACGTCGGCCTGCCGATGCTGATGCTGTCCCGGCACTCGCGGGACCGTGACGGACAGCCGGTGGAGTGGGTGCGGTCGGTGTACCGCGGTGACCGGTACAAGTTCGTCGCGCGTCTGAAGCGCCCCCAGGACTGAACCGGACCCGGCCCGCAAAACCCGACGAAGCGGGCGGTTGACAGGAATTTCGTTGCTGTTGCCTCTCGGTTGGGCGGCGCCTGGGTACCGCTGTCCGGACGAGGGGTTACGACCGCGCCGCGCCCTGACCTAGATTTCCTGCGCATTACCGCCGGTGATCAGTGAGGGGACGGGAGCCGTCAGATGTCACAAGCCCCAGAAACCAGAGAAGGGCCGGTGGTGACGCCCGTGCGCGTCGTCATCGCCCTCTGTCTCGTCGCACCGTTCGTGGCCATGCTGTGGGTCGGGTCCTACGCCAAGACCGACCCGGTGTTCATCGGCATCCCGTTCTTCTACTGGTACCAGATGCTGTGGGTGCTGCTGTCCACCGCGCTGACCATGATCGCGTACAAGCTGTGGCAGCGTGACCAGCGCGCCCGCTCCGCCGCGAAGGGCGGTGCGTCGCAGTGAACGACGGCGTGAACGGCGTGGCACTCGCCGTCTTCATCTTCTTCTTCCTGCTGGTCACGGCGATGGGCTTCATGGCCTCGCGGTGGCGCAAGGCCGAGAACGAGCACAGCCTCGACGAGTGGGGTCTGGGCGGGCGGTCCTTCGGGACCTGGGTCACCTGGTTCCTGCTGGGCGGCGACCTGTACACCGCGTACACCTTCGTGGCCGTGCCGGCGGCGATCTACGCGGCGGGCGCGGCGGGCTTCTTCGCGGTGCCGTACACGATCCTGGTGTACCCGCTGATCTTCACCTTCCTGCCCCGGCTCTGGTCGGTGTCGCACAAGCACGGCTATGTGACGACGTCGGACTTCGTGCGCGGGCGGTTCGGCTCGAAGGGGCTGTCGCTGGCCGTCGCGGTCACCGGCATCCTGGCGACGATGCCGTACATCGCGCTCCAGCTGGTCGGCATCCAGGCGGTGCTGGACGTGATGGGCGTCGGCGGCGGCGAGGACACCAACTGGTTCATCAAGGACCTGCCGCTGCTGATCGCCTTCGGTGTGCTGGCGGCGTACACGTACTCGTCCGGTCTGCGTGCCCCCGCGCTGATCGCGTTCGTCAAGGACACGCTGATCTACCTGGTGATCGCGGTGGCGATCATCTACATCCCGATCAAGCTGGGCGGCTTCGACGAGATCTTCGCCAGGGCGAGCGAGGCGTACAGCGAGACCAACCCGGCCACGGGCGCGCCGCGCGGCGCGACGGTGCCGGGCGAGGCGGGCCAGTGGACGTACGCCACGCTGGCGCTCGGCTCGGCGCTCGCGCTGTTCATGTACCCGCACTCGATCACCGCGACGCTGTCCTCGCGCAGCCGTGAGGTGATCCGCCGCAACACCACGATCCTGCCGCTGTACTCGCTGATGCTGGGCCTGCTGGCGCTGCTCGGCTTCATGGCGATCGCGGCCGGGGTCAAGGTCAGCAACGGTCAGCTGGCGATCCCCCAGCTGTTCGAGAACATGTTCCCCGACTGGTTCGCGGGCGTGGCCTTCGCGGCGATCGGCATCGGCGCGCTGGTGCCGGCGGCGATCATGTCGATCGCGGCGGCGAACCTGTTCACCCGCAACATCTACAAGGACTTCCTCAAGCCGGACGCGACACCGAAGCAGGAGACCCAGGTCTCCAAGATCGTGTCCCTGCTGGTGAAGGTGGGCGCGCTGGTCTTCGTCCTGACCATGGACAAGACGGTCGCGATCAACTTCCAGCTGCTGGGCGGCATCTGGATCCTGCAGACCTTCCCGGCGCTGGTGGGCGGCCTGTTCACCCGCTGGTTCCACCGCTGGGCGCTGATCGGCGGCTGGGCGGTCGGCATGGTCTACGGCACGGTCGCCGCGTACGGGGTGGCCTCGCCCACGCAGAAGCACTTCGGCGGGTCGTCGAAGGAGATCCCGGGCATCGGCGAGATCGGCTACATCGGTCTCACCGCCTTCGTGATCAACGTCCTGGTCACGGTCGTGCTGACCTTCGTGATGCGGGCCGTGAAGGCGCCCGACGGCGTCGACGAGACCAAGCCGCAGGACTACACGGCGGACGCGGGCGACCCCGGTGTCCAGGTGGAGCTCCCGCCGGCCACGGCGGGCAGCTCGCACTGACGCCGTACGCACCAAGCAGCGGGCCGCCGGAGAAATCCGGCGGCCCGCTGCCGTCCCCGTCCGGCACACTCCCCCTCATGG